>Ga0335394_10008292_pt1 | contig 11727 bp, 7 predicted proteins | sample MAT03_FD_205741 | JGI IMG/M metagenome (GOLD analysis project Ga0335394, IMG submission 205741) | Freshwater microbial communities from Lake Fryxell liftoff mats and glacier meltwater in Antarctica - MAT-03 (spades assembly) (version 2) ... | reverse complement strand
GGCGTCGCCGGCACCGTCGCCGAGGTCGTGGCCCGGAACGAGGACTTCGTGGACTTCAACAGCGTCCTGTTCCGGGTGGACCCGGGCTGATCCTCTCCCACCGAAAGCCCGGGGACGGCCGTCCCCGGGCTTTCTCGCGCCTCCCCCGGAGCCGGGCATGTTTCGCAAGGTGTTGGTCGCCAACCGGGGTGAGATCGCCCTGCGCGTCATCCGCGCCTGCCGCGACCTCGACATCGAGGTCGCTGTCGTCTACTCCGAGGCCGACAAGGACGCGCCGTACCTGAAGCTCGCCGACCAGGCGGTGTGCATCGGCCCCGCCGTCGCCACCGAGAGCTACCTGAAGATGCCGCGCATCATCGCCGCGGCCGAGGGCGTCGACGCCGACGCCATCCACCCCGGGTTCGGCTTCCTCAGCGAGAACAGCAAGTTCGCGCAGATGTGCCGCGACAACGGGTTCGAGTTCATCGGCCCGTCCGCCGAGGCCATGAACCAGCTCGGCGACAAGGCCCGCTCCAAGGAGGCCGCCAGGGCCGCGAACGTCCCCACCGTGCCCGGCAGCGACGGTCTCGTCGAGTCCGAGAAGGAGGCGCTCGACTTCGCCCACGAGGTCGGCTACCCGGTGCTCATCAAGGCGTCGGCCGGCGGCGGCGGCAAGGGGATGCGGCAGGCCTGGGACGACGACGGCCTCGTCACCGGCCTGTCGGCGGCGCGCACCGAGGCCGAGGCCGCGTTCAAGGACGGCAGCGTCTTCCTGGAAAAGTACCTCGACCGCCCGCGGCACGTCGAGGTGCAGTTGCTCGGCGACAAGCACGGCAACGTCGTCCACCTGTTCGAGCGCGACTGCACGCTCCAGCGGCGGCACCAGAAGCTGGTGGAAGAATCGCCGGCGCCGAACCTGCCGGACGCCGTGCGCATCGCCATGTGCGAGTCGGCGGTGCGGCTGGCGAAGTCCGCCGGCTACTACTCGGCCGGCACCTGCGAGTTCCTCGTGGACCGCGACCACAAGTTCTACTTCATCGAGGTGAACGCCCGCATCCAGGTCGAGCACCCGGTGACGGAACTGGTGACCGGCATCGACCTGATCCGCGAGCAGATCCGCGTCGCGGCGGGGGAGCCGCTGCCGTTCGCGCAGAAGGACATCGTCCACCGCGGGGCGGCGATCGAGGTGCGGATCAACGCCGAAAACGTGGACAAGGACTTTCAGCCGAGCCCCGGCGTGGTGACGACGTGGCGGCCGCCGGGCGGCCCCGGGGTGCGGCTCGACACGCACGTCGTGACCGGCTACCGGGTGCCGCCGAACTACGACTCGATGGTGGCGAAGCTGCTGGTCCACCAGCCGACGCGGGCCGAGGCGTTCGCGGTGATGCGGCGGGCGCTGCGGGAGTTCGTGGTGGAAGGCATCCACACCACGATCCCGATCCACCGCCGCATCTTCGAGTGCCCCGAGTTCATCGCGGGGAACGTGGACACGACGTTCATCGAGCGCGAGTTCCTGAAGCGCGGGACGTAGCGCCGCCGCTTGCGGCGGTGCATCGCCGCAAGCGGCGGGGCGCGGCTCAGGGCGCCACCCGCAGCACCTCCACGGCGGGCTTGGCGTTCAGCACCCGCAGCACCGGGAACAGCGGGGCGAAACTCCGCTCCTCGTGCCACGAGTGGTCGGCGATCTTGACGTGCCCCGGCCCCACACCCCCCAACCCCAGCGTCGGGTCGAGCGGCAGCCACTGGCCGTCGGCGAACGCCTCGAACCACATGTGGTACGCCAGGAACGGCCGGCCTCCCGGCCCCGGGGCGTACACCAGCCCTAGCACCGTCCGCGACGGCACCCCCACCGCCCGACACATCGCCGCCGCGAGCATGGCGTACTCGGTGCAGTCGCCCGAAAGCGTCTTCGCCACGTTGTCCGCCGTCGCCATCGACTGCGAGAACTCGGCCGCCTTCATGTTCTGATTCACCCACCGCTCTACCGCCTTCGCCCGGTCCCACGCGCCGGCCCCGGCCGGAAGCCCGGCGACGGCCCGCGCCGCGTGCCCCTTCACCAGCGCGTTGTCCCAGTTGATGAAGAAGCTGGTGCCGAGGAACTCCGCGCCCGGGGCCGGCGCCGCGGCCCCCTTCGCCGGGCCGCGCACCGCCTGCACGTGCAGCTCGAACGTCTTCGCCTTCGCGTCCAGGTTCTTCACCTCCTGCCGGCCGTCCGTCGGGAACAGCGTTCCCGGCTCGTCGTCGCGGGCGGCGGTCACCTTGAACACGGCGCTGGTGCGGCCGTGAACGTCGGCGATCTCGCGGTCGAGGCGGATGGACTGGGCGTTGAACAGCTGGAGCGGCCGCATGATCGGCGCCTTCGCGGCGGCCTCCGTGGTGCGGAGGAACGTCACCTTGCCGCCGAGGCCGGGGAAGTCGAACTCGACGCGGAACGGCTCGCCGGTGTCGGGGTCGGCCCACGTCGTCGCGGCCGGCAGCTTGAGGGCACCCAGCGGCTCCATGCGTGAGGTCCACCGCGCCAGCCGCTTCGCCGGGGCCCCTTGCCACAGCACGGCGTCGGCCGTCTCCTCGTAGGTGACCGTCACCTTGAGGACGCGGTTCCCCTGGGCGAAGTACGTGAGGTAGTCGAAGGTCGCGCCCGGCGCGAGCTTCTTCCCCGCGAACAGCTTCGCCTCGCCGGCCACGCCGACGACGCCGGCCGGCCACGGCACCGAGTCCGACGCCGTCGCCGCGACGCCCTCGCCCCTCACCTTCAGCGTCTTCCCCTCGACGACGCCGGTGAGGACGAGCATCTGGTCCTTGCCGAGCCCCTGCCGGGCGGTCGTCAGGAGCACCTCGCCCTCCGGCGTCTCGACCGTGCTCTCCTCGCCGAACTGCACGACGACCTGGCCGAACCGGTCGACGGTGAACTGCTGGTGCTTGGTGCCGTGGCGGAGCTTCTTGCCGTTCATGTCCACGGTCTTGGCGGACCACTGGAGGAAGCCGATGCGCTCGCCTTCCACCGCGGCGGCGAACCAGTAGTCGAAGCCGCCGTCGGGGTTGGCGGCGGGCGGCGGGTTCTGCGCGGCCGCGGGGGTGACCAGCGTGGGCGCCTGCGCCGCGGCCGCCGGCACCTTGCCGCCGGGGCGGATGACGATGAACCCGGGCGGGTCGGTCTCCGCGGGCCGCTTCGGGGAGATGACGATGGGGCCGTTGGTCTTGGGTTGCGCGGCGAGGTCGCCGGCGGCCGCGAGGGCGAGGATGAGGGAAAGCCAGGTCCGCACGGGGTCGCCCTCCGGGGGTGTCGCGGGCGCTCGGGTGAGCCGGCGAGCCGAGCCCCGTAAGGGGCCGGGTGCGTACCCATCACGAAACCCGTCCGACGTGAGTCGAGATGGGTACGCACCCGGCGGCTGACGCCGCTCGGCTCGCCGGGGTGGCTGGCCCGGCGCCTCCGCTCATTGTCGGACCCGACCCGCCCCGGCTCCAGCCCAACTCTCCGCCTTCGCGTCCGCGCCCGCACCCCGCCCGGCGCAGCCGGCCCCGCGGCGCCCGCCGGCCGACCCGGGCGCCGCCGCCCCAGCCGGAACGTCCGGGCGGGGCGGCAGTTTCGCGCCTCCCGGACACCCGGGGCGCCTAGAATGCGGGCGGCACGGACGCCGGCGGCGGGAACACGAACTATTGTTGCGTGCCCGGACCTTCCTGACGCACCCGCCAAGACGCGACACCACCGGACGCTCTCCCGGGCCGGTTCCTACCCCGATGTCGCGAGGTCGTTTCGTGAACCCCGAACGGCTGGCGGACCACTTGCAGATCAAACAGTACGGCGACTTCACGCTCACGGACGCGGTGCGCCCCGGGCCGGGCGTCCCCGTCCGCCCCCGCGCCGGCTACCGCACCGACATCTACCGCGACCGCGCCGCCCGGCTGCGGCTGCCGATGCTCTCGGCCGCGGTCTCGGCCGACCTGCTGTTCGACGCCTTCCTCGCGCTGCTGGAGCCGCTCGGCGAGGTGGTGGACGTGGTGCTGGAAAGCAGCCACGGCCGCGGGGCCGACGAGCACCGCGACTTCCGCCGCGGGCACATCGACCTGCCGGTGCTGATGAGCCACTGCTGCGAGTTCGAGGAGCTGCTGACGCACGACGGCTGTACCGGCGTGGCGGTGATCGCCGACGGCCGGCCGGTCGAAGTGCAGTTCGACGAACACAAGCTGCTGCACGTGTACGCCCCGGACCTGAAGCCGTTCCGGCGGGCGCTGCGGGCGCTGGGCGTGCGGAAGCGGAAGGTGCTGCCGCTGATCAGCGAGGCGGAACACTTGCACCACACGACCGACGACCACGCCGACGCCTTCCGGCAGTTGTGCATGCGGGTGGGCGTCGGCGACTTCGACCGGGTGTTCAGCGACGAGAACGGGTAACGGGCGTGGAGAATCAGCTCGGCGAGCCGACCGCCGTGAGGCGGCGGGTGATGGGAACGTCACCCGCCGCCTCACGGCGGTCGGCTCGCTTGCGTTGGCTTACTACGGCTGCGGCGCGGGCGCCGGCACTACCCGCGCCGGGGCGACGCGCAGCGCCGGAAGCGCCACGGGTTGCACCCGCAGGATCGCCGGCTTGATCTCGATGCCCGGCACCACCGGGGCGGCGGGACCGGTCGGCGCCGCGCCGGGGGCGGTGAGGTTCTCGTTCGACACCAGCACCAGCAGGTCGCCGCGGAACGGCTGCACGTGAACCGGGTCGGGGAACCGGCCGGCGGCGATCAGCACCAGGCCGCCGGCGCGGAGGCGGCGCACCGCCTCGTCGCGGGCCACCAGCTTGCCCGTCAGGTCGTAGGCGTCGAACCCGACCTCGCTCAGCGGCCGCACCTGCGTGCCGCCGCCGCCGGGCGCCGCGTAGCCGATGCCGTCGTCGATCATCAGCGGGGCGCCGTTGTTCATGATGATCATCCGGCCGGTACTCAGGTAGTGGACGGTCCCGCGCTGGGTGCTGACCCGCACGGTGCCGTCGGGGCCGGCCGTCAGGAGGGTGAGCCGCGGCGCCGGGCCGACGGAGGGAACCCGACCGGTGGTGTTGAGCACCAGCGGCGGTGCCATCGCCCCGCCCAGCGACTTCCCGGCCACCACCACCGTGTTCGGCCCGACTGCCCGCAGCCACGCCCGGTCCACCGCCTTGCCGTCGGCCGACACCAGCACCGTCACCCCGTCCCGCGCCCGGCGGACGAGCTCGGCGGGGCCGACCGGCGAGCCGTCGGCCGCGGTGACGGTGCCGTCGAAGTCGGCCAGCGTCACCGTGGTGTGCTGCGGAATCTGCACGTCCACCGTCTGCTGCTCGTGGACGAGCTGGCCGTTGACGTTCTTCGCGATCGTGCGGACCTGCTTGGTGGTGACGAGCTTCTGCACCACGACGCGGAGTTGGCCGGCGTCGTCGCCCTTGAGGTGGAGGACCCACGGGGCGGGGCCGGCCGGGGCCGGGTTGGTATCGGCCGGGAGCGGGGCGGCGGGCGCGGCGGCCGCGGCGATCAGGAGCGAAGCGAACATCGCGGGCCTCCGGGGGACCGGTGGACGAGGAAGGATTGGAATTGTAGCCGACACCCGGAACGGTGTCAAAGGGCGGTCAGAATTTTCGGGGCGCCGCGACAAACAGCTACACCCAGTTCCCCGATTCCCACGTCCGATCCGTCACCGGCGCCAGCACCGCCCGCACGTCCGCGAGCAGTTCCGCGTCGATCGGCTCCGCCAGCGCCCGCAGGTTCGCCGCCAGCTCGGCCGCCTTCGCGGTGCCGGTGATCGTGCTGGGAATGCGCTCCTCCGCGTAACAGAACTGCATCCCCAGCTTCGCCAGGTCGGCCCCCCGCGCGCGGCAAAGCTCCGCGGCCGCGGCGCACGCCGCCCGGATGTCCGCCGGCGCCGGGTGCCACGGCGGCGGCCCCTGATGCGTCAGCAGGCCCAGCGACAGCGGCGACGCGTTCAGCACCCCCACCCCGCGCGCCGCCGCGACCGGCAGGAACTCCGTCAGCAGCCGCGTGTTCTGCAGCGTGTAGTGGGCGTAGCTGATGACCACGTCGAGGTCGCACCGCTCGACCGCCCGCCGCAGCAGGCCCAAAGGGTAGCACGACATGCCGACGTACCGACACTTCCCCTCGCGCTTCAGGGCGTGGAGCACGTCGGCCGTCTCGGTGAAGACGCGTTCGGTGTCGTCGGCGAACTCGATGTCGTGCGCCAGCAGGATGTCCACGGCGTCGGTGCGGAGGCGCTTCAGCGAGCCGTCGAGGCAGCGGCGCATGCCGGCGGCGGTGAAGTCGAAGGCGTCGCGGTCGAGGCGGCCGGCCTTCGTACAGATCAGCACCCGCCCGCGGAGGCCGCCGGCGAGCGCGGCGCCGATCAGCTCCTCGGACACGCCCCTGCCGTAGTACGCCGACGTGTCGATGAGGTTGACGCCGGCGTCGAGCGCGGCGCGGATCACGTCGGCGGCGTCGGCGGCGGACACGGGGCCGTACTGCTGGCCGAGGGCGGCGCCGCCGAGGGACAGGTGCGAGACGCGGAGGCCGGTACGGCCGAGGGGACGAAGTTCCACGCGGTGAGTCTCCTGGGTGCGGTTACGGGCGAGCGCCGACTCGCGCCGCCGCCACCAGCGCGTCAGCCGCGCGGCGGCGAACGTCCTCCGGTGCCGCCGGGTCGGCGGCCGCGAGCACGCGGACAGCCCCGGCCAGGATGAGGCGTTCCATCCGGCCGGGCTCGGACGGGCCGGCGAACCAGCCGACGGCGTCGCAGGCCAGCACGAGGCGCGTGTGGTCGGGAACGTCCGGCCGGTACAACTCGACCGCCCGCTCCCACTGGCGCGCGCCCCGGTCCTGATCGCCCGCCGCCTCAACCATCGCGGCTTCGACGAGACACGCCTTCGCCCGGTCGCGCGGCCCCATCGACTCGGACGCCTCCACCAGCCGGGCGTGCATCCGCTCTCGGTAGTCGCCGTCGGCCCCGGGCGCGAACCGGCCGGCGTCGATCCCCCGGGCGATGGCGTCGCACACGACCGGGAACAAGTCCTGCGCCCGCCGCTGCCGCGCCGCCGCGACCTGCTCCCGGTTCCCGCCGACATCGACGGACGAAATGAAGTACGCCCCCGCTACCAGTACCGCGCCGAGGGCCACGCCGCCGCCGCCGAACAGCACGGCCCGCCGGGTGGCGCGGCGGGCGACGCGCTCGGCCCGGTCGGCGGCGTCCGCAGCTTCGTCGAGCTCGGCCTGGCGCCGCACCTGTTCGGCCTTGGCGAAGGCGTCGTGGACGGCGGCCGCGACCTCGCCGGCGTGGGCGAACCGGTCGGCCGGCTCGGGCGCCAGGCACTTCCGCGCCAGCCAGGGAAACCGCCCGGCCCCGGCGACGTCGTTGAGCCGCCCGTTCGCGTCGTCCAGTGCGGCCGCCGCCGCCTTCCCGAGCACCTCGTGCCCGCTGAGCCCCTGGTACGGCGCGGCGCCGGTCAGGATCGCGCACAAGACCCCGCCGAGGGCGAACACATCGGCCCGCTCGTCGACGCGGTCGTTCTCCCCCCGGGCCTGCTCCGGCGGCATATACGCCGGGGTGCCCACCACGTCGCCGACGCGGGTGCGGTCTTCCGGGCCCTCGCCGGGTTCGGCCGCACCCGGGTCGAGGCGCTTGCCGGCCGGGGCGGCCAGTTCCTTGGCAAGCCCCCAGTCCATCACCTGCACCTCGCCGAACGCCCCGACCATGACGTTCTGCGGCTTCAAGTCGCGGTGGACCACCCGCCGGGAGTGGGCGAACGCGACCGCCAGGCAGACCTGTTCGAACGCCCGGAGGAGCCGGTCGCGGTGGCCGACCGCTTCCCGCTCGTCGTCGTCGTCGAGCCCGGCCGGGCCGAGCGCCGCCCGGCCCGACGGCCGCGGGGTGGCGGCGATCTCGTCGGTCAGCGTGCGGCCGCGGATCAGCTTCATCACCAGGAACGGGTTGCCGTCCGGCAGCACCCCGACCTCGTGAACCGGGGGGATGCTCGGGTGCTGGAGCCGGCCGGTGATGCGGGCCTCGTCCACGAACCGGTCGGCGGCCGGCGTGCCCGCCAGCCGCGGGGTGAGCAACTTGATCGCCACCTCCCGGTCGAACGGCCGGTCGACGGCCCGGTGGACGACGCCCATGCCGCCGCGGGCGAGTTCCGGCCCGAGCTCGTACCGGCCGGCGATTAGCCCCGTGGCGACCGCCTCCCGGTTCGCCCCACTCGGCGGGACGTACGTCCCGGTGCGGTCCGGCGTCGGCCGGGTGCCGGTGGGGTTGGTGGCGTCCGGCGGCGTGGCGAACCGGGCCGCGTAGTCGGCCTTCTCGGTCGCCTCGACGGCCGCACGGGGCGTGTCCGGGTCGGCGAGCGGGATCGGCGTGGGGTCGGGCGGGGCGGGCGGCGCCGGCGGCCGGGCGTGGAGCCGGCGGGAGCCGCGCCCGCCCCGCTCCACGTCCACGCGGATGACGCCGGCGCAGTGGTAGCAGCGGGTGGCGCGGGCGGACATCGGCTCGCCGCAGTCGGGGCACTCCCGGGCGGGGCCGTCCGCGCCCGTCCGGCGGCGCCGCCCGGGGGCACGGCGCGCCCCGAAGCCGATGGCGACCATCAGCCCGCCGACGACGACACTGGCGGCGGCGGCGACGTAGCCGGGGGTGGCGTCGCGGGTCGGCCGGCGGGCGCGGCCGTCGTAGACGACGGCCCACTGCTCGCGCTCCTGCTCCGTCTGGTCGACGACGCGATTGATGTACCCCATGCCGAACCCGCCCACGACCGCGGCCAGGCCGCCGACGATCAGGAGCCAGCCGACGATCGGACGCGCCATGGCGAAACCCTCCCGGCCCAGAACGGGTGGGCTTCGTTTACGCCCCCGTCAGCCCGAGACCAGTACGACCCGGAACCCGATCGACTCCGACCGCGTGTCCGGCGAGTACGCCCGCCGCGCCGCGGAGCGGCAGTCCGGCGCCGGCATGTTCCACGCCCCGCCGCGCGCCACCCGCGACAGCCCGCGCGGCGGGCCGATCGGGTCGTCCGGCGGGCTCTCGGCGTAAAAATACTCGTCGTACCAGTCCATCACCCACTCCTGCACGTTGCCGTGCATGTCGCACAGCCCCCACGGGTTCGCCGGCTTGCCGCCGACCGCCGCCGGGTGCTTCGGGGCGTCGCGCATCCCGGTGTTGAACACCGCGTCGGCGCCCGTCAGCTTGTCGCCCCCGGCGAACGGCGTGGTCGTGCCGGCCCGGCAGGCGTACTCCCACTCGGCCTCCGTCGGCAGCCGGTACGACCGGTGGTGCCCCGCCTCCTCGGCCCGGTGCGACAGCTTCGCGCAGAACTGCTCGGCCTCCGCCCACGACACGTTCTCGACCGGCTGGAACTCGCCCCCCTTCGGGTGCTTCGACGGGTTCTTCCCCATGACCGCCTGGTACTCGCTCTGCGTCACCGGGAACACCGACAGGTAGATGCGCCGGCTCACCTGGATCGGGTGCGCCGGCCCCTCGTGCTCGCGGTGGCCGTGCTCGTCCGGCCCCGAGCCCATGACGAAGCGGCCGGGGGCGATGCGGGTGAAGTTCATGCCGACCGAGTTCTTCACGATCCGCAGGCCGCCGGTGCTCGACTTCGGGCCGGCGTTGCCGACCACCGACCCGCCCAGCGACGCCAGCAGCGCCGACGCCTGCGACGCGGTCGCCTCCGGGTCGAACGGCCGGCCGCCGGCGGCGAGCCCGGAGCTGCCGGACTTGCTCGCCGGCGGGTTCGACGGCGGCTTCACCGCCAGGAGCCGCGAGCCGTCGGTGCCGTGCCCCGGCGGCAGCGGGCCGACGGTGACGCGGGACAACTGGTCGGCGAGGTCGGCGGCGTTCTTCGGCCGCTTGTCGGGGCGCGTCGCCAGGCAGGATTGCAGCACCCGGGCCTGGCTGTCGGAAAACCCGTGCGGCCGGAGTTCTTCGATCCACTCGTTCCCCACCGGCGCCGCCTCGGCCGGGTCGCGCTTCAAGAGCTGATACCAGATGACGCCGACGGCGTGGATGTCGTCGGTCGGCGCCGGCGGCTCCTTCTTCATCTGCTGCGGCGAGGCGTACACCTCGGTGGAGGCGCCGCGGCGGGCGAGGCGCACCTGCTCGCCGCGCGGCCCGGCCTTCGCCAGTTTGAGCGACCGCACGGCTTCGATCTCGCCCCACCCGAAGTCGGTCACCCACATGGTGAACTTGCCGCCCTCGGTCGGGTGTAGGAGTACGTTCGACGGCTTCAGGTCGCGGTGGACGACGCCCTTGGCGTGGGCCTCGCCGAGGATGCCGGCAAGGCGGCGGATCAGCTTCAGCGCGGCCTCCGGCTTCGGCGTGTCGTACCGGTGCCGCCACTCGAGCATGACGCCGGCGAGGTCGTAGCCGAACACGTACGGGGCGTCGAGGCACGGCGGGTCGGACTCGAGGTAGACCGACCGCAGCGGCAGGATGCCGGGCACGTCGTTGAGTGCGAACACCTTCTGGAACAGGGCGGTGCCGCTGACGACGCGCTCTCGGGTCTCGGTGTCGATGGCGAACTTCAGCGCCGCCGGCGAGTCGTCGGGGCGGTCGGGGTCTTCGCCCTTCCACACCTCGGAACACTCGCCGAGGCCGCGGAGCTCGGCGAGCGTCCAGTTGTCGAGGCCGGGCGGGCGGTCGCCGGGGCGGAACCGCGGCGGCCGCGGCGGCAGGAACCGGAGGAGGTCTTCGGCCTTGTTCAGCGTGAGGCCGGCGGGGGCGGTGAGGCCGGCCGGGTCGGTGGGGCGGCGGAACGTCTGGCGGACGGTGGGCGGGAAGCCGCGGAGGTAGTCGGCCAGCGCCTCCTTGGGGACGTGGTGCGTCTCGGCGAGCTCGGTGATGAGTTCGCCGACGCGGCGGTCGAACTCGTGGTCGGGGCAGGCGGCGCAGTCGCCGAGGGCGGCGGCGAGGTCGGGGCCGGGGAGCTTGCGGTGGGTGAGGTCGAACGCGGTGCGGGCGGTCTCGAGGATGATGTCGACGTAGGGCCACTGGCCGCGGAGGGCCTTGCGGCCCTTCTCGCAGAGGGCCTGGCCGACGCATTCGAGGAGGGCGTGCAGACGTGGCACGGGCGGGCCTCCGTTCCGGAGGGTGGGGAGAGGAAGCAGACTGCGAGTGGAATGGAGTGTAAACCGGCGGGCGGTCCGACTCAAGGGCGCCCGGCGTTTCGCCGCTCGCGGCGGTGCACCGCCGCGAGCGGCGAACCGACATCGCTTCGGCCGTCTCGGTACAACACCCCCGGAGGCCGGCCGTGACCAAGACCCTCATCGAAGGCCGCGACGACATCTTCACCGTCCGCGGCGTCCTCGGCCCCGCCGAGTGCACCGACTACGTCGCGCGCAGCGAGGCGGCCGGGTACGGCGACGCGCCGATCAACACGTTCGGCGGCCCCGTCGTGAACAAGAAGATGCGCAACAACGACCGCGTGATGGTGGACGACCCCGTCACCGCCGCGGCCCTGTGGGAGAAGCTGCGGGCGCACGTCCCGGGGCGGTACGGCAGCTGGCACGCGGTCGGGCTGAACGAGCGGTTCCGCTACTACCGGTACGACCCCGGGCAGCAGTTCGACTGGCACTTCGACGGTCACTACGAGCGCACCCCGGACGAGCACAGCAACCTGACGGTACTGCTGTACCTCAGCGGCGGGTTCGAGGGCGGCGCCACCGAGTTCAACTTCCTGACCTTCGGCCGGCTCCAGGACGACGACCCGGTCGTCTCGGTGGTGCCGGAGGCGGGGATGGCGCTGGTGTTCGCGCACCGCGTCCT
>Ga0335394_10008289_pt1 | contig 11728 bp, 13 predicted proteins | sample MAT03_FD_205741 | JGI IMG/M metagenome (GOLD analysis project Ga0335394, IMG submission 205741) | Freshwater microbial communities from Lake Fryxell liftoff mats and glacier meltwater in Antarctica - MAT-03 (spades assembly) (version 2) ... | reverse complement strand
TGGTTTTCCTACTCCATAAGAACCTATTTCTTTCACTATAAATTTACTGGTAACCGTTAGTTTCCCATTATTAACTTCAATGGTTGCAGCCTCTGTTACCGGCTTTGTTGTTCCTTTTATTGTTAAATCCCCGGAAACTGTTGCTGCATACTTACCGTTCTTTGAAAAATCAATTGCAGAAAGGTTTGTGATTTTTCCTTTCAACGTCATTCGGGGATATTGTTTGGAATCCATAAAATTGGAGTTATTAAAATGCTCCTGCATCAGTGCCTTCACAAATGTAAAACTTTGAACAGGTACCGAAATAGCTATATCCCCACTGCCAGCATTAACCACACCTGTTACTGTATTGTTTGTTGCAGAAATATCTTCTGCATCTGTGTGCGAAAAAATAGTAGCCTGCCCCGTTCTGGTTATATACTTTGATTGTGCATTAACATTTAAAACTGCAATAGCAGCAATAGCAATAGAAAGAATGACTTTTTTCATAATTGTTGTTTTTTTATTATTAAGACAGGTTTAAGATAAATTCCTTACAGAATTGTTTGCGTTTATCATTTTTTTTGATAAGATTAATTTTTATAGCAACTCTGTAAATAGCCAATAAATCATTAATCCGGCCGCAATTAGAGTTTTGATATTGCAAAGCGTCCAGAAAGTTTTTCGTTTTCTTTCATTCCTGGAACTATTGCAACTGCAATTTGAGCAGTGCCTCATTTTAAAATTTTTTTGGTGAACGGAACTTTTGGTTTAACAAGTAATGCGATTACAATCCCAAATACAACATGGCCCATAATGCTTCCAATCATCAGCAGTGGCAATGAACCTTCTGGTGCAGGCATGTTGCCGCTGCCAAAAATGCTTTCCATAACCGGGATACCAATTTGTGCTAACACAAAAGCTATTATGCCATAAACAGCCCCCCGCAAATATTGATTACTTATTTTTTTTAGCCAGTTATTAAAGAGAAATACATAGCCTGCGGCAAAGATGACTCCTATTAAAAAGTGCATCATCCACCCCATTGCTACAGGCACACCCATTATAGCAGCAAGCATAGTTGGTGGGCTCATTTTAGGCATACCCATTACTCCGCCAAGTACCATTAAAAGGGTCATAGCTATTGTGGCAACAATACCACTTATAACTGATTGTTGAATTTTGTTTTGCATATGTTTTTATTTCTTATGACGGGGCTTCATCAAATACCTGACAAATATTATGAAAAATATTTACAGGCTTGATTTTTAAATCTTGTAAAGAGAGACTTTATTGCAGGTAAGGATAGGCTTAATAATATTAATGCAGAGAAAGTATTTTAAGGAGTAAGTTAATGCTGGAATACTATCGTTGGTATGATAACTTCATCAATAAATCTTTAATTTCTTTTTCCCTCGTCCATACAATAAAGTGGTTTTCCTTTTCAAACGTGGTAATTGTAACCATAGAAGATTTTGTAAACATCTTTTTTGCATAGCCCACATTGCTGTAAGGTACCAGCATATCTTTTGTGCCATGAAGTATATAAACGGGGCAGGTTATTTTTTCATAATCGGTATTCATTTCTTTCAAATCCTTTTTCAAATACCACAGTTCTTTATTGCTGGGCCGAAATGCACCTGGTATTAAAAAATTTAAAGGCGTTTTAAATAAAACAGGTCTCCATTTTTCCGGATTTTCTGCGTCAGGATCAAGAGAGCCGGCAAGGATTATGATCGCTTTACTGAATTGTGGTCTTGCGGCTGCCAGTTTTACGGCTAATGCTCCTCCAAGGCTGTGACCAATAATAATAAAAGATTTTTTATTATTCACACTATCCATCCAGGCAGATATGATATCTGTTTGTGCTGAAAGATTCATTGCATTTCCAAAATCGCTGTACCCAAAGCCTGGCCGGTCTATAGAAATGATTCGGTAATGTTGCAGAAGTGCACTGTCCATTAAATAATTCTGAAAAGCATCCCAGCTTCCAGGTGTACCATGCACAAATAATAATGTAGGTAAAGTATCACTTCCTGTTACTGCATAATGCAGCGGGAAACCATTTATTTTTATTACATGTGTTTGCAAAAATACACCTGCAGCACTGAATTTTTTTCTGGCATCTTTATCACTAATTCTAAACTTCATACAACTCTGTGCTATGATGATCCATAGCAATAAAAGAACTGCTACAATCTTAATGGGAAGCCTGAAGTATCGCTGCATAATGTAAGTAAGTTTGTAAAAGTTTGCTCTTATAATTTTATTTGGCCTGAATAACGAGTAAAAATATTCAGCTTATGTGATTTCAAATTACAAACGGAACTTTAGCTAACTTAAAGTATTTATTAATTGAATAAATTCATGTTGAAGCGATTGCGTCTTATCCTTTGCATACCAGCCATGCAACTCTTTTTCAAACTCATCCCATAATTTCCCTTCAGGGTTGTTTTTCCAGGCACTAAGCAATTCCTGGGCAGGCGCCGGACGGGGTCCCCACACAAAAGCCTCTTTACCCAATGTTTCATTTACTGCAATTAATTTTGGTATTGCCCTGGCTCCATTAGTAAGATAATTATCTATCGTTACAAGATTTTCATCCCTCAATAAAATATACAATTTAATTTTCTCAGGATTCAGTTTTGCTATTTCCGCAATTACCGGAAGGTTTTGAGCGCTATCACCGCACCAGGCTTCTGTTATTACCATCCACGTATGACTGTGCTGTAAGTTCTCAACGGCCTTTTTCAGTTCAGGGTTTATTGAAATGGTTTTGTGGATACGCTGTGTTCTTGCAAGGTTCAACTTTGTAAATTCAATTAGATTTTCAGTCTCATTTTTGGAACTGGTTTTCCTGTTTTTAACCCATTCCTCAAAATTCTTTAAATAACTTTCGTAAGTAAATAAACCAAGTGATTTTAATAATGTACTCATGCTACTATTTTTTAAATTGTGTAATGCCATATTTGCCAAAGTCAATCAGTTGCTTTGGTTTTATATAGCCTTGTGTGTATGTAATGATCTTACCATTGGCATCAGTAATTATCAAAGTTGGGTAGGCATTCACGCCATATTTTTCTGCAAGGGCCGGGCCGTCTCCTTTTTCCATATCAATTGCAATGTTTATAAAGTTGCTGTTAAAATATTCGCCAGCCTCTTTATCAGGAAAAGTATTTTTCTTTAAGAGTTTGCAAGGGCCACACCAGGAGGCATAGGCATCCAGGAAAATAAGCTTGTTTTGCTTTTTAGCTTCAGCTAAAGCCTTGTTCCAATCAGCTTCGATAAATTGAAGGCCCTGCTCTTTTTCATTATGAGAAATATTTTCAGACTTGGATTTTGATTTAGGCACAAAGGCGAAAACCACTAACGCCACAAGTATAAGCAGACCGGATATAAGCATTTTCATACGCATTTTTATTTTATAGACTGTCTTTTATATTTTTCCTTACAATACAGGCTTTTGCTTTAACATTTCCTTAAAGGCAAGAACTCAGGGCTTTATGGTTATTCCCGGGTTGATATTATTGATAGTATCAACCCGGTTACTGTTATATTTAATTATTAAAGAAACAGGCACTTTATTATTCGGTATTGCAAAATGCAACATATTTGACTGGTCAGTACTTAATCCTTCACCTACAATATTCCAGTTACTTATAGACGTGCTATCAGAAAAATTTAATGTAAGTTTTGCCCCAATTGCTTCATTCGTATCGGGCATTCTTACTTTCAAATAAGGGGCATTGCCGCCTTTATTGATAAATGCTTTTGATTCACCCTTAATATTAATATACACCAGGTCAGGATATCCATCGTTATTAAAATCGCTGGTGAGCGGGGTGATGGCAAAATGTTTGTTTACTGTACCGGCCTGTTCTTCTACCGAGGCAAATTTTCCGGATGGTAGTTGTAGTAAAAAACGACATGGCAAGGGAAACAATGCATGTGGAGGGAAGCTCACATAGTTTTCTGCCACTACTAAATCCTGGTGGCCATCTAAATTAAAATCTTCGAAAATGCAGCCCCATGAAAATTCAAAATCGGCAACATTTAAAGATTTAGCAACATCGGTGAATTTAAAATTGCCCTCATTTTTAAACAATAACCAATCAGTTACCAGTTCCTGACCATCTTTTAAATCTCCCTTTGCCAAAAATTTTGGAATGGATGAACCGGTATTGGAAAAAAACAAATCAATCCGGCCATCATTATTTATATCCCCCGCCGCAATACCCATCGGGTAACCAAATTTTCCTGTCATGGGGTTAGGTGCAAGAGAAAACTTTTTACCTTTTTCATTTTTATAAATTCTGGGTTCGCCGGTATCATAGGCTACTACCAGATCAAGCCAGCCGTCATCATTCATATCTACAAACAAACCCTGGAAAGTATTGTGCACATAGGTTAAGCCATACGCTTCCGTTATATCTGTTAATGTATTATCTCCATTGTTGTGCAACAATACACTGCTGGACCCGTAATTTTCTTTGGTGAAAATTGTCTGACCTTCCATCGAATCTTTTTTTAGATAAGTGGAAAGAAAAATATCAGTGTAACCATCTTTATCTACGTCACCTAATGTAATAGTAGCAGGATTGGATTTTTGATTGAGCTTTATATCCAGTTTGGTTTCTGTGAATTTATCTCCTTCATTTTTATAAAAGAAAACGCCATCTTCTCTTGTAACCAGCAAATCTGTTTTGCCATCTTTATTCCAATCATAAGATACCGCTCCTAAAGTAGGAGCGTTTGTTTTTTGAGGCAGGTTTCCCTTCCATAGTTCAAACCTATCTTTATTAAATGTAAACAAAGCATCCTGCTGGCTATACCCTCCTCCTATAAACAGTTCATCAATGCCATCGCCATCAATATCAATAACTGCCGATCCTAAACTTGGTAAAGACTTTTCTTCATTAAATTCATGTTTAAATGGGATCGGCACTTCTGTGAATCTAGGAATGAGCGAATCCACAACCGTATAATCACATGCCTTAACATAGGGATCTTTTGTATCCTTATAAAAAAACCAGGCAACTACAGCTGCGGCTATAACAGCAATTCCGGCAATGACGAGTAAGGTTATTTTTACTTTTTTCATAAAGCCGTTTGTTTGTTTTTAAGTGCAATCAATGATGCTGAAAAAACTATTACATGTGTAACATTCATTGCCGTTGGCGCTAAAAAAATCCCAATTGAAGGAACTAAAAAGAATAAAAGAAAAACTGCCGCTAAGATTAATACCGGGTTAAACCATGCCATCCATTTTGGGTAAAGTGTATTGCCTTTTAAAATGGCTGTAACATAAACGATACTGATGGCTAAAACAATCACCCGCAAAAGTTGCACCAGCGTTTCCATCAGCATTTGGTATTTATCCAGCAGGGCCAAAGAAGTTTCACCGGCTGCATAAGATTTTGCCATAAATCCCAGCATGCCACGGGAGCCAATCCACATACCTCCAATAACAAATGCAAATACGCCTAAAATCAAAACAGCCAATGCCATTTTGTTACTTCCTTTTTTGAGCGCTAAATAAATATGCCAGTAACCGGCAATATAGAAAGGTACAAACAGCACAGTAATAAAATGACCTGTTATTAACCGCCAATTGGCAATGGAAACAAAGAAACCATAATGGGCTTCGTTATAACCAGCCGCATTATAGTGTAATAAAAATTCCCCGATACCAACCATAACAGCACCTATGAGGCCGATGATTCCGGTGCGTTTTAAATTGTTCATGCTGGTTTTGGTTGAATGATGGTTACCTGAAAAAGTTCACTAATTTTCTTCCTAATTTATAGGCTGTCCATTCCCTTGCTTTAAACATCGTATCAACAGGAGTATGAAAAATATGGTTAGAATAGTTACTGATTGTTTTAACCGATATGGCAAGAATAATTGCCAGGATATGTTTCTCAGTGTATTCCGCCATTAAAAATCCCTTTACATCCTCATCATTTGGTCGGCCTCTTTTATTAACCATAATGCTGGTAAAATCAGACAGCACTTTTAATCTGGCATCGGGAATGTCTGTATCATTGCGAATAGCATCTGTAACAGCCACCGGCACCTTACTCATCATATCGGCCACTACACTATGTGCAGCCATACAATAATCGCATCCGTTTTCTTTGCTGATGGTAAGAAAAATAACTTCCTGTTCTGCGGGGGTAAAACCTCCCTCCTTGCGAAACAGGTGATAGCCTGTGCCATAAGTTTCTAAAAGCGCTGGCAGGTGGGCCATATTTTCATACATGTTTGGTATCATACCGGCCTGCTTCTTTGCAGCCTCCAACAATGGCTTTGCCCTTTCATTGGCGTTGTCAAGATTAATTGGTGCCAATGAAATTCTGTACGTATTGTCCTGATTGTCCATAAAACTGAAATTTTAAAAGTGATTTTTTATCAAATTATTCCCATCCCCATTTTTTAAAAATACTGTGAGCTTTAGGTGTTTTCAAGAATTGAATGAATTGTAAAGCCGCTGTTTGCTGATCAGTAATTTTGCTGACCATAACCGGAGTACCTCTGTAAATATTCTTTTTACGGCGAATGGCCACTAACTCAGTAATATCTTTCAAACGGTAATACCAGGATGCGTAATTAATAAACACATCTATTTCGGGATTTTCTTTCCACTTTTTTATTGCAGTGGCCGTATTATCAGCAACGTAATAAATATTCTTACGTACGTCGTCCATAAAACCTTTTTGTGCCAGCAAGTCTTCCCACATCGCCGTTTGTCCTGATCCGGCAACGATTAGAATTTTTACACCGGGCTTTGCCATATCCCTTACCAGTTTTATTTTTTTAGGATTGCCCGGCCGCACCAACATACCAGCACCCCTGATATACAAACCTTCTCTGGTTGCAGTATTCACCAGTTCGGGATATTTAAGAATAAAATTATCCAACATGTACTCCGCACCGCCAAAAAAAATATCCGCATTTTGTTTGGCTGCATTTATCCAATTGGGTTCGGGCCCTGCAATAACTTTTACCGGAATATTATTTTTTGCAGAAAAAACAGCAGCTGCTTCATTAAATGGCCCGAAAGGACCGCCGGGGCCATATACATAAAGTGTATCAGATGCACCTGCTGCCATATTTAAGATGACGGCAAACAACAGCGTAATAAAAATATTGTTTTTCATAAATTGATTTTGTCGTTAAGGGAAAAATGAATAAATCTATTTACAATAGTTTCGACTTTAATTCTTCCAGGGTTGATATACCCTGTTTGCGCCATATTTCTTTTCCGTTTTTATATACAATAAAAACCGGAAGTGCTTCAATATTCATTTGCTTTAAAATATCGGTTTGTGTGGCGGCATCAATGTTCACCACTTTGTATTTATCAGCAGCTTCGTTTTTAAGTTGGCTTATAACCGGCTCCATTTTTTTACAGGGTGGGCACCACTCAGCGCCAAAATCAACCAGCACCGGTTTTGAAGAAGTAACCAGTGTGTTATATTGCAGCGTAGTAATCTGTTTCACTTTTACAGCACCTTCAACCGGCTTGTCAGCCTGCTTCCATGCGGTTAAGCCGCCTTTCATATCCTGCACATTGGTAAACCCATTTTGTTTTAAAAGTTTAACGGCTGCTGTACTTCTAATGCCTGTTTGGCAATAAACATATAAAGGTTTTGATTTATCAAGATGTTGGGTGCGGTCTTTAAATTGCTGCTGATTGTACCAATCGGCCTGCAAAGATTTTTTTAAATGGCCGGAATTATACTCGGCGGTTGTTCTTACATCAAGCACCTGGATATTTGGCGCATTGATAGCCTTTTCAAATTCAGTGACGGGGAGAGCCGTTTGCCTGGTTTGTGCCTGGCAGCATGTTACCAGGAAGGTTATAATGATGGAAACGTTTAATTTTTTCACTTTAAATAGTTTAACTGGCTTTTTTGATTTTACTATTTAAGACGAGGCGAAAAGATAAACCTTACATCGGGAATTGCTTATGTTCTTAGCAACAATTATTACTTAATTGCATTGGTGGACATTTCTCACTGCCGTAAGAACAATACACACAACAATCGCCTTCTTTTGGCTTAATGACATTTCTACAATTTTCGCATTGATAAAAATACTGACAGGCATCTGTTGGCATTTCTTCCTGTTTTTGATGCTGGCATACCGGGCAGTTAATAATACTGGTTGTTATAATTGGAGATTGTGGCATATTCTTTTTTATTGGTATTGTATTCAATCTTGCATTAGATTCGATAGGAAATATTTGTCCATTATCACGCTTCTTATTTCACCTAAAATATCATCAGCAACTTCCTTTTTAGATTTCACGGTATAGGAATGCACTTGTTTATCCTTTTTCAGGATTGTTACTTTATTGGTATCATATTCAAATGTAGCTCCGGCATCATTCATTGAGTTGAGCACAACCATATCAAAATTCTTATGCTGCAATTTTCCAATTGCATGTTCCATTTCATTATTTGTTTCCAGTGCAAAGCCAATAGATAGTTGGTTAATCCGTTTAACCTCACCAAATTCAAAAGCTATATCTCTGTTCTTCACCAATTTGATGTAAAGTTCATCACCCGCTTTTTTAATTTTGGTATCACATACAACTGCTGGCTTGTAATCAGCTACTGCAGCTGCAAAAACTGCAATATCAATTTCCTGAAAATGTAAATGACTGGCCAGGTACATCTCAAAAGCGGTAATAACAGGAATCAATTTAAGGTTTGGATGTTGCAATTGCAGGTTAACAGGCCCGCTCACCAGCACAACATGAGCCCCTTGTTGCAGAAATGCTTCGGCAATGGCATACCCCATTTTGCCAGATGAATGATTGCTGATATAGCGAACGGGGTCTATCGCTTCCCTTGTGGGGCCAGCCGTTATCAGGACTGTCTTGTTTTTAAATAAAGATTTTGACATTTTATTAATTCATTTTTATTATTCTGACGATTAAGGAAGCTATTCCTTTCAAAAAACGAAAAATGGCCGCCGTTTCCGGCAGCCATATACCCAACAACCAACAATGAAAATCCTGCCTGTTATTTTCTATCGCCGGTGAACTTGCTAATACCCTCGTCTAAAAATTTACTATATGTATTTATATTGGGTGAATAGCCTTCAGATATAGCCAATGCCTTCTCATCAGTATCTAACAACACATAATAAGGCTGTGAGTTGATATTAAACCTGGATGCCTGGAAATAACTCCATTTACTACCGATGGTTTTAATATTATATGTTTGGCCACCCAATGTTTTAGTAGTTTGCTCAGCATCCGGTAAACTCCGTTTATCATCTACATACAAGGAAATCAGCACTACATCGTTTCTTAATTTAGTATCAATAACCGAATCTGTCCAAACCAAGTTTTCCATCTTGCGACAATTAACACAGGCCCATCCTGTAAAGTCTAACAGTATAGGTTTGTTTACTTTTTTCGCAAAAGCCAAACCTTCATCATAATCATGAAAACAATTTAATCCATTGGGGCAATGCTCATTCGTTGTACCTGCTACTGGAGTGGTTGGTGATGCAGTTGTTGAATTATTATGCTGCCATTCTGAATAAAAATCTGGTGGCGGAAATCCACTGATCAGTTTTAATGGCGCACCCCATAAACCAGGAACAAGGTATAAAGCAAATGTAAATACTACAATGATTAGCGAAAGACGGGGCACCGATATGTAAGGCACATCACTATCATGTGAAAATTTTATTTTACCCAGCAAATAAAAACCCCACAACGTAAAGATGATGATCCATATTACTAAGAATAATTCCCGTGTAAGGATATTGGCCTGAACAACAAGGTCTGCATTGGAAAGAAACTTTAATGCCAACGCCAGCTCCAAAAAGCCTAAACTTACTTTTACTGAATTTAACCAGCCACCAGATTTTGGTAATGAATTTAACCATCCCGGAAAAGCGGCAAACAAACCAAATGGCAATGCCAGTGCAGATGAAAACCCAATCATGCCCCACAACGGCCCACCAACGCTACCGGTTGCAGCCGATTCAAATAATAACGTGCCGATGATTGGACCGGTGCATGAAAAAGAAACCAACGATAATGTAAAGGCCATAAAGAAAATACCTATTAACCCACCTTTACCTGATTGCTTATCTACTTTATTTACCAATGCTGAAGGCATAGTAATTTCAAAAGCACCAAAGAATGAAGCTGCAAAAATCAATAGCAATGCAAAAAAGATAAGATTGAACCATACATTGGTTGATAAAGCATTCAATGCATCGATGCCAAATATTTTTGATACGCCAAAACCCAATAAAACATAAATAGCAACAATGGAAAGTGCATAGGTAAAAGCATTGCGTAAGCCCTGTGCCCTTGTCTTGCTTCGCTTTGTAAAGAAACTCACTGTCATTGGTATCATAGGGAATACACAGGGCGTTAGCAGCGCTGCTAATCCGCCCAGGAATCCGGCTATAAAAATATAGAGATAAGAATGATTGCTTAATGATTTTGAACTTTCTGTTTTAGCAACGGTTGAAACAGTAGTCGTTTTGCTTTCATCAACAGAAACTGGTATTTGTGAAATGCCGGGAAAATTAATAGAAAATTCTTTTTCTGCCGGTGGAAGACAAACTTCATCGGTGCAAAGCATGTAAGACACAGTACCTTTCAAAGTAAAAGCCGAGGTATCTTTCATATCTATCAGCTTTTTAAATACTGCCATTTTAGGATAATACCTCAGCGTAATATTAAAATTACTATCATACTTTTCAATCAGTTTTCCGGTTTCTGTGGTACTATCTTCAATTTTAAATGAACTACCCGGCTCTATATTTACAACGGTCTTTTGTGGCCCGCCATCTTCCATTTGCGAAGAATAAATATGCCAGCCATCATCTAAAGTTGTTGTTAATACTACCTGTAACTGTTTGTCGTTTATTTTTTCAACAGCAAATTTCCAGTTGGCATGTTCCTTTATCTGGCCAATAGAATTTAATGCGGTCATAATACTTAAAAAGGAAATCAGGAAATATTTCATGAGTGATTTTTGCATTATTAATAATTATTAGCACAGTATTTAACTCTTGGGCAAAGCCTGCTCTATTGCTTTTTTAATTTCAGCTAATGAGTAGGAAACATAAATACGGTTGATTGTTTTTCCGGTCAGTGGATTAATAAGAGAGATGACTCCTGTAGCCTGTTCCTTCTGTGCTATTTCATATACGCCTGCCGATTGCAGCAATGGCTTTGCTTTATTTTTTGTTCGCTTATTTGTTACATCATTGATAACTACTAAAACATCTTTTGAAGACGAATAGGCGGGAATTAATTCATTTTTTATCTTTCCCTCATTGGCTCTGCAGGTGGGGCACCAATTAGCCCTTGTAACCATTACAACCAATTTTTTACTGGTCTGTGTAAAGGCAGCAGAAAACACCAAAAGTGATAAACTGAAAAGCAATATTATTTTTTTCATTGGTTGATTTTTTTGTTGTAGACGTATGAAGAGACAGAAACTTACAGATAATGAGGCCTTAACTTATCTTTAAGTCTTTTGTAAGGTCATAGTTATTTTAGCGTCTATAACCGGGAGTTCCTATCTACAAAGCAATTTCATTAACAGGTATGTGTACAGTTTCATTTATTCCGATTAAAAATGGCGTAATCCTTACTTCAAACAGGGATGAACATGTAAGCCGTGGCATTGCTCAATACCCGGAATTCTATATGCTGAACGGCAGAAAGCTGGCATTCCCAAAAGATACAAAAGCAGGCGGTACC
>Ga0335394_10008284_pt1 | contig 11730 bp, 17 predicted proteins | sample MAT03_FD_205741 | JGI IMG/M metagenome (GOLD analysis project Ga0335394, IMG submission 205741) | Freshwater microbial communities from Lake Fryxell liftoff mats and glacier meltwater in Antarctica - MAT-03 (spades assembly) (version 2) ... | reverse complement strand
GGCACTCAGAAGTCGCCGACATCGCCCGCCGCACGGCACAACGCATCGAGAAAATCCTCCGAGCACTCGGCCGCTCCCTCGACCCGGCGATGCAAGACGGGCAAGACGACGAGCCGCCCAAGCTCTGTTGAAAACCCTGGAAGTGTCGTTTTAACGGGGTTTCTAGTGAAATCTCCGCTGCAGAAACACGCAGGAATTGGCACGACTCCGCACACTTTAAGGGACGGTCCCTACCAAGCGGATCGCATGATCGGGAGGTACTTGCGCATACTCGCAGACGAGCTCGCAGATCAGCTCGGTGGATAATCCGGGGTTGCATAGTTGACAGTCCGCGGATCGATCCGGTAGTCTTGGATCAAGTGACCCCCGCGCTGCTAGAAACAGCCGAGGGTCGTGATCAGTCCCTCCCACTAGAAGGAACCGACCCATGGATCATAAAGTAATCCCGCTCCCCCTGGCAAGCCTCGAAGCGCACGGGCCACCGCTCTCGGCAAAAATGCTGATCGTGAATGCGCGCGTTGGCATCGTCGAGGCGATGAATCAGGCATTCCGAGCCGGCGATACCGCGCGACTTGAGAGCCTCGCACAAACCAATTTCGAGCTCCTTCAGGCGCAGTTGGGTGTGCTTTGAACTTCCGCACGTACGAATTGATCTCCGTTTCGATCACGAGGAAGGGCCCGATCCCTACAGCACGACGGTTCTACTGCGATAGCGCCGAACGCGCGGTTAAGCAGTACCGTCAGATCTGCGATAGCCTTAGCGAACGCGCCGTTTGCCTGCGTGTTTTTCCCGACGGGCCCTGGCATTTCGTGGACGGTGCGCTGTGATCTCGCTCAACAATGGTCGAACATTTCATGCGCCTGCGAATCTCGATCCGATAGAGCTTGAGCGTTTGTGGGGCGCGTTATTCGAGAAACTGGACCCACTCTCGTGCAAATTAGCGCACTCCGATCCCCGTTGGCGGCAAGGGGACCGCGTGAAGTTCCTTGAAATCTACTTCGAACACGCCCGACCCGGTCACAAGCTAACGGTAGGTTAGCCGTTATTCCGGTGATCGATAGGCAATCACGGAACCACCGGTGTGGCTTGTGATCTCGCTGATCTGAATCGGCCGGTACCAATCCGCGGACACAGCGATTACGCGGGACGTTGTGTTCAATTGCCGGACAGTCAAGGTGCCTGCTGATCGAACCTCTAGGGCATTTGGCAGGCCCCCTAGATCGGCTATCAACGTCGCTGCTAAGATCGGGAAGCCTGAGGTGTATTCGCGGAATTGTGTCGAAGGGAGGATACTTTGGTTGGGGGCTGGCATGGTGTCCTTTGGGTTTGGGAGGTCTCGTGGGACTTACGATCACGGCAACGGGCATTAGCGCACCCGAGAGCCGATGCGTTTCTCCGCATGAATGCAGGCCGCTTGGTGATCACGGCCTAGCTGTGCGGCCAAGCGATCTAGGTTAACTTCGATCTTGGCGACCAACCAGGGGGGAGCGCTCATGCGCAATCGGTCGATATCGCCGAGACGTTCAAGGATTTGGGCGGGAGTCATATTAGGAATCCAGGATCGACGTGCTTCTGCTTCCTGACCATTAAGGGGGCCCGCAGAGATCTCCACTGCGCACAACACACGTCGATCCTGAAAGGGTTATGGCTTGACGGCCTGGAGCTCCGAGAGCGCGACTTTCTGCGCGTCAAGGTCCGCCTGCCGCTGCAAAATGTCGAGTTCAGTTGCTGCGATTGAAGCAGCATGCGCGCGCTGCACACGGTCGTCAAAAGCGGCCGCTCGCTCCGCACGCTTGAGCTCTACGTCGGCGTTATGCTCCTTCTCCTTTTTCGCAACGGCGTCTCGCGTCAAATCTGCGAGCGATTCGGTATGCCATTGCAGGCGCAGCGATTCGAGCTCGGCGCGAGAAACTGAGTGTCCGCTCAAGACCTTCACTTTGACACCGGGGGTGTGAGGTCGTTAACCGGCACTTTCACACCGTTGAAAACGGCAATGCCACCCAAAACGGTCGGCACTCCGCCCACGAGAATTCCGCTGGCAGTGCAGAGAGCAAGCTGTCCCGTTTCCAACATGAAGTTAACCGAATCGTCATAGTCAGAGGGTTGCAGCTCAAATATTTCCCCGTGATCGAGGAATCCGAGCGAGCCGATGTAAATCCCCGAGGGTCTCATAATCTTCGCATACCTTGCCATCACTGGTTATCTCCTTCAACGGTTGCAAGTTTCTTCCAAGACTTGGCGAACAGGCCATCCGCGACTTCCTGCACCGAGTACGGCGCGTCTTTGGACTTGGGCGCAGGTTGCGCACGGTCGGCTTTTTCACCACGAAGAGCAGCGTTGTAGGCCTGCATCCACAGCTCGCTCCGGCCTTCGTGGGGCAAGTGCGCAGGGGAAAATGGCGCAATAATATCGTGCCTGAGAACACCGGGCACTACGCCGGTTTGGGGATTTGTGTCGAATCTGGTTGTCATTATTTTCTACGGACCTCGTTATGGAAAAGAGCGTTGAGAACATCGGATTCAGATTGCAGGTACTGCTCACCCTTGATCTCGTGAAGCACACCGGGACACCCGAGGTGATCTGCGAGCCTGTCGATCAGACCTCTGGCTTCAGAGTGGCGACTCGCCTCTATTGAGGAGAGCAGTCGGGAGGCAATGAGGATGCCCTGCGATTCTGCCCACGTGTCGATCTGACACTGTTTGGACTTCGAAAGGGCCTGGCCTTCGATCCACTTGCGCGCGGTCGCACGCGAGGCGCCAGTCCCCTTTGAGATTTTCCGAGCGCTTAGCGTGGCCACAATCAAATTATAGCAGATGCAACATTCTAATTTGTTGCAGTGCTCACCCCTCGCGACGATCCGGAGGCTCATACCAGCCCGGTGTTGGATCGGGCGCTACGGGTGTGGCGATCTGTCGATCTGGCAGTCCGTTGAAGAGCTGAGGCTTTTGAGCTTCGAAGGACGATCTTCCTGCGCCCCCGCTCCAAGACCTCTGGCCTCCGACTCCGTTCGCTCCGTTCGTGAGCGCCGCGTAGAACGTAGCCATCGCCAGATCACTATGCGCACCTTTGACGATTTCGAAGCGCGAAATGTTGTGGAGAATCTCACTCGCCACTAGAACCATGGCAGACGCGAGATCGTCATGCCCGCGTCTCGCACCGATCCGATTTCCTCCGCTCTGAGTGAGTTCACTCTGGATTCCATGGAGCTCATGCAGCAGCTCGTCACTATCGAGGATTCGGATCTGGCGATCCAACATCGCATTTCTCACGATCGAATATCGAGCCGGCTTGTTCGTCGAGTTCCAAGAGGAGTCCTTCAGCGTGACCCCGTGAGCCGCGTACATTTCTTTTAGCACAGTGAAGTTGTGTTGATCGGCGTGGACCTCCTTAACACCGTACGCGCGCAAGATCCCTGCGCTCTGACGGACGACGTCAGTCGGGATAAGCGGCGCACCCTTCTGAGGCTTCCACGCGTGAACAAGGTCAATCACAACTGCAGGTTTCCCATCCTGGGTTCCACCGTGGGCAATCACGAGCGCGAAATTGTCGCCAGTGAATGCAGCATCTATCGACGCGACGTACGTCTTCGACGGATCGCGGGGGAGGATCCGAGTATCGGTCATCACGCAGGCGTTAATAGCTTCCGTGCCGAAGAAGGATTCGATGATAGAGTCGGCCCAAATGCACTCATATTCCCGTTGATAGATCGCCAAGTCGCGTTCACGTTCGTGCGCCAACGCTTCGAGATCGACGTTCGGATTGAACACCTCGGTATTTCCGTGTGCGACTAGGACGTGCGAGCTTTCCACGCCGAAGCATTTTTCGTCCGTTTCGTACGCCAAGCCCGCTTTTATGTACGCGCTCGTGATCGCAATGAGCCTGCGAGTGGGCGAGCCAATGACGGGAGTGAGTGCAGGGCGAAGCGAGTTCAAGATTTCCGTATCTGGAGAAGCGCTTTCGGCACCGGGGAATTTCGCGAATTCATCCAGGATGGCCAGGCAAACGGTCGATCCGCTAACGCCGACTGCGGATGCCGTCTGAATGCGAATTCTGATCCCGTTGGGCAGTAAGACGCCGTCCGCGGTTGCCGACGCATCGGTCGTTAACGTGCAGAGGCCCTTGACGTAATTTAAAATCTCGTCCGATTGTGCGCGCAACGGAGAGATCACGAGGATCTGGCCCTCTTGACCCGGTGCTAGGCCATGCTCGTGATTTCCGTAGAGTCCTTCAAAGAGTGCCAGCCTTGCGGTGGTTTCGCTCTTTCCGCCACGTCGACCGACGACGAACAACGCGTCGCGATAGCCCTCAGGCTTAGGATTTTGCCGCCCGGTGAGTTCGCGCCAGAGTTCGAGGTCTTCTGGCTGCATCGTGCCATAGATCGAGCGGATGATAGCTTTCCACGCAGGGGACGACGGGCGGATCGGGAGGCTTGCTTCAAATTCAATTGGATCGCTGAAGGTCATTTAATTCCTTGATAAAGTGGGTCGAAATGGAGAGGCTCATAGTTAACATTGGGCAGGAAGACGGGTTTCGTTTTTCGAGGGCCTGGCTCTGACGCCTTCGCAGGTTTCATCCGGCCTGAGGCGATCAGCTTGCGATATCCTCGGGCAATTCTGCCAGCGAGAGCACAATCGGCGGGGGCCTTCATTTGGGCGCAGCTTTCGCGAGTGCGTCGCGCTCTAGAGCATTCGCTGCCAGCTTGCGTTGGAATTCCTGCTGTTTGAGGAACCTCGGATCTGGACCGTACTTCTTACGAAGGACGGCGCCCTTTGCTGCAAGCTCGTGAGCACACAGTAAGGATGCGCGGGACTCGGAAGCCAGCTTGCTCGCATCCTTCATGATCTTCGAGTCTCCGTTCGCCGTGTCGTACAAGTACCGCGAACAGGCCATATCGAGCGCAGCGGACGCCACAATCGAGCAAACACTATCCGCGCACACGCCTCCGCCTACATCCCGCGCCAAGCTTGCCAGGTTTGAGGCGTTGAATTCGTGGGCGAGGGCCATATACGGAGCGAAGGGCATCGAAGGATCTAACGTCTTGAGGCCTAGGAGCTTCTGCAGCCGTCTTTTGACGTGACCGGCTGCAGCTGCCTTACTCGCATTGAGCGACTGCGCAGGGCCCGGCTTAAAGAGGTGCGCGGGCGGACTAATGCCCGCTGGCAATTCATCCGGCCGTGGGGTCTGAGGGCTTAACCTACCGTGGGATCGATGTAAGGGCATATGGGCCTTAGGTGCTGAGCAACATCTGGCGGTAGCTCAGCTGATCCAAGATCCGCGACGTCATGAAGTGCGTGAGCACGTCGTCGCCTTCGGGATAGTCTCCCAACAGATCGAGTAGGTTCTTGGCATCGTCGAGGTCCCCGTCGATCCGATCACGCAAGAGGCGCTCACGGTACGCGCTCAGGCCCGCGAAGGGGTCACTGCCGTCTAGTGCGTCGGAGAGCAACTGAACGTTCCTCAGGCGGCCCCCGAACCAATGCTCAAGTGGTGTGGGCGTGTGTTTGATTTCGTCGATCATGACTTCGATTTTACCATGCGCGGAGTGCTCCCACGGAGCGCGCGGAGGATGCGCGGAGTGGTTGGAACGCATGCGTGGATCGGGGGCGGAGCGCTCGAAAACAGGGCCCATTTGGCGTCAGAATCTTGCCTCGGTGGACGTCCCTTAGGGACGCGAAATCATTAGGTTTTTATCACTAATGATCACGCGGACTTGGCGCGGAAAAGGCTAGCCAGCTTAGCTCGCGGTGTACCCGGGTTGAGGGTATTTTGGGAGCGTCGTTGATTTTCGTACGGGTCGGAACGTGGAACGTGGGACGTGAGCGGATCGTTTACGTCGGAACGTGTGCAGATCGTTTACGTCGGCGCGCGTGACGTAGGTACGCGAAAGCCCCACCACCGGAAATGCTCACCGATGGTGGGGCTCTCAAACGCCCACTATGCCTACCCGAACCGAACCCCCCGATTGTAGCAGGCGACGTATCGTTGGCGTCAAGTGTCCCGAGATCTTCGATCTTCGCGGCAACGGTACGAGGTCACCGTTTTTTTGACTAGGTCACCACTAGGTCACCACTAGGTCAGCGACGTTTTAAGCATGATTCTCCCTCTGGTCACCAAGGTCATCACTTTTTTAAAACTATATACGTAAGAGAGAAATATTAAATCGCCCTTGTACGTACAGACACGATTAGAAATATATCGCGATACCCGTAAGGACTTGGCGAAAACGGTGACCTAGTGACCCAACCCGTTTTGCGGGAAATCAAGCAGTTTTTTTAAAATCTCGAAGGTGACCCGATCCGGAAAACGGTGACCCGATCCGGAAAACGGTGACCACTCTCCTCCGAAGGAGCGGGTTGCGGATCTCGGGTATGTAGTCACTACATACTTTCTGGACGTCTTGCACGCCGCATGCTGCAGATCGTTAGCTTGGGGACTAATTATGTACGCATACCGAATCCCGGATCGGATCAGTGTGGATCCGCAGTCGCGACGTTAGGAGCGTTACGGATCGGATCCGCAACAGACAATCAACGCCGGCGTCCGAAAAAAGGCACAACGCACGTTGCCGTTAGTGTTCGGGAAATGCTTTATACTTGGGTGAGGCACACGATGACGACTGAACAATTAACCCAGATCTGTGAAGCAGCGGATACCTGCCCCGTAGCGGTAACGCGCACACTCCTAGGCTTACCAACGAAGCCAAGGGTTCGGGATCGCGTACTCAAGGCGCTCGCTGCGCTGAGGGCTTCCGGGTTCGTGCTCCAAACCCCCGATATTTTCAACGCTCGCTAACCCACAAAAAGGCGACGGCGCCTATCCCCGCAAAAGGAAGCGCCGTCGAAACTCACGATGCCAAGCATATCAGAACGATCCGCAATTGCAACATCAAATTCGCTCAAGATCCACGCAACGCGATTTCCTTCCCTAACGTCGCCCGGAAAGGCGATCTGCGTTGGCACGACGTGGGCCGAATGGTCGAATTCGATCACGCAACGCGGATGCCCTGAGCTCTCGGATAAGCTTCAGGGGGAGCTCGTCAACGGCGTCCGTCTCGCGGAGGGCGGCAAGCGCGGCAACGCAAGCGTGCTCGAAGTGTCCCTCGTCCCGATAGACCTTGACGGCGTCACTCCCGAGGAGCTCGAAGCCACGATTGATCGGCTCGACGTGGAAGGGCTCGCCTATCTCTGTCACTCTACGCACTCACACGGAAACGACGGACTAGCGTGCGCTCGTATTTGGTTGCCGCTAGCCCACGCCCTGGCCGCAAGCGCGTTTAAACCTGTGTGGGGAGCCACAATTGACCGTTTCGCCCCAAGTGCGGATCGGCAATGTAACGACGTCGGGCGAGGGTATTTCCTGCCGTACTGCCAACCCGGCCGATCTGCCACGGCGTTCGTCTTCGCGCGGGAAGGCCGACCGTACGAACCTGAGGTATCGGTCGGAGGCGAGCGCCCAGCAACTACGCCAACCTCTGGCACGCGGGATGTTTCCTCCGAAGTACTGGTCGACGTTGCGAAGAAATGGCGCCGATCCTCCGACCCCAAGAAGATCGATCTCGCGGATCGTTTGATCCGGACCTCCCGAGGTGAGGCGTTCGCCGGCGAAGGCGAGCGGGACGGAACCTTTTTCGCAATCCTGAATGAGATCGTCGCAGCACTCCCTGATATTTCCGCGGCGTCCCTGCGCACCTTCTTTGCTCGATCAATTGATCGAATGCAAATGGAGAATCCTGAAGGAGCGCTGACGCTCGATTCGATTGACGAAAAGCTCTCGCGGATCAGGCAATACGCCGCGGAACGCGCAGCACGCTACATCCCTTTTGAAGGCGCGGACACTCACGATAGATTTGCGGCGCAGTACTACGCCGAGAACCCAGCACTCCGGATCTTCAACGGCGCTTCGTACACCGGCAACATTAAGGCGCTGAACGAGCAAGACGTTCGAGTGCACGCTGGGAAATTCCTTCGCCGTTTTTCAGTGAAGGGCGAGCCGATCAATGTGAATATCCAGAGGGTTAGCGAGCTGTTAGAGGCTCTCGCTAGGACGCGCGCCTACGTTTCCGGTGACGTTCCGTGCTTCATCTCCTCGGGAGAGAGACCCCCGACTTGCATCGTTTTTTCCAACGGCCGCTTAGAGCTCGACGGCACATTCCACGAAGCGGATCCGGATTTGTTCGCGCCCTACGCGTTGCCTTGGGCGTTCGATCCAGCGCAGCTAGAGGCGCCACGTTGGGTTCAGTTCAACACTGAGATCGGGCTCCGCGCAGATGAAATCACGTTCCTGCAAGAGTGGTTCGGGTATACACTTGCAGGCGCAACACACCTTCAGAAGTTCGTGTGGATTCGCGGCGTCACACGTTCGGGAAAATCGCTGATTACCAGCATGCTTTCGAGTCTAATGGGCGAGCAAAACGTCGGGGCTTGCGACGAAAAACAGCTTGGATCTCAGTTCGGGCTCGCAGCGCAATACGACAAATCCTTGATCGTCATGGCGGAGCTCAACAAGGCGATACCTAAGGAGGCGACGGATCGAATCAAGAAAATTGTTGGCCACGATAAGCTGGGCGTTGAGCGCAAGGGCCGCGAAGATCTGCACGTATATTTTCCCGGTCGGATTATGTGCACGTCGAATGCAATGCCGGTGTTCGAGGATGCGAACGCTACCGCGTTGTTGACAAGACTCGTGGTTCTTGAGACTCGCGTCTCCTTCAGGGATCGCGAGGATACAGGACTCGGTGAGCGGATTTTTGAGAGTGAGGCATCGGGCATAATCCGTTGGGCGCTTGTGGGCTTGGCTAGGCTCCGCGCCAATGGGAAGTTCTCCGAGCCGCAATCCTCGGTTGACTGCAAATCGAAGCTGTCAAAAAACTCGTCGAGGTTTCACCAGTTCGCCGACGAGTGTACGGTTGACGCGCGAGCGAACGTATCGTTGCAGATTTTCTGCAATGTGTTCCGTGATTGGCAGAGGAGCGTTGGGGACAAGACTCACGTGAGCCAATCCGCGATTGAGACAATGATCGAAAGTGCGGCACTCCCGGGCGTCAAGGTCGTTCGGAGTCGTGAAGGTGCGTTGCGAAAGTACAGCGTAACGGGTTTGATCTTGCCTCAAACGCACGAAGGCATCGGCGCCTCGATCTGCGAGTGGATCGTCAAGTGGTTGTTGGAGCCGCGTGTTCGGCTCTCGCCTGAGGCATCGCACAAGCTGTGCATTTTGGATAACAAGCCAATCGTTAACGTGGGCGTGATAGCGGAGAACTGGGGAGTGTATTTCCCCAACCAAACTTTCAAAGCACCGTCAACGGCGCAGATCGGCATGGCGTTAGAATCTCTCTCCGAGAGCTCGGAAGTGCTCGAAGGAGACTTGCTGTGTGTGGTATCAGTGTCGAGCCTCGAAGCGTGGGCTGCACACTCTGGATATTGCACAGCTGCTAAGATTCAAGTGGCTTTGGCGAAAGCGAACAGGGCGTGAAGCCCAAGCGCCGGCTCACCCCGGAAGTTGCTGCGTCGAAAGCAGCTCGAAGATCTAAGGCAATTACAGGTTTCCACAATCGAACCAAGAAAGAATCTGATATGTCACCACAAGAGAAACAGGATGCAATCACTACTGAAGTAGAGCGTGCTTGCGCTGGCTATGCGCACAACGATGTTGGCAATGCTAGGAGACTCGTCAAGAGATTTGGCGAAGTGCTTGAATACAAAGACGGGATTTGGAAATGTCGCTACCATGAAGGCAATTGGGGGAATGCCCCGGAATGGATACTTACCTCGTTGGCGCTTAGAACTGTTGAACAGATGTACGGAGAAGTTGACTATGCGAACCTCGGTGATAGTGAAAGTGACTCCGAACGCTTTGAGTCGATCATTGCTTGGGCGAAAGAGTCCGGCATGCGCGAACGGATCGAAGCAATGATCTTCCTGGCGCGTTGCCTAATGGTGAAGCCGTGAGCGCGCTCGTTCTCCCTCGGAAGGTAGAGGATATCCTCAAGTGCGACCTTTGCCGCTCACGGATCGTCGACGTGATGCAAGGTGAGATCCGGTTCGATAGCCCTTACGACCCGGAAACACACAAATCGCAACCCGTCACGAGATTGGTGTTGGCGCACAAGCAATGCGCTCGACGCCTTCAGGAAGATCTGCGATACGATTTTGAGCTGTGTTGTTTCGCAGATCCGGCAAGCGCGTTGGAGTGGCTCGCGGCAAGTGTGAGCGATCAAGAATGGTCGGTGGAGCAACTTGCCAGGCTCATGATCATTGCGTGGGCAGTGACGCGCGCAGGTGCCGCGTACTTGAAGGAATCGAAAGACTCCGTAAGCATCCTTCACGTCTATTGAAAAAACCCACGATCTAACTAGCAGATCGAGAACGGCACCCTTTAATCTGCGTGGGTGCCGTCGCCCTACCTCACCACCCAAGAGGCTGCTGATTATCTGCGCCGCTCGATCCGGTGGCTGGCCAATCAGGATATTCCGAGGTATAGACACCTGTACCGGATCGAGGATCTTGAAAAATGGGTGCATTCCAATTACGACGCAAGCGCGGGATCTGGCAAGTCCGCTTCACGATCAACGGCCGGCAAGTCGAGAGAAGTACCTGTCAACGCGACCGCACGCAGGCTAATGCGGAAGGTGCGCGCCTCTATGCCGACGCAATCAGCGGACGCTCGAAAATCGGCCTAACGTCGGCTGCGCCTGGAACTCCGTTAGCTCACGTTTGCGGCGCATGGCTAGAGGATATTCGAGGCGACCTTGGCGAAGGCACCCCCGCTCTGTACGAGAGATATGCTGGATTTTGGTGCGCGTTCTTTCCAACACTTGGCGCGATCAACCCCGCAAGCGCACAGACATTCTGCCAGGATCGTTTGAAGCGCGTCCTTAGATCGACCATACAAAAAGAGCTCGGCGCGATGCGTCGGTTCCTCGGATGGTGTGAGTCGAACGGACACCTCGGCGAAGCACCGGTGTTGAAGTCGATCCCGAAGCTCAGCAAAGGCAGAGCGCACCCGATGCGCCGTCGAAGTCGAGCCGGCCACTACACAGCTGCGGAGGTGGAAGCTTTTCTCTCGGCGTTGCCGGAGCTCTCAGACGCCGGATTCGTAGTGCGCGCACGGTACCGATTTCAATTCGAGACCGGGCTGAGATCCAGTCTCTTGGACCGCTTGAAGATCGGTGACGTGATCGGGGCCCAGCTCAAGATCCGGGCGGAGATCGACAAATCAAAGTACGGCCGTGTCGTCCCGTTGTCTTCAGCAGCTCAAGACGCCCTGGCATTCGCGCTCACTCGCGTCTCGGACAGCGGCGAGATCTTCGGACGTCGCGACTTCATTCACTGGACGTTGCCTGCGGCCATCGCGGCGTTCGGGGCGGAGCGGGGCAAGTTGTTCTGTCCACAACATCTGAGAAGCATCCGCGCGACACTGTGGCTAAACGCGAACGTTCCGGTCACCGATGTAGCGCACCTCTTGGGGCACCGGAAAATCTCAACGACGGCCATTTATGCAAGGCCCGGGTTGGAGTCGGCCCAGCGTTCGCTTTCAGCGTTAGAAGGGACGATTAGGGATGTTTCGAGCAAAAGGCCCGTTATCCTCGCAGAAACCCCACATAAGGCGAGCCGCCCAAGCTCTGCTCCGATGAGCCCGGCCTTGCCGCCTGCTATGCCGCTGCGGCGCGCGGAGTAGCGGCTTCTGGGGACCGCGCCGGCCAAGCCCCACTCCGCTTGCTCAGGACCGCCTGG
>Ga0335394_10008279_pt1 | contig 11733 bp, 12 predicted proteins | sample MAT03_FD_205741 | JGI IMG/M metagenome (GOLD analysis project Ga0335394, IMG submission 205741) | Freshwater microbial communities from Lake Fryxell liftoff mats and glacier meltwater in Antarctica - MAT-03 (spades assembly) (version 2) ... | reverse complement strand
CCGGCTCCACGGTGCGCGTGGAGCCCGCATACGAAAGCCCCTCCTCGAGGTTGACGGCGCAATCGTAGAACGCCTCAGTCTGCGAAGGCAGGTCGCACACAGTCACGCTCTTGCCCGCGCCGCTCAAGCCGAGCAGGACTGCGTGCTGCGGGGTTTCGTTCCCGCGCGATCCGGCAAATGTCGTCACGCCGACAGGGTTGCCCGCGCTGCCTTCGTAGGGCGCCTCGGCCTGCGCGCGATGCCCGGTGAAGGTGGCGCTGAACGGCAGCATGGCCGCGAGACAGCGCGTCTCCGCGTAGAGCTTGCGATGCGGCTAGCGTCCCCGTGGGAATCCCGGCCAGCTCTGGAAAAACACGTTCCGCGCCGCGGTCAGCAACCTTCCACCTCGTCGAGCCAAGCAAGCTGAGTCTGCATTCGACGACGGCGGCGCAAGTCTTCTTTGAAAAGAGGATTCGTGCTGGCGCAGTCCTGTAGGCACCGAAGGTTCGCGTCGAGTTCGCGACCGGGGCGCATTGGCAGAGAGTAAACCATCCAGTTCTGATGCCGTACGCATTCGACAAGCCCCTTTGCTTTGAGGTAGGCGAGATGCTTTGAAATCCTGACCTGCGGCTGCTGGAGCAATTCCTGAAAGTGGCAGACACAAAGGGAGCCTTGGGAGAGCAAGTTGATGATTCGCAGGCGCGTCTCGTCGCAGAAGCACTGGTAAATTTGAATCAGGTTCATCGGATGAACGCGGGCATCTCCCGCGCATTCCCGCAACGCTGGAGAGTTCCACATCGCGTCGCAATCGAATTGATGCAGTCTAAAGCATATACCGCCATAGGTATATTCCCTTGACGACTTGCATGCCGGCAGGTCATGTGACCGTCCTCACCACAGCAACCTGCTTTATGAACGTCACTCACTTCGTTTCCATCACTCTTGCGACCTGTCTTCTGGCTGGAATTGCACAAGCCGCGCCGAGTATCCTGCTCGAATCGTTGGGCGATTCAGTCCGCGCAGCGACAAGCAGTTTTGACAGGATTCCAGAAGACCGGCGGCGGGAGTTGGAGAAAATCTCCGACTTCATTCGCTCGAAAACAACAGCGGGTGAGACTGCCTCGGCCATCTTCATTTGCACGCACAACAGCCGTCGCAGCCATCTCAGCCAAGTTTGGGCGCAGACGGCGGCGACTTACTACGGGGTCACGGGGTTCAAGTCCTTTTCCGGTGGAGTTGAAGTGACAGCCTGCAACGAACGCACCGTTACCGCGTTGAAGCGTGCGGGGTTCGAAGTGACGGATTCTACAGGCGGAATGAATCCCGTTTATCTCGTCAAGTATTCCGAGAAAGCGGAACCAATTCGCTCATTCTCCAAGCTCTACACCGACCACACGAATCCCCACGGGAAGTTCGTGGCTGTGATGACCTGCGATCATGCCGACGCGAATTGTCCTCTTGTGCAAGGTGCATCATTGCGCGCACCGATTCACTACACTGACCCGAAGGTTGCGGACGGAACACCGGCAGAAGCCGCGACCTACGATGAACGCTCGCGGCAAATCGCCCGTGAGATGTTTTACATGATGTCCCTCGTAAACAGCCGATAAGTCCAGCCACTCACTTCGCACCGCCTCAACCGTATGACCATCGCTGAATTCAAAGACCATCTCCGCAAGAATCCCGACGCAACGCTTCGCTTCCTCCTGCCCGACGGCGGACTGATTCCACTTCACGCGCATGTCACCGAAGTCGGGCGTGTGGACAAGACTTTCGTGGATTGCGGGGGCACCGTGCGTGAGGTGCATTCGTGTTTGCTGCAAACGTGGGTGGCCGATGACACTGACCACCGGCTGCCGCCGAGAAAGCTCGCCGACATTCTTGACCGCGCTTCAAGCATCCTGCGCAGCGATGAACTCCCCGTTGAAATCGAATACGAGGATTGCTCCGTCTCGCAGTTTCCCGTCAGCGCGGCGGAGGCTCAAGATGGCTCGCTTCTGTTTGCCCTCGTCACGAAGCACACTGACTGTCTGGCGAAGGACGTGTGTCTTCCCCAAGCCGACGCTTGCTGCTCCGGCGGCGGTTGCTGCTAAAGACCCTCGGCGCTTTTGGTGAAGGACGTGCGGCTGCGCGCATCAAAATCAGCGGGAGCGTGAGCACCGCCGCGACCGCCCCGCCGGCGACGAACCAGAAGACGTTGCCCTCCAGCCCCCCACGTCTTGCCGGCGGAGTCGTCCGCGCTGTTCGTTTCGGTCAGGCGCAGCTCGTGTTTCGGATCGCTGCCGGTGTTCATTGGAACGACCCGACATCGACCGTGGAACCGCTGAGACCGAATGCGGTGAGGAGCGCCTTCACGATCACCGGCGCGCCCGCGATAATGAGCCCGCCGATGATCGAGAGCTTGCCCGAATCGGTTTCGCCGCGCCGGATGGCGAAGCCGCCGCCCACGACACAGATGGTGCCGAAGATGAACCCGATGAGCATGACGATGCCCATCGCCTTGCTCGCGCCCTGCGAGAGACTGCCGGAGCTTTGTGCGAGGATGATGGATTGCTGAATGAGGAATGTGAGTTTCACAAGGCCGACGTTCTACCGCGTCGCGAATCGCACGCTGCTCCACCAAGAGAGCGACCGCGCACCGCGAACGCTGCGAAGCTCCGAGGAATGAATCCACACACCATTCCGGGCGAACGCCTCGAACATCCCCGCCAGCTCGAAGCCCATCTTTCCGATCAAATCCGCGGACAGGATCGCGTCATCCCGCGCGTGGTCTCCGTGCTTGAAGCCGGCACTGCCCGGGTGGAACTCGTGGATGAAAAGGAGTCGCGTTGCGGCAATCGCACGCAGGCGCACCCGTCATCTCTCGCACGCTTCAGGAAAACGGCGACGGGATGTCATGCCTCTGCCCCCGATCGTTGAATTCTCACTCTTCCCCTGCCGGCAGGGAGTCAGAGTGGGCGGCAGAGGCGGAGGCTGAACAGGCCGCCTCGCCCCAACCCGCAGGGTGAGAAATGCAGACTACTTCACCTTCATCACCCCACGCATGATGAGATGGTGCCCGGGGAAGGAGCACACATACGGGTAGTCGCCGGGTGATGCGGGGGCGGTGAAGTCCAAGATTTCTTCCTTGCCGTGATCGAGCAGCTTGGTGTGCCAGATGATGTCCGGGCTCTCGGGGATGAAACCGTTGTCGAAGCCTTTCGCTCCGAGCGCGATTGCCTTGTTGCCGATGTCGTCGGCCTTGCCGGGTTTCACGAGCAGCATGTTGTGCGGCATGAAGTCCTGATTGGCGAAGGTGAGGCGGATTTTCTTGCCGGGTTTCACGGTGAGTTCCTTCACATCATACATCATCTTCTCGGGCACGGTGGCGATGCGGATCGTGGTCAGCTCGGGCGTGTCGGAGAGGATGCCGGATTTCTTCGCGGCCGCCTCCTCGGCTTCGGTGATGATGCCGCCTTGCTGCGAGGCTTCGACGTTGAACCACAAATGCTGCACGGTGTTTGCGGCGATGCGCGCGTGGGGCTCGGGGGACTTCAGGAGCTTGCCGAGGAGTTCGATGTTCTTCACGTTGTGCTGCTGGTGAATCCACAGGGCTTCGAGCAGGTGATGCGCGTCCTCCTTTTTGTTCGGGTCGAACTGCTTCATCCAAGTCTTCACCGCGGCGATGACCTGCTTGGAGTCGCGACCGCTGAGCTCGATATGCGTGCGATGGCGGATGCCATCCACGGGGTGCTTGAGGTTTTCGAGCAGCGTGGGGATCGGCTGGCCTTCGATGGCGACGGGCTTCTGCAACGGACGACCCTCTGCGGTGATGCGGTAGATGCGGCCATGCGCGTGGTCGCGATTGGGGTCGCGCACGTTGTGCTGCATGTGGCCGATGATCACGTTGTGCCAGTCGCTCACGTAGAGCGCGCCGTCGGCTCCGAACTTGATGTCGGACGGGCGGAAGTTCTTGTCGCCGCTCATGAGGAAGCCGCGGGATTTTTCCTCGGACTTGCTGCCGTCGGCGTTGACGGTCGTGACCGTCAGCTCGTCGCCATTCGGCTCGCCCCAGACGGTGCCCATGTCGGGATTGCGTTCGAGGTGATATTGCTTGATGCCGAGGTAGCCGATGACGTTGCAGATCAAAAAGTCGCCCTGCATTTTCTCCGGGAAGTGCGTGCTCGATACGACGCTGATCGAGGTCACGGGCCGGACTTCCTTTTTTAGCAGCTCGCTCATCTTGAAGCCGCTGCCGCTGGGCCGCACCTGATAGGCGCGCCCGCCGGTGCCGTCGGTGGCGTAGTGGTAGCCCCAGTGGTCGAACGACGTGCCGTGCGGGTTCGGCGAATTGGTCGCGTGCATGGCGACCGTGAAGCGCCGCGGGTCGAAGCGATACATCGCCGACGCGCCGGACTGCAGCGAAGGCCCCCACGGGTGCTCATGGTTGTGCTGCATGAAGACGCCGCTCTGCCAGTAGATGCCACCGTCGGGGCCGTAGATGAGGTTGTTCGCGCCGTGATGCGTGTCGGAGGAATCGAGACCCTGCAGGAGGGGAATCCGCACATCCGCCACGCCGTCGCCATCGGTGTCCTTCAGGAGAAGCAATTCCGACATGCAGGTGACGATCACCCCGCCATTCCAGAACTCGAAGCCGAGCGGATTCTGCACCTTCGCAAACTCGGTGACACGATCCGCTTTCCCATCGCCGTCATCGTCGTGAAAGATCAAAAGGGCGTCGTTCATTTTCTTGAGCGGCTCCCATTTTGGATACGTCGGCCACACGGCAGCCCAGAGGCGGCCCTTGCCGTCCACCTGCATCTGCACGGGGTTCACGAGCTGCGGGAAACGCGACTCATCGGCAAAGAGATTCACCTTGAATCCCTTCGCGACGGCCATGTGCTTGATGCCTTCCTCGCCGCTGATGTAGGTGAGCTTTCCTTCCTTCATCGCGTTCGAACTCTTGCTCTTGCCGCCGACGTTCGAAATGACCGGGATGGGCGCGGGCACATTGCTGTCGTCCACCTTTTTGTCCTTGCCCGTCGCGCGCGCCCAGATGCGCTCGTCGCGATTCGCGGTCATCACGTCGAGCATCGACAGCTCGTGCTGGAGGACGGCGGCATTGGTCTGGCCGTCCACGAAACTCAGGGTCGAGCGCCCGCCCCACACGTCGTTGCCGTCCGAAGCGTGGTAGCGGTTGTGCCAGTGCATGTCCTTGTCGAGCACCGCATCGCGCAGCGGATCGAGCGAAGGCGAGGAGCTCACCTGCTTGCCCAGCAGCGCCTTCGCGATCACCTCGGCGAGCTGGCGGTTTCCGTCCTCGGTGAGATGCACGCCGTTGATCGTGAGCGGCGTCTTCGAGTTTTTGAAAAGCTCCAGCGACGGATGGAACAAATCCACAAACGCGACGCCCGCTTCTTTCGCCGCGACTTCGGTGGCCTTGGTGTAGGCTTCGAGCTGCGCGTTGTGCGCCTTGCCGTCGGGCACATTCGGATTGTGCGTGTCCTCGTGCGCGATAGGGCTGAACAGCACAATGCGCGGGAAGCCCGTGCCGTTCGCCTTCGAGCCGCGCGTCTTCTTCACAAAATCGAGGAGCTTCTTCCGGTGATCGTCGGCCTTCTCGACGCCCGCGAACGACTCGTTATAGCCGAAGAACCCGAACACGGAATCGGCCTTCACGTGGCGCAGGTAATCGGTCATCGAGGTCGCTCCGCCGCTGCGCGGGAACGCATCAGGCCGGTCGCCACTGGTGCTCATGTTGCGAAAGCGCACCTGCTGATCGCGCAGCGCGCTTTGCAACAGGGTCTCCATCCAGCCATCGTGCTGCATCCGATCCGGGAGGCCATTGCCGAGGATGGCAACGACATCGCCCTTCTTGAATGCGAACGGCATCGGGTCGTTATAATCCGCCGGAACGTCCGCGAGCGTGGGTTCCTTGGCTGACGGCGGCTGCTTCCTGTCGCCCTTCTTCTTGTCGTCGCCTTGCGCGGTCTGCGCTCCCTGCGCGGCGGGTTGGCCGGGCTTTCCGTCAAAAGTAAGATAGGTGAGCATGCCCTTGTTCTTCACATCGATCTCCATCGCCTCGGGTGCGGCGATGCCGGTCGCGACAAACACCTCTTTCCGATCCGCATCGAGCAGCTTCAAAGTAAAACCATCGAGCCGGGCTGAGAGGCCTTCCCGATTCCAGATCCCGACCTTCTCCACGTCCACAGCCTGCCCGAGGTCCAGCTCCCACCAAGGCGCCGTCGTGCCTGCGTTGGTCGTATGCGTCTGACCATTCTTGTTATAGTCGGGGCTCTTGTTGCCATCGGTTGCCCGCGCGGCCACCGCGTCTCCGTTCGTGCTGGACTGCGTGGCCTTTCCCGTCGGTGCGATGTTCTTCCCACCGCTGAAGACTTCCACTTCCGCGAGCGTGAGGATGCGCCTGTCGCCCGGCAGCTCGATGCGGACAAAGCGCGCGGGCTTGCCCGTGATGAGCGGCGCGGCAGCAGGAGTGACAGGCGCCGAAGCTTGCTCCTTCCTCGGCTCACGCTTCCTGTCCTTCCTGTTGTCGCCCTGCGCAGGCTCCTGTTTCTCGTCGTTCTTCCCCGCCTTCGCGGCGCCCTTCGCTTTCGGCTTCGGGGCATCGGTGTTCTTCGTGTTGGCGTTCGCCGGGATCTGGCTCTCGAATCCCGCATACATCTCAGGCTTGATGCCGCGCGCATACGCGCCGCCGCCAAAGGTGTTCGGCTTGAAGGGGCCGACAAAGGCGACGTTGAGGTCCGCTTTGATCACGTCCTCCATGCCGAGTGCCCAGAAGCAGCCATTCACGATCATGCGACGGTAACCGTCATTCGTGATGTCTTCGGAAGTGCCGTAGAGCGTGGTGAAAACGCGGCCCGTCTTGCCATTCGCGGCCTTGTAGCTGCGCGTCCACTCCGACGGCTGCGGTGGCTTCGTCGCATCGGCGGGCGAGTCGGGCGTCATGCCATTCAGCGGCTGCGCCATGGTGAGAATCTCACCATCTGTCGGCTTGCCGACATAGCCGCCCGCCTGCACCCACACGTCCTTCACGCCCCGCAGGATCGGATGCGTCTTCTTGTCCTCCACGATCGCGATGCGCGTGCTCTGCTTGTGATTCGCGCCGTAGTGCCCGACCCACGTCTGCCCGAGCACCTGGTGCCCGAAGCCCGACTCGTAGTCCGCGCCTTTGAAATTATACGAATACTTCGCGAACGGTTCGCCGGATTCGATTTTGAACGCGTGCGTCGCCGTGCGCAGCCCGATCACCGGGCCACCGCGTTTCAGGTAGTCGTCGAGGTGCTTCATCTGCTCCGCCGGGAAATTCTGGAAGCGCAGGAACACCACCGCGAGATCCGCCGTGTCGAGCGCCTCCATGCCCGGCATGTCCGAGGTTCCCGCGACGATTTCGCCGGTGGCCTTGTCGATATTGAAAAGCACGGTGCACTTGAACCCCTGATGCTTCGCGAGCAGCCGCGCGATCGCCGGGAGTGATTCCTCCGATCGATACTCGTGGTCGCCCGCGAGGAAGACGATGTGCTTGCCTTTGCCGGGGCCATCGGTGCCTTCAAAAACCAGGGGCGCACCACTCGCGAAAGCGACGAACGAGAGGAGCGTGAGGAGGATGTATTTCATGAGTGAGGGACTAGTCGTTGGCACACGCTTTATTATCCTATTTCCCGACGGCATTCGCAGGCTTGCCTCACCGGATGCCCGCGGGCACCGAGCCCATCCGCCCGGTGATCGGCGGCGTGGATGTGGATAAACTTCGGCCACTTTGCCGAAGCCTCGGCAGCGCGGTCAGGAACGCCTGCGCGTGCCCATGGTTCTGATACGATTTACTCAGACTGAATGCCTGAATGCAGGAGGCGGCAGGCTTCCGTAGCGTAGCTCTCCAGAGCTGCGGAACATGAGGCTTCACGCGCGCAGCTCTGGAGAGCTACGCTACTTTCCAGCTACGCGCCGCCATCTGGCAACACGACAGGACAAAATCGTATGAGGTGTGGCCCCTGCCTGCCATACGAGGCGATCCGGGGCGGCCACGACTGGGTCCCACCGTTCCAGCAACGGGCCGGGATTGTCCAACTGGCGCACCTCGGCCGCAGGAAGGTGAAAGATCAGATTGCGTCCAGCCAGCTCTGCCGACGGCGCAGGGGCGTTGCGGATGAGCTTCCAATCGGCGACCGAAGATTTGCCAAGCACGAAGAACGGCGCTGCAACAGCCTTGTCGAACCGCAGGATGAGTTCGAGGCTGGCCGCATTTTTCACGACGAAGAATCGGTCCGCCGAAGGCGCTGGCCAATGGCGTCACCGCATTCTCCAGCGAGAACGCCCGCACGGGCATGGGAAACCGCCGCCACTCTCCGATGTTGTCGGCAAACAGCCGGTCGGTGTGGCAGCCGATGCGGACTTCGACCATCGCGCCGGCCGGCAGCGTGGCCTGCGTTGTCACGGTGAAGATTTCGTCGGCATTGGCTTGGAGGCCGGTGCTCTGCCAGCTTTCCTTGGCACCATCGAACTTGATGACGCGGCTCATGCGCGCGGGACCGCTCGGTGCCGCGCGGGGGAAAATCTGCCGCAGTCGGATGCACGTGAATCCGCGCAGGCGGCAGCGCCATGTAGTCATCGATCGCCTTGCCGAATTTCTTTTTCGCAGCCGGATCAGCCGGCACGGCAAACGGCACCTTTGCCGTGGGCAACACGGCCTTCGCGGACGTTTGTGCGGCCCGCGCTGCCAGATGAGCCAGCATCAGGGCGGCGACGAGTCTGAGGGTGTGTCTCATGACTCAAGCCAACACCTCCGGAATGAGTTTCCCCTCCACATTCGTCAGCCGGCGCTGGATGCCGTTGTGCTCGAAGCTGAGGCGCTCGTAGTCGAGGCCGAGCAAATGGAGGATCGTGGCGTTGAAATGGTAGAGCGGGTGGATGTCCTTCACGGCCTTCTGGCCAAGTTCATCGGTGACGCCGTGGCTGATGCCGGGCTTCACGCCCGCACCGGTCATCCAGCAGGTGAAGCCGTCGGGATTGTGGTCGCGGCCCTTCGCGCCTTTTTGGAAGAACGGCATGCGGCCAAACTCGGTGCACCACACGACGAGCGTGTCTTGCAGCAGGCCACGTTGCTTGAGATCGCGGATGAGCGCTGCAGCGGGTTGATCGAGAATGGCGGCGTGTTTGTCGTATTGCTCTTTGAGCTTGTTGTGGCCGTCCCAGTTGAGTTCGCCCCCGCTGGCATACGCGCCATTGAAGAGCTGCACAAAGCGCACACCGCGCTCGATGAGTCGCCGCGCGAGGATGCAGTTCTTTGCGAAGGCAGCCTTGGTGGCGTTCTGCGCGTCGTCCGCGCCATACATCTTCAAAATGTGCGCGGGTTCGGTGCTGAGGTCGTTGATCTCCGGCACGCTCAGTTGCATCCGCGCGGCGAGTTCGTAGCTGGCGATGCGCGCCGCAAGTTTGCCATCGCCGGGATGCTGTTCGAGATGTCGTGCGTTCATCCTTTGCAGCAATGAGCGCGCGGCTTGATCCGCCTGCGATGAGACGCCCGTCGCGGCGAGATGCCGGATGGGGTCTTTGGAACTCATCGTCGTACCCTGAAACGCGGCGGGCAGAAACCCAGGTCCCCAGTTGTTCGATCCATTCTGCGGCACACCTCGCGGATCAGGGATCGCAACGTAGCTCGGCAGGTTTTGATTCTCACTGCCCAGCGCATACGTCACCCACGAGCCAAGGCTTGGGAAGCCATCGAGATTGAAGCCGGTGGAGAGGAAGTTCTCCGCTGGTCCGTGCGTGTTCGATTTGCTGGTGAGCGAATGGATGAACGCGATGTCGTCGGTGAGTTCCGCGAGATGCGGGATCATGTCGCTCACCCACTTGCCGGTCTGCCCACGCGGACGGAACTCGTATTGCGGTCGCGCTAGATTGCCCGCCGGACCTTGGAACGTCACCGCCGGGCCGCCGGGCAGCGGCCTGTCGTCCCACTTGATCAGCTCCGGCTTGTAGTCCCACGTCTCAAGCTGGCTCACCGCACCCGCGCAAAATATCACCACCACGTTCTTTGCTTTGCCGGGGAAATGCGGCTGTCGCGGCGCATAAGGCCGCGCTGGATCGATGATCGGCCCATCGCTGGAAGCTGCGAGCAGCCCGTCGAGACCGAGCAGATTCGTCAGCGCGATGGAACCGAGCGCGGTGGCGCTGTTCGAGAGAAACTGGCGGCGGTCGAGCAGCGCGCGGCCTGCGATGGAAAGATGTTCGGCGTGAGGGGTCATGGTTTGGTGCTGTGCTCTGTCATCTCCGCTGGAGCCGCAAAATTAACGCATTTTCGGACGCAATTTGTCACCCTCACGCACGCGAACTTCTGCCGGCCACATCATTTCGTTGGTTCCGCTGCTAAAGTTTGGCTGGCTCGGCTTATCATCCTCCAAATGCCGGACGACCCTCAGAAACTGATGCTTCAGCTCTTTGTCCGCCATCAGCCGCGGATTAAAGGGTTCATCGCGTCCTTGTTGCCAGACTTCGTAGCGGCGGAGGATGTGTTGCAGGAAACCTTCCTCGTCGTCCAGCGCAAGGCTGCCGAGGAAAAAATCACTTCGATGATGTAATCACCCCCCATCAACTTACCTGGAGATTCTGCCGGCCGCAGCGGCTCCATCGAAATGAAAGCGCTTCATCTCATCAATGGCGACACCGTGACCGCGTGCCCGCCTCCGCCATGTCTTTGACGACGAGTAAGGCGCGGCTTTCGGCATGATGGCGATTTTCGTCGCAAGAAAACGGTGACTCGTGGGTATATGCGTCGTGAAGAAGACGGAACCAGTTCCATATACGGCACAGCGCCGTTCCAAGACCAACTCAACCCTTGCGGTTGAAGCGCCTGCTTTGGATCGCGGGCTGGCGGTGCTGGAGGCATTGGATGCAGAGCCGGAAGGAATGAATCTGACGGAGATCAGCAAGGCCATCGGCAGTCCGAAGAACTCGACCTCGCGGCTGGTGCAGACCTTGATCGCGCGGGGCTATGTGGAGCGGGATGAGGCGACGATGGTGATCCGATTGACGGGGAAACTGCTACGTCTGGGACAGCCTCGCGCGGGTGATGTGAGCCTGGTGGAGTGCTCGCTGGCGGCGATGAACGCGCTGCGCGATGCGGTTGGTGAGACGGTGCAACTTGGCATTCCCATCGGGGATGAAGGCGTGGTCATCGAGCAGGTGGAGAGCACTCAGGCGGTGCGCATCTGTGTGAACATTGGGTTGCGCTTCCCTCTGCACAACAATGCACCTGGCAAGGTGCTGCTGGCTTTTCTGCATCCGAAGGCGCGCGAACGGGCGATCAGTCGCATCAAGCTGGAGCGCTTCACGGAGCGCACGATTACGGACAAGGAGGCTTTGCGAAAAGAGTGCGAGCGCGTTGTGAAGCTGGGCTACGGCACCGATTGGGGTGAGGCGGATGAGGGCATTCATTGCGTCGCCGCGCCGGTCTTTGATCAACCCAATCATCTGCTCGCGGTGATCTGGGCCTCGGCGGTGGCTGGCCGGATGCCGAAGGGAAAGTTTGCGGGAGTGGCTGTCGAGGTGATGAAGGCCGCGCGCGAAATCGAAAGGAGGCTGCACGCATGAAACGACTGCTGATGACATTCGCCCTGCTGCTCGCGCCGCTGCTCATGCTGAACGCGACGGAGTTTCGCTCCACCACTGAAACCGACTGCGGCCTGCTCGGTCCCGTGACGCTGCAAGCAGCGGACTCACTGAACGTGAACCCAGAAAAGACACGATGAAACCCACCCT
>Ga0335394_10008276_pt1 | contig 11734 bp, 6 predicted proteins | sample MAT03_FD_205741 | JGI IMG/M metagenome (GOLD analysis project Ga0335394, IMG submission 205741) | Freshwater microbial communities from Lake Fryxell liftoff mats and glacier meltwater in Antarctica - MAT-03 (spades assembly) (version 2) ... | reverse complement strand
CAAAAACACGCCGAGCAAAACTAAGCCGTTCGTGACGATACAGAAACGATGCTAACGGTTAACTTGCGATACAAACAGCCTGATTCTGACATCGGACAGCAGTTCCTAGTACGAGTCGCCAATGAAGCTCTGAATCGTGAACCCGCATCGAACGATTTTCGATTTGCGACCAGCGTCTTAGCGTATGGAATGTTGCTTCGCGACAGTCAGTACGCTGACAGATCAACTTGGGACTGGGTCATATCGAATGCTCAAGACAGTAAAGGCAAAGACCCATCTGGGTTGCGAGGAGAATTTGTTCAACTAAACTGGTAGGGCGTAGTCATTCTGCATTACTCAATTAGCCGTTTGGGCGCTAGCCCCGGTTAAACGCGTGCACCGGGGCTAGCGCCCAAACGGCTAATACACTGAAACAATTCAGCTTACCTGCTTAGCGATGAGAGCAAGTAACATCAGGCAGTAAGCAGTCTGCGGTCTGTGGTGATGGGTGATGGGTGATGGGTAAAGTAGGAACACCGATATTGAACTGGGGCCTAATTTTAATGAAGCTCGCTTGGTTTCCAACGATATCGTTACATCAGCCTCACGGCTGACGCCGCTGCGCCGATGGCGAGTCGCTGTCGGTTGGGTATGATGACGGGATCGTTCGTATGATGAAGCTCGGTGAAGCGGACATCATGCCCCCTTCATCGATCCATCGTCGAGGCGACCGCAGAACTGAATCCAGTCCAATGGCAATACACTCGCACGAAGCCAGTGGACGACTGGGCTAGAAATGCCTACGATGAATATTCGTATTCACGAAAGAATCAACCCGTCGACTGTTCATTGTCATCAGAATTGCGTCGGCCAGTATATTCATTGCGTCATCGAAACGCACGATAAGTGATTGCGGCTTTCGCATCCGAACGTGACGTTCTCCACTAGCGACTGTTCTCGTTGAAGAATCCTTCTCGTTTAGCCCCTCGACCTTTGGAGTTTAACCCTTGCGATACATTTCGATCCTGCTGACTTTCATGGGCTTACTTGTTACTGGCGCTCATGCTCAGACTGTTTTACGTGCTCCGTCGGTACCCTTGGTGACATGCGATCCGTACTTCAGTATTTGGTCCCCTGCGGATCGGCTAAACGAAGCTGAGACAACGCACTGGACGGGGAAGATTTTGACGCGTTGCTGAAACCCGTCATTCGCTTCATTAACGAAACGCCCGATCGATCACCATTAACCGACTGGTACGACACCAACAATGCAGCGAAGGTTGGCTTTACCGCACGTCCAGTCGTCGGCGGCGTTTTCCTTCAATTGCTCTATGACAAGACGGTTTGGGCCAAGTGAGCCAGGGAAAGAACGAACTTGAACTCGATGACCTCATGCTCCAGTGGCACGACTCGAAGGAGAGTGAAGAAATCAACGGCACCATTCGACAAGGACTCGTTGATATGAACGCTGGCTTGGGAAAACCAGCAGGTGTCGTTTCAAGTGAATTGAGGAAAACGTTTGGTTTCGATTCCGAATGACGCACTTGGTTATTGTTCTTCCGTTGGATTGAGAAACCACTTTTTGACCCGTAATCGCTGCAATTAAATGTTTTTTGACGGCAGCGTTCAGGTCGTGGCAGACTGGTCAGCTAGGACAAAATCATGCATAGGGAAATTCCTTCGGATCAAGACACAAGCTTTAAGGCGTTATCGTCTGAAGAGTGCTGCGTCGGGTCTCAGGTTTCGGTTCGACACCGATGAGTAATGGCCGGGATTGGGGCAATGACCCCGTCCTCCCCGAGACAACATGTTCGTCAAATTACAAAAAAGTCTAACGCTCTCCGTACTCGCGTTCAATGAAAGCAACGACTTCAGCAGTTTCGTTTGCTGTGCGCTGAGTGGCGGTGGCTACTGTTGGTCCACCACCAATAAAAGCATGAGGCGGGAACCAGCCGAAGTTTCGTAGGTTCCAGTCGTCTTTAGGTAGTACTTCGGGATCGACTGGTGGCACACTGCCGTCCACCCTGAAAGCGAAGTTGCCTGGAGAGAAACCCAACCGGATTCGACGTGTCGATTCTGTATGGCAACTTACGCAATCGGTGTTGAAGAAATGGGATGCTTTGGGATCGGCAACAATATCAGGGATGTCTCGATTTTTCGCCTCGCCATCCGTTACGTCGGCAGTACCATCGTTACCTATTGATGCCAATGCATTCTTGTCGATCGTGCGATTGAATAGGGCTGCCGTTGAAACGCCCAGGCGTTCTGCGGCGGGAATGACCAGCCGATTAGTGATCGGTGCGCGATTATTGACGATCGGGGCCGGAGAAACCTTTAACGTACGAAAATCAATCATTTGTAAAGGCAAGAAAGGAACCGGTCCAAAACGATTTGCACCTGGCGGAAACTTGGCCAACGCGAGAAACATCCAGGGATCTGGATTCTTTCCGTCCAAGCCCATGATCGCCATGGCCGTCAACTTATCAGAAGATAGGTGTCGGCCAAGAAACTTGCGGATTTCGCTATGCAGTCCATCAACGTTTGCCTTCAATCCAGGGTGAACACCCAGCGGCTTACCTGTTGTCGCGGCACCACCTTGCTCGGAAATTGATTTCAACTGTTCAAGGTCCTTTACGATCTTCTTGAACGCAGCACGATCAGGTAGCTTCCGCCCCTTGGCGTCAACTCCATCCCGAAGAAAATCATACACCATATGAACAGCAACATCATGCACGATTGCACGTCCGCCGCGTACATCGACAGGTTGGACGATTAGCCGTATCTGAGGGGAACTACTGAAGGCGTCTACGATCGCCGTGTGTCCGCCCGGTGCAGACGGATCAACTCGCATCGCCACGATCTTCCAAGTAGCCTTGTCACGAAACGAGTCCTCCAACCCAATTTGACTTGTACCCAGTTTCGACGCATCACCCTCAACCGTCCGAATCAGATCTGCGAATTGCTCGTCCGACCAGACGGGTTTTCCATCCTCGGAACGGAGCGAATCCATCGAAATCACCGTCGCAAGTTCGGACGCGGTTTGCGGAACTGGCCAAAGCCAGGAGACATCATTCATGTCGAGCTTTGGCTCCGCGGCAGATAAACCTCCAGCAAAGTAAGCGAGCAGCAAAACAAAATGTAGTATTCGCGACGTTAGCATAATCTAGCCCCTGTAAATGGTTAATGGTCTTTCCGATTCAATGACTGAAGGCACGCCCGGCTTCATAACGACTTCAAATACTCAATCAAATCAAGTTTTTGATCCGACGAAAGCTGGCTGCCATGTTCGTGCCCCGTGTTGTGATTACCGTCGGTGGACGTGTCGTAAATAGGGAACGCGGAGTCGTCGACAAAACCGATGTTGATTGGATCAAAATCCATACTTCCGACATGAAATGTCGACTTGCGGCCAGATGCTGGCTTCAGAAGTTCAGCTAACGTTGACACCGATCCATTATGCAGATACGGAGCCGTCGCCCAAATCCCGTTTAACGGTCTGGCCTTGTATCCAAATGACGCAGTCGCACCCTGAACTTCGATCTTTGCCGCCGTTTCGTTTTCATTGGAATTCGACATGCCTAGTAAGTGACCAACTCGTTCTTTCGCCGCTTTGAGAGTCATCAGAGGACCACTGCGTTCGACATCCTCGGTCAACTTCTCTCGCACCTCACTCGCCAACTCCAGCAATTCGGACTTGCTCGCTGTGACTTTGACCACGTTATCGACGTTACTCAATGAGTCGAGCGAAACGCTAACCTCCTTGCCCCTCATTTTGATGATCGCAGTATTCTGATATCCGGGATTCAGTTCGTTAACGTCCGTGAATTTTGACGCAATCAATGCTTTCACCTGATCATGAGGCAATGCATTGAGCATGACACGTTCCACAACATGCTTCAGGATTAATCCAACCGGAGACTCTGGGCCGAACTGTTCATGTCCTTGAAGCGTCACTCTTCGGCCTTCAAGTTTCCCCGTTTTGGCCGTCCGACCAAAATTAAGCGCCATCGTCGGGTCTGTGCCTTCGTCAGTGATGACTGCCTCAACCTTTCTCGTTGGAGATGATCGATCGATGGCACGATGACACGATGCACAGTCCTTAGCATAGATCTCATGACCACGCGTCCGACGTTCCTCATCAATCGCACCAAAGGCGTCTGGCCAGATGGGCGACCAAAGCGTTTCCAACGAATCCTCAATCTTTAAAAGATTCGCTTTGTTGACCGTTGATGCGTAGGGACGCGGGACTAGCAATTCATTGTCGTTGATTTCAGCATGTCCAAACACGCCCAGGACTTCGCCGGAATTTCGTCCCAATGCGCCGACTTTCTCGGTTCCAAAAAGCACCTTGCCAAGCTTGCTCGTTCGATTCTGGGCCGCCCCGTTCCACTGCACTCGATCGTGTTGGGGCGCATCCCACAGACAGGGATAACTAACCGGAGCCGACGCGGGATGGACGTTGTCGCTGATGCCGAGAAACGTAACCGAAACTTCATTGAAGATCGCTCCAAACGCGTCTACACGTCCATGGCCAAAACGGAGGTTCTTTTGACCTGGGAAGTTACGTGTATTGTAGGCGGCTCGATAACTTGCCTTTGATTTTAGCGCCGAACGCAGCGATTTCTTGCTGTCTTCTGAAAAATCCGAAATCAATATCTTCTTGGCAAACCGCTCGAACTTTGCATCATTCGCTGCCGTTGTCGCCAACGCGTCGGCCAATCGAAGCATCAACGATTGCATGTCGCCAAGCGTCGGCCCGCCGTCGACAATGTAGGCGACACCTTGATGATTGATTTGAGACGTATGGCATGCCGCACAAGTCAAACCGAGTCCGTAGGTTCCGCCTTCATAGGTAGCATCCTTAATAAATCCGATGGGCAATCCATCGGGGTTGCCTGTTGAAGAAACGCGGGCGATATAACCGAGGCTACGAATGTGACCCGCAGCAAGAAACCGCTCCTGCGAATCGGGCTGTTCAAGGTGAACAAACCAATCGTACGGCAACAAACGCGATCCCTGAGACACGTTGTAGAACCAATTCGACTCTTCGTCGGACCAATTTTGCGATAGCGTCTCGACCTTGCTCAACGCAGGGTCGGGCTCGATATGTCGCGGATTCTCCTGCGCCCAACTCGATCGCCCCCAACAACACAACAAAAGAAACAATGCTTTATTGCCAACAGCCATAGCCAGTTACCCCCAGACGCATAGTTTTGACGCGATCCTCACTACGTAGGGCATGCATGGTATCGGATTATTAGACGGAAGTAAACCATAGGCCCCAACGCCACAAGCTGTGCTTTCCATGGACTGCTTATCGGCTCAATCTACTCTCTATCGCATGCAACCAACTCGCGACATCTGTTGGTGGTGTGGTCCCAACAAGCTCCTTTCGGAACGTATCGTCGACAATATGTTCACCGAGCGCCCGGTAGGCTTCGAACTGCTCTTCGTCATAGGCCAAATCTGCCGTCGATTGGTGAGGAAATTCTGCTTCTCGCTCGCGATAACTTTCGATCGACCGTGCCTCATTTCCGCTTACCGAACTCTTCAAGTACAAGAGCAAGCCAGCCAATCCATCGCCGTACTCGATCCGTCCGAGCGCGAAGTGAAAGCCAACCGTAGGCGAAGCTGTTTTGCCTGTAGGAGTCGCATCAGTGGGAGTTCCCGATTCTGTCTCCGCACGTGCATCAGCAAATTTTAAACGCGATAAATCGATCTTGATGTCGATCCCGAAGTCAATTTTTGCATAGCGAATCACCTGCAAAAAACTTCCACAGGTGATCCCTGGATCGCACTCACCATCGACAAGCACGATGTAGCGGCAACGTCGTCGAAGCAATTCGTACAGCCCCATATTCTCGACATGCCCACCGTCGGAAAGGTTGACGTAGGGATAGCTTTCTCGCACGTCACCAATGAATTGTCGCAGCCAATAAAGTGGCCCAGGATTGCCATCCCAAAACCTTAGTTCGCGACTGGGAACCTGCAGCCAGTAATCCAAACGGACATTGAACAGCGCAGCCCAAAAGTTAAACCTGCTACTGTTGACGCCCATGAACGGCGATGCTGCTGCGCCGGAGATTGCAATTGCCGTAGCAAGATCAACACTTGGGTCGGTGGATTCAACAAGCTTTGTCGGAAAGTAGCCCGTCGACTCACTGCCACAGTAAAGCTTGCTGAAGACGAAAAAATCTGCCGTTCGCCCTCGCAGGGCTTCATCGTGTCCGGCAGGAGCGTTCAACGAGGCATTGATAATGTGATAGGGTGCTTCATCCCGAAGCTCGCTTAACTTTTGAGGCGAACTAGCAACCACGTTTCCATTCAAATCCAGCTTCAAGTGATAGGCGCGAGCCAATCGATCGCGATAGAAAGGATGCAGCGAACAGGCATTGATGTTTAAAAACCAATGAGTCAACCCAACAACAATGACAGCTATCGCAACTAGCCACCACACGCGGTTTGTAACAAGCACGTGCTCATCACCGACGAACAAGATGTGCCTCGCAATCAACGTGGCAACCAGCCAAATGAAAACCAGTGGCAGGATCCCGAAAGCGATCGAAGCGAAGATCGGTTTCCAAACGCTCGTTTTACTGGTCATCTTTGTCAGCCGAGAAAGAATCGGAATTGCTATAGCCGACAGGGCCGCAACGACTGAATTTGGCGGTATCGGAACTCCGTCCTCACGCCACAACTCGATCACTTTCAAAAGCTTCGGACCAACAGGAAACGCCCACCAAGCGAACATAGCAAGCACGATAACGAATACGAACCCAACAATTTGCAATGCCGTCTCGGGCAGGTCCGTTTTGCCGTCCTTTCGCCGGTAGTGCTGCATGACTGTAAGCACGGCCAAACAGCAGGCAAAAATGGAAATCGTCGAAATAATGACAAATGGTTCCCACCACCAGTCTGGATAGATTTCATGACCCTGAAACGCTCTCGATATCGCACCCTGATTGAAATAACAGATCGCCAGTGTAAAAATCACTAACGGTGGAAAGACCACAAACAGACTTGCGAGCCAACCCGCGAGCGCCAGTACTGGAATCTCAAGTCGTTTCCAAAATCCACCCGTTAACAACGCTTTGCTGCTCGACCGCAGGTGCCGCATCGGAGCGGATTCTTGAGTGGCGCTTCTCACGAACGGCAGGTCACTTTCTCCCAAACCAATCTTTGGCTTTACGTTTGGCGCGGCGGTGGGTCGAGCCGCGTCCAATGCAGGACCTGTTTCTGCAAAAGTGTTTTCACGTCGGCTTGGTTCAGCAGCCTGAACGACTGTCGAATTCAGGATGCAGGTCAGGAACGAACCCGCGTATCCGCCACCTGAAACTGTCGACATGTAATCAAAGTTTGCCAAAATTCCTCTTCTGGCTAGCGCCTGTAACGCCCCTAATGCAAAGGTCGCCGAACGCAAACCGCCACCAGAAAGGGCGAGTCCAGCAAGGTCCGATATCTCCGCCCCTGTGAACAAGCCGCGCCGAATTTGGATCGCAGCGGTTTCATCAGCCATTACTCGATCGCCAGTAATCTCATCTTCAGGCTTTTGCAGTTTGACAATCTTCATACTTGGCGAAAAAAGTATCGTGTCGAACGGTATCGAAGTTCCCCGTTCACACGCAGCCGGCGGGATCCGCTCCGGCGACGTGATCTGTCGACGTTCTGACAAAGCGTCAAAGACTCGCTCGTAGTAAACAACCTTCTTTTGCAGGCTCTCTAGCTCCTCACGAAAATCATGGCGATCATCCTCCCCTAACCGCTTCTTCACGAACGGCCTGTGCCATTTCGCAGTGACAGGCCGTACGTCTTCATTCATAAACGCCCAGACGATGTCCGAAAACCGGCGAGCTTCGAGACCACCGGATTTGCTGAGCTCTCGTGTACAAGCGAACAAACTGTGAACGCTGTCCAGAGCCGCTTTTTCCTCGCCATCCAAATACGGCAGCGGTCGAGTAATGATCCGACTTCGCAATTGACCGAAGAACTCAGACGAAGCCCGTTTATCTGCATCAGTGGGCTGGAACTCCGCATCGATCCAGGCATCCCCGAGTCGCGAAATCAATTCATTAGCTGGTTCAGTGAAAAGCCATCCTTCGTTGTAGACGGGCTCACCTCCATCGGGTGACGCCCCCAAAATCCACTGTCGCCAAGATGTCATCAAAAACGCTCCCCAATCAAAAGCTGCCGTTCAAGTTGCTCGCGGAAAAGACCCGTTGAACTAAAACTAACCAGGGGTACACATAGCCGCCCCAAAAATGATATCATCTACCGAGTCGGAAGCGCCATCAAAGTCGGGGCAAATCGCCAACCTGTTTAAAAATCGAAGGTGGCAAGGTCGATTTACACAGTCTTGAAAGGATCTACCAGTGAGCATGGTACTACCATGTGTTATTTGCCTAGTGGGTCTGATTGGCTTGAGCACAGTGTGGTTTTTTCATCGTCGCCAACGCACCCATCTTTGGCAAATGGTTTTCGCGAATCTTCCACGTGTGTTTATTTCATATCGTCGACAGGATACGAAAGACCTCGCTGATCGTCTGCGTGACTCACTGCGGCTTAGACATCGAATGCCATCAGTTTTTCGCGACGAAGAATCGATCGCTGCTGGCGAAGACTTTGAGCGTCGAATCGGGGTGGACATTTCACAATCAACGATTGTGTTTGCTCTAATTGGCCCTGCTTGGGAATTCGTCGAAAGAAGCGAGGGAGCGGGGCCCAGGTTTCGCGACGACGACGACTGGGTGAAGTATGAGATTGAGAGCGCGCGACAAAAAGGCGTGCCGGTAATCCCGGTGTTAGTCAACCGAGATTTGAGTCCGACCATCCAAGAACCTCCTGAATGGTTGATCGTTTTGCTAAAGCATCAAGCTTCGAAACTTCGGACCGCAACCCCAGACTATGACCGCGACGTCGCACAACTTGCTGCTTATGCAAGGCGAGATGTGATTGCGACATCCGGCGAAGACGAACGAGTAACGGAATTGGCACGTCAGGATACTTTGTCGACATTGCCGACGTACATCGTTTCTGGCATTCTCATTCCGTTGCTATCCGCGCTGGTCTTTGCCGGACTTCAAGTTGGTAAGCACCTAGACGATCTAAAAGACAACATGAGCCGTGTAGAAGAAATTGAAAATGAATTAATCCCTAGCATATCCGCCGAACTAGAGAGATCACAAAAGATCCTACCAGTGAGTTTTGATGAAATAGCTTACTACTATATGTCCGATCTCGACTCGCAGGAAAAACGAAAGATACCCCGAGAGTCCGTGATCACTACGGAGGTAAAAATAAAAAGCATCAATGGTGATCCTAAGCAAATCGTTTTCGAATCAATCAACAATGCCCTAAAAGGAACACTGACGCTTGACGTCACAGGTGACGAATACGCTGAACTTAGAGGCCGTATCGGTGAAGACTTTCGAATTGTTGCTCGAATAGGAGGGGGATCTGGTGGATACCTTTCTGGGCAACTGATTTCATGGTGGAAACTTATCAATTAGAAGGCGGCTTTAGTTTCTTAATATCCTCTGATTGGTTTACGTCAATCTTGTCGTTTGCTTCAAGTCGACTATTTTGACCAACGGTGTCGCTTCTGAGGTTAGCAATCTCGGCTTGAAGCTTTCTAATTACTTCACTAACCTCGGTACTCCTCGCAACTTGCCGCGTACGTTGCTATGTTCGCATCTCTGTAATGGTCACGGTTTTCGGCTGTCCATTCTCAATGATTGTTTTCTGCTTCGTATAAGGAACTTGGACGCTATACGTTTCTTCGTACATCTGCGAAATTGTTGGTCCAATCGACTGCATTACTACGGGAGCGGATCCGAACGCAGGTGACGGACAAGCAAAGGAACCCGCGTTGCGAACTGTCGGAACGGAGTAGGAATGCAGTGGGTGCATGATTGAAAAAGATGACATCTTCGGTGCTGGTGCAGCACATGGTGGGCAAGCGACTGGGGTCGCTTGGCAGCAATTGCGACGACCAAACAGACCTGCATCCGCTTGGGACACTCCAAACAGGCTTGAAAAAACTGAGGCGGAAAACACTGCTTTTCGAATCAACATGACACATCCCCCAATAGAGTCTGATGAAAAAAACCGGAACGAGGACTTGAATTAGGGAGGATTGTTATAACCATTAAAGGCAATGTCAACAATATGGGGCGACTGGGGGCTGTGCGATGGCTGCGAGGTTATTTTCAGGTTTTGCTTTGCTTTTTGCATGCTGTAGCCTTGCCAGCGCGTTCGAGCCCGGCGATTTGGTGGTGGCCAGGAGAGATGTTCCGATCCTCAACTCGGGTCAAAAGGTCGACCAAATCGGGCCTGGGCAAGTTTTGGCCGTTGTCGAAACTGACGGCGCGAAGTTAAGGGTCAGTCGTGGACGGCCCGGTTGGATCGATGCAGCCGATGCAATCGCCTTACGCGACGCAGAAACATTTTTCAGCAAACCGTTCGCAACCGGTGCCGGTGCCCGTGATTACCTGTCTCGCGGCACAGTGAGGCTCTCTCTCGAAAAACATGACGAAGGCATTGCGGATCTCAAAAAAGCAGTTGAGATGGCAAACGAACCTGGCGACTACCTTGAATCACTGGGATACGCGCAGCTAGCCGCAAACCAACAACCGGCAGCTATCGAGACGTTCAGTCGCGCGATCCATGATCAGCCGGACTCGGCACCCGCATTGATGGGACGAGGCTTGGGTTACTACCAAGTTGGTCAAAACCAAAACGCTTACCGAGACCTTTTTAAAGCCATCGAACTGCAACCGCAACATGCGTTTCCCCGCAAGTACGTGGGCGCATTGCTGCATGATCTTGGAAAGCTTGACCGAGCACGAACGCAACTCGACTTTGCCGTAAAGCTCGATCCGTATGATGTCTTCATTCGCAAGGCTCTTGGGCGGCTGTTGTTTGATCAAGGTGACTATGAAGCAGCGCTCGGGGAGTTTAATGCGGCGACAAGACTCGATGCAAAAGATATCGAAGCGGTTGCCGGTCGAGGTGTGGTTCAGCACGCCATTGGGATCGACTTAGCCAGCGCTGAAGCGGACTTTATTACTGCGATCAAACTGGTCGTTCACCGCGAAGATCACGCCTTCCTGTGGAGCAATCTGGGCCAAGTTCAAATCGAACTTGGAAAGTTTCCAGACGCGAAAACGAACCTTGATAAAGCCATTGAACTGGAGCCTAATTTTAATGAAGCTCGCTCTCATCGCGCCTGGTTGATTGCGGAGCGATTCAGCAGCGATGAGCAGCTTATCGAACGCGCAAAAAACGACCTGAAAAAAGTGATGGCGTCCCAAGAACCGAGGACGTTTTGGGTTTACCAAGCGGTCGCGCGTGTGAACATGGCCCTTGGCAATTATTCGGGAGCATTGACGTATCAAAGGTTGGCGTTTGCCGAAGTCAAGAAATCAGGACCACCTCGCTTCGTCGCGATCGCCGAAGCGGATCTCAAGCGGTATGCGTCCAACCTCAGTCAAGTCGGTATCAAGCGATGAATTCGATGGTCGCTATTCGATTTCCACAGCTTCTGGATCGATACGCCCGATGTTCAGCTCGCTGATTCGTTAATGGCGTGGGGGTGCCACACGGGGCGAGGTCTGCTTTGTCAGAGGTGCGTTTGTGGTTGCTTCCACACCGCGTTTCTTTCGAATTGCGGATTGGGTTTGTTTGGATTTAGGATTGTCTTTTGCGTGTGGATGCTGATCCTTGGTGGTATAAATGATGGCTGCAGGGCTGATTCGGA
>Ga0335394_10008274_pt1 | contig 11734 bp, 14 predicted proteins | sample MAT03_FD_205741 | JGI IMG/M metagenome (GOLD analysis project Ga0335394, IMG submission 205741) | Freshwater microbial communities from Lake Fryxell liftoff mats and glacier meltwater in Antarctica - MAT-03 (spades assembly) (version 2) ... | reverse complement strand
GCAGCTCATGGATCTTCCCCCCGGCGACTATACGGTCTTCCAGTACTATACGTGGAGCCTGCTGAACGGAGGCTGCTATCTCATGAACTCGTTCACCATCGGTGATCTGGGTCCTGATTGCGGCACGGTGAACGGCAGCAGTTGGTATGATCTGGATGCTGATTGCGTGCACGATGCGAACGAAGTGCCCATACCGTACAGCACACTCACGATCCAGCCTGGCGACCAGCATGTGATCACCGGTGGTGATGGAACCTTCAGTTACCTCATCGTCAACGGCAACTACACGCTCGCGCAGGACGATCCCGCGTTGGTGCAGATCTGCCCGGCTGCGCAGCCCGTTCCGTTCACCATGAACACCAACGTGCAGACCATCGATCTGGCCAATGGCAGCACTGAGCCGCTGGACATCGTGCTGTATGCCGCTGGTGGTGTGGCGCGGCCCGGAATGAGCTATAGCGTATCGGCCACGATCAGCAACCCGACCCCGCAGGCCAGTGGATCGGTCACGGTGACGCTCACCTTCGATCCAGTGCTGAGCTTCGTGATCGCTTCACCAACGCCGACCCTGGTCACTGGCAGTATGATCACTTGGGTTGTTGCCGCGTTCGGTTCCTTTGGAATGGCAGACGTACAGGCCAACTTCCTTGTCCCCATCGGAACCGCGCTCGGAACTCCGCTCACCAGCACGGTCATGGTGACCAATACACTTCCCGAGAGCACGCTCGCCAACAATTCCACGGTCGTGAGCGCCATCGTGGTGAACAGCTACGACCCCAACGACAAGACCGCGCGCACGAGCAGCGGAACGAGCAACGAACTGTACTTCATCGATCAGGACGAATGGATGGATTACACCATCCGTTTCCAGAACACCGGCACGGCCGAGGCGATCGATGTGGTGATCACCGACACGCTTGCGGCTGAACTGGACATGTCAAGCTTCGAGCAAGGCGCAGCTTCGCACGCGTTCGATGTGAGCTTCAGACCCGGCCGTGTCGTGGAGTGGCGCTTCGCGAACATCCTGCTGCCGGACAGCGGGACGAACGAGGCCGCGAGTCACGGCTTGGTGAACTTCCGGGTCCGCCCTGTCCAACCCGTGCTGCCAGGAACCGTGTTCACCAACAATGCGGACATCTTCTTCGACTTCAATCCGCCGATAAGGACCAACGATGCCGTGGTAGTCGCAGAAATGAGCACAGGAGTACCCCAGGGGATCGCGGTTGATCTTGAGGTCTTCCCGAACCCGACCCAAGACCGCCTTTTTGTGCGATCAATGGCCTTGGGCCTGACCTATGAGGAAGCCGTGATCTTGTCCGTGGATGGCCGCGAGGTGCTGCGCCAGGCCATTCCCGGCCCCCGGCCTGAAGTTGCGGTTGGGATGCTCTCCGCCGGAACCTATCTGTTGAGCCTCCGTACCAGCGCTGGCCAGAGCCAAATGGCCCATTTCGTCAAGGAATGATCCACTTTGGGGGCAACCATTTGAACCGGTTCCGTCATAAGGTTACTCTTCAGAAAAGACCATGGAACGTACTCGCCAAGCGGACCGCTCACAGATCATCCGACTCAGCATGCTCCTCTTCTCCGTGCTCGCACTTGTCTCCTTCGCCCTGGCCCGTGTGCCTTGGTAATTGAGCACCGGGGATCGACACGGGCCGAGCTCTGTAATTTCGGGGTGTGGAACGCTGGATCCTGCTTCTTCCGGTTCTGGTACCCGCCTTTCTCTTCGCTCAGGGAACACCGAAAACGCTCCTCTGGCGCATTGGCGGCGGTGGGCTCCAACGGTGCAGCTATCTCTACGGAACGGTCCACAGTATGGACGAGCGCGCGTTCCGTTTCGGCGATTCCGTGGCCGTGGCCGCAAGCCGCACGGATCTGGTGGCTGGGGAGCTTGACCTGGACGATGCAAATGCACAGGCTCTGACCCTGATGGAGCTGCTGTTATTGCCCGACGGCAAGCGGCTGGAGGACCTCTATCGCCGCAAGGACTGGCGGTTGGTGGAGCGAACGCTCAAGGAACGGCTCGGCTACCAGGCGGCGTTCGTCATGCGGATCAAACCCTACTTCGTGATCGCCATGCTCACTGGAACAGGAGATCCCTCCGAACACACCGAAATGCTCGATGACGAGATCATGGGAACGGCCCGTGACAACGGCCAGCGCGTTATCGGGTTGGAGACCGTTCAGGAACAGGTAAGCGCGATGGACGTGCTGACCTTGGAACAGCAGGCGGCCATGTTGTTGGCCCACATCAAGGACGATGGTGGCGAGGATGGCATGGACGACCTGTTGGACGCTTATGCGGAACATGACCTGGACCGCCTCATGGCGATAGCGATGCAGGATGAAGGGATGCCTGCGGAATTGGAACAATCGCTCATCGTGGAGCGGAACTCCCGCATGGCGCATCGGATGGATAGCATCATGCGAGGCGGAGAGACCGGGTTCTTCGCGATCGGTGCGGCGCATTTGCCACGCCCAACGGGCCTCATCGCGTTGCTGGCCGCTAAGGGCTACCGGGTTGAACCGGTGTTCTCGGTCTACCGGAAGCCGGAGGAGACCGCCCCTGCGGTAAACGACAAGGAATGAGCGGCAGGGTGGGCGTATGGCGTTGCTATCGGTAGAGCACTTACATTCGGGCGATGCCCGCCATTGCTGAAAAGGTCTGCCTGGAATGCGGTGAGAAGATCGCTGGCCGTACGGACAAGCGATTTTGTTCCGACGCCTGCCGCAACCTGTACCACTACCACGCCAACAATGCGCCGATCAATTACGTGCGCAACGTCGTGAATGCATTGAAGCGCAATCGGCGGGTGCTTTCCGAATTGAACACGGGTCCCGAGGGAAAGACCAAGGTGCACAGGGACAAGTTGCTGGAACGGGGCTACAGCTTCATGTACCACACCAATACGCACCGCACCAAGGCGGGCAATACCTACGTGTTCTGCTTCGAACAGGGCTTTCTCGAACTCGGCGAGAACTGGTTCATGCTGGTGCGCAGGGACGAGTACCTAGGCCGCGCTGGCGACCTGAAAAAGGGTTGATCGGCGTCCTGTGCGCGTCTCAGCTCATCGCCCAGATGGCGAGGACGATGCCGCCGAGAACGAGCAACGCAAGAAGAACAGGCCCGGTGATCTCGTTCTGTTCGGCCTCATCAGGAAAATGACCGTCAAAGTGCTGGTCGCTCATGGTTCAATGGATCGGTGGGCAAATATAGCCGTGGTCGCTACGCCTTGGTGATCACCATCGAACAGGTCGGGCGGCAGAGGGAACCTGGACCAACCAGCCTCAATTCAGGCTGAAGGTGGGCTGGCGAAGCACCATGCGGGCGATGACCGAACTCTCATTGGCGCGCATACGTTGGATCATCGCAAGCACCTGTTCATCCAATTCCCGATCGCTCAGCTTCGCCAGGTCTTTGTAAACCGGCAGGCTGCTTTTGCTCTTGAGGATGAGCGCTATTTTGTAAGAGCGTGACATGGTTCCGCTTAGAAGACGGGGTTCGCCCCCCAATGGATGCCTGAACCCGCCAGAATGGTCGGTTCTGTGGAGGAACGGGGTGAAATTGAAGGTGAACGGTCGTGGCTGGGCTTTTCATGGACCCGCTCGCACAACCGTCATTGGCCCGCTGCCCATGAAAAAGCCCCGGCGAGGTTGTCGCAGGGGCTTTGTTCTGGTCGGGGTGAGAGGATTCGAACCTCCGACTTCTACGTCCCGAACGTAGCGCTCTAACCGGGCTGAGCCACACCCCGAACGATGGTGGCCGCTGGAAGGCGGGCGGCAAATATAGAAGGTTGCGGAAGGCCCCGGATCAGGCGTCGAACTTGTAGCCGATGCCCTTCACGGTCTTGATCCGCTCATCGCCGATCTTCTCCCGCAGCTTCCGGATGTGTACATCGATCGTGCGGTCGCCAACGAAAAGTTCATTGCCCCAGATGTGGCCGTAGATCTCGTCCCGTTTGAACACCTTGCCCGGCTTGCTGATGAGCAGCACGAGCAACTCGAATTCCTTTTTGGGTAATTGCAACTCCTGATCGCCCACATAGACCATCACCTTCTCCAAGTCCACCTTGATACCGTTCGATTCGAGGACCTGGCCTTCGGGGCGGTCGCTGCCGCTGCGCTTGAGCAGGGCTTTCACCTTGCTCACGAACACCTTAGGGCGCACGGGTTTGGTGATGTAGTCGTCAGCGCCCGCATCAAAACCGGCGATCTGCGAATAGTCCTCGCTGCGCGCAGTGAGGAAGGTGATCAACGTATGCTTGAACTCGGGCAGTTGGCGAAGCTGAGCGCAGACTTCGACACCGTCCATACCGGGCATCATGATATCCAGCACGATGAGGTCCGGGTGGTTCGCCTTGGCCGACTTCAATGCGTCCCGGCCATTGAGCGCGGTCTGCACCTGATAACCTTCGCGTTCGAGGTTGTATTTCAAAAGCTCGACGATATCGGGCTCGTCATCCACCAACAACACTTTCTGGGTCAAAGCTCCTGCCATGAGGTCGTCCATAAGAACGGTGCAAATGTGGGCCGACCTGGGGAGGCCCGTGTTAAGGTTCGGTCAAATATAGGTTAAGGCCCTCCCGCCCTAGGCGGACGGGTCTTCCAGCGCCACACGAAGGTTGTGCTAATTTCGTCGCCATCACGCGATGAGCGCAGTTGGTGGGCCGCCGTACGGCTTATCCAAGCTGAAGCAGGTTTCGCGGAAGATCGATCGAATGAAGAGCACGCGGGAATAGCTCAGTTGGTAGAGCATCAGCTTCCCAAGCTGAGGGTCGCGGGTTCGAATCCCGTTTCCCGCTCGAGAGAAAGGTCCGGCTGCACCGGGCCTTTCGTTTTTCGCAGCGCCCTTTTCACAGATCATCGTTGAAGCCTGGGCGAGCTGCATGCGGAGCGTCGCGTTCGATGGTGGTAAGTTCGGCCCGCCGTGTCCAAAAAGGTGTCATCCAAGTCGGTCCTGCGTGTGGTGGAGTTGTTCGCAGGCGTGGGCGGTTTCCGGCTCGGCCTGCAGCGGGCTTCGAACAAGCGCGTGGCCTTCGAAGTGGTCTTCAGCAACCAATGGGAGCCGGGGCGGAAGCGCCAGCATGCCTCAGAGGTATACGTCTCGCGGTTCGATGCACGGCATCATGTGAACGCCGATATAGCGACCGTACGCACGAAGGACATCCCCGATCACGATCTGCTCGTTGCAGGATTTCCCTGCCAGGACTATTCGGTGGCGAGCACCTTGCGCAACTCCAAGGGATTGGTCGGGAAAAAGGGCGTGTTATGGTGGCAGATCCACCGGATCCTCAAGGAGAAGAACGTGAAGCCCGCCTACCTGCTCCTGGAGAACGTGGACCGGTTGCTGGGTTCACCCGTGGGCCAGCGCGGCCGCGATCTGGCCTTGATGCTGCGGTCGCTGGATGAACTGGGCTACGCAGTTGAATGGCGGGTGATCAACGCAGCGGATTACGGTATGCCGCAGCGCCGCCGCCGCGTCTTCCTGGTCGGTTTCCACAAGCGTACAGGACTCTACAGATCCCTCCGGGCCAGTTCAGCTAAAGACTGGATCACAGAGAGTGGTCCGCTCGCGAACGCGTTCCCCTGTGCAGCGACAGGTGAGGTGGTACACTTCAGCATCGGAGGAGAGTTGAGCGACCTGTCAACGTCGTTCGGGGAACGCAAAGGTGCTTCGCCGTTCCGCAACAGCGGGATCATGATCGATGGGGTGGTATTCACCAGCAAGACGGCCGCCGCTGGCGAAGAAGCATCGATGACACTTGGCGATGTTCTGCAACCGAGCAATGAAGTGCCTGCCGAGTTCTTCATCGCGAAGAAGGACCTGCCCCAATGGCGCTACTTGAAAGGATCCAAGAAGGAACCGCGGACATCCAGCGGCAACGGGCACCAGTACGCCTATTCGGAAGGGGCCATGGTATTCCCCGACCCCTTGGACCGGCCCTCGCGCACGATCATTACCGGTGAAGGTGGTCGTTCACCCTCCCGGTTCAAGCACGTGGTGAGTACCGATGGGAACCGATTTCGTCGGCTGACGCCCGTAGAATTGGAGCGGCTGAACATGTTCCCGGACGGGCATACGGAAGGGATGAGCGCCAACTGGCGCGCGTTCTTTATGGGCAATGCCCTGGTGGTGGGGGTGGTGGAGCGCATCGGTAAGGAATTGATCGCGGCAGCGACCAACCACTGATCCGCAAAGGCCCGGTCATCGTATCTCTAACAGAACGGCCCACAACCCGTCCGCTCCACATGCCGACCCCCTCATCAACGTTCTTGCATCGTTCAATACGTCTTCTTTCCTTGCTGCCCACGGCACTGGTCACTTTCACCGCATGCCAGGGCACATCCACGCCGACCGCTATCGCGACAAACACCGATCAACCCATGACAACTAACGCTCCGCCCCTTGGGAACGCTGACACCCTTACGCTCGGCGCGGGCTGCTTCTGGTGTGTGGAGGCCGTGTTCCTCGAACTGAAGGGCGTGCGCTCAGTGACTTCCGGGTATATGGGTGGGAGTTTGAAGGATCCGAGCTATCGCGATATATGCACGGGGAACACGGGCCACGCCGAGGTTGCGCGGATCATCTATGATCCCACCTTGATCACGGTGGACGAACTGCTCGAAGTCTTCTGGCAGACCCATGATCCGACCACGCTGAATCGCCAGGGTGCTGATGTGGGCACTCAGTATCGCTCCGCGATCTTCTACCACACGGATCAGCAGCGCACGATCGCCGCGAACTACAAAGCCGAACTCGACAAAAGCGGTGCGTTCCGCGCTCCGATCATCACCGAGATCACCGCTGCGAGCCTATTCTATCCGGCGGAGGACTACCACCAGAATTACTACGCGCAGAACGGTGGAGAGGGTTATTGCCAGATGGTGATCCGGCCCAAGCTCGATAAGTTCCGCAAGGTGTTCGCGGACAAGCTGAAGTAGTACCCGGCTTACTGCGTTGGCTGGATCAGCGTACCGTCCTCGTTGTACTCCACATAGTCCGTTGCGATGAAGATCACCTGGCCGGGGATCTTCGCCGAATGTGCACCAACGTCGGCGAACCCAAGCAGCCCGATCTCGTCCATGATCCCTTCGATCGGCATTCGGTCGGACATGGGCGGCCCGACCTGGGATTCCTCGTACAGCCATTCGACCATGAAGACCGGGCGCGGGTAGCGCATGCTGAGGCGCAACCGGTCGAAGTACGCCTTCCGGTCCGCGATCAACGGGAAGTGGTGAACGATCAAGGCCATGTCCACTTCTTCAAGCTGAAGACCCGGATCGCCCACGGGCACCGCACGGATCTTCAGGCGTTCCTCCGGAAGTTGAAGGGCCTTTCGACGGGCTTCAAGCTTGGCGATGTTCGCAGGGTCGCTATCGATCGCGATCACGTTCGCGCCAGCCTCGATCATCTTGAACGTGAAGTAGCCGTCGCCGGCGAACAGATCCGCGATGGTGATCCCGTTCAGGTCGCCACCCATCAGGGCGATCACCTCCTGCGGGCGCTGCTGCTCATCGCGCAACCGCTCGGCCGACTTCTGGGGAACGGCGCTTGCCACGCGCTCTTCCGGGGTGGTGCTCTCCGCTGTTCCAGTGGCGCAGGCGTTGAGAAGGAAAAGAACGGCGACAATGTAAGAGAGGCGCATGTTGGGTGGGATGGGGGGTGCGAATTTATCGAACGCGCTGTCCGCACCCTGCTATCCTGACATGAAAGGTCGCCGTTCATCTTCCATGGGAACTAATACAGCGGAGTACCTTTGGCACCTGGCCACTCACCGGCCGGGATGTTAGGCGATGCCACGGATCGATGAGGAATTGCGTAGTCGCTTCGAGAGCGAGCAGCAGAAGGCCATGCTGAACGTTCTGTTCACGGCGAATTGGTTCCGCAGCCAGCAGGTGGGCCTGTTCAAACCCTTCGGCATCAGCCCGCAGCAGTACAACATCCTGCGCATACTGCGTGGTGCGAAGGCGCGCATGAACATGCACAACGTGAAGGAACGCATGATCGACCGCGCCCCGAACGCCACGCGGCTCACGGACAAACTGATCGCCAAGGGGCTGGTGGAACGCCAACGCTGCGAGGATGATCGCCGTGTGGTGTACGTCCGGATCAGCGAAAAGGGGTTGGACCTCCTTCTCCAGATCGACAAGAAGAACAAGGCGGTGACACAGAGCACATTGGAGATCCTTGGCGAGCCCGATGCATCGGCGCTCAACCGCATCCTGGACCAATGGCGCGGATGAGCCGTTCTGTGGGATCTAAGGAGCCATGACCATGCGCAGTGACCTCGATCTCCATCCGTTGATCAATGGGCGTTACAGCCCACGGGCTTTCAGCGAACGGGAAGTGACCGATGCTCAATTGGCGTTGGTATTGGAAGCCGCGCGTTGGGCCCCGAGCAGCATGAACGAACAGCCCTGGCGCTTCCTGGTCGTGCGGCGAGGGGAGACGGGACATGCCGAGTTGCTTTCCGCATTGAACCCCAGCAACCAGGTCTGGGCTGACAAGGCGCCTCTGCTGATCTTGAACATGGTCCAGCGCACACTATCGCGCAACGGCCAAGTGAATTTCCATGCCCGCCACGATCTCGGTCTTGCCCTTTCACAATTAACCGCGCAAGCCACAGCGCTCGGAATGGGATTGCACCAAATGGCCGGATTCCAGGCGGATACCACACGCGTGGCGTTCGGCATACCGGACGACCTGGATCTGGTGAGCGTGATCGCGCTCGGTTTCCCCGGTGATCCGGACCAATTGCCCGGCGAACTCCGCGAACGTGAGTTGCGACGGTCCGCACGGAAACCCTTGAGTGAGATCGTGTCCTACGGATCGTTCCGTGTTCCCTAAGGCTGTGGGATCACGCGCTCCCAGCGCTGCGCACCAGTGCCATCATAGACCCTGATCGTCATTGTGCGGCCGTCCTGGGGCCCGCTGAAGGCGAGTGTGGCGAAGTTGCGGTCCTCCACCACGGTCCCTTCCACCTGCAACGTGTTCAATTCCTTCGGTGCGTAGGAGCCCGAGGTCAGCGGGGAAACGGTCAGGTCGTAAACGGATCGTCCGTCCTTTAGCTTCAACACGCTCAGTTCGGTGAAGTGCCGATCTCCAGTGAGGAACACAACTCCTTTGATGTTCTCTTCCTCGATGCGCCGGAGCAATTCGCCCCGCTCGGCGTCCATGGTCGAGTAGTTCTCATAGACCGCCGCGGTGTTCAGCACCTGGCTGCCGACCGCCACGAGCTTGAAGATCGCATCGCTGGAATGAAGCGCTTGGATGAGCCAATCCAGTTGTGCCTTGCCGAAGAGCTGCGGTTCAAGTGTGGTCAGTCCGGCCGGGACCCGAAAGCTGCGGTCATCCATCAGGAAGAAGTCGACGTCGGCATGGCTGAAGAACGAGGTGGTTCCTTCAACTCCGGGCACGCCATTGGTCGGGTTCGGCCAAAAGAGGTCGAACATCTCCCGCGCGATCGCAGCGTTCACGAAGCTGCCGTCCCCATCGTTCGGGCCGAAGTCGTGATCGTCCCAGATCGCGCAGTGCTGGGTGCTCCGCAACAGCCGCTGCATCTCCGGTGCCGAACGCGTATGGGTATACCGATGCAGGAAGCCGGTGCGGCTGCCCCAGTCGGGTTCCCGGAGATAGATGTTGTCGCCCAGCCAGACCATGAGGTCCGGCTTTTTGTTCGCGATCGCGTCGAAGATGCCGTACCCATCGCCGTAGGGTTTACCCGGCCGATCATAAGCCGGCTCGTTGATGTAAGTGCAACTCCCCAATGCGACCGTGAACGCGGGTGGATCGGTGCGGAACTTCCACAGGGGTTGTGTGCGGAAGTTGAGCGGCTGGCCCACGTCGAGCGCTTGGCCGTTCACCACGGGCCGGTAGGCATACTCGGTGCCGGGCAGGAGCGGGGTCATGACGAAGTCCATCGCGTGCGCTCGATCAGCCTCCGAGTCCTGCACGGGTGTGCGCAGGATGCTGTCCGGCTTGTTGATCTCCCAGTATTCCAACCGCGCGGAACACGGACCAAGGCATTGCATCCAGATGCTCGTTTCCAGCATATCGCTGTGGCCGGGCATCGGGCCGTTGATGGGGACTTGGGCCTGGGCGACAAGGCCAAAGCCGAACAGCACACAGGTTGGTGAACGCATGGTGCAAATATGGGCCGCACGAAGTCTGATCTGGGGTCTGGTGACCATGGTCAGGAGGTAGAAGAAACCAACCGGTAGATTTGGCCTGCCGTACACTTCCCGGCGATCACCCCAAAGGGACCCTGCCCATGACATTCGACCTGTTCAACGCCTGGCTGGAAATGAAGGCCCAGCTTCCCGAGCTTCCCATCGAAGGGTTTGGTCTGGTGTACGTCTACCCGCTATTCCTCTTGCTCATCGTGATGGAGTATGCAAAGGCCAGGGACTATTACGACCTGCGGGAAAGTGTGTCCGGACTTGTGATCGGGGTCGGGGCTACGGTAATGAAGGTCTTCACGGGTGTGTTCGAGATCTCCATCTACCTCTTCCTCTTCCAATGGTCGGCACCGTTGCGCGAAAGCTTGTTCGGGTATACAACCCTCGGCACCGCTTGGTTCGTTTGGCTGGCCTGCGTGGTCGCGGACGACCACAACTTCTATTGGCACCACCGCATCTGCCACAACGTGCGGCTCCTGTGGGCTGCGCACCTGCCGCACCATTCGGCCCATTCCTTCAACCTTACCGTGAGCATCCGCAACGGCTGGTTCATCACGCTATTCAAGCCGGTGTACTGGCTTTGGCTGCCCTTGGTCGGTTTCGAACCGATCATGATCGCCACCTGTTTGATCGCGAATTCGTTCTACCAATTCTTCCTGCACTCGCAACTCGTCCCGTCTCTGGGCTGGTACGAGCGGATCTTCAATACTCCATACGTGCATGTGGTACACCACAGCAGCAATACGGAGTACCTGGACCGTAACCACGGCGGTATCCTGGTGATCTGGGACAAGATCTACGGCACCTGGCAGGCGCCCATCAAGGGGTTGGCTCCGAAGTACGGCATCAGTCACGACCCCGGTTCGTACAATCCGATAACGCACAACCTCTTCGAGTTCCAGGAGATCTGGAAGGACATGAAGAAGTCATCCAAGTGGAAGGACAAGTGGATGTACATGTTCGGCCCGCCGGGCTGGAGCCACGATGGAAGCAGCAAGACCAGCAGCCAACTGCAGGCCGAACTGGCCAGGGCCACTGCGCCTTTGCCCGGTGTCCGAGCCACCCAGCACGCACAACCGGTGCCGGTGAGCGTGCACCACTGATCGGGTTGCAGTACGAAGAAGCCCGGGAGGTGATCCCGGGCTTTCTCATTAAAAAAAGGGTGCGATCACCTGCCACCACCGAACAAGCGACGCAATCCGCGTTTGGGTTTGTTCGGGTCCGGTGCCGCCTTGCTTTGCTCGGTCGGCTTATCCTCACCGAAGAGTTCGCGGGTGAGTTTGGCATAGTCTGGCTTCGCAGGAGAATGCTCTTTGCTGGACTGTCCGGTCGGACGGGGCTCATTGCGCTGTGGGCGCTCGGTGCCTTGTGGGCGCGCGGGGCGTTGCCCTTGTTGCGGGCGCTGTTGTTCCGGACGGCGCTGACCGCCACCTTGGGCGGGACGTTGTCCATCACCACTGCGAGCCGGGGTTGCACTGCGCTGACCGTTGGAAGACTGGCTTGGGCGTTGGCCCTGCCGCTGGCCTTGCCCTTGCGGACGCTGACCATTGCGCTG
>Ga0335394_10008272_pt1 | contig 11735 bp, 10 predicted proteins | sample MAT03_FD_205741 | JGI IMG/M metagenome (GOLD analysis project Ga0335394, IMG submission 205741) | Freshwater microbial communities from Lake Fryxell liftoff mats and glacier meltwater in Antarctica - MAT-03 (spades assembly) (version 2) ... | reverse complement strand
ATCGATGATCGCGGTCGAGGCGCCCGGAGGGCAAGGCGACGGTGAGGACCGCAGGGGAGCATCCTCGACGGATGTGACCCGAGGACCGGAACCGGCAACGCAGCCAGCCGGGATGGATCGACCGCGAGAACGGTCGACTTGTTCATTCGCGGGCCCTTAGTTCGTCTTGTTGTCCGCACCGACGACGGGCTCCTCCGCCAGCGCAGCCTTCGATAGGCGGGCGGTGTCCTCGTCGTCACCGCTGCCGACGAGCGGCTCCAGTCTGGCGTGCACGAAGTTCGAGAGCTTGATGCCCGCCTCGATGACGATGGCGTCGTTGTTTCGGAGAGACATCATCATCTCGCCCGTCCAGTGCGCGGCATGCTCGACGCCGTGGAGGTCGCCGAGCTGATGCCCGGTGAGTCGTACATCCCAAGGCGTGCGCGCTCGCTGTGATTCTGAGTCTCCCGCGCGACGTGACAACTCGCGCATGCGCGCATGTAGGATGATGCGTGCGCCGATCTCGGTGCGGATCTCCTTGCAGAGGTGCGCAGGGAACGAGTGTACCGACGGAACCCAGGGCTTCTCGCCTACGAGCGTCTCGGTCACAATGCGCCGCGCGAGCTTCTCCGGCACGTCAACGGGTATGCAGATCCCGCCAACGACCAGGCTGAACCCCTCGGCGTAGGCGAGGACGTTTGTCATCTCGACAACACCGCTCTGCGCGCGAGCCCATCGTGCCGCCATTTTGCTGATCGTCATCGGCGCTTGCCGTCGATCGCGCCGATGCGCGTCAAGTATTCGCTCAAGCTCGCCGGCGTCAGCGCTGGCTTCATCGACCTCGACGCGGCGCTGATGTTGCCGTTGTTCTCGAGAAGCGCTTGCAAACGCTCCGCAGCGCGCCGGAGATCGACATGGTTGTCCAGCCAGCCGTGCGTCGCAAGGTCTGCGACGCGAGCCGGCGGCAGCTCCTCGACACGACGCTGGCTACCCAGCTCGACGAGCATAGCGTTGAGCAGGTGGGCGATGTCGCCCGGCCGTGCAGCCACGGGAGGAACGGTGATGCGCTCCCACCGTAGTACGACCGGCGACGTCGACGACTGGGCCGCATGTTCGCTCTGGCAGACGAAGATCGCGCGAGTCCGATAGGTATTGCTGACAAGAGCGTTGACCAACGACGCCCGGGCGCGACCCGGCCCGACCCCAACCAAGTCAACGAGCACCGTCCCGTCGCTGGCGCTCTTGAGCACCGTTGTCAGATCCCGATCGCCGACCGCGACCAGGCTGAAGGCGACGAAGCGGTGGCGGCGGCGCGTCGAACCGTCGTGGATCGCTTTCGCGAGGAGCTCCGCCTCCGACCCGCGCGGAGCGACGATGAGGATCGCGCGTTCATCGTGTAGCGAGCGATCGTCCAGCGCGGCGAGCGTCGTGAGGACGTCGTCAACCGCACGGTGTGCGTCGAAACCCAGATAGCGCAGCAAAGCCGGCCGGAGCACCTGCATGGCGTCGTCCAGCGCGATGAGCTCGGTCTTTCCGACCGTGAAACGGTCGCCGGCGCGCAACGACCCGGCGCCGCTCCGGCCGCGCACCACGATGCCGTGGGTCGAGCCGGCATCGGTGACCGTGATCTCGCCACCACTACGGCGGAGGACGCAGTGAAGGCGAGACACGTCGCCCTTCGGCACCGACAAGTCGACCTCGGACGCCGGCGCGCGCCCGAGCGTGAACGAGTCCTTGGCGCGCGGCAGTGGCAGCTCGATAGCCTCTCCCACCACGCGAAGCGCAGTCACGGCGTCCGCCGGCGGTGGGCGCGCAGCTCGCACTTCGGCCGTCACCGGGTCGGTCGTGAGCTTGTGCGGCGCGTCGGCGGGACGCGCGGTCTTCATCGTCATCGCCCCAAAAGTACGCGGTGTGGTGCCGCGGTCTTCCTCTTTGATGGGTAAGTCGATCCACAAACGGGAGATCCCGTCAGGGCTCGTGTGACCGGTCGCTGGGTTGGACGACACGGGTTGATGGGGCCAGGCCGTTCCGTAGGGCGTGACCCATCAACCCGGCGGATCGGCGGGCCAGTCATCGTACGCTGATCGATGACCAGCCGCCTTCAGCCGCACATACATGCCGAGGCCAAGTCCCCGTAAGTCTTGAGAACAGAGAGTGCTGGACGCTAGCCGCAACCATCCGCCTCCAGTGCCGCTAGCCGCCCCGTGGCTTGCGGTGAAGACCAAAACGGCGCGCAGAGCACTTCTGGTTGGTCCATTTCCCATCCCACCCGCGAACAGGAGAGTATCATGTTGAAGAGAACCCGCATGTCGGCCCCATCCATCGACGAGGTCGCGCACCGCCACGAGGCCACTCCGACGTGGCAGCGCCGCGATCCCGTCGCCATCGACGCCGTGCAGTATCAGTCATGGTGCGCGGACCGGTTGGCCGAGATGATGGCGGAACCGGTTGGCGTTCAGGCGGCAGCCGCGGCGGGTATCGTGGGCCCTGCATCGCCCCTGCCTCACGGCGACGTTATCCAGTCGTCTTTCGGCTCACACGACGTCAGAGACGTCAATGCTCACGTCGGTGGTGCAGCCCGCCATTCATCCGAGCTGATGGGAGCGAACGCGTATGCGGTGGGCAAGGATGTCGCCTTCGCGTCGCAGCCCGACCTTCATCTGGCCGCTCATGAGGCCGCCCATGTCGTTCAGCAGCGTGGAGGCGTGCAGCTGAACGGCGGCGTCGGTCAAGCCGTCGATTCCTATGAGGAACATGCAGATCGTGTGGCCGACGCCGTCGTTCGCGGGGAGTCCGCGGCGCCTATTCTGGATGCGGTGCCGCGCGGTGGCGCTACTTCACCTACCGCGGTCCAGCGGCACACCGAGTCAGAGCACCAAGCGATCGGCAACGCGGCAAGCGGAGACCAGCGCATCGAATTCCCCAACGGGGTCTCGCTGAAGTTCGGCGCGGTCGTGGCGATGGCCGGCGACTACTTCGGCGGCCCGCAGGAGCTTTACGACATGGTCATGCGGCCCGGTCCCGGGCCGGGAACGATCTCGGAAGTTCAGTACGTGCTCGTGCAGATCGAGCGAGATCGGCACGCGCAACGTGTGCATCACGCCGCGAGCGAGCGGGACAAGGCCGAGGCGCAGGCTGACTGGCAAACCACCGTCGATCGCGAAGATGGCTACTCGGCCGAGACGAAGAAAGCTGTTGACGACCGATTCCTTCGCCTTGCTCGAAACAACGAACCGCACTTCGTCGACCCTGATGGGACCGGCAAGGTCGCCTCGAGAGTCTCGTCCGAGGAGTGGGCTGCCTATTTGCACGGCGGCCTGCCGGGCAGCGCACCCAAGGGCTATCGGCTCAATCACATCAACGCCATCCGGAAGGCGCAAGAAGCCGGCCGCGACGGCACGTCGATCGACCTGGCGATGTTCTACGAGGCGTTCGGGGCGCATTACCTCACCGACGCGTTTGCCGGCGGCCACGCTCGTACCCCTCGGCGTGCGCTAAAGACGCACTACAACGCCTTGAGCCCGATGTTTTACGAGAACGTCGTCGGTTTCATGGCCGAGCAGATCGCCGAGGTGCTCGAGAAGGAGACGTACTTCGGACTTCCCTCCGAGGAGCTCGTCTTTGACGGCGGCTTCGGAGAGAAGGGCGCGTACGAGACGCTTCGCAAGACCTTCGACGAGACCGGGGGAATGAGCTTCGGGGACGTGATGTCCGGCGTGCTCCACGACTACGACAATGAGCACGGCGTGCGGGCAATGGTCGACGGCCAGCGCGTGACGCTCAAGGGTGATGGACATCTCGACGAAGGTGACCAGTACGAGGCCGCGACGAAAGCCTGCGCCGTAGGAATTCTCGACGTGGAGACCGCGTACGCGATGGGCCAGAGCGAGAAGAGCGTGACTGAGATCTACGAGAGCCTGACCGGGCCACAGGGGGGCCTGTTCGCTGTCGAGACGATGTTGCCGCAGGTCTTGCCCGACGCGCAGCAAGGTGACGAGCAGCACCAGCTGCCGACACACGCCACCTCCATCGAAGCACTGCTCCGCGATCCCCAGTTTCGTGAGGGCCTGGCGACGTTGTTCCGGGAGAAGGCGTCGATGATCGAAGGAAGCCTCCAAGGCTTCGACGCCCCGAAAAGGGCTGCGGTCAACACGCGAATCATTCGGCGAATGCGCGGAGGGCCGGAAGCTGCGGCCGCTTTGCTTCGGGACATCGTTGACTGGGTGCCGGATACCGGCGGCGGCCTGTTCGGCCACGAGGTCGAAAGCAACGCCCTCGCCTACATCGCCAACGCGCGACGCATTGCGGGCGGCATGCAGTCGCTCACGTACACGCAGCGCGAGAAGCTGATCGGCATGCTGAAGGGGCATGGGGTCGCCGGCAGCCCTTCGTCGCGTGCCATCGACGAGCTGCTGTCGACCGCACCCGTGGCCGATCGTGAGAAGCTCATCGAGCAGACCGTGAACGCACCCGACGATGACATCAACCACTACCTCCAGTAGCTCTTGGGCGCTGCTGACTTCCCTCTTGGCGGTCGCATGCTCCAACGGTAGCTCGCCAGGGTTTTCAGTCAGCGAAGGTCCGGCAGGGGCCTCGCGCATACGTCTCGTCGATGGACACGCGATCGCCGAGGGCGAGGCCGGCGCATGGCAAGTCGACGTCGCGGGCACCAAGGTGACCTCGCGTCGGACGACCACGATTCCCGTGGGTGGCAAAGCCGAATTGACCCTCGACAGCCAAGGTTTCGTCGCGGACAACGGGACCATTCGACCGATCACGTGGAAGACGTCGGCCACTGTTACGGCCGTGCGCGACGGCGACCACTGTGTCGTCGCCTACGAGACCCGCGCACCGGCCACGGCCCCGTACGAGCTCGCCGTCTACTCGTGCGCGGACGGTGCGGTCGTGCGGACGCGGCAGCTTGATCGATCCGTGCAAGTCGACGCGCTCGGCGGAGGTGGCTTGATGTTTGTCGACGACGGCACCGTGACGAAGGTCGACAGCGCGACGGGTGCTGAGGAGTGGAGCACACGCACGCTCGCTGGAAGCTTGGCGTACGCTGTCGTGGATGGACGCCCCGTTGCGCTGACGAAGAAGGGCATCGTTGTTCTCGACCCATCAACCGGAGCCGCCCTCAACACGGTTCCTATCATCCCGGCGCGGGGCTTCGAGCTCCGCGCGCTGGGCACCTCCAGCCGCCCACACGAGATCATCGCTATCTCGACTGCGCATGGCGCAATCGGAGAAATGCTAGCTTCCGAATTGGCAGTCGTCGACATCGACTCGGAGCGAGTTGTGTGGAGGCAAGTCATGCAGGGTAAACAGGCTGCATTTGTAGCTACAGGCGCGGTCGCGGTGGACAGAGTGCTCGTTATCGTCGGCTTCCGTGGCCATGCAATGGACCGCCCCGGCGGGCTGAATTTCGGGCCAAACTGATGCCACGCTATCAGACAGGGTTGCAAGCGAATAGGGTTGCCCCGCCAAGCGGGGCCATGGCACTAATTGCGCGGGCGGCGGAGGAGTCGCTCGAATCACCCAAGAGCGGCACCGAAGGAGAAAACGATGAGTAGCTGGTGGACGCGACGAGCAAGCAGTCTTGCCGTGACGATGCTGTTGCTTGCGCTCTCGATCACAACGGCTTTCGCGGACGAATCCCTGCCAAACCCTTCAACACCTGAAGCTCTTGCCCAGCTCGAGGAGGGCAATAAGCTCTACACGGTCCGGGACTACGAAAAAGCGATCGCGGCCTACAAGCAAGGCGTTCGACTCGAGCCCAAAGCAACTGTGACCTTCTGGTACAACCTCGGCCAGGCGCATCGCCAATGGGGAAAGTACGACGAGGCCATCTGGTTCTACTCACAGTTTCTCAAGCAGGCGCCCGCAAAGCTCGCCCTTCACAGGCAGGCAGCGGAGGGCTTTATCGAGAAGATGCAATCGGAGCTAGACCGGCCAGCGTCCACCGCCAGCCCAACCGAACCTGGCCCGACGCCGCTTCACGACTCGGCACCTCAGCCTGTGAACCGCGATGCGGCGCCAACAAACGACGCTCATGCGGAGGGACGACAGTCCCGTTGGTACCAGGACCGGCTCGGGTGGGTGCTCGCTGGCGTGGGCGCCGCCGGCGTCGGTGCAGGCGCTGCGCTGCTGCTCAACGGTCGCTCGCTGCAGGACCAAGCCAATCGCGAACCCATCAGCAGCGAGCGCCAGCAATTGCGCGACGACAGCTCCGCCCGCACCACGGCTGGCGTGCTGGTTGGCGGGGTCGGCGTCGCCGTCCTGGCAGCAGGCACGCTCAAGCTCCTACTCACGCCGGGCAGGGACGTTACACATAGCGCGATCTCCATCACCATTGCTCCGCGCTGGGTTGGGCTCCAGGGAAGGTTTTAAGTCATGCGTCAACTCCACCTTTGTCTCTTCGCTGTCTTGTGCGTGGCGGCGTCAGCGTGCCTGGGTGCTAAGAGCGTCGAGTGCTCGGATCAGGCGCAATGCGATCTCAGCCCGGGCGGAACCTGCGTGGCTGCTCCGGCCGGTAGCCAGTGGTGTGCGTACCCGGACCTGGCCTGCCCGAGCGGGATACGCTATTCCGAGCTCGACGTGGGCGATGGCCTCTCAGGGGCGTGCGTCGCAGCCACCGCGAACTCCGTTAGCTTGACCGTGCTGAAGGACGGATTCGGCACCGGCACGGTATCGGCGAGCGCGCCGGATCGGGGCGAGATATTTAACTGCGGCATGGACTGTAGTGGCACGGTTGAGTCTGGATCGACAGTTACGCTTACAGCGAACGTCGCGCAGGGAGGGTGGTTCTACGGTTGGTCAGGCGGCGGGTGCGCCGGCACCGGCACATGCGTGACCACCATCAGCGAGGCCACCACTGTCACCGCGACGTTCGACGAGTGCGACCGCTCAGCCGCTGAGGAATGCGACAACACAACGAATATCTACAAGCAGTGCTCGGCAGACGGACGGTTGGGGGCGACGATGACATGCGCTATGTACTGCTCAGCCACGGTCGAGAAATGCGTCGACATCGACCCCAGCGATGACCGGGCAACCAGCCCGCTCAATGCGCAGATGGACATGCTAGCAAGCGCAGACCAGAACTTGGTCTTTCCGAATACATGCACCGCCGCCACATGCACGATTGACACTTTTGACGGGCAGATCGTCGGCGCGAACACGGGCGGGGGCGCACCGAGCGTAGTCATCCCTGGTGTCGGGCGTGTATTCCGGGTCGCGACCATGTCCATCAGCGGCGTCGTGAAGGTCCGTGGCAACTTCGCCTTGGTTGTCCTCGCTAAGGGGGCCGTCACGATCGTCGGTAGGTTGGATGCTTCTGCCGACATGCGTTTCAAGGGTCCTGGCGCGGAAACAGAGAGTGAGACCTGTGAGGGGCGATTCTATCGGTCCGCAAACACCATAACGCCAGGCGCCGGCGGGGGGGGGCGCAGCGGACGCGGCGCAGCGGGCGGGAACTCCAACACGGGGATCGTCGGGACTGCCGGCGGCGCGATGGTTGGCGATGCCACCCTGATACCGCTACTTGGGGGATGCAATGGTGGATGGGTCGACGAATCAGGTGGTTCATCGGTCACGTTGCTGGGTGCGGGTGGCGGCGCTGTTCAGTTGGTTAGTCGGGTCGGCATATCGATCTTCGGTAACGGCGTTATCGACGTGAGCGGCGGCGGCGCCCCCAGCGGCGACTATTTTTCGACCACGTTGATACTGGGCGGTGCCGGTGGCGGCTCTGGCGGCTCGATCCTGCTCGAGGCCCCCGCCATCACGCTGGATGGTTCTGGTGTAGCGCTGTCTGCCAAGGGTGGCGGCGGGGCGGCGGCTGGGGCTCGAGGGTTCGACGGCGCGGATGGCGGATACGGCCCTGGCGTCGCGAACGGCGGCATCAATCCGAACGGCGCGGATGGCGGGGCCGGCGGAAACGAGACCACGGGCCCGCTGATGGGCCAGAGCGCGCAGGGAGCGGTCGCCGATGGTGGTGGCGGCGGCGGTTCGGCGGGGCTGTGTCGTTTGAATAGCAGGGACGGGGCGATCATCCTTCGGAACGGTCCAGCCATCCGGTGCCAGCGGCAGACCAATACTGCGTTTACTGAGCGTCTCCTACCATAGCGACCGGAGGTACCCGATGCACATCGCCACCACCACCTACCTGCTAGCCACCGCGGCGCTGAGCCTCCTGGCCTGCAGCGACGACGCCACGCCCGCCATCGACGCGCCCGATGTGCCGACTGATGCCGCGATCGATGCCGCTGGCTGCGGGTCGGACTTCTTGTTCACCGGCGCGTACGTCGACTGGGATTCGACTACCAGCGCGTTCTCCGGCGTGTTCGAGTCGATGTGGACGCTGCCCGGTCCGCCGCCGCGAACGGTGCTCACCAATCCCAATGGGCGGGTCGAACTGTGCATCCCGCCCAGTGGGGTCAGTCTCCTGACGGCGACCCGCGCGGACTATCTCCCGGCGGTCTTCGTTGCGGAACCGGACGTGTTTGAATCGCCAGGGCTGTTCTTCTTCTCCACGAAGGGCCTTAAGACGGCGCGCGCCGCCTCCTTCTACACCTCGATCGGTCTCACGTTCGACGCGACCAAAGCCCATGTTCTCGTTGAGAAGCAGCACGCGGCGATCTCGCTGAGTCTCACCGGAGGCGGGGCCGCGTTTGCGGTGGACAACCCCGATGATCTCACGTGGGCGCCGGGGACCTCGGGTGGGGTCGTCCTGTTCGCGAACGTGGACCCCGCTGGCGGGGAAGGGGCGCTGTCGTCCTCGTCGTCCTTCGTCGGCCCTGCGTCGCTCCCGCTGCGGGCGGGCACGCTGACGCTGCTTACCATCCGCTAGACGAACCTGAATGCCCGCCGCTGCTCCCCTCAACCGTGCCTCGGCGTTGGCTGCACTGCGTTCGCTGCAAGGCAAGGCGCCGATCAAGTTCAATGACCTTCCGTCTTCGCTCCGTCGTGCGGTTCGCCTGCACTGGGGAGGTGTACACGAAGCGCGGCGCGCGGCACGCTTGCCGGCGCCGCCGCCCGCAGCGCAAGTCTGGACGCGAGAAAGCGTGTTGGCGGAGATTCGTACTCTCGCGGCCAGCGGCCAGCACATGTCGCAGAATGCAGTCGCGCTCGTGCGCACTGACTTGCTCGAGGCCGCACGGAAGCAATTTGGCCGCTGGGTCGCAGCGCGCGATAGTGCGGGGATACCACGACCGCCACGTCCGATTCGAGGCGCCACAGCCTCGTGGGACGAGGCGGCAGTGATGATATCCATTCGTCGACGGTTGAAGGATGCCGAATCGCTTGCGGTGACCAAGACACCTAGTGCACTGGTCAACGCGGCGAATCGGCTCTTTGGCTCTTGGCGCCTCGCGATCGAGGCTGCTGGACTCGACTACGAGCAGATCGTCCTGAAGCGACGGCGAACCGATGATGAACTAGTTGCATGGGTACGGGATGCCGCGCGCATGCACCCGAGCCTTACCGCCGACGGTTTCAATCGGCTCGGCGCGCACGCGAACGCCTGCCGCCTTCGGTGGGGTTCGTTGGAAGCGATCGCAGCAGCCGCAGGCGTGAATGATTGGCCGGCTCGGACCGCCTATCGAGCAATGCCGCGCTCGGCGGTGATAGGTGCGATTCGCTCACGTGCTGGTCGAGGCGAATCGCTCGCGTTTTCGCGCGTTCGCGCTGCAACGGACGGTGAGCGGCTCCTGAAACGCGTGATCGCACACTTCCCGACGTGGGATGAAGCCGTCAAGGCCGCAGGTCTTCCAACACAGAGGCTAGTGCGAGTATCCTCAACCAAGGAGCAAGCGCTACGGCAGCTGAATCGTTGGCATCGCGAGGGCGTCGCTCTCGCTTATCGAGACGTCGAGCGACGCGACCCCGGTGCCTACACGAGACTCTCGAAGATGTTCGGTTCGTTTTCTGCTGCTGTTGCCGCCGCAGGGCTGAGCAAAGTGAGGGCCAGGAGAAGAACATGACGCAGACCCGCATTGGCAACTACATCATCGAGCGCGAGCTTGGGCGCGGCGGAATGGGTGTGGTCTCGCTTGCTCGGCATGCTGTGCTCGGCACGCGCGCAGTTGTGAAGCAGCTTGTGCCAGAACTCACCGGCGACGCCGTTGCGGTCCAGCGCTTCATCGTAGAGGCGCAAGCCGCCGCGGCGCTGCGTCACCCCAACATCGTGGAGGTCACCGACTGCGGGCAAGCCGCGGACTCGAGCTGGTACATTGTGCTCGAGTTTCTCGAGGGCGCTCCTCTATCCACGCGTGTCCGACAAGGACCGTGCGACATCCACAGCGCGCTCGAGCTCCTGGCGCAGGCAGGCGGAGCGCTCCACGCCGCTCACATGCACGGAATCGTTCATCGCGACGTCAAACCGGACAACATCTTCCTCACAGCGTCATCGGTCGGCGTTCCGCACGTCACGCTCCTCGACTTCGGCATCGCGAAGCTCCGAGGTGACCGGCCTGCGCTCACACGGACCGGCATCGGCATGGGCACGCCCGCATACATGCCTCCCGAGCAGCTGCTCGATGCAAAGGATGTCGATGCGCGCGCTGATGTGTACGCTCTGGGCGTCGTCGCATTCGAGATGCTCACCGGTGGTCACCTCCCGTGGGGCGAGACGACCGCGCCGGCTGCCATCTACGCGCGCCAGACCAAGGAAGCGCCGCCAGACGCACGCCATTTTTTCGCGTCGGTACCTTCACCGTGGGCGCTCGTGATTCAGCGCGCGATGGCACCGAACGTGGACGACCGATGGCCAACGATGCGCGATCTGATCCTTGCCCTCGCAGAAGCCACGCCCCCCGACGCGGCCTGCCCGGGTGGGGGCGCCGACATTGTCCGGCGGTATGCGCCCGAGCTTTTGGCCAGTGGCCCGACTGACGATACGGTCGGCAGCCGTCTGTCTAACCTCGAGCCGATCTCGGCCTCCGCGCCAAGCTACCTGGGCGTCGGCCGCCCGACGCCGCCGCTGCATGCCGCCCATGTCGGACCACCCGTCCAGCGCGGGGCAACGAGCTGGGTCGCGCCTTCGACGTCACCTCGGGCCACGACTCTGGGCTCCGCAACCGGGCAGCCGAGTGCAGTGGACATGTCCGGCGGCCCCGGCGCTCATACCAGTCGCCGCAGTCTCGTGATCGCTGCTGGTGCCGTCGCCGTGGCGGGTATCACCATTGCGCTGGCGGTCGCGCTTGGCGGTGCGAGTACGGCGACGTCGAGCAAGAACACCACGCCCCCCGACCGGGGCGCGGCGGCTACCCCAACACCAGCGTCGGCGACATCGGCGCTCGCGATCGTGACTGAGCCCACCGGCGCGAAGATTTTGGTCGATGGCGTCGAGCGTGGTGCGTCGCCCCTGAACGTCGTTGTTCGTGTGGGACAGGTGATCAGGCTCGAAGGCGCCCTCGATGGCTACGAGTTGGCGACGACCACCGCCACCGGCGCAGAGGGTCCCTCGACCGTGCGAATCATCATGACCGCGCAACCCAGCCACGCACTGCCCGACGCAGGGCTCGACGGGGCCGCTACCGTCGATGCAAGAAAGCCCCGCCCCCGCCCCAGCCACCCTGCGAAACCTTCTACATTGGCACCGGCTGCGTTCGACCCCGACGCCGTAGGTGGGGGACGCTAGCTACAGCGTGCCCGGTAATTCGGGCGGTTCTCGACGGGAAGTGTCAGACGCGGCGGCGACGATCTCCTCGAGCACCCGTGCAGCTCGAGGAGACCACCCATGGCAACGTCCCGTCGCCGGC
>Ga0335394_10008270_pt1 | contig 11736 bp, 21 predicted proteins | sample MAT03_FD_205741 | JGI IMG/M metagenome (GOLD analysis project Ga0335394, IMG submission 205741) | Freshwater microbial communities from Lake Fryxell liftoff mats and glacier meltwater in Antarctica - MAT-03 (spades assembly) (version 2) ... | reverse complement strand
AATTGCACTAACTGGTGGTGATCTGGATATAACGGATGAAAATGTTGTAACTGGTGGTAACGTGGTTGTGACCGCTTTCACTTACACTGTACCATTAACATAGTATGCCATACACAGAAACTTTATTAGCAAGTAGTGATTACATTGATGTAAAGCCCTCACATAAAGAAACTGTTCTTGTTCAAGTGAGCAATCGAATATATTATGCAGGGCTAGAGTTCAATGGTAATGTTTTTTCATTGAGGCTGCACGCAAAGTTTTTAAAATACCGTTTTCCTAAAGAGTCAGAAAGTGACGATTTAAATGATGGTAGTGTGGAAGTTGTTTCTAACTCGGTTAAAGTGCAGAAGAAATTTCAAATTGAGCCTCTTCCTTACCATCTTATAAGAGTAGTGAATTTATTACTAGGTTGCAACACAATAAGTATTGATGATGAATATTGGAAATCTACAGAAGAAGTAGAGCAAAAAGAATTAAACGAGCAATTTGCTTTAGAGCCATTAACTACTTGGTTAACACTTAGGGATGCAGGTTATGAATTTAACGTTTACGGGGAAGCTATAAATATTTAATATGGCAAATAAAAAAATAAGTGAGCTGGATAACGCAGCAGCCTTTGATGGTAGTGAGTCAGTGGAAATTGTACAGGTTGGAGGTAATGTAAAAACTACATTATCAGCACTACGCACTTTTATAGAAATATTTTCGGTGGCTGTAGTAACTACTGGAGCAACTATAACTTTAAACTTGCTTTCAAGAAAGGATGCGCTGCTCGTTGGAAGTGCGAATATTTCTACTGGTAAAACATTAGCGCTATCAAACACAACTGGAGCGATTAGATTTGTTTTCCTGTTTAACATAACAGCCAGTATTAATTTAACCATTCCGGCTGACTGGGTAATTGATGATGACTCCAGATGGATTCGACCTACACTAACTTTAATAGACGCTGGAGAGTATAGAATAACAGGCGAAAAAAATTCCGTAACGGGAAATTGGGTTATAACTGTGTCACTAAACAAAAACTAAATATGGAATTATTTCTTCTTTACTGTAAATTAATTTTCGGCTCCCTGATCGGGATGGCGATACAACTGTTTGTAAAAAACAAATCATTTTTGGAAACCGCCCAAAAGGCTAACGTGATTTACTCACTAAGTTATTTCTGGAAAAAGGACAAGTGGACTATTGGGCTAACATTTATAAGTAATTCAGTGGTAATACTGATTGCAAGCGATGCGATTTCAAACACACTTGCTCACGCACCCACAGAAGTGACCCCGTACCTATGGGGATTTTTGTGGCTGTCCTCAAAGGATATTACCATAGCAATAATCACAACTATGTTTATAACTATTAGTTATATGGGACAAGATTTTCTTTTGAGATTTTTGAGCCGGACAAGTAAGGAATTAAAAGCAGCTATTGACTTTAAGACAACTAAGTCAGACACTGCCGATGGAACTTTAGATAAACCAACACCTGTAAAATGAAACGAATAGGAACATTATTTGGAATAATTTGCACCGTTTTATTGACGGTGCATTTATCGTTTGGACAAACCGCTAAGAACCTAACACAGTTAGGTACTCAGAATGATGTAATACGCAATGAGACTACCCCTGGCGCAAACACGAGAGGCCGGATTGCGGATATGTATAAGTCTATATTTTTGAGTTCACCTAATATTTTTGAAAGCTATACTAATCCATCGTGGCTTACTTTAACCTTCCCAGGTATTTCAGGAAAGCCTACAACCATTGGAGGTTATGGGATTACAGATTTCAATTCACTTGGGGATGCCAGATGGTTGCAATCATCAACTTTAGGCACGGGAGTTTCAACGTGGCTCACTACTCCCTCGTGGACGAACTTTAATAGTGCTATAACGGGAACGGCTCCTTTTATAAAAACAGGTGGAACGAGTTTGCTTACAAGTAATGTAAATATGAGCCGTGTAACATTATTTAATTCAGGCAATGAAAGAGATTCATCTATGCTACGAATTAATAAGTCAAGCCTTTTATTAAAACACTATTGGAGAGATGTAAACGCAACTGGTATAGGAGATAGACAGGCATTTATTAGCATACGTAAAATTGATAGTACTATATGGTCTTCACAAGGAATGTACGAAATTAAAGTCAATAATACTTTTCCTGCTTTTGGGTTAAATATGGGTATGACTATAACTCCTTTCCAAATGAGGTTAGGGACTAATGGAGGAGCTGGTGCGGGGTTAGTACTTAATGCTGATAGCCCTGGTTTGCAAAATTCATTAGTGTCACCTGGAACCGCAGCGGGTTTTTATTCAGGTGCTGCAGAAGCATACTTAGCCAACGCGTCTTCCTCCAAAATTATGGGCTTTGATGCAACTGGAATATATATAAATCTTAATAGTAATGGTCTGGGTGATACTTACTACCACAATGCAAGCGGCTATTTCACACGTCTGGTAATAGGCTCGGCTGGTCAGGTTATGACTGTGAGTGGTGGCTTACCTTCATGGGCTACTCCCTCAGGCGGTGGAACAGTCACGAACGTATCTAGCGCCAACGCAAACGCAACTGTAGCAACTCAAACAACTACTCCGGTAATCACCATTGTAAACAGTCCCGCAGTCGGAGGCATAACAATCACAGGTACTCCAAGTGTTGGGCAAATACCTACCGCCACAAGTGGAACAGCAGCAACATGGCAGACTCCCGCATCTGGTTTCGCTGATCCAATGACAACGCGAGGTGATTTAATATTCCGCAACGCTTCAAACGTAACAGCGAGATTAGGAAGAGGTACTGCAACTCAAGTATTGACAAGTGATGGTACTGATTTATCATGGGCTACACCAAGTGGTGGAGGTGGTTGGGCGACAACCGGAGCCACAGCATTAACAGGCGCGGTTGACATTCAAGGTACAACCACAAACACTATTAAATATTCTTTCCCATCCTTAGGCACAACGTTAACAGATGGTGCGGGGTTGTGGCTTCAAAACACTACAGCTGCTGCTTCGGGGTTACAGCAAATTTCACCAATGCTTACCTTGGAAGGGCGTGGATGGAAAACTAATGCAACAGCAGCAAGTCAACCAGTTAAGACGAGTACTTACGTTCTCCCTGTTCAAGGTGGAGCTAACCCGAATCTTGAGCACGTTATCGCGGGAAGTATAAACGGTGCAGCGTATGGTAACATGGCCAGATTTGTTTATGATGGAACACCCGGAAGTACCAATTTTTTCACAGGGTTATTGGAGATTAGAAACACTAATAGCACAGCTACAACTTTATTCAATGGAAGTAGATACTTAGATTTCACAACAGGTTCTGGTCCCACCGGTGCGACTTGGCAAAGTAACTTCACGGCTCCTTTGGGTGGCATTAGTACAGCAGGTGGAATAGCCAGATTTTTAGGAACGTTTACAAGATCGTCAGGAACTAACGCGGCTCAATTTATAAAAATTCAACCAACTATAAACACTACTTCTACTTACGCAGGGATAGGTATAGCGTTAGACATTGATCCTGTGTTGACTTCTACTACAGGTTATACAAACTTATCGCTTAGAACAACTTCTGGACAGACACTACTTAACGGTACTACAGTTACAGCATCTACTACTTTAGATGTAAGAGGTATTTCAGGTGGCTCTATTCATAGACTTGCTACTAACGCAGATGTAGAACGATTTGATTTTTTAAACGATGGTAGCCTACAGATTGGTGGTAATGTGGGAACGGTTGGACAAGTAGTAACAAGTGCGGGTGCGGGCGGTCTAGTTACGTGGACAACGCCAGAAATCTTAACAGCTAAAGTAACTGTGTCAAGTGCTGAAATTCTTGCATTGAACTCCGTTAATAAAACTTTAATAGCTGCTCCGGGAGCTGGTAAAGTTATAGAAGTTATAGGATTAAGTTTTAAATACAACTATTTGACGGCTGCTTATGCCACGCACACAACTTTAAATTTACTTTATAACACTACTTCAGTAGCTACTTTTTCGGGTATAATAGATCAAACGAGTAACAAGTTAAAATTAACTTCAGGTGTAGACCTTGCAGTTGTAGATACATCCACACTAGAAAGTCACGCTCTGTCTTTAAGCATAGCATCAGGAGTTCCCACAGGTGGTGGTGGAAGTTTAGATGTTTACATAACATACAGAATTATAACTCTTTAACTAAAATAATATGTCACAGATAATAATTGAAATAAAAAACGGTTACGAAATTCAAGTAGCCAAGTACTTTGCTGGATTCCAATATCCTTCTGATCAAGTACCGCCAGTTGAAGAGCACGTTGCGGCAATCAAGGCAAAGATTGAGGAGTTAATTTTTCCTTCATACTTGGAGGCGATAGAAAAAGATGCGGAAGTAATCGCAGCAAAGCAAGCGTATGAAGATAAGGTGGCTGAGAAAACGGCAGCTATCAATGTGAGATGAAGAAGCTATTAATTTTATTACTCGTTTTAAGTTCCTGTGTGGTTAACCGATACAGCTGTGATACTAAATGTGTGGTGACTCCAATAACTACATTTACTCCTGGGGCTGTTACTAACTTACCGTTTTTGGAAACAACAAAACCGTTTTTACAAACAACAAAAGCTGGTCCGGTCATGTTAAATAAACGGTACATATTAAGTGATAGTACAAAAACAAAATACATTTTCTCCGGGTATAATCGTATGGAGGTCATTGAGGGCGGATATATTACCTTAACAAAAAACAAATTAATAATTAAGCAGTGAGGACACCATGAAAAATATCGGGCAATATATCCTAACAGCTTTAATACTAACGTTATTGGTAGTTCCTCCAATTGTCATGTTAGTCCGTAAGGCTTCCAGAGTTTGGTTAAAGGAGGGGATAGAACGTGGTCCCGGAGAAGATAAATCAAAGTTAGACTTAGTAGAGATTTGGGAAATGTTTTATCTGTTCTCAGCCTTTATCTGCCTTGCTGCTTTCATATACGTGATAGTAAATTTTACTATGTTTGGTACAGACTATCCTTGGGAAATTTATGGACTTTCATTCACTGGTTCGTTAGGTAGTCAAGCTGCTGGGGTGTTACTGGCGTACATAAAAAACATGAAGAAATGATCGTTGATTCAATTTTAACAGGACGTATGGACGAGTTTGAAGAAAAACAAAAGGAGCAACTTGCTATTCTAAAGAGGCTTGAGTTTGCTATTTGTGGTGACTTAGGCATTGGCCATCCGGGAATTATAAGAACTCAGGAAAACCATAGCGCTGAAATAAAGTCTATCAAGAATGAGATTTACAACATTAAAAAAGTTAATGATCACCAAGAGGTTAGTATTAACGCAAAAAAGAATCAAACGGATGATTTTATACTATGGGGCAAAAGGATAGTGCTTGTATTAATTGTAGTAATCCTCGTGAAATCAGTGCTAAATGATGAGCTTACCATTGTAGATATAGTAAAGGGTGCATTTAAGTAAGGCAGCAGAAAGGGCACCTTACTGGGGTGCCCTTATTTGAGAGTCTCTATTGTTGGCCACCCTCCAACCCGTAACTTTAAGGTGTTATGCAAAGGTAACTAAATATATAACTTAAATAAAAAACAATGATTTTACTACTTACATGGCTTATTTACCCGGTACTCGAAGCGATTACTCAGGGACTACTATTCAAATACAAGAAGGGATTCGGACACGTTAAAGGCGATTCGTTCTACCTGCAAATATTTATCATTAGAGGGATAGCGTTTATTTTATGGGGTGCTTTCGTTATGGATGCTCAGGTTGGCTCCTTCCTTCCATTGTTAGGCTATGCGGTGGGTTGTCACTTCGCAATCTTCGACATACTATTGAATTGGTTTAGAAGCAAGCCGTGGGACTACGAAGGTGAAAACTCAGGCTGGCTAAAAGACATCCCCATGTTTGCACAATTGATTATTTCTGGTGGACTGATTTACGTTTCACTTGTGGTACTAAATGCACTTGGGTATTAAAAATATGAGCAGATATAATTACATCCTCGATGCTGGCCACGGTGGTTTTAAAAATGGAGTCTACACGACCGACCCAAAGAAGAATAAGAAATTCAAGTTCCCGGATGGATTTGAAATATTCGAGGGCGTTATCAATCGGCAGATAACGAAAAGGCTTTACCAGAAAATGAATACTTACAGCATCGACTATTCGTTGGTTTACGATGAGGTAGAAGATTGGAGTTTGACTAAAAGAGTTAACCTTGCTAATAAGATTTATTCTAAAAAGCCAAACAGCATCTATATTTCTATTCACTCAAACGCTGGAAATGGAAAGGGCTTTGAGATATTCACAAGCCCAAGGCAAACAGATTCAGATTTGGTAGCTGAAATTTTCTGTGATCAATACAAAAAGTTTTCAAAGTTTCCATTTCGTCCGGGATTAGAGGATGGCGATTCGGATAAGGAAGCGAAGTTTACCGTACTAACGGATACCAAATGTCCTTCCCTACTCATTGAGAATTTATTTTTTGATAATCGGAAGGAAGCCGAGTACCTAGTTAGCGATCAGGGGCAGGAAGAAATTGCTAACTTGATGCTGGATTGTATTTTACAAGTGGAGATAAAAAAACCGATATGAAAAAATTCTTAACTAATATTCCTTGGGACAGATTAGTCATTGCATTGCTTATTGTAATTATACTTATTATGTGGTATAACCGTAATTCTTACAGATCGGAGCATCGAAGAACTGATCGAGTTATTAAAGATTCATTGGGCACACTTCAACGCAGTTTTGATTTATTAAAAATTGAGGATGCTAAGAAGGCGAGAACTATTGAGGTGTTGATGGCTGAGAAGAAAGAATTGGAGATTAAATCTATAAAAAGCAAAATTGTAAAGACTCAAGTATTTAATGAACCGAAGAAGGTTATTCCAGACTCTATTCTGAGGCTTTACAAAATTGTTGAGGAAAGGATAGCTCAGGACTCTTTTAAGATTAAGGCCTTAGAAACCTATGTTGTTGATTTGGAGAATGAATTATTTAAGGATAACGAGATCATCAACTACCAGAATGATGCATTGGTGATTAGGAATAGGATGTTGGAGGCAAAAGATTTGATGGCCACTCAGATGGATGCGAGGTACTATAATGACCAGAATAGGATAAAGGAGTTGAAGCGTAAGAACCGTAAATTAATACTTACCAATATCCTAACAGGAGCAGCCGTTGTGGGGATAGCTATAATTGCTTTGTAGGTAATATTTATTTTAACCATAACATAAAGGCCGATTCTGGTAAACAGGACGGTCTTTTTATTTTTTTTAAAAAACTATTAGGTTTTTAAAATTCTAATACTTACCTATGTGTTACCAAATTAGAATTACCAGATGGCAAAGATTAATACAAATCTTCGTGTAGATAATAAAAAACTTATTCGTTCTAAGAATAAAAAAGAACAGCAGAAATACTTGATTCTTTTGTCGAATGATGTTGTTATCATTAATGAGGAATTCACTGCCATGAAGATTGCCAGAAGATACAACAAGCCTATCAGGGATATGTTACCAACCAATGCGAGATTGATAAATCAAGTAACCGTATTGAGTAAGTTGTTAGAGGCACTTGATGGAGAAAAAGAAACCATTTAATTTTTATATATGTCAGCGAAACCTAAATCAAAACCAATAACAAAGAAAGCAGTAGATAGTGAAGTTGTGGTTCATCGTCAAGAACTATCTCCTATCGCTGCAACTCCTGATAACCTGCTTATGGAAGCTGTTAAATCAGGATCAAGTATCGATCACCTTGAAAAGCTAATGGGCTTACAGGAAAGGTGGATGGCTAGAGTTGCTAGAGAGGAATACTTTAAATCCTTTTCTAAGTTTCAATCGATGGCTCCTGATCTATTGAAGAACAAGGAAGTTGCATTTGATCATAAAGATGGTGGAGGCAAAACAAGATACAAGTATCAGGAGCTTGGTGATATTGCTAAACACATTCGAGAACCATTATCTCAGTGTGGCCTTAGTTACCGCTGGGAACAAGAAGATAAGGATAACAACATTACTGTTACGTGCATTGTATCGCACATTGGAGGGCATCAAGAGCGTGGGCAACCATTATCAGGCAGTGCAGATATTTCAGGAAAGAAGAATGCTATTCAATCTAAGGCCAGTACGATTTCTTATTTAAGAAGATATACTTTAACCGGTATTTTAGGATTGAGTTCGGTAGATGAAGATAATGATGGTGCAGGAGGTGCGAAAAATACTACAGGATTTATTGATCTTCCTGCCGTTCATCCGACACAAATGGTAGGAATTATGAAGAAGGTTATGTCCGGTGAAATGACTTTGGAGTTTGTAAAGTCGAAGTGTATTCTTACACCTGATCAAGAATCAGCCTTGGTAAAAGTTCAACCGCAACCAAAAGCCTAATGATTTCAAGAATATCACAATCATTCATTAAGAACATGCGAGATTACAAGGCTGGTCTTGAATGTGGAAACATCATTAAGCATCAATATGTAGATGGTAATCTGATTGATTTGCAGTCGGATTCAATGGCTGAGGGATCTTACTTTGAGTTCATGTGGACAACAGCCTTACCAAAGAATAAAAAGACTCCACTTCCTGTTTACATGAAAACTCCTTTAAAGAATAAGGCAGCTAGGGATTTGAAAGTATCTGACATGGATCAGGGCTACAGGAGAATACATTTCAATTCAGGATACGTTAAGTCAGTCTTTGATAAATTGGGGTTGAAGATTGTTTCCTTTGGTAAGCTATTGGTAAAAGGTAGGCATGAAGGAACCATTGATATTATTGCTTTGGTAACGAAATCACAAGAGTTTGGTGATGTAGTATGGAATGTTGGAGATAAAATTGTTATTGATGTTAAGTACTCTGGCTTGTTAAATGACAAGTGGTCAAGGCATGGATGGATGTGGAGCGATATTCAAAAAGAATATCATGGCACCCAGGCGAAGCAGTACAATTACGTTTCAGAGCTTCCATTTTATTTTTTTGTTGTTTCGAGTACGAATAAGGAAGTTGAAGGAACATTTGAACCACCTGAGATTAAGTTCTTCCATGTTCCTATAGATAGTCACATGACGGAGGTTCATTTAAGTGAGGGCAATTCTTTGTTGGAGATGTTGAAGTTTGAATCTGAGGTTGGTTTTAAGCCAAGGCCGGAATACGGTAAGTGCTCGAAGTGTTCTATTCGTGAAGGCTGTTTGGATAGATTTGATTTTCCTAGGCCTTCTACTGTTGACTTGACTTTAGGGTTATGAAAATTTACAGACTCATTTACATAACAACAAAAAGATGATTAAAGAAATAAAAAACAAAAACTTATCTGCTTGGGCTGAATACTGTTGTGAAGGGTGTGGTAATACACAAATTTCTTATTCAGGATACAATGATAAGTACTATCACGAAAATGTAATCCCTAATATTCAATGTAAAAACTGTGGAGAGTCTACTATTACATTAGGCGCACCAATAGTACCTTATTTTGTGTCCTGCAAGGAAATGACAATAGAAGAAAGAGTTAAATGCCTTGAGGAAATTGTGGATAAATTGGTAACACACTTATGAAAATTTACATACTCATTTACATACTAGGAGCTCTGTCTGCAACTTGTACGTTGTTAGTGATTTGGGCGATTGGCTATATCAAGTCTGGAAACAAAAATAAAAAACGAATGTTATGAAAAAGCTACTATACCAGAACCGTGAACTTTTCTTTCTTCCGGCTGTATTCGTTGGGCTGCATTTATTTTTAGGATTATTCATTTTGATATTTTGCTACTCCCAGGAGATAGGCTTGTTACTCAGTGCGATTGATAAATTAATTTATAATTTGTTTAAATGATATGACTAATCCTGAAAAACTAAGAGCCATCGCAGGATGGTTCGATAAGCAGTCCAAAAAATCTGGAACCAAATCCAATGAAGTTCAAAAAGACCTCCGCGAAATAGCAGATGAACTTGAGCAATTAGGTAGAGAAAAGTATGTACACTTTATAGAACGAAGGTATCCAACGATTAGCAGCAAACGATTTGAGGGAGAGATAGAATAACCTGATTAAAATAATATGAAAATACAAGCAAAAGATTTAAGAATTGGAAATTTTGTAACAATAGAAAACGCAATATCTTGGTTATATTTAAAAGGAATACCGATGGTCGTAATTGGTGTTGATGAGATACTTGACCTGCGAAAGACTGTTTCGTTTCCTTTTTCAAAATATAGTATAAGATTAGAAGGTGAAGAAGGGACTAAATACAGCCAGTTTGATCAATTTATCCAGCCAATAAAAGTGAATGAGGAATGGCTAATTAAGTTGGGGTTTATCAAAGATGTCGATACTTCTTTCCGGTGGTTTTTACTCGAGGAATCGATCGCTTATGATTTAGATGATCACTGTATAAGAATTTCGGATAGCTGGGAATTTGGTAAACGAAAGTATGTCCACGAATTGCAAAACCTTATTTACGCACTTACACTGTCGGATGCTAAACTTTAAATAGATTAAAATGAAAATAAAAAGTACAACCAACAAAATAATTATGGCTTTACTAGAAAGTCAAGGTAGTAAAACAGAAATCCAGATAAGACAGGAATTGGGTATTTGTTCAAAGTCCTCATACGATAGTCTGAGAAGATTAATAAAGATAGGATACGTTAAAAATGTTGATAATAAATTTGAATTAGTATGAATTACGAAGAAGAAATTGAACGGTTAAACCGGAGAAATCGGATAGAACATTTTTTTGTACTAGGAGTAATTATCGTTTCGATATTTGCCTTCTTTTTAATCGTTGTTATTTTGTATTTTAAAAATCAAATAGATACTTTATGAATAAGGAACAGCTAAAGAATAAGATTCTCAAGAAGTTTGGCAAGTACTCGAAGTTTACGACTGCTGCCGGTATTGATCGATACGCCTTCCAAAAGGATTTTTTGGCAAAAAGAGATGTGTCGGAGACAGACATACTCCATTTGGAGAGTATTTTAACCTCACTGGACGATCACATGGGTAAACGTGTATTTACCAAGGCTCATGCAAAGTTGCTCACGAGGGCTGTAAATGAGTTTGGTGGGGCTACCAAGTTTGCGGCTGAAAATCCTGATTTTAAAAAGGTTACAGTTTGGCAGACCATGGAGGGTCGGAAGAAGTTGTGGACTAATGGAGTTACTAAGTTGATGAAACATTTTAACCTGGATTAAATATGACTATGTGCGAAAAGTTAAAGACCGTTAATTTTCTGATGTTGAGTTACAATCGGCTATTTTATACCATTGCTGAGGAGGATTTTGAGCCTATTATGGCCAATATTTCTATTGAGTTGTTAGAACTACATGATCGTGTAGGTGGTAACTTTCTGACTACATGTTTACTGTTGTTGGATGATAAGATGCAGACTGATGTTGGGTTAACTGATGATGAGAAAGGTTATTTCATTGAGAGCACCAAAGCTGCTATTGTGTGGACTATTTTGAACCGTGGTGAGATGGATAAGGCTTGCGAAGAGCTAATTAAATAACGGTTGGCAGCTACCAGAAAAGCGGGATTTTAACCACTAAATTTAATTAGAAAGATGAAAGATAATTTAAACACAAATGTTTCTGACGAAGCACAAAGCCCCGCCTTTTGGGTAGGTGCTGTTAGCGGTAGTTTTGTTTTTCAGAACGGGATTAAAAACGCTGATTTTGTAGTGTTTAATCCATTAAATATCAGACTTAACAATGAAAAACCTATAATTGACGAAATT
>Ga0335394_10008269_pt1 | contig 11738 bp, 7 predicted proteins | sample MAT03_FD_205741 | JGI IMG/M metagenome (GOLD analysis project Ga0335394, IMG submission 205741) | Freshwater microbial communities from Lake Fryxell liftoff mats and glacier meltwater in Antarctica - MAT-03 (spades assembly) (version 2) ... | reverse complement strand
ACGAGGACCACACCCTCAAGGCGCGCATCGAGATCCTGTTGCCGGTGCTCAACGCCATGGACTACGCGCACAAGCGCGGCATCATCCACCGCGACCTGAAGCCCGACAACATCATGGTCGGCGCCTTCGGTGAGGTGCTGGTGATGGACTGGGGCATCGCCCGCCCGATCGGCAAGCGCGAACGCGTCACCCACGGCGACTCGGTCGAAAAGACGCGCGCCGGGTCGCTCGTTGGAACGCCCTCGTTCATGTCGCCAGAGCAGGCGCGCGGCAATACCGAGAACCTCGACGGCGCCTCCGACCAGTACTCGCTCGGCCTCATCCTGCAGGAGCTCGTCACGCTCGAACGGGCGATCACCGCCGAGTCCGTGCTCGAGGTCGTCGCGATGGCGGCCGAAGGCATGAAGCGGCCGATCGAGCCCTACTCCTCGAAGGAGGCCATCCCGCGCGAGCTGGCATCCATCATCCACAAGGCCACCGCGAAGGACCCCGACCATCGCTACGAGTCGGTCGATGGCCTCGGTGACGACCTGCGTCGCTTCCTCCGCGACGAGTCGGTCATCGCCGATCCCGACACCGGGCTACGCCGCCTGAAGCGCTGGGTCGGCAGCCATCGCGGCCTGGCAATCGCCCTCGTCTTCGGCCTCGTGGCGGCCATCGGCATCTCGGTGACCGCGGTCTTGTGGCAGAGTGCCGTCGCGCTGCAGGCGGAGCGAGATTCGGCGCGCCAGCGCGAGGAGCAGCTGCAGGCAATCGTCGCGACCGTCGGCGCGCAGGCGCTGACGATGACCGAGAAGCTCAACGACTACGAGGCGCTGGTGCAGGGCATCTCAGCCGTCGCCGAGCAGGTCCTCCAGGAGCCGGCGTCCGATGTGCCGGAAATGGTCATCTACAAGTATCGCGGCAAGACGCGCGAGCCCGCCGGCATGCCTACCTATGCGTTGCCATCACCGGTCTATGGCAACAAGGTGTCGCTCAAGTTCGCTGACTTCTCGGCGCCGCCCGACCTCGACCTGACGACCCCGCCCCACAAGCTGCGCGCCAATCAGCTCTGGCGCATGCAGGACGTGCTGAGGAAGGCGCTGCTCGCGAGCAAGGGGCGCTCGGCGCTGGCCCTACCGCTGGAGCGTGCGGAGAAGGTCGTGCTCGAAGAGGGGGCGCCGCTGGTCTGGACCTACGTTTCGACCTCGGAGGGGATCACCGCCGGCATGCCCGGGATCTGGGAGTACCAGACGGAAAGCCCGGACGACGCCTATGATCCGCGCGTGCGCGATTGGTTCGCCCAGACAAAGGGCAAGTACGGACCCCAGTGGAGCTCGTCCGGCGTCGACGAGTCGGGGTTAGGCCTGCTCATCACCTGCGCGCAGTCGTTGTTCGATCGGAAGGGCGAGTTCCTCGGCGTCGCCGCGGTCGACCTGACGTTCAACTACTTCATCGACAACTTCCTCGAGAACGAGGCGCTCAAGGCGGCGGGCGGCGAGGCGTTCATCCTCGACGACAAGGGCATCATCGTCGTGCGCTCGAGTCAGAAGGACATCGCCAAGGACGCCGATAACTACAAGCCGGTCGTGTACGAGGACCCGCAACTGCTGGCGAAGGTGGCGCTCGGCCAGACCGGGCACATGCTGCTGGGCGACGGACGCCTCGCGGTCTGGAGTCGGCTGGCAGCGATCCCATGGACCTACCTGGTTATCGCGAAGGAGGCGAAGCTGCTCGCGGGCGGCGCGAACTGACCCCAGCGCTCAGGTGAACAGCATGCGCTCCCGCTTCAGGGCAGCGAGGTGCTGCTCGGTCTCGGGTCCGAAGCGCGCCGCCAATGTCGCCGCATCGACGCTGCCATCGAGCGCTGAGAGGAGCGCCCGCGCGGCTGGAGTGAGGTCCGCGTGGCGATGGTAGAGGCTCGGCACGAAGCCGCCGCGCGCCGCCAGGATCCGCTGGAGGAGGCCGGTCTCGGGGTGGTCCGCCCGACGCCCATGGCGCGTCGGCGGGTCACGCCAGCGATGTACGACATCATGGCGCCACAGCTCGGCCAGCACCGTCTCGAGGTGGGCCAGCAGGTGCGCACGGCCGTCCTCGTCGGGCGGGAAGATCGCCTCCGCTTCAGGGGCGTGGATGGCGAAGCGGGCCATCACCGCGTCGCGCAGCTCGCCCATCGGGACCGGGCGCGGCGCCTGCTCGAAGATGTAGGCGAGCGCGATGCGGGTCGCGATGTCGCTCAGCTCGATCTTGCCGCTGGCGGTGTCGAGCACGACGCGTGGCGTCGGGTTCACGTCGTTGGGATCGCTGTCGACGTTGAGGCGGTCCTCGAGCGAAATCTCGGAGAGCGGCAACGGAGCCGTGCGTGGCGCGTCCGCCCGGGCCAGTAGCGTCACCCGAAAGCGCGTATTGTCGAAGAGGTCGAAGTACTGCTGCACGCGAATCGGATCGTCCAATTGCTGCAACATCTCGCGCGCCGCGGGCTCGAGCAGCTGCGGGCGTTGGGCGCTCGGGAGGGCATTGTCGAGATAGACGAGCCCGTGGCGTCCGGCGTGGGCGACGAAGTCGCTAAACCAGATCGGTTCCTCGAATTCGGACAGATAGTCGTGGCGCACCATCATCGGTGAGAGTCGTTCGAGCACGTGCGACAGGCGCTTGGCGATGGCGCCGCGACCCTGGAGATCGGTCTGGATGAAGTGCTCGCACCAGGCGCTCGCGATGGAGCGGGCCTGGCGGACCTTGGCGGCGGCATCGGTCAGGGCGAGGGTATGAAAACGCATGAGACTGCGCATCGGCTCGAAGAGGCCCTGGCCGGGCAGTGTGTTGTAGCTCACGACCGCGATCCCGTTGGGGCCGAGCGCGCGCCGCGCCAGCCCGAGCAGGCCATCGCGTGCGATCAGTGGGACCCACGAATAGAGGCCGTGGGCGATGACGAAGTCGAAGCTGCCCGGCTCGACCTCGAACGTCGTGAGGTCGGCGTGATGGAGTGCGACGTTGTGCAGCTCGGCCGCGTGCGCGATTTCCTGGCCTTGCCGGATGTGGACCTCGGAGAGGTCGAGCCCGACGAAGCGTGCGTCGGGCAGGAGCGACGCGAGCGACAGCAGGTTACCGCCGTCGCCACAGCCGATCTCGAGCACCCGGCAGTTCGGCGCTCGCGCCGTGGCGATGCCGTGCAAGGCGCCCACCAGGCTCAGGTGATCGGGGTGGCTAAACCAGTACGCGAGACCGGTATAGGGCAGCTCATCATAGGTCGACGCGGTTTCGGCCATGTCGCCGTGTAGCATTCGCCGAGGCCCACGCACAGGGCGTACCCGCGGCCCAGAGGTGATCGAAGCTGATAGAGCGAGCTTGATCCGCGGCGCGGAATCGGGCTAGCCTCGGCAGGTCGGTCCCGCCAAGCCATCAACCCCGTCACTTTTGCTAGCGCGGGGTTCGGCAGGAGTTGCAGCGCCATGCCCCAGACGCACCAGGACCGCAAACCCGAAGCTGCGGTGTCGAAGAACGCCGAGCTCGTCCAGAAGTCCGCCAAGAAGGACCTCGCCGGCAAAGACTTCGCGGCGCAGGAAGCGGCGCTCGCCCCCGAGGGGCCGGTGCAGATGCGGTCCGCGGGCGAGTCGAAGCAGGGCGGTGACGTGCAGGCCGCGGCCGCGCAGGGCGTGCAGGGCGGGGGGCAGGCGATGCCGCACCTCGACCAGATCCAGGCGTCGTTCGGGCGCCACGACGTAGGCGGTGTGCAGGCGCACGTCGGCGGCGATGCGAAGGAGGCGTCCGAGTCGATCGGCGCCGAGGCCTACGCGACCGGCAACGACGTCGCCTTCAAGCAGCAGCCGGACGTGTTCACGGCAGCGCACGAGGCCGCGCACGTCGTGCAGCAGCAGGCGGGCGTGCAGCTCGCGGGCGGGGTCGGCCAGGCGGGCGACGCGTACGAGCAGAACGCCGATGCGGTGGCCGCCAAGGTCGTCGCCGGGGAGTCGGCCGAGAGCCTGCTCGGGCCGGCGGCGGCAAGCGCCAAGGACGGCGGCGGGCCGGTCCAGAAGGAAGAGGCGAAGACCCCGGCGCCAGCCGCGCTGGCACCCGCCGCGGTCGCTTCGGCGGTGACGTTCAACAAGGGCAAGGGTCTCAATCCCGCGGTGTGGGCGCAGGTGGCGACGATCGTCGGCAGCTCGTCGGCGGTGATGGACGCGACGCTCGCCAAGGCGATCGCCGCTTGGCAGACGAAAATGGGCCTCACCGCGGACGGCAAGTGCGGTGACATCACGATGGGCTGGCTCGCGCAGGAGCCGGGTGGCAAGGGCCTCGAGAACAACGTCAAGTCCGACAGGATCCTCTACCTCGGCATGAACCCGAGCTCGAAGGACCTCGAGCACTCGAAGCTCAAGGGTCAGGGCGCCGACGTCACGGCGATCAAGGGCGACCGGAAGCAGGGCAACGTCAAGGTCGGCGGACAGGACACCGACCTCGGCAGCGACGAGGGCGTGCAGAAGTTCGTGGGCTCCTTGGTCGGCGGCCTCGACAAGGGGCGCCGTGATCTGCTCGTCACGTTCCTGAAGAACGCGGACTTCGCCGCCAAGGACGAGCTCGCGCAGCTCGCGCAGGCGCTGCACGGGGCGGAGACCGGCAAGTCGATCTTCACGCGCGCGGTGCTGTCGGGTCACTCCGGCGGCTGGAGCTTCTGGGGCGACGACAACGGCGACATCCCGTTCGACGAGCTGGCGATCGTGCACACGATCTTCCCGAAGGCGACGGGCTGCGTGCAGGACCTGATGATGTCGGCCTGCAACACCGGGCAGAACCAGAAGCTCGACCAGTACCGGTCGATCTTCCCCAACGTGAAGAGCATCTGGGCCTACGTCGGCTACTCGCCGTCGGCGGCGACGGGCGCGCTCACGCACATGGGCAGCTGGGACATGGCGACGCGTGGACCCCTCAACGAGGGCAAGATCGACGCGGCACGCAACAAGATGGCGACCTCGGCGGGCGGAAAGAGGGGCAAGAACGTCGCGACCGAGCTCAAGAAGGACGACGGCTCGACCTCGTACAAGACGAGCTCGGAGGAGGCACTCCAGAGCTTCGAGACGTTGAAGGCAATGGTCGACACCGGCATGCCGCTGTTCACCGCCGCCTACGACAAGGGCAACATCGACAAGCAGGGGTTGTCGGCCTTCTACACCAACCTGCAGAACCTCCTCGGCAACTTCGCGGACCAGCTGCCGGACGCCGCCAAGTACGAAAAGATCATGAAGCAGACCCTGCTCCTGCGGTACTGGGAGAACGTCACCAAGAAGTTCATGGAGGCCCATGGCTCGAAGGTGAAGGCCGGCTACGGGACCGCAGCGGTCCCGCTGTACTCGGGCGCGTCGCGCGACAAGGTGCTGGCGTGGATCGGCGCGTACCCAAAGCAGGGCGACGCAGGGCACAAGCTGCTCGTGCAGTATCTGAGCAGCCTCGACCCCGATGTGGTCCCCGTGACGTGGGCGTGATGGGTGTGATGGGTTGAGCGTTCGGAGCGAATGACAGATCACGCTCGTGGGTTTATGGAGCGCTCGCGTTTCGGACGCGACCCCAGGAGCCCGCCATGCGCTTTGTCACGAGTCTCGCAGTCGCCTTTGTCCTACCGGCGTTCATCGGCGTTGCCCGCGCTGAAGAGCCGGCGTCGTTTGCCAGCGAGCTTGCGCATCTGCGCCGGCTCGTCGCGTGTGATGCCCGCGTCAGCGACGGCGTGAAGCCGCCCGAAGGCATGACCCTCAAGCAGGTCGATGCCTCGTGCAAGAAGGTGAGGACCCAGGTCGAGCGCTTCCGCAAGCGTTGGCTCGACAAGGCGCGGCCGTTCCTGGCGAAAGTCGTGCCGGCGGACGTCGTCAAGACGGTCGTGTACCCGTTCGGTGGCGCGGACCTGATGACGGCGCTGACGACGTTCCCGAACCTGTCGCTCTTGACGACGATGTCGCTCGAGTGGGTCGGGGACCCGCGCGCGATCTTGAAGCTCGAGTCGGGCGACCTCAGGAAGAACCTCGGGCAGCAGCACGCGTTCCTGGTGAAGCTGTTCCAGGTCAACCACAACCGCACGGTCGACCTGCAGGAGCTCAATCAGTCGCCGATCCCGGCCCCGCTCGTGTTCGGGCTGACGGCACTCGACCTCCTAGGCTACGAGCCGATAGCGGCGCGTTGGTTCCACCTCGACGCCAATGGCGCCGTGCACTACCTCACGCCGAGCGAGATTTCCGCGTTCGATGCGACGCCCGCGGGCAAAAAACAGAAGGAGCGCAACGAGTTCTTCGCGCACATGGAGCTGACGTTCCGGAAGTCGGGCGACCCGAGCGCGCCGATCCAGACCTGGCGGCACATGCGCGCCAATCTGCACGACGACAATCTCAAGGACTCGGCGGTGCTGAAGTACCTCGAGAGCCTGGGCCCCATCACTGGCATGACCAAGGCGGCGAGCTACCTCATGTGGCGCGATGACTTCCATGTGATCCGCGACTATCTGCTCATGCACATGTCGTGGATGATCTCGGACACGACCGGCCCGACCCCGTATCAGGCGGCCGAGAAGGGGTTCGTGCAGGACACGTGGGGAGTCTTCCAGGGCAACATGTTTGCCGGCGCCAAGAAGGGCGAGCTCGCGATGATCGACCTCTGGAAGACGAATCCGCAACAGCCGTTGCCGTTCCAGTTCGGCTATCCCGACAAGAACGAGCACGACCACATGATGGTCACGCGCAAGAAGTAGGGCGTGCGACGAAACGGTTTCCGTCCGACCGCGCCGATGCTACATGGGGGGCCATTCTCGTAGCGACGGAGCTCGTATGGCGAACCCGATGGCCTCATTCATCCCGAAGACCGACGCGCTCGGCAAGTTTGCGCGCGACTCGTGGACGCGGCTTGCAACCGTGCCCGGTGGCAAGGCGCTGTTCTCTCGCCTCATCGGGTTGGCGGCCCCCTACAGCAGCACCATCGGTGCCCAGGTGGTCGAGCTCGGCCGCGGCTACTCGAAGGTCGTCATGAAGGACCGCCGCGCGGTGCGCAATCACCTCGCGTCGGTGCACGCGGTAGCACTGGTCAACCTGGCCGAGCTCGCGGGCAACGTGGCCCTCCTGTTCTCGATGCCGGACGATGCACGCTTCATCGTGTCGGGCCTGTCGATTGAATACCTCAAGAAGGCGCGTGGGCCGATCACCGCGACGTCGGTCTGCCCCATCCCCGAGACCAACGAGCGGCGCGAGTACGACGTGCCGGTCGAGATGCGCAACGCCGCTGGCGAGCTCGTCGCACGCGCCGTGCTGAAGTCACTGGTTGGCCCGGGTGGGAAGAAGAAGGGCTAAAACGTTTAGGGCGGACTCGCCTCCGACCGCGGTCGCGCCGGTGTCGGCGCCTGGCGTATGCTACCACCAGTGGACTTCGTCGAGAGCGACGGCCCTGCCCGCCGCCGCCTCCCAGGGCTGGGCCGGCAGGTACTTCCAGCCCGAGTCCGAGAACAGGCAGACGATGTTGCAGTCGCCCGTTGCACGTGCGGCTTCCTTGAGCGCGATGTGAAGGGCGGCGCCCGATGAGACGCCGACCAGGAGACCCTCGCGCTCGGCGACGAGCTTGGCTGTGTTGATCGAATCGGCGGCGGTGACGATCCAGCGACCGTTGAGCTCGGAGAGATCGAGCAGCGGCGGCAAGAAGCTGTCCTCGATGCGGCGTAGGCCCTGCAGGCATTCGCCAAGAGCCGGCTCGAGGCCGACGATGCGCGCCTTTGGGAAGGTCGCACGCACGCGTCGCGCGACGCCCATGATGGTGCCGCCGGTGCCGATGCCGGCGACCAGGACGTCGATGCCGAGGCCGACCTTCTGGAGCGACTCGACGATCTCGGCGCCGGTCTGGTGATAGTGCGTGTCGATGTTGAGCGGGTTCGAGAACTGCTGCATGGCGAAGACGTTGTCGGGTTCGTCCTCGGCCATCTTGCGCGCCATCTCGATGGCGCCGCGGGTGCCGGCCTCGGGTGGGCACCAGATGATCTCGGTGCCGAAGACGCCGAGGATCATCGGCACCGACGGCACCACCCCGTGCGGCAGGATGATGCGGAGCTTGTAGCCGCGCTGCTTGGCGACCATGGCAAGGGCTATCGCGGTGTTGCCGGTCGAGGCCTCGACCAGCGTCATGCCAGGGCGGATCTTGCCGCTGGCCTCGGCCTCGTCGACCAGGCGCCGCGCGATGCGATCCTTGATCGAGCCGGTCGGATTGTAGCCCTCGAGCTTCGCGAAGATGCGCACGCCGGGGCGCGGCGCGACGGTCTTCAGCTCGACGAGCGGCGTGTTCCCGATGAGGGAGATCGGGGCGGCGGGGGCAGGGGCACAGGGATCGTAGTTCACGGTCGGACCTCTTGGCGGACCTCTTGGCGGACCTCTTGGCGGACCTCTTAACGGACCTCTTGGCGGACCTCTTGGGGACCATGGACAGGCTCGGGTGTATTCGCCATGCTCCGCCCACTTTTCGTGTGTTCGACTAGCACGTTCGCGAGGTCCCCGTATGCCGCAGTTCAGTGATGACTCACTCCAGACCTTGTCGTTCGGCCACCTGCAGGAGGTCGTCGCGATCGATAGCCAGAGCGACGAGCACTCTGACGCGATCCCGTCGAGCGATGGCCAGCGCATCCTCGCGGAGCTCGTCGCGAAGCGCTTCGAGGCCTGCGGTGCGAGCGTCGAGCGCGACCCGTTCGCGAACGTCATCGCCACGTTTCCGGGGCGCGGTGCCGGCATCGGCGCGCCGACCATCGCGCTGCTCGTCCACCTCGACACCGCGCGTGGGACCTCGAACCCGCACCACTTGAACATCGTGCGCGCCTGGGATGGCAGCGCCGTGCCGTACCCCGACAACGCCGCCATCAAGGTCGACGTCGCGACCTACCCGGGCCTCGCCGAGTTCGTCGGCCAGGATGTCGTGCACGGCGGCGGCGTGACCCCGTTCGGACTCGACGACAAGCTCGGCCTGACGCACCTCCTGACGCTCGCGCGGGTGCTGGCCGCGGACCCGTCGCTGGCGCATCCGCCGCTCCTCCTCATCGGGCGGCCGGACGAGGAGATTGGCCGGATGGAGGCCGTCGAGGGTCTGGCCGTACTGCTCGCTGCGCGCGGAGTGCGTTCCGGCTATACCGTCGATGGGATCCTGCCGTTCGAGGTCAACGTCCAGAACTTCAACGGCGCCCATGCGACCGCGAGCTGGCAGGGCCAGGCATTCGATGCGGCGACGCTCGAACATCATTGCGCCGCACTGACAGTCCACCTTGGCGGCGTCAACACCCATGGTGCCACCGCGTTCGACGAAGGCCACCGCGCCGCGACCCGCTTCGCGGCCGAGATCCTGGCGCGCGCCGGCAGCCTGGTCGTGCCGGTCGCGTTCGACTCCGACGCGGTCCGCGACTGCGATGCGGTGCTCGTCGTGCGCCTGCATCCCGATGGCGCCGCCGCCTTCGAGACGATCGTGGCCGACGTCGTCACGCCGCACATCGCGCGTGGCGCTTCCTTTTCGATCGGCCCGATCGGATCGCAGGTGCTCGCCAGCGGCCCCGCTCATGACGGCGTTCAGCGCCTGTTCGCGGCGGTCTCGGCGTTCGCCGAATCGCGCGCGCCAGCGGCAGCAAAAGGCGATACGGCGGTCCCGACCGAGCGCGACCTGCCCCTGTGGGCCGAGGACAGCCGCGGTTGGCAGGGTTACTCGCACCCGTACCGGGCCCGCACGAGTGCGTCCGGCGCCGAGCTCGATGTGCGCATCCGCGACTTCGTGCCGGCTGATCTCGAGGTTCGCAAGGCGCATATCCGCGCGTCATTCTCGGCGAGCGGCGCGACGGTCACGGACCGTGACCAATATGTCAATATGGGCCCGCGTCTGGCCGATCGACGCGACCTCGTCGACCTCGCACTGGCCGCGGGCGCGGACGTGGGCGTCGCGTGTCGTGAACAACCGATCCGCGGCGGCACCGGGGTCGACCCGTTCCTCGAGCGCGGTACGGCGATTGCCAATCTCGGCACCGGCTATTTCGCGCCGGAGTCCGAGAAAGAACTGACGTCACTCTCGCTGATGGCACACCATGTGCGTTGGCTCGTGGCGCTATTGGCACGACTCGCCGCGGTGCGTGCATGAGCATGTTCACGAAGGCTGCGGAGCGGCCATTGAGTACGTTCGACCGCCTCCGTCCCATGCTCGTCGGCTACGGACTGCGCCCGGTCACTGGACCCGAGCCGACCTGGCACGGCGTGGCCGATGGCGTGCCGATCCGGATCATTGCGACGCCCGGTCACGGCGGGGCGACGCGCGTGCGCTTCGAGCTGTCGCTACCCGCCGAGCGGGAGTCGCTGCTCGTCATCGCGGCGACCCATGTGCCGTCTTTCGAGGGCGCCGTCCGTACGGGCGATGCGAGCTTCGATGACGGCACCTATGTGAGCACGAACGACATCTCGTTGCTCGGGTGCTTCGATGCACCGACGCGCGCGCTCACGGCGCAACTGACGGCGATCGGCGCCTTCGTGAGCGCGGGCGTATTGCGCTTCGACAACGCGCTATTGCCTGATCCACAGACGGCCGATCTGGCGCTGATTCTTGGGCGCTTGCTGCGCCTCGCGCAACGGCTCTGTCTCGACCAGGTCAATCATGAGTTGGTACAGATCGCGCGCACCGATCCCGATCTGCAGGTGCGCGCCGTCTTCGAATTTCTCCTCGCCAACCGCGCGTCGCGCGATGCCGATGGCGTCGAGCGGGTGCGCGCCGAAGTTGATAGCGAAGACACGGCATTTGCGCGCCTCGTTGCGCGCCTGCACGACCCCGGCAGTGGTCGCTCGGTGCGGCTCGAAGCCGGCATGCGCCTCATCGCGCTGTTCCCGCTGGCACGCATCCAACGCGACCTGATGGTCATTGCGGCGGACCTGGTGGCGCCGATCGTCGAGCGGCTGTCGCAGCTCATGCGCGAGTTTGGCGATCAGGACCCGCCGGACCGAGCACGTCTGGAGATAGGCGCCGGGGTGCTCGTCGAGCTCGCGAACCGCCACCCGAAGCTCGACAGTGTGACGCTCGGGCAGATGCTCGAAGCGCTGGCGCTGGTTCCGGATCTCGTGCCCTTCGACCTCGTCCTGCGCGGTTGCGAGAACAAGCGCACCGCGGTCGTGATGTGCGCGCTGGACCTCCTGCACAGCCGTGGCGAGCCTGCGGCCGCGGTGATGCCGCACCTGTCGCTGACGGCGCGCGCTAACCTCCAGCCGCAGCTGCCGACCTTCGCACGGAGCCACCCCGAGTACGGCGCGGGCCTGCTCATCGAGTTCTTCGAGCGCATGGATCCCCGCAACGTGACGCCGTGCATCACCTATCTGCAGGCGATCGCCGCGACCGGCGATGCGCGCGTCGGGCCTCGTCTCGTGCCGCACCTCGAGAGCCCTTACGAGGATGTGCAGCTCGCGGTCATCGTGGCGCTCGGTTCCGTCGGCGACCTCAGCGCGGTGTCGGCGCTCAAGCCGCTGACCGAGGGTCTGTTTCGTGCGGCCCATCTGAAGGGCGCCGCCCGCTCAGCCATCGAGGCGATTCGCGCGCGTGAAGGTGCCAGATCGCTGCCGGGTGCGCTGTCGCTTGCCGAAGGCGCCGGGGCGGGTGGTCTGTCGCTGCCGGATCCGGACTAAACGGATGACTCTCGACTGAGATCCAGCCATTGCACCACCGACGTCGGGGCGCTCCCTCCCTGCGGGCTTCGCCCGCTTTGATGGTCGGTCGCATCCCCGACGCTCGGTGGCGCTTCC
>Ga0335394_10008268_pt1 | contig 11738 bp, 12 predicted proteins | sample MAT03_FD_205741 | JGI IMG/M metagenome (GOLD analysis project Ga0335394, IMG submission 205741) | Freshwater microbial communities from Lake Fryxell liftoff mats and glacier meltwater in Antarctica - MAT-03 (spades assembly) (version 2) ... | reverse complement strand
TGTATCAGTTCGTGCTGGCATTCTCAGGCTGGCGCTACGTCGAGGTTGTCCTGGGTGGGGAGAGCTTTGCGGCCTTGTCCTCGGGGCTGCAGAACGCCATGTGGATGATGGGCGGTGTTGCAGAAGAGCATCGAACCGACAGTCTCTCAGCGGCCTACAACAACAAGGCAGAGCATGAGCTGCTGACCCGGCGTTACCAGACTCTGTGCCTGCACTACGGCATGCGACCGACTCGCAACAACCTTGGTGTAAGTAACGAGAACGGGTCAGTCGAAACGCGGTGTGAACGGCGGTCCAAATCCGCCACTACATGGCGATGCGCTTTTTTCGGGCATGAAAAATGCGTGACGCCAGATAGCCCAGGAGCCGGGTCAAGGGCAGCTGCGGTCTTTTGCAGCCTGGCGTAGAGAACCCTTGACCCGGCTGAGGGGCGATACACTTTGTCATGGTTGCAAGCGCGGCAGTTTCGCGTTTGCAACCATGGAAGTTTGCGATTTTCGTCGCCAGATATGTTCGCTTTTGCACCGCCGTTAAGTCCCGGCGCGGATCATGGTCGACAACCTGAAGTCAGCGGTGTTGCAGCGCTTGGTCGGTGCCACCCCGGTGTTCAATCCAAAGTACTTCGACTTCTCGCGCCATTGGGGTTTCGAGATCAGCCCTTGCAACGTGCGCAGCGGCAACGAGAAGGGGCGGGTCGAGAATGGTGTCGGTTACGTCAAGAAGAATTTCCTGGCCGGCCTGGAGTTGGACGACTTCGCCGCGCTGCAGCCGGCAGGGGCGCTGTGGGTCGATACGGTGGCCAATGTGCGTATCCACGCGGCGACCCAGCAACGCCCGATCGATCGCTTTGAAGACGAACGCGCGCATCTGCGGCTACTCAATCCGGCCGGTTTCGATCTGGCGCGGGTGTGCACGGTGCGCGCCACCAAGCAGTTTCGGGTGCCGCTTGATGCCAATCATTACTCGGTGCCGGTGCGCTATGCTGGCGTTCGCTTGATCCTCAAGGCGTATGCCGAGCGGGTCTGCATCTATGACGGCGAGCACCTGGTGGCGCGACATGCGCGCAGCATGGATCGGCACCAGGACATCGAGGATCCCGAGCATGCGCGGCAACTCCTGACGCAGCGCAAGAGTGCGCGTGAGCAGCGCATGCTGACGCAGTTCCTGCCGCTGTCGCCGCGCGCCCAGGCGTACCGCGAGGGGCTTGAGGACAAGCGGGTGAACGCGCGCGTGCATTTGCGCAAGATCGTCGCCCTGGCTGAACTGCACGGCTCCGAAGCGGTGGCGCGCGCTCTCGACGATGGTCTGGAACTGCAAGCGTTCAGCGCCGATTACATCGCCAATATCCTGGCCGCGCGTCGGCGCATCGACGAGCCACCGGCCGCTTTGCACCTCACCCGGCGCGCCGACCTGCTCGACCTGGAGTTGCCCGAACCCGCTCTCTCGATCTATGACCGTGAACCAGGAGACCTTTGATGCGATCCCGCCGCGAAGGACCAGATCGACATCTGAACGACCGCTCGTTTCACTTCCCCATCAGCGCCGAATCTACCGTCCAGCTCTCAAAATCGTTCAGCATTTCCAAACCGGCAAAATATCTACATGTTCGCGGCATCGCCCACGGCGCAAAAAAGGATGTCATGCGTACAGCTTGGAGCATAGTTTGGCCTACGCTGCGCAAACGCGGGAAAATTTGAGGAAGCATGGCGTGGAATCCTGGGCAACCGTGCTGGACGCGCCGCTCGAACCGAATGCCGAGTTCGATGGTGCGCGCTGGTACTCGCTCAAAGAATTGCCTAGCGTCACGGGGTCTGTGGACATGCTCGTCATCGACGGGCCGCCGCAGTCCACTGCGCGATTGGCGCGTCTGCCCGCCCTGCCAGCTTTGGCGCATATGACGAGCCGGGACTGTGTGGTATTTCTCGATGATTCGGATCGGCCACCTGAGAAGGAAAGCGCTTCGCCCAACTCGCATTGCTGCATCACCTGCGCATAGAACTGGCCGATGGAACGCGGCAGAGACGGGGAATAGTCATTGACGGAAAATACCGAATGACGCATTGCGGCATCTTTTGTTGGGGTTGTTATTCCACATCCCTAAACCGGACACATTATTTGCTACTGCACCGGACAACTCATTTGCTCCTGACATTGCTCAACAGAAGCCCAACAGAAGCTTGCATTCGGAAGCTTGCATTCGGCACGCCTCTCATGCATTATGGTCCGGTAATCAGAATAGAGAACAGAATCGCGCCAGACTTGAATTCCACCACCGCAACGAATACCTTTATCGAGGAAGGTCGTCCCATGGAGCAGATGCGCAACGTCAAGGAGAAATCCGGATTGGCCGGAAAGCTGGGAATGTTGCTGGCTGCGCCGCTGCTGGCGTTTGCGCTGCCGGCCCAGGCGGAAAAGTTCACATTCAAAATTGCCTCTGGCCACAGCCCGAGCTGGCACTTCGTTCAGCTGCCGCAAACCTTCTTCATTCCTGAGGTGAAAAAGCGCGTCAAGGAAAAAACTGGCCACGACATCGAGTTCATCGAAAGCTTTTCGGGTGCATCGGTCAAACCCACCGAGGTGCTCGAGGCGGTCGAGTCCGGCGTGGTCGATATCGGCATTTTCTGCACTTGCTTCGAGGCGCAAAAAATGGCGCTAAACAATTTCCCGATGTATTTGCCGTTTGGCCCCAGCAATCCGGAAGTGTCGCTCAAGGCGACGCGCAAGGTGTACGACACCTACCCGGAACTGAACAAGCAATTTGAAAAGTACGGCCAGCGCGTGCTGGCGCTGATGCCCTTCGAGTCATACAACATGGTGGCGCGTTCGCCGATTGCCAAGGCCGCCGACGTCAAGGGCCGCAAGGTCGGCGCGGCCGGCCCGAATGCCTTCTGGGCCGAGAGAGCCGGCGCCCTCCCGGTGGCGGTGGCGGGGCCGGACATGTACACCTCGCTGCAGACCGGACTGATCGATTCAATGATCATCTTTCCCTCGGTGATGGACACTCTCAAGCTGTTCGACGTGGCGCCGAACTTTGTTGACGTGTCGTTTGGCGCGATGACGGTGACGCCGATCACCATCAACAACCGCCGCTTTGCGCGCCTGCCGAAAGAAGTGCAAAACATCATCGTCGAAGTCGGCCGCGAGATGGAGGCCAAAGGTGGCGTGGTGACGCGCGAGATCAGCGAGAAGACCTTGGCGGCGTTCAAAAGCCGTGGCATCAAGATCACCACCGTGAGCGAGCCGGACCGGCAAGCCTGGGCGGAATTGCTCATCAATGCCCCGCGCGAAATTGCGCGCAAATATGAAGCAGAGAATAATCTGCCAATGCAAAAGGTGATGAAGGCCTATATCGCCGAGACCGAAGCGGCCGGCTACAAGTGGCCGGTCAAGGCGAAGCTCGACTGATGCAAAAATGGTTGCAGGGCGTCGACGCCGTCACTCGCGGGATGATGGTGTTGACGGCGTTTTGCACCTTCGCAATCGCTTTTTTCATCCTGATCGAGATCTGCGCGCGTCTGCTCGGCCTGCGCTTTTACGGCACTGCCGAATACATCCGCAACACCCTGATCATCATCGTGTTCCTGCAGGTGCCGTTTGCGGTGCGCGCGCGCAGCATGCTGGCGGTGGATATTTTTGTTGGCATGCTGCCGCCCAAAGGATTGCTGGCTACTGGCGTGATCGGCTGCATCCTCGGCGCATTCTTTTTCGGCGCAGTAGCCTGGGGCGCCTGGGAGCCGGCGGTACGCTCCTGGGTCGAGAACGAATACGAGGGTGAAGGCATCGTCGATGTCGCAGCCTGGCCGGCCAAATTCTCCATCGTGATTGGCAGCCTGCTGACCACTTTCTACTATCTGGTGCGCATGGTGGAGATCGTCCGCGCTAGCGCAGACAAGCCGCATTCCGGCGCCAACGCGCTCTGACAAACCGGATAACCGCTTGTCCGAATATCTGCATTTTTATGTTCTCGCCCTCTTGCTGCTGCTGGTGTTTGCCGGCGTGGAGGTTGCGGTGTCGCTCGGTATGGTCAGCCTCTTGGCGATTTATCTCTCGACGCAAGATCTGCAAATCTCGCTGTCGTTTTTGAGCAACACCGCGTATGAGGCTTTGCGCGTCTACGTGTTCGCGGTGGTGCCGCTGTTTTTGCTGATGGGCGAATTCATCGCGCGATCCGGCATCGCGTTTGATTTGTACTGGGGTATCGACCGCTGGCTGAAAAAAATTCCGGGACGCTTCGCCTATGCCACCGTGCTGGGCAATGTGGTTTTCTCGTTTGTCTCCGGTACCAGCCTGGCCGCGGCCACCATCTTCACCGCCATCGCCTACCCGCAGATGAAACGCGCGGGTTACAACCCGCATTTTTCATTGGGCCTGATCAGCGGCAGCGCCTGTCTGGGCATGCTGATTCCGCCCAGCCTGTTGATGGTCGTGTGGGGCATTCTGACCAATCTGTCGATTGGCCACTTGTTCCTGGCCGGCATCATCCCCGGCTTCATGCTGGCGGGGTTGATGATGATTTACATCTTCATCATCTCGATGGTGCGGCCTGGACTGGTGGGGCATGTGCCTGCGGGCGCCAAGGGCACAGCCGCTACGGCGACCGCATCAGCAGCCCCCGCCGCTGCAGAACCGGAGGGCGAGGAAGTGGGCGCCGTCAAGGCGCCCACCGCCATCGGCATAACGGTCAGCATAATCGGCTTGATCGCGATTGTCTGCGGCGCATTGGGCGGCATCTGGGCCGGCATCTTTACCCCGACCGAAGGCGCCGGAATTGGCGCGCTGATGGCGCTGGCCATCGGCATTATCAAGGGCATGCGCTGGCCGGAGATCAAGCAGGCGGTGCTCTCGGTAGGCCGCATCGCGACACCGCTGATGATTCTGATTTTCACCGCGCAGCTCTATTCGCGCACGCTATCGATGAGCGGGATTGGTGAAAAAATACAGACTGCGATGCTGGCGATGCAGCTTTCGCCGGAAATGACCATGCTCTTCATGGTCGGTGTCTGGCTGCTCCTGGGCATGCTAGTTGATTCGATTTCGATCATGCTGCTGACGGTGCCAATCTTCGCACCGGTCGCGCTGGCGCTCGGCATCGACCCGCTTGCCTTCGCCATGGTCGGCATCCTGACGGTGGAAGCGGGGCTGCTCACGCCGCCCTTTGGCATGGTGGTCTACGCGGTCAAATCGGTGATTCCGGACAAGAACTTATCAATGTTGCTGATCTTCGCCGGCTCGACGCCGTTTTGCGTCATGCTGCTGATCATTGCCGCTATCGTGTATTACTTCCCGATCACCGCGACGTATCTAATCAAAGTATTTTGAGTCCACAGTAATTGAGCGGCGCTATTGAAGCCACTCTCGACTTGAAGAAGGAATGATTCCATGAGAGCCATGGTGGTCAATCAATGGGGCGAAAAATCGGTGCTGCAAACGCGCCCCGACCCAAAGCCCGGTCCGGGCGAAGCGGTGATGAAGGTGCGCGCTGCCGGCGTCGGCCTGACTCTGCTCAACATGCGCACCGGCAGCTTTGGCGGCAGCGCGCCGCGCATCATGGGGCATGAGCTGGGTGGCGATATTGTTGAGGTCGGCTCCAGCGTGACCGATCTGGCGGTGGGTGACCGCTGCGCGGTGTACTTCTATCTCACCTGCGGACGCTGCCGCTGGTGCCGTGGTGGGCGCGAGACCCTGTGCGAAAGATTCGGCGGCTTTGTCGGCGCGCAGCGCGACGGCGGCTTTGCCGAGTATGTGTGCCTGCCGGCAGAAAATTTTTTGCACGTCCCGCAAGGCCTGAGTTATGAAGCCGCCGCGATGGCAACCGATGCGGTCAACACCAACTGGCACTGCATGCGCGAACGCGCCAAAATCAATCCGCACGACAATGTGCTGATGATCGGCGCTGGCGGTGGCGTCGGCATCCACGGCGTGCAGGTAGCCAAATTGTTTGGCGCGCGCATCATCGCGGTGGATGTATCGGATGAGAAGCTCGCCCTGGCGCGCCAGTGGGGCGCGGACGAGGTGATCAATGTGCGCAGCCACCCCGATGTGGCGGCCGAGGCAAAGCGGCTCACCGATGGCAAAGGCGTTGATGCCGCAATTGACTACGTCGGCCATGGCGCGACGTTTCAAGCGGCATACGACAGTCTCGCCACCGGCGGGCGCGCGGTGATCATCGGCGTCGGCAAGGGCGATATCAGCATCAACCCGCGCGCCATGATGATTAGCGAAAAAATCGTCACCGGCTCGCGCCACTCGACCCGCACTGAATTGATCGAGACGATGGAAGTGATGGCGCGCGGCATCGTCCAGCCGGTAGTCGGGATGCGTGCGCCGTTCACCGAGATCGAAGGGATTTTCGATGCGATCAAGAACGAGACCCTGCTGGGGCGCGGTGCGTTGACTTACGAGTAGTATCCCCGCCGCCCAAACCGGGCTGATGCTCGGGCGGCGCGCTGCCGCCACCATCCGGCGTGCCCCGCCACTGGAGACTTTGATTCACCCGATTACCCGACGTGAATTCCTGCCCAGCGCCGGCGCGCTGGGCACGACGGTGTTGAGCTTGGGCCATTCCGCGCCAGCTGGCGCCCAGACTGCCAGCGGCAAGATGCATTCGTGGCCCTTGAACACACCGCGCTCTTCTCGGCGTGACGGCACCGCGATTCGGCAGATTTTCGGACGCTCCGGTGAAGTGTGGCTACCCGAGAGCGGGACCGAACTTGTTACCGTGATCAGAGCCGCAGCATGAGTGCCGTGACCGCCGCATCTGCCAATCGCATCGCCAGCGCGCGCACGGCACCCTCGGTCTGCCCGCACGATTGAACCAGCGCGTGTGCGCTCGATGTCGAGCTTCTCGAAACCGGTAAGATCGGCCGCGTACGCGGCTCGCAACGCAACGCTTACACCGCCGGGGTAATCTGCGAAAAAGTCGCGCGTTATGCCGAGCGCGTTCACCATCCGGACCGCCTTATGCAGCCGCTCGTGCGTACCGGCGCCAAGGGTTCGAAAAACTGGAAAACGATTTCGTGGAGCGAGGCACTGGATCGCGTGACTGAACAATTCGTCGCCAAGGCGGCACTGTACGGCCCGGCCACCGTCTGGCCGTATTTCTACGCCGGCACCATGGGCCTGGTGCAGCGCGATGGCATCCACCGCCTGCGCCACGCGATGAAGTATTCGCGCTGGTATTCGACCATCTGCAACACACTATCGGACACCGGCTGGATCGCCGGCACCGGCAGCAAGCGCGGCGTGTCGCTGCTCGAAGCAGCGGAGCACTCTGACTTGATCATTATCTGGGGCGGCAACCCGGTCAACACGCAAGTGAATGTGATGCCCCATGCGATGACCACCAAAAAGCGCGGCGCCACACTGGTGGTGATCGACCCCTACCGCACAGGCACGGCGGAGAAGGCGGACATTCATCTGGCGCCGCGCCCCGGCAGCGACGGCGCGCTCGCCTGCGCGATGATGCATGTGCTGTTCGCCGAAGGTTTTGCCGACTGGGATTACCTGCGCAAGTACACCGATGACCCTGACGCCCTCGCTGCGCATGTGGCGACGCGCACGCCGCTGTGGGCCGCCGGGATAACCGGCCTCAGCGTCGAGGCGATCACCGGCTTTGCGCGGCTCTATGGCCGTACCCAGAAAAGCTACATTCGCGCGCACCACGGCTTTTCGCGCTCACGCAACAATGCCGCCAACATGCATGCGGTGGTGAGTTTGGCCGCCGTGACGGGCGCGTGGCAGCATCGCTGCGGCGGCGCGCTGTATGGCCATTCAAGCATTTATCCCATCGACCGCACCTTGATTGAGGGTTTGGACCTGATGGATGCCGGCGTGCGTGATCTGGATCAGTCACGCCTCGGCGCCATCCTCACCAGTGACGGCGATGCTGGTGCAAAACACCAACCCGGCGATGGTCTGCCCGGATCTTCACCAGGTGCACAAGGGCCTCGCGCGCGAAGATTTGTTCCTCTGCGTGCACGAACAATTCATCACCGAGACGGCCGCGTTTGCCTACATCGTGTTGCCGGCTACGTGCTTTCTGGAGCTCGATGATTTTTACGCAGCCGCCGGGCACACCACGTTTCAGGTCGCGCGAAAGCTCGTCGATGCACCGGGCGAAGCGCGTGAAAACCATTTCGTCATCAGCCAGTTCGAGCGCCGCCTTGGCGCAACGCATCGCGGCTTTGAGATGAGCGCGTGGGAGATCATGGATGAGACATTGAAGCGCTCCGGCACGTGGGACGCGCAAACCAACCTCGACCGCGGCGGGCAGGACATGGCCTACCCGTTCGAGAAGATGCATTTTCTCGATGGCTTTGAAACCGCTGACCGCAAATTTCATTTTCATGGCGACTGGCAACGCTTCGGCGGCCGCTGGCGTGTTCATGCTGGAGAACCATCAGGCATTCGCCCAGACCGCCGCCGACAAGCAGTGGTCGCACTTGAACTATCTCACCGGGTTGATTGCTGGTGAGGCCGCAGCACGCGATGATCGTCGCGGCCAGCGCTGTATCGCTCTGGCTCGCTTCCCGGTCCGGAAGACGCTCGATCAGTTCGACTGGAACTGGCCGACCAAGATCAATCGCTTGCTGATCCAGAATTTGTTCCACCTGGACTTCGTCAAGGCGCGTGCCAACGTGGTGTTCATTTCCGGCACCGGCCTGGGCAAAAGTCATTTGATGACCGCGCTCGGCCATGCGGCATGCCTGCGTGGCCATTCGGTGTTGTTCACCGGTGCGATCGAGATCATCAATTCGCTCACCGCCGCCCACGCTACCGGCAGCATCAAGCGGGCACTACATCAATATGTCAAACCCGAGGTCCTGTGCATTGACGAACTCGGTTACCTACCCATCGACAAGTTCGGCGCCGACTGCTTGTTCCAGATCATCAGCCATCGCTATGAGCGAGGTGCGACCTTGATCACCACCAATCGCGTCTTCAAGCAGTGGGCCAACATCTTCAATAACGATGCGGTCCTCACTTCGGCTTTGCTCGATCGCCTTCTGCACCATGCTGAAACGGTACGTATCGACGGCAAGAGCTATCGCTCGAAGGATCAGATCGACATCTGAACGACCGGTCGGTTCACCTCCCCATCAGCGCCGTGTCCACCGTCCAGCTCTCAAAATCCTTCAGCATTTCCAAACCGACAAAATATCTACATGTTCGCGGCGTCGCCCACAACCGCATGAAGGTGGAAGGCGTCGAGATTGCCGCCTTCAATCCCGCCGAAACCACCGCCGACTGTTTCAAGTTCCGCAACAAGATCGGCCTGGAGGTGGCGCTCGAAGCGCTGCGCGAGGGCTCAAGCAAGCGCGGTGTCACCATCGATGACCTGTGGCGCTACGCCGGCATCAATCGCGTCGCCAACGTCATGCGTCCCTACCTTTAAACCATCGCGGCTTCAGGCGCGGGAGCCGCGCGGCGTCGATTCGCGCCCGCTTGAAGAACCGTGCGGACGTAGCAAAGCAGGACTTCAATCTCACGCTCACGCACTACTGCATGGAACGGCTGTTGTACCGCCTGTCGGTATCCAGGCAAGCGCCGAACTTTCTGCTGAAAGGGGCGCTTTTGTTCATGCTGTGGTACGACATGCCACATCGCCGACCCGCGACGCCGACCTGCTCGGGTTCGGCGATGTGGTCACGCCGGCGCCGGAGACGGTCCAGTATCCGGTCCTGCTCGAAGACCTGCCGCCGCCCAGCCTGCGGGCCTGCCCCAAGTACACGCTTGTCGCTGAGAAGTTCCAGGCGCTGTGCACGCCTGGCATGGCGAACATGTTTTGTCTTGATGAGCCGCACTTGTTGCGAATTTGATCAAGGACGCATTCGAGCGGCCCATTCTTCCGCAGGGCCGCTGCCTTCGGTGCCTTCAACATGCCGCGCCAGGATAACGTTCCCGCGGATGTCGACGGCACGTCGAAGAATCAACTCCGCACCTTGTAGCAACCCTCTGCTTTCGAGGCCGAACAGAAACTCGGAAGTCGAGGTGACAACCACGCAATCCGGCAAGCGCGTAAGAAAATTCGTCTTTCGGACCGCGCTATCTTCAAAAAGAAGAATCGCGCCAAAATCTTTATCTCCCAACGCTTTTCCAAGCACTTCTGCCGCCGCTTGCTCGCCCCTGTTTTTAGTCTTGGTCGCAGGGTTCACAGACTTCAACACCGTGAATTCCTCAAAAATCTCCGTCGACGCGACGCTCAAGGCGTGAGAATCATTGGCACGGATCCACTCGGCGACGATTGCGGCACCAGGTTTTGACAGGTCCAGGATAACCTCGTACCTCACCATGTCGGGCACGATCACTGGCAGCGCGGGCAAAAGCAGCACATCCAATGAGCCGGCGACGGCCAGCGTGATCAGCGGCCCGGAATCGGTGACGATCAACGAAAAATTCACGCGAGTTTCTTCGATCTTGCAGCGGCCGCGTCCAGAATCTGGTTGAGCACGGCGAGTTGTTCCGGCCGATTTTTGGGTGTCACTTTCGGAATCTGAAGGTTGTTGCGCCCCAAGGCGAGCAGCAAATCGCCATAGCTGGCACCTGTTTCCTCGGCAATTTGCGGCCAGGAAATCAATCCTTTTGCATACGCGATCGCCAGGGCGGAGATTCGCCCCTGGTCGATGGCGTGCGTAACCGGCAAGGTCAAAAGCCCGACCGACTTGCCGTTCCTGGTGATTTCCACGGGTCCCTGGGTATTGAGTGACGACAACACGTCCCCCAGGTTCGCCTTTGCATCCGATGAGGAGATCGTTCGATTGGGAGTGTACATATACGCTGTCCGGACTCACGAGTTTCGCCTATTATAGGCATCTATAACAATGTTGTCCATGTTGTACATGTTGTACGTTGTTGTCCATGTTGTCCGTTGCGTACGATAATCTTGACGCGCTTGGCGCCACGATTGGCGCCGGCCGCGCGTGCCGCTGCTTGCATTGCGAAATAGGCCTGAAGTATGCAAAAATGCACCAATAGTATGAAAATACATTCCGCCTGAAAGTGTGCAATGACCGTTACCCGCAAGACCATCACTCTCTCCGATCAGCAGAATGCATGGGTCAAGGGACGCATCGCCAATGGTGACTACACCAACGACAGCGAATATTTTCGTGACTTGATCCGCCGCGACCAGGAGCAAAACGCAAAGTGGATGGCCCTGCGCGCGGCCCTCCAGGAAGGGCTGCAAAGCGTCGATAGCGATAAGTCGGTGGCGCAAATCATGCAGGATGTCGAGCGCCGTCGGGCGGCGAATGGCCGCCTGTAGTCTTTCGGCCAGGGCCGCATCCGATCTGGAAGGCATTTTCGAGTACACGATCGACAACTTCGGTCTGGATCAGGCGCGGTCCTGTTTGTGGGGATTGCACGAGCGCTTCGGCGCACCGGGTTTGAACCCCATGCTTGGTCGCGACGCGGGAGATCTCGCGCCGGGGCGTGAGGCGGCTTGTGGTCCAGTCGCATGTTGTTTTTTATCGCGCTTATGAATCGCGCGTCAGGGTGGTTCGCGTTCTCCATCAGAGCATGGATGTTGCAAGACATCTTTAGCACACTGACGGCCCGTCTGGATCCTGGTGTGAACGGCGGTTCAAATCCGCCACTGCATGGCGTTGCCCTTTTTTCGGGCATGAAAAATGCGTGACGCCAGATAGCCCGGGAGCCGGGTCAAGGCCAGGCTGCGGTCTTTTTCAGCCTGGCGTAGTGGACCCTTGACGCGGCTGAGGGGCGATACACTTTGTCATGGT
>Ga0335394_10008266_pt1 | contig 11741 bp, 9 predicted proteins | sample MAT03_FD_205741 | JGI IMG/M metagenome (GOLD analysis project Ga0335394, IMG submission 205741) | Freshwater microbial communities from Lake Fryxell liftoff mats and glacier meltwater in Antarctica - MAT-03 (spades assembly) (version 2) ... | reverse complement strand
AACGGTGGCAACGTGCCTAACATCCTAAGGACCATTGTGGGTGCTCCCGAATTCATCCAAGCAGCTCAGGTGACACCATGAAATCCCCCATCAAGAAGCTTTTGTCCCGACGAAATCTACTTCGCCACACGGCATTGATGGCGGTGCTCGCGCCCTTGATTCGTCAAATCGATGCGCGCGCACAAGCGGCAGCTTCTCCGCGCCGGGTGATTCTCATCTTTTCTCCCAATGGCCCCATGAAGGTGGCAGGACCCGCATCAGGCAGTGAAACCAACTTTACCCTCCACGATTGGTGGAAGCCGTTGGAGCGCCACAAAGCCGACGGCATCTTCATGTCGCACATGGCGGTTACCGGCGCCGGAACGCTCAACGCAAACGGGCACGCGCTCGGAGGGCAAACCTACAGCGGCTACGATGCCGGTGCGAACGGCGAGCAATACGCCCAGAACGGCGAGACCATCGACCAAGTGATCGGCAAACGTTTGGAGCAAGAAAACCGCCAAGGTGCGGTACGGTCCGTGGTCTGGGGGAATACTTCGAACTCCCAAACTGGCGGCACCGGCGACGCCTTTGCGTCGGGTCCGGGGCGGAACATTTCCCCTGAAATCGAGCCTAGAAAGGCCTGGACGCAGCTCTTTTCAACCTTCGCTGGCCCGGATGCCGCTCCGGTCATTGCGCCAGCGATGATGAATCGAGACCGCAGCGTGTTGGACTTCGTGATCAATGATTGTCAATCGCTCCACACGGCGCTCGGGCGTGAAGGTGTTGCCCTGTTAGACGACCATTGCAACACCCTGCGTACACTGGAGAAAAACCTCAGTACGCCCATGGTGGCAAGCGCGGCTTGCTCGAAGCCGGCCCAACCTGCAGACGTCGATTGGTACAATCCAGAGCAGCGCGACCAACAAGTTGCCGCCTTCAACGAGTTGATGGCCGTGACACTCGCCTGCGAGCTCTCGCATGTGATCGCGTTCCAAATCGGCTGCCAAGCTGCTAGAAATCAGCTCTCGGCCAAGTACGGCGTGCCCAACTCCCCGATGGCCGATTCAGGCGATTCGGGCCCCGCCCACCACCCCTGGACGCATCAGGGCGATTCAACGGAGAAGACCGACGCCCTTCGCATCTTTAACACCGTCTACGCTGAACAAGTAGCAGCGCTCCTCGATCGCCTGAAGGCGACCAACGATAAACAAGGGAAGCCACTGCTCGATTCCACGATGGTGCTCTGGTTGTCAGAGTTGGGCGGTTCCGAGAACAATCAGGATGCCCACATGACAGAGTCGGTGCCAGCCATGCTGTTTGGCAATGGCCAAGGCACCTTCAAAACAGGCCGTTACATCCAGGGCCCCTCTGACCAAGACAAAGCCGCAGCCGGCCGTCAGAATGCGCAGCTGCTCGTATCACTCATTCAATACATGGGCCTCACGGACGTGAACACCGTGGGCGTCACGGGAGTCTCAGGACCGCTCGCCTCGCTCTACGCGTGACCTCAATCAAAGACGACGGTCTTGTTCCGATAAGTGAGCACGCGGTCTTCGATGTGCCAGCGGACGGCTCGCGCCAACACGACCTTTTCGAGATCGCGCCCCTTGCGCACCAGGTCTTCGATCGAGTCCTTGTGTGAACAGCGCACGACATCTTGCTCAATAATCGGGCCTTCATCCAATGCGGCTGTTGCGTAGTGGGCTGTTGCGCCAATCAGCTTGACGCCCCGCTCCTTGGCCTGATGGTACGGCTTTCCACCTACAAAAGCGGGCAAGAATGAGTGGTGAATATTGATAATGCGATGCGGCCACTCGCCGATAAACGCATCGGACAGGATCTGCATGTAGCGAGCCAGCACCACCAAATCGATGCGCTGCTCCCGGAGCAACCGGAGCTCAGCTTGCTCCTGCTGCTGCCGTGTACCAGGTGTCATTTGGAATTCAGCGAAGGGCACTTGGTATTGCTCCGCAACGGCTCGCAAATCGCCATGATTGCTCACGATGAGTGCAACTTCACAATCCAACTCGCCCGCCCGATGGCGCAGGAGCAGATCGTGGAGGCAATGGTCATACTTTGAGACGAACAGCGCTACGCGTTTTTTACGATCATTGAACTCGAGGCGGTAGCTCATTTCAAAACACTGAGCCACCTCCCGAATGGCACGCTCTAGAGTTAATCTGTCGGTGTGAATATCCGACACATCGAAACGGATTCGCTGAAAGAATTGGCTCTCCAGGCGATCCGTGTGTTGATCCGAATCGAGAATATTTGCTCCGTGCCCGGAAAGCGTCTGAGCCAAGCCGGCCACGATGCCTCGCTTATCCGTGCACGACACAAGCAAGGTAGCTAAGAGTGGATCAGCGGGGCATGTGGGATTTATGGGATTTATGGGATTTATGGGATTTATGGGATTTTCAGCCATTTCTGAGTATTACTTCTCCAAATTAGAGAGCTAACGTCCGCCACCGAATGAGAGTTCACTTCCGATACCTAGGAAGATGAGGTAATGGCCCCGCTGCTGGCTTGGGTCGATACTTTCGCTATGGTCTCCGTTCGCGTCAGCGTTCAGGGGAAACCTATTCGCGGGAAGGATGGCGGGGCAGCTGTTACTCGCCGTGTAATTTCCGAACTGACCCAGCGTCGCGAGCAGCACGGGCGTTAGCGTCCCAATAACTTTAGTGGGAATATTGAGTCCACCCCCGATTCGCAAACCCGGGCCGCGCAGCCCTAACGTGAACTTGCAAGTGTCTCTGAACTCAAGCGCGCTCTGCATCCAACCGTACGCGAGCTCCATTTCACCGAAGCCTCCGAACTCTCCTGGGTCGGTACTGAGGACCATCCCAAGCCCGAGGTTCGTCCACGAAGCGGAACCCTTTGGGGGGGTCAATCCCTCGGGAAGCCCACCGCTCCCTCCCTTCAGGCTACTGGCGTCGAGGTACGCCACAGCCGCTAATCTTGGATGAAATCTGACGCCCCCCCGCAGCTCCAGCCCGCCGCCAGCGTCCGCTATCTGGTCCATTTTCAGCTCGTTCGCGAGCACCGAGCCAGGCCCTGCCACGGATCCTCCGGGAACCGAAATTCCCAACCTCAACCCGACTAAATACTCCAACTGGAAGGGCTTCTTTTCGCCGTGCGTTGTGTTCGCCTCAACCACGTTCGCGGCCTCAGCTTTCAGCTCGGACTTGGCCACCACCTTTGCTGGGTTGGATGCCGCAACAGCAGATTTTAGAAACTCAAACACCACCTCCTCTTTCGCGGATTCGCGGAGCGTGATCGTTTGCTCCTTCGATGCTGCGCCCTCCATGCGCACCTCGACCTTGTGCGCACCCGGATCGCTCAGACGCTCGATACCAACAGCTGCTCGAGGGAGCTCCTGCTCATTAATGAAAACTCTGACCCCGTGGGCTGCCTCTGGGTTTAGCACCACCCGCAACGTGGGGATCTTCGGCTCCAGCTCCGCAAGCTCCACCTTGCCAGACGCTACTGCACTCCGAAATTCTTTGGCCGCCCCTTCATCCAATGTGAGACGCGCTAGCTTTCGGTACGTCTCGGCCCCCTCCACCCAACGCCCCAGCTTCACTTGCGCGCGCGCTATGTACAGGCGATGTACCGGTGCGTCGTACAGTGCCTGAGCTCGCTCCAAACGCTCCAAAGCCCCAGCAAAATCACCCTGCTGAAACAGGCGGATGCCTTCCGTCGCCGTTCTTCGCGCAGTTGCTATGTCCCCCGCGGCTTGAGCGCTGCCCGTAGCCGGGGCCAGCAAAATACAACACACAGGCACGGCCAGAATGGCCAAGTGCAGGAAAACCGAAAGAATTCTCGCGGACCGCATAGCTTTGAACCTCTTATCACAGCTCATCCAACGCGTGCAGGGTGCAGAGTGCTGTTACCCGGCAAGCTTCCTACCACCACCGGTGGCAGGCTCGTATGTCGTCAAAGGAAGCCGCTTGAGCTTGTGTTACCAGGTGAGCTAGTCTTTGGCGCTTTTCCTTTTTTAACGTCAGCTCGCCAACGAGGGATCAATGACTAAACACCAGTGGACGCTGCTTGCCATCACCTGTGCTGCTGGGCTCGGAATGGTCGCCGCTTGTTCGAAAACCACCAACCAGTGCGTGACCCAAGACGGGCTCGATTGCGCAACCGGCCTTCCAGTGAATTTTGGCGCGGGTGGCGGCGCGGGCACGGGCTCGAACGGCGACGGGGGCAACTCAAATCCGGGCTCAGGCGGAACATTGAACGTGCCCAAGGGCGTTGGCACCGGGGCTCCCTGCAGCGTGACGGATGTGTGTCGAGCAGGGCTCGTTTGCGGCGCCAACAACACCTGTGAGGCCGGGAAAACGGGCGTTGCTGGGCAAACGTGTTTCACGAGCGGCGAGTGCGCGGACGGCTTGCGCTGCTCGATCGCGCTGGCTGCCGCGCTACAAAATCCACTCACTGCACCCGCTTGCGTCGCGACGGGCATGGGAGCCGTGGGCACTGGCTGCAAGGCTGACTTGGAATGTCAGGCGGGGCTACGTTGCGCCATCAAAGGGTTTTCAGCGCAGTGCGTGCCTGAGGGAACGAAAGACGTCGGCGCTGCGTGTACCGTGGCCACCGATTGTCTGTCTGGGTTAACCTGTAACGCTGCCCAGTGTGCGCCTGCCGGACCGGTTCCGTTTCCACTCGAAGGCACGCCCGGCGTCGACTGCGCTGCACCGGCAACAGACACCGCGCGCGCTTATTTTGAGGTACCAGGTGCCGCAATACCCAAAGGGCAAGAAGGCGATTTCTTCAGGCTTCCCTTCCCGAACGACATCCGTGTAAAGAATGGCAAGCTCGATTTGTCCGGCTTCCCTACCCCTGGCAGCGCTCTGCTCGGCTTCGATCCGGTGCAGGTTTATGTGGATGCCCTGCAAGCGAGCGAAGGAACTTGGAGCGGCGCTTCAACGGTGATCTTTCGCTTCTCGGGTCCGGTCGTCTTCGATTCCATCGTGCCGCATATCCTCGACCTCACGGGTTCTGACGGCAGCAAGCCCGGGCTTTCTTTCGGACTGGATCCGAACGCCAATGAGTACGTGTGCCACAACGCATTCTCCGTCCGGATCGGCGGGGACGGGCCGCTCACACCGGGCCATACGTACGCACTCTACCTAACAGGCAAGCCCGGTGCGTCAGCGAAAGCCCAGAATGGCACTCCGATTGAACGTTCCGAACACCTCGTCGCCATGCTCGCAGATGACCCGCCGCCAGATGCAACGCTGGCAGCGGCGCACGCCAAATACGCACTATTTCGAGCAGCTTTGAAGACAGCTGCGATTGATCCGGCCACGGTTATAAACGCCACCGTGTACACAGTGGGAACTCCCGTCACGGCGATGAAGGTGCTCGCGGCTACCGTCTATGCCGCCCCATTGCCCACCATCAAAAATTGGACCCAATGCGTGGATGCCAACACCCCATCGCCCTGTCCCCAGCATGAAGGCGGTCGCGCTTGTGCAGCCGGTACAGCCAAGTTCGATGAGTATCAGGCGCTCATCACGCTCCCGATTTTCCAGAAAGGTACGGCACCGTACTTAACCCAGGCGGACGGCGGGGACATCTCGGAGACGCAAGTTCGCACCGAAGATGTCTGTATGGCCATGACCGTTCCGAAGGGCACAGCACCTGCCGAAGGCTGGCCGTTGGTGGTGTATGGGCATGGGACGGGCGGCTCTTTCCGCAACTTCATTCGCGATGAAGTGAGCGGTGCTCTTTCGAGCGTGACCGTGGGAGCGGCACCAGGATTTGCCGTACTGGGCATCGATCTTCCGGAACACGGGCCACGCCGCGGTGCTTCCACGGAGAGCCCCGACAATCTGTTCTTCAACTTTGCCAACCCCAAAGCAGCGCGCGGCAACCCGCTCCAAGGCGCGGCCGATCTGCTCTCAGTGGGGCGCTTCGCGGCCACGCTCGACGGAACCAACCCAAGCCTGGCCGTACTGGACGGCGTGAACCCAAGCGCGCCGCTCAAGATCAACAAAAATCAGCTTGTTTATTTTGGCCATTCGCAAGGCTCCACCCACGGCAGCCTCGCATTACCGTTCAGCAAGGAATACAAAGGCGCGCTCCTCTCCGGGAATGGAGCGAGCTTGATGCATTCGCTGCTTAACAAGACTCAGCCGGTGAATCTTGCGGCGGCGCTGCCGGTGGTGCTCGGCCACAAGCTGGACCTGGCGTCACCAGGCCTGCCCATGGGCACGACGCACCCTGTACTGACCCTCCTCCAACAATGGATCGACCCCGCTGATCCGTTGAATTTCGGCGCGCTGATAGCCACACCTAACGTAAATTTCGCCGAGGCCAAACATGTTTTCCTCACCTACGGTCTTGGGGACAACTACAGCCCTCCCATCACCATCACCCTTTACTCAAGAACGGCGAACGCTCTGGAAGTGCCGGCAGATGCGTCCGTCACCACACCAGACGTGTTGGAACTCTGCAAACAGGCGGACCAATGTCCCCGCGCACACAAGATCTATATCAAGCAGTATGCCCCTCCCATGGGTAAGGACGGCCACTTCGTCGCCTTCGATGTCGCGACGGCCAACGCTTCGGCCGTGAAGTTCTTGGCGGAAGTCGCCGCCGGACAAACACCTACGGCGCCGTAAGTTTCGCACAATGGCTCAGTTTTCCCGCTAAAACTGGGCCCAGCGTGAACGCTCGGTGCGCCCATGGTCGGGCGAGCGTGCGGCGTGTTAAGACGCGCCGAATGAGCGACTCCGTCACCCAAGGCATCCGCGTCACCGTGCGCTCGGAATATATTCCCCAACAGTCGGCTCCGCGCGAGCAGCGTTACGTGTTCTCCTACACGATTCGCATTGCCAACGAAGGCGAGATGCCCGCGCAACTCGTGAATCGCCATTGGGTCATCACACACGGCAGCGGAAAAGTTGAAGAGGTGAAGGGGCCGGGCGTTGTGGGGCACCAACCGCGCCTCGAACCGACCCAACATTTCGAATACACGAGCGGTTGCATCCTTTCCACACCTCACGGCACCATGAACGGCACCTACGAGATGCGGCGCGACGACGGTGGCACCTTCCTCGCCACGATCGCTCCTTTCTCGCTCAGCATGCCGTACACCCTCAACTGATTATTCAGGCACCAACATGCGTTATCAAAACAAAGTCACGATCGTCACCGGGGGAACCAAAGGCATTGGCGAGGGCTGCGTGCGTGTCTTCGCGGAAGCAGGCTCGAACGTTGTGTTCTGCGCGCGCAATCAAGCCCAAGGTGAAGCGTTGGCACGCGATGTGAAGCCAGCAGGCGACGCTAAAGTGCAGTTTTTCAAGTGCGATGTGTCGAAGACCGAAGAGCTCCGCGCGCTCATCGATTTCACCGCCGAAAAATTCGGACGTATCGATTGCCTCATCAACAACGCCGGTTGGCATCCGCCGAGCCGCAGAATTGATGATTTTTCAATTGAAGATTTTCGGGGCCTCCTTGATTTGAATCTGGTCAGCATCTTTGCCGCCTGCAAATACGCCCTACCCCATCTGCGCAAGACGCAAGGCAACATCATCAACATGTCGAGCCTAGTGGGCGTCATGGGCCAAGCCAATGCCACCACCTATGTGGCCACCAAGGGCGCCATCACAGCCTTCACAAAAGCCCTCGCCGTCGACGAAGCCGTTCACGACGTGCGCGTGAACGCGGTTTCTCCCGGCAATGTCTACACTCCGCTGTGGCAAGAAGCGATCAACGCCGCAGCCGATCCCGCCGCCTGTCGCGCCGAAGGTGACGCCGCCCAACTCTTAGGCCGCATGGGAACGATCGAAGAAACCGGCAAGCTCTGCCTGTTTTTAGCGGCCGATGCGACCTTCACCACAGGAGTGGACCACATTCTTTCCGGCGGCGCTGAGCTCAGCTACGGGCGCAAGACGCGTAAAGGTTAGAGAACTGGGGCGCCGGACTAGCACCGGCGACATCGAACCACCTAGCCACCGCCTCTCGGCAGCTCGTGATATACCGCGCGCCATGCCGATCACCGCAACTGACCGCCATTTTCATCTCCACAACACGTCGTTGAGCTACATCCTAAGCGTGACTGAGCTGGGGTATCTCGCGCTCTGGCACTTCGGGCCGCGCGTTTCCGATGCTCACGTCGAGTCGCAGGTGAGTCACAATCCTTTGGCTTGGGCCACCATCGTGGACCCAAAGCTTTCGTCGTTCACACTTGAACGCTTGCCGCAGCCGCTCGGTTTTGGGGGCCGTGGAGATTTTCGCACAACGAGCCTGGAAGTCCGCACGGCAAGTGGGTCGCAGGTTTTAGATCTTCGCTACAAGCGACACGTTGTCCAAGCTGGAAAACCCAAATTGGTGGGGCTCCCGCACGCTTATGCCGAGGTTGACTCTGAAGCAGAAACACTCACCGTGACACTCAGCGACGTTACCGGAAGCATTGAGGTCGATTGCTGCTTTTCAATCTTCGCGAATTACCCGGTGGTGACCCAGAGCTTCTGCATTCGCAACACCTCCAATGCGCCGATCAGCTTGGAAAAGGCTCTGAGTGCGTCCTTGGACCTGTATGGCACTCGCCAGGAGCTCGTGACTTTATGCGGCGGATGGGCGCGAGAGCGCCACGTGGAGCGTGCCCCGTTGCGCCAGGGTGTGCAGAGCATCGGCAGCACACGTGGCAACAGTTCCCACCAATACAACCCCTTCATTGCCTTGTGCGAAGAAGGCACCACCGAGGAGCACGGCCGAGCGACTGGAATGTCGTTAGTTTACAGTGGCAACTTTCAGGCCTCTGTTGAACTGGACACCAATCTCACTGTGCGGGCAATGATCGGCATTCATCCTGATGCTTTCAGCTGGCAGCTCAAGCCCGGCACGGCTTTTCAAACGCCAGAAGCACTTCTCACTTTTTCTGAGACCGGCCTCGGCGGATTGTCTCAAGGCTTGCATCGTGTGCTGCGTGAAAGGGTGTGCCGCGGCTACTATCGCGACCGTGATCGCCCCGTGGTGATGAATAGCTGGGAGGCGTTGTATTTTACGTTTGACGCTGAAAAAGTGGTCGAGTTAGCGCACGATGCGAAAGCTGTGGGGGCGGAAGTTTTGGTGCTCGATGACGGCTGGTTTGGTAAGCGCGACAATGATCTTTCCGGTCTTGGCGATTGGGTGGTCAATGAAAACAAGTTGAAGGGCGGCCTCTCTCTGCTGATCCAACGAGTGCGAGAAGCAGGGGTTGAGTTTGGGCTTTGGTTTGAGCCGGAGATGGTATCCCCGGATAGCGACCTTTACCGTGCGCATCCTGATTGGTGCTTAGCCACTGATGGCTATGATCGGACTCAGGTACGCCACCAGCTCGTTTTGGATCTTGGGCGTGAGGATGTGCAAGCGTACCTGATCGAGGCACTCTCAGCAGTGCTCGGCTCCGCACCTGTTCGCTATGTCAAATGGGACATGAACCGCAATCAAACCGAACCGGGTTCGGCACTCTTGAAGGACGGACGCCAGGGCGAGGCCCAACATCGCTACATTCTGGGCTTGTACGCGGTCCTCGAAGCCCTCACTCAGCGCTTTCCCGAAGTCCTCTTTGAGGGCTGTGCCGGCGGCGGTGGCCGCTTTGATTCAGGCCTGCTCTATTACATGCCGCAGCACTGGACGAGCGACAACACCGATGCCCGCGAGCGCACGCTCATCCAATACGGCACGAGTTTCGCTTATCCGGCGATATCCATGTGCGCCCACATCTCAGCTTCGCCGAATCACCAAATGGGAAGAAACACCCCGGTGAAGACGCGCGCCATCGTGGCTGGCTCGGCCAATCTCGGATTGAGCCTCAGCCCTAACAGGCTCACACCTGAAGAGCTTGCCGTGATCAAGGAGCAGATTGCCGAATACAAGCTGCGTCGCCATTTGGTGCAATTTGGCACTTTCCATCGCCTGCTGGATCCCTTTTGTGGCAATGCGGGCGCTTGGATGTTCGTGTCTGAAGATCGCCGGGAAGTATTCGTGGCTTACTCACAAACACTCTCTGCCACCAATCGTGCCGAGCCCATCGTTCGCCTGCGTGATCTGAATCCCAACCTCACTTACACGGAAGCGAAGACTGGTCAGAAGTTCGGGGGCGATGCGCTCATGGCGCTGGGGCTGCTCGTGCCTCAACCGCATCCGCAGGGTGATTTTCCTGCGGCCAGTTGGTTCCTCACGGCAGAATAGCCACTATAAGCTAACCTTGAAGCCCAGGCTGGCTCCGAGCTCAATTCCTGACATCGCCGTGAGCCCCGACCCTTCGCCAAGGGCGGTGACACTCCGAAACGGTGCCCCGACGGTGAGCGAAATAGGAAGCGAGGCCGCCTTGCTGAGGCGGATCTCCGGCGTGAGCTCCACTCGCCCATAGGCAAACCACGCCCCGTACTCCGTGCCACGACTCGCCACGGTGGGCTCACCTGAAAAACTGACTCGACCGAGAGCAGAGGATACCCCGAAACGCAATCGCGCGCTTGAACCGCGCCAGACCACGCACCCCAGGCTCGGCTCCAGAACCAGAACCTGCCCCGCCACAGTTCCCAAAGGCGACCGATCCGGAAAACTGCGGCGATAGCCAAGCGCCCAACTGAGCATGAAGCAGGCCGGCAGCTTCCACTCCAACAGAACATCCCCACCGATCTGCTGTTGGCCTCCTTGGTAGCTGGCGACCGCGGCACGCCCTCCCAGCGCCAATGCGGCACCTGTCGACGCTTTTTGCACACGACGTACAGCTAGCTTCACTTCGCTTGGCGCAGCTCTTTCGGCCTGTGCCGAAGCTTCCGTCGTCAGCGACATTTCAGCCCAACTCGCGCGCAAGAGTTCATCCGCCGCAATCGCTAACGCTAGCTCTCGTGCACCTTCCGGGAATCGTCCGAGGTCGATTTCGCGACTGACGGTCTTCGAAGTCACCGCATCGCGCACGCCCACCGTTACCACGACTTGTTGCTGCGAGCCGACCTCTACGGGATTGGATGGCTCGCTGACACGAATGACGGCAAGCGAAGGATTCTCTGGGCTTTCGCTCAAAAAACAAGCACTGATCCCGACATCCTTGAGGCTCACTCGGAGATCCTCAAGCGCTCGCTCTCGGGCAGCGGGCGAGACATTCCAGCTGTCAAAGTCGATCTGAACCCAGGGCCTCTTTCCACTGCCACACCCCGCGCTGCGATTCACTCGAGTCTCAGCTTGCGCGGCTGGTGACGCCAACATCAGCGACGCTGAGCTAAGGAGGCAAAACGCCAGGCCTCGGAAAGACATGTACCTCGCACGGTACTTCCGAGTGAGCCGTCCGTCGAGGCCGTGCTAAGCAGCCGACCCATGTTACCGGGCCCACTGCTCCCGCCAGTTGAAGCGCCCGAGGATTTCGTGCCGCGCGCCCTATGCGAGACGTGCGACCGACCCAAGCCGCTGTGTTTGTGCGCTTTCGTGAGGCCCCGTGCGACGAAGACGCGCGTCGTACTCCTCCAACACCCACGCGAAAGCAGCGTTCGCATCGGCACCGTGCGGCTTCTGCTTCTCGGCTTACCCAGCGCTAGCCTCCACGTGGGATTAGATTTCTCAACTGACACAGCGCTCGAAGCCGCCCTCTCAAACCCGAACGCACCGCCCATTTTACTCTTCCCCGGCGAGAATGCGGAAAACCTTGAGGACTCAGCACCCGACTGGCCCGTCACGCTTGTGGTGGTGGATGGGACTTGGTGGCAGGCGAACAAGCTTCTCAAGCTCAATCCTAGGATCGCGGCCCTCCCACGTTATTGCCTAAA
>Ga0335394_10008264_pt1 | contig 11743 bp, 10 predicted proteins | sample MAT03_FD_205741 | JGI IMG/M metagenome (GOLD analysis project Ga0335394, IMG submission 205741) | Freshwater microbial communities from Lake Fryxell liftoff mats and glacier meltwater in Antarctica - MAT-03 (spades assembly) (version 2) ... | reverse complement strand
CTCATCCTCGGCGGTGCTCCTGAACTCGAAGAGCGTCCGTACGGTCCCTCCGGGCTGCTTGAGGTGTACGGCGTAACTGTTGGGTTCTCGGCGACCGGCGACACCACAGTCGACGCGCTTGTCGCTGGCACGATCAACATCGCCAATGTGTTCAGCGCAGACCCGCGCATCCAAACCGAAGGTCTCGTCACACTCGCTGACCCTGACGGACTGTTCCTCGCGTCCAACGTCGTGCCGCTGGTGAGCGCTGACATAGCGGATGAGATCGCCGACGTCATCAACGCCGTGAGCGCGAAGCTCACGGCGGAGGGCCTCGTGGCACTCAATGTCAAGTCGACGGTCGACGAACTCTCACCGGACGAGATTGCGACGGCCTGGCTCACTGAGAACGGGTTGATCTAGCGCGTCACCCAATTCCGAGCAACAAGGCCCGATCGGATTCGTTCCGGTCGGGCCTTGTTGTCTTTGCGGGTGAGACTGCGCAGCGGGTGCGCGGCAAGTCGCTTGAAATCGAGAGCCGAAATCGAGGACTCAGTGGGCCACAGCTTCTGCGACCTCGACAACGACCTCGTTGTGGCGGAGGAACCACGGCGTGAATGGCGGGTCAAATCGCGCAAACCACGGTTCCCCTACTGCCGTCATGCCCGACTGCTTGACCGCGGAGAGCAGTTCCGAGCGGTGCTGCTCAAAGGATGGCTTGCTCCAGCGACCGGAGAATCGCAGCGCCGCCGCGAGCCTCGGTGGCACCGTGCGCAGCGAGACTTGACTGCGCGCCGGTAGTGGTGCGGATGCCGCGTCAAGGGATGAGGGGAGCACAAACGCGACCGTGTAGTTGCCGGCAGAAACGGATTGCACCACGGGCGCGGTCATCGCGACTCGCTGCGAGACGGCCTGCACCACCGGGGAGGTCATGTCGATTGACCGCTGAGCAGTGTTCTCACCACTGATGTAGCCGAAGAGGTAGCGGAACGCGCGGTTGCCAGCATCTTCAAAGTCCGCGGAGACCTCGGTTTCGGCTACGACGTGCTCGGGGTAGCGACGCACCTCAAACCCGTCTTCGACACGAACCACATCGTACGGCTGCTTCTCGGTCATGCGCAGATACTACGCTCCGAGTCTTGACCTACTCCGAGTCTCGGCCTACTCCGATTGCGGCCGTTGCGAGAACGTCGACAACAGTTCGCTGATGCGGTGGTCGCCATCGAGCGGGTGCCGCAACGGCATTTCGGTATTCAGCAGATAGCTATTGCGGCGGCCTTCGCGAACGCGCGCTAGGTATCCGGCTTCTTCGAGTTCGCCGACGATTCGTTGCGCAGCACGCTCGGTGATGCCAACCAATTCGGCGACATCGCGCAACCGAACATTGGGATTTTTCGAAACGCACAGGAGAACATGGGCGTGGTTGGTGAGGAACGTCCAGTGCGCCATGCCAGAAGTGTACCGTCATACGCGCCGTTTTACAGTAAACGTTTATCCCGACTCGATTTACATGCTACGTTTTTCCTGTTTTAGAAAACCGGTCTTGGAGGAGTCAGGAATGATCGAGCAAGTACTCGTGGTAGCCGCGCTGGTAGCGACTCCAATGGCGGCAATCACAGCCGTGTTGGTGGGGCGCTACTCCGCCGACCTCGCCGCAAGAAGCTCCGTGGTTCTCGGCTTCGCGGGCTGGGCCGCCGCAATCGTCCTTGCGACCCTCCGCCTTGTCGCGCCCGGGGAAGACACGGTTCGAGTGGGCGGCGTCGCGCTGACCATCGATTGGCTGGCGGTCATGATGTTGATGCTGGTGCTCGGCCTGAGCGCGGTCATTCAGTCCTATGCGGTGCGCTACCTGCGAGGGGATGCTCGGCAGGTGTGGTTCGTCGTTGCCGCAAACCTCGTTACGGCCTCGACCGCTCTCATGGTCTGCGCGAGCACAGTTCTCGGATTCGGGCTCGCCTGGCTCGCCGCCGGTGCGAGCTTGGTCGCGCTTCTCGCAACCTATCCCCACCTACCTCAGGCTCGAGCAGGAGTGCGCAGAACTGCCGCCCGATTCGTCATTGGCGACGTGCCGTTGGTGGCAGCGGTGATCATTCTGATAGTCAGCAACGGCGGCAACGTTGCCCTTGCTGATCTTGGTGAAGTCGCTCAAGGAATGACGCCATTGCTCGCAACCATGGTCGCGCTGCTCGTGGTGATCCCGGCCCTGGCTCGATCCAGTCAAGTGCCCTTCCACGGGTGGCTTCCCGCGACTTTGGCTGCGCCGACCCCGATCTCCGCCCTCATGCATGCGGGGGTTGTGAACGCCGGTGCGATTCTCATTCTCAGGTTCTCGCCTTCGCTTGGCGAGTCGATCGCTGCGATGACGATTGTGTTCATTGCTGGCGCCGTCACGCTGCTCTACGCGTCCGCTGTCAGGCTCGTGAAACCGGACGTGAAGGGCCGCCTGGTGTTCTCGACCATGGCGCAAATGGGCTTCATGATTCTTGCCTGCGGGATGGGTGCCTTCGCTGCCGCAGTATTCCATTTGATTGCCCATGGACTGTTCAAGTCAGCACTGTTCCTCGGTGCCGGGTCTGGCGTCGCGCGCGAAGCCAGCCAACGCGCGTGGCCTGTCCCCGAGGCGACCGCTTGGCCACGGGCAACTGCGGCAATCGCTGTCGCGACGATCGTTCCCATCGCGGCGATCGTGTCGGCGCGCATCCTGCTCAATGTCGAACTATCTGCCGCGAGTCAAGGTCTCCAAGTCTTCGTTGTGTTCACGGCGGCAGTGGCACTCGGCACCACACTCTGGCGGCACTTCGCAGTCTCGACGGCGATCCTCGGCGGTCTTGCGATCACCGCTCTCACCTTCGGATACACCGCGCTAATCAGTGTCTTCGAGACGGCTTTGGGCTTTGGACCGATCCCAGCGGCCGTCAACGCCTGGTGGCTCATCGCGCCGGGTGTCGCGTTGCTCGCCCTTCAGCTGCTGCTGCGCCCTGGACCCGGCAATACCCTCACCCACCGTCTCTATGCCATGGCTCTTGCGGCCGGAACACCATCGGCGACAACGCAGCCGCAATCAGTCAAACTCCAGAAAGGATTTTCGTCATGAGCCTTGAGGTCCGGGCCGCGGTAGCTAAAGCTACCCGCGCGGTGATTCCGATCTGGCCGCTGTCGTCGTTCATCGCGGTGAATCCGCTGGGCGGTCGCGAGTCGGAAGACTTCTCGGTGGCCGCAGTCATGAGGTCGCTGAGCGCGTTCCGTGCCGACTACTCGGCTGGGCGCATCACCGACGTCGAACTTGCTGCGGTTCTGACGAATCGCGTGCCCGAACTGGACGACGCCGGACGCGTTACTCTCAATGGTCGAGATTGGACCGCGATTGATCTACTCGTCGCCGACCTTGTTCGCGGTGAGCAGGCGCCATCCGCACCAGTACTGCCGGCGGCCCCTGACCGGGTCGACGAACTCGTCGCGAAGTGGGTTGCCGCCTACCTCGACCCGCACCCCGCGTGGCCGATGCCCAATCGCGGGCTCGGGCTGTGGGCAGCGTGGGGGGCAATGGCGCGGCACGACCCGCAACTCCCCGCGAAAGCCCGTCGGCAGCTCGCCAACCTCCCGGCAAGCGCCGACGAGGGACTCGCCAACGCGCTCACCAAGCTCGGACTCGACGATGGCGCGGCCGACCAGATCCTGAAGATCGAGGCGCGCCGGATGCCCGGATGGGTGGGGTACATCAAGTGGCGCGCGGCTCAGGTTGGCGACATCGATCTGACCTCGTATCTTGCCGTCTGCTTGACTCTGCGCTGGGCGCTCGGCTTGCCGTTGCCAGAGCCGACAACGGAGTCCAAGACCGAGCTTGCGGCCAAGCCACAGACTGATCTAGCGACGGATGCGACGAGGGCAGCAACACTCGCAGCGTCGCTGTCACCGGAGCCCGCGGCATCCGCCACTCTCGCAAGTATCGCCAGGATTCTGGCGCTGCATCCGCCGCAGGACCATGCGGCAACGTGGCAAGCCGCGTACGAAGAGCATTACCGGCGACGCCTTCTGAGTTCGCTGCCGGTGACCAGCGAACGGGTTACCGACCCGAAGGTGCAGGTCGTCATGTGCATCGACCCCCGCTCGGAAGGGATGCGCCGCCACCTTGAGGTGGACCCAGACATCGAGACCCTCGGATTCGCCGGGTTCTTTGGTGTACCGATCCGCTTCGCGAGCTATCTCGCTCGCGGCAGTGTCGATGCGCTCCCTGCACTGCTGAGTCCTCGACACGCGGTTACCGAGACAGCGACCGATACGGTTCAGGCGAAATTGCGCACCAACGCGTTCCGAGTGCGCGATGCCTTCACTGCCGGTGGTCACGCCAGCGAGACTTTGCCGCCGGCTCCCTTTGCCTTGGCCGAGACGGTCGGCTGGTTCTCGGGTATCGCAACTCTGGTGCGCACGCTTTCGCCGAGCTTGGCTGGCGCCATCGATGCGGCGCAGCACCGCACGACACCACTGCTGAAGACCGAGGTCACCGTCGCGACGGCTTTCACGCTCGAGGAGCGTGCTGCCATGGCAGAGACGGGGATCCGCATGATGGGGCTGGATCGTTGCGCTCCGCTCGTGATTCTCAGTGGCCACGGCTCAACGAGCGCAAACAACCTGTATCAGTCGGCGCTCGACTGCGGAGCGTGCGGCGGAAACCCGGGGGCTGCGAACGCCAGGGCCGGCGCGGCGATTTTCAACGATCCAAACGTGCGCGACCTCCTTAAGAAGCGCGGACTTCCAATCCCCGCGACGACGTACTTCGTGGCAGCAGAACACAACACGGTCTCCGACCACATCGAAATTCTCGATCCTCACCTCATTCCAGAAAGCCACGCGGCCGCGGTGCGCGAGTTCACCGCGGCCCAGAACACCGCCGCGGATCTGCTCGTCGTCGAGCGAGCCGGCCTCCTTCCCGGGGCGAGCGAACAGCCGCTTGCACGTCTGCGGGCACGGGCGGATGACTGGGCCGAGGTGTATCCCGAGCTCGGACTCGTGCGCAATGCCGCTCTCATCATCGGCCCGCGAGAGATGACTCGAGGGGTTGACCTAGAGCGGCGAGTCTTCATGCACTCCTATCGCCCGGAGTGTGACCCTGACGGTACCGCGCTTGAAACGATCATGACTGCCCCGTTGGTCGTAGCCCAATGGATCAACCACCAGTACTATTTCTCCACTGTGGACAAGAACCTGTGGGGCGCTGGAACCAAGACGATCCACAACGCGATCGGATCAATCGGCGTGCTCGCTGGCCAAACCGGCGACCTGAAGATCGGCTTGCCTTTGCAGTCTGTTTCCGTTGGCAATCGCGACCTGCACGAAGCAATGCGGCTGACCGTGCTCATCGAGGCACCGCTCGAACGCGTCTGGGCAATCATCGCGCGCAACCTGGTGCTGCGGCAGCTGTTCGATAATCATTGGGTCATGCTCACCGCGCGCAACGACCCGAACAGTGATTGGCAGCGCTACAGCACCTCCGGTTGGATTTCGGACCCGCTCGCCCCGTGAACCAAAAAGCCTGAACCGCACAAAGTCGAATCCACAGAAGGAGACAATTAATGGATGGCCTGACCAAGATGACCAAGATCGAGATCGTGATCTCTGGTCGCGACGCACCCCCGATCCGAGAACTCATCACGTCGGCCGGAGCTACTGGCTACACGTCGGTATCCGGCGTATCGGGGCTCGGGCACCACGGGCCACACTCTGGCGCGCTGCTGTTCAACGAGTCCGACACGCTCACCATGCTCATTACGGTGTTGCCGCCGGAGAAAGCATCCGCCCTGATCAGTGCAGTGCGCACGCTACTTGACGATGGCCCCGGAGTGATGTTTGTCGCCGACACCTATGTCAGCAGGCCTGAATACTTCGGATGATTACCGGCCAGTACACGGGAGGCGTCGTTGCGTTTGCGACGATGCACGGCAAGGAACGGCTCGCTCGAGAACCGTTTCGTGACATCCTCGGTGCAGAGGTCGTCGCGGTTGCGGATCTCGACACTGATCAGTTTGGAGCCTTCTCGGGCGAGGTCGCGCGAACCTTGAGCCCACGAGCCGCAGCGAGCGCGAAGGCCAGGCTTGGCATACAGCTTGCCGGAACCCCGTACGGCCTTGCCTCAGAAGGTAGCTTCAACGCCGGCCTCGGATTCGTTGTCGAACACCACGAAGTGCTGCTCTTCGTTGATGAAACTCGGGGCCTCGAACTCGTCGAAGGAAGTGTCGCCGCCTCGCCATTGCCTCCCGGACGCACGATCACTTCGTTGGACGAAGGCCTCGGGTACGCAAAGTCGATCGGGTTCCCAGAGCAGGGCGTGCTGCTTCGCGCCGGCGAATCCGGAGGGGTCGTGCGAAAGAATATTGAGAGCGCGGATGCACTCACTGAAGTTCTCAACGAGTTGCTGAGCACTGCAGGCGGCCCGGTGACGATCGCGCCGGACTATCGCTCGCATCGCTGCCCGTCGCGCGCTTCGGTCATTGCCGAGCTCGCGACCACGATGGCGCGACGCCTTGCGACCCCCTGCCCGGTGTGTCAGACCCCGGGGTTCGGACGCGTCGACGTCGAACGCGGCCTACGTTGCGCGGACTGTGGGCAACCCACCGGCGTCATCGCAGCCGATATCGACGGATGCGGTGCGTGCCCCCACACCGTTCGCATCCCGCGACCAGAGCAACGCGCCTCGCCGCAGTGGTGCGACTTCTGCAACCCGTGATGCTTCCTGGGGCGATGCCTGCTGCTAGCGGGATGGCTGCGAAGACGCAGCCGTCAGCGCCTTCCCGCTCACGATGATGGGCCAATCGACGCCAGTGGCATGAGTTCCTCGGCCGGGACGGGTCGCTCAGGGCGCCAGCGAGTTTGTAGACAGGATGCCCGCGACGACCTGCCACGCGAACGCTGCCTTCGTGGCAAGGCTGAGCGCAATGTAGGCGCGCTCCTCGTTCTCGTAGGTGCGCCCGGCAGGGATGCCGCGGAACCCGAGCCACTGGTTAATTCCGAACGCGAAGAACAGCACGAGCAAAGTAACCGTGAGCACTCGAATCCAGCTGGCCTGGTCATAACCGCTTGTCGCACCAGGCGCCAACACGTGCAAAGCGATGACCCCCCACGGCACGATTCCGACGATGCTGGCGAACACGAACGGTTGCAGAGTGCGGGCGGGGGTGCCGAGCCGCTCCTGCATCCACAGAAAGATGACGAGCGCGGACTGGGCCGTGTAGATGAGGACGAGCGTGCTGAGGTTTGTGATGCCGTTCAGCTGCGCGAGCAGAAACAACATGATCGACGAACTGAGCCCTAACTCGACCCAACGGATCGGGTTGCGCTTGCGCTCGATTGCGCCCCGGTAGCGTGCGCCGAGCACTGGTGTGGCGACGAGCAAGTGATGCACCGCTGGCAGCAGGAGCACGACGACAGCGCCAAGTCCGACATTGACAACACCCAGCAGAATGCTTTCGGCAGGCAGCCCTGCTTCCGGAGCCCCGGTTGGGTACGTGACTGTCACCGGAAGCAGCAGTCCCTGGGTCTGGAGGACGATCGCGACGACCGCAACCGCCTGGACGAAGTGCAGGATGCCAGCGGTGAGGTTCAAGGAACGAAGGTTCACTCGAGGCACTGACTGCAAACATAGGTAACGCGGGCTGTGCAAGGGCTCAACAAAACCACAAACCTATCGAAATTCCGGATTCTCGGACGCGGCAGGATAACAAATTCAGGCGAGCGGAGACGGAGGGATTTGAACCCTCGGAACCCGTGAGGGTTCTCCACCTTAGCAGGGTGGTGCACTAGGCCGAACTATGCGACGTCTCCTAGTTGTTCGTCAGCAATCATAGCTACTTGCAGTGGAGCGCCAGAATCGGCGCGGGCGGTGAACACGCTCGAGGCACAGGTTGTCCACATTTCGGTGGACACCTAGACTCTGTGCAGACGTATCTGCCGCGGCATCCGCGCGCTTCGTCGCTCTCGTCTGGCTGGCTCCTGACACCGCATCGGAGCCAGCCAGCGCTATTCGCTGAGGCTGCCGGCTCCGTTCTCGGTATTAGTACGCGATCGAGCAGGTGTAGTCCGCTGCGGTTTGACCGCGCACGCCTTCCACAACCGGAAGACCGGTGTTGTCGATCGGAGCGACGGCTGGTACGTCAGTTGCCGTGGGATCTGGGGCGGCTGGGATCGGCGCATTGGGGTTGAGTTCCGAACCCCGGCCGTCTCCCGCTGCTTCCAGCAGGAATGGCTGATCCGAGGCAATCTGCGCCATAAGAGCATCTCCACGCGCCTGTTGTGGTTGCACCTTGCCCGAGTAGATACCGGTTCCGCCGGTGCTACCGGGATACTGCACAAAGGTCACACGCTCCAGCGGAATGTCCTTCAGCGCGAGGGCAATAGAGGCCATCGTCGAGACATCGGCGAGGCTGCTTGAAAGCACCATGTTGCCGATCGCAGCGTTGGCGATGTTGTAAACCTTCTTGATATCTCCGAGAGTCTCTGAGCTCTTGAGCGTACGAACCAGCGACGAAAGGTAGACCTGCTGAGAGCTGATGCGGGTCAGGTCGCTGCCGTCGCCAACGCCCTTTCGAGTTCGGAGGAACGCAAGCGCCTCGAAACCTTTCAGGGAATAGGTACCAGCGACGGGTAGATCGATTTGTGAATACTCATCGACGATCGGGCCGCTCACACACACGTCGACACCGCCGATAGCGTCAGTGATCTTGATGACCCCGTCAAACGAGATCATTCCAGCGAACTGAATTGGGAGGCCGGTGAGGAGCTCAACGGTCTGCACTACGCAGGGGAGCCCACCGTAGAAGAGCGCGGTGCTGATGGGCTCAGTGGAGTATCCCTTGGTTCCAGACCCATCTTCCCAGGCACACTCCGGGATGCCGACGACCAAATCACGGGGAAAGCTAATGGCGGTGGCGTTGGTCTGGTCCTCCGAGACGTGCAAGAGCATGTTCACGTCGTTCAGCACTGACGACGTCTCTTCTTCTGAACCGCCGATGCCGCCTTGGCCGACACGAGTGTCTGTGCCGACGACAAGGATGTTGAATCCCCCCTTGATAGCACCAATCTGCGGGGGCGGGCCAAGCGTTTCACTGACCAGCGTGACGACCTCGCGCTGCGAGTAAATGCTGTTGAACGCCACTGCACCAACCGACGCACCGCTGATGAGCACGACTGCGAGAGTGGCGGCTACGAATTTTACGATGGTCGGCCAGGGGTTCGACTTCTTCAGTTGACCGTGGCGGGCAATGCCCTGCGACGCGGCTGATCTATTGGAGCGCGGACGCAACTCGCTCATGACAGATCCCTTTCGTCGTGCTTCACTGGGGTTGATCACTGCGAGCGGAGGGCGTGGGATTCGAACCCACGAGACATTTCTGCCCACCAGTTTTCAAGACTGGCTCCATCGGCCGCTCGGACAGCCCTCCCGGTATGACCAAAAAGCAGTGTAACCGATCACGCAACCGTGACCCTGAAGATCGGCTAGAAGTTGGCCAGCAGTGTCGCAACGCCGTCGTCGAGGTCGGTTCCTGTCATTTCGCTCGCAACCTCGACCACCTCGGCCGGTGCCTGGCCCATCGCGACTCCGCGCCCCTCCGCGGATGCCCATTCCAGCATTTCGATGTCGTTGCGACCGTCTCCGACCGCCATCACCCGCGAGCGCGGTATCCCGAGCATCTCGCGCACCCGCTCGAGCGCCGTTGACTTATTGATACCGTCCGGAGCGATGTCGAGCCACGCGGTCCAGCCGACGTTGTAGCTGACTTTGTGGAGCCCCATCCGCTCGACGACCGAAAGGAATTCCTCGACCTCGTGCTCCGGCGAAATGACGACGACCCGGGTTGCGTGAGTAGTCATGAGTTCTGCGAAGTCAACTTTCTCGCTGATCGCACCCAGCGTGCCATCCGGAAAGTACCCGGTGTATCGGTAGAGACCTTCCTCGTCTTCGACCGCGTAGTTTGCCGTCTCAAGACTCGAGCGGATGGTCGTCAGCACATCGCTGGGATCGAAGGTTTCGACATGGAAACGCCGGTATCCGGTCGGCGCTTCCGGATCGCGAGTCAAGGTGATCGCGCCGTTTGAGCACACAACGTACTGCGGCGCGATATCGAGCCGATCGAGAATCGGCATCGTCATGGCCACACTTCGCCCGGTCGCGAGCATCACTTCATGGCCGGCGTCGCGAACACGCTGCACCGCTACGGTCACGCTGTCGTTGATCACCCCGTCTTCGCGCAGCACGGTACCGTCGATGTCTAGGGCGATGAGCCATCGCTCGGTCACGCTGGTACCTCCAGCCGCGCGAGCCCGCCGAGGTAGCGCCGAAGGGCCTCTGGAACGATCACCGAGCCATCCGCCTGCTGATGCGTTTCGAGAATCGCGACGATCCAGCGAGTCGTGGCGAGGGTGCCGTTGAGCGTCGCTACCGGGGTGGTCTTGCCCGTGTCAGTGCGATACCGAATATCGAGCCGTCGCGCCTGGTAGGTCGTGCAGTTACTCGTCGACGTGAGTTCGCGGTACGCCCCCTGCGTTGGAATCCACGCCTCGACGTCGTACTTGCGCGCGGCGCTAGACCCGAGGTCGCCTGCCGCAACGTCGATGACTCGGTAGGCCAATTCGCACGCCTGCAGCATGCGCTCTTGGAAGCTGAGTAAGCGCAGGTGTTCGGCTTCGGCATCCTCAGGGAGCACGTAGCTGAACATCTCAAGTTTGTTGAACTGGTGCACCCGAAGGATGCCCCGGTTGTCTTTGCCAGCCGCGCCAGCTTCGCGCCGAAAACAGGTCGACCAGCCGGCGTACCGCAGTGCTCCCGCGCCCAGATCGAGGATCTCGTCGGAGTGGTAGCCGGCGAGCGCGACCTCGCTCGTGCCGGTGAGATAGAGATCATCAGCTGGCAGATAGTAAATCTCGTCAGCGTGTTGGCCGAGGAAGCCGGTGCCGGCCATGATCTCCGGGCGCACGAGCGTTGGCGTGATGAGCGGAATGAAGCCGCCGTCGATCGCAGTATCGAGTGCGAAGTTCATGAGTGCCAATTCGAGTCTGGCGCCCATCCCCTTGAGAAAGTAGAAACGGCTGCCAGATACCTTGACGCCGCGCGCGATGTCGATCACGTCGAGCAGTTCGCCAAGTTCAGCGTGGTCGCGTGGCTCGAAGTCGAAGGCGGCTGGAGTGCCGACCTCGCGCACGAGTTGCCAGTTCTCTTCTCCGCCGGCCGGCACCCCATCGACAATGACGTTGCCGATCGAACCGATGATCCTGGTGAACTCGGCCGTGGCGTCGTGAGCGACTTGCTGCGCGGTCTTGACCCGGGCCGCGAGCGATTGAGCCTCGGCGACCAGCTGCTTCTTCTGCTCGGCTGGCGCTGCCGCGACGGTTTTGCCAAAGCGGTTTTGCTCGGCGCGAAGATTCTCGGATTCGGCGATACTGGCCCGGCGTTCCATGTCGGCGGCCAAGGCCGCATCTACCAACTCGACGGCGGCACCCCGAAACTGCTGTGACCGCCTGACAAGTTCTGGGTCATCACGCATGAACTGGGGGTCGATCACCCGTACAGCCTAGCGATCGCATTGCTGAGGCTATGCCGTACCGTTTGGTTGTGGCATCCATTCGAACCGGCGCAAAATCGCGCGCGGCCGTCGTGTACAACCCCACCAAGGTGGATACCGAGAAACTGCGTTCGGCGGTCAACTCCGCTGCATCGGCTGCCGGTTGGGGACCCACTGCGTGGTTCGAAACTACCGAGACGGATGCCGGTCAGGCT
>Ga0335394_10008256_pt1 | contig 11751 bp, 5 predicted proteins | sample MAT03_FD_205741 | JGI IMG/M metagenome (GOLD analysis project Ga0335394, IMG submission 205741) | Freshwater microbial communities from Lake Fryxell liftoff mats and glacier meltwater in Antarctica - MAT-03 (spades assembly) (version 2) ... | reverse complement strand
GATGGCGCCGCCGAGGGTCTCTCCGGAGCGTCGAAGGGCGCGATGGAGGGCGGCTTCAAGGGGGCGTTGGAAGCCAAGACCGGCTTCGCGGACGGGGCCGCGGAAGGTGCTCACGAAGGCCTGGACCTGGACGTACCCGACGGGGGTCTTCTGGCCTCGCTGGTGTCGGTTCTGCGGCTACGCTCGGCGCCGCTCACCGTCGTCTTTTCGCTCTTCGCGCTGTTCGCGTGGCTCGGCTCGGCGCTCGCGATGACGAGCTTCGGCAACCATCTGCCGTTGCCGGGCTGGCTCACCGGGATTACAGTGCTGCTGGTCTCGGGCATCCTCTCGCTCATCCTCACGTCGATCGCGATCCGACCGATCGCGCCGGTCTTCGCGACGCGGCACGCCAGGACACACAACAACCTGATCGGGCGGGTGGTGGTCGTCTCGACGGGCAACGTGGACGAGAAGTTCGGCCAGGCGACGCTGGAGGACGGCGGCGCTGGCCTCATCGTCCAGGTGCGCGCCGACGTCGGGCTGCGACTGCGTCGTGGCGATCGCTGCCTGGTGGTGGACGTGGAGGGCGGCGCGTTCCGGCTCGAGAGGATGACGGATCTTCTTTCCGACCCCGGCGGGGTGGCAAGCGACGAGATCCGCCGCGAAGCGCGGGCCGAAGTCGAGGCCGTGCTGGCTGAAGATGCCGTCCTGGCCGAAGATCAGGGCGCGATGGAAGCCGAAGCCGCCCGAAGACGCGCACGGTCCCAGAGCTAGTCGTGTACCCTCTGCACCCCGATGGCGCGCCCATCGGGGCGTCCTGGGGGCCGTACGCCAGCGCTTACGAGGACAGCCCGAAAGCGGGCTGGTGAGAGAGAGAACATGTCGGACGAAGTCATTCTGATCGTCGTGGGCGCCGTCGTCGGCCTCATCTTCATCTTCGGCATTGTCGTCATGATCGCCAAGTTCTACCGCCAGGTGGATCAGGGCACCGCGCTCATCGTCAACACGATGCAGGACGAGCCGATCGTCACGTTCACCGGCAAGACGGTGTGGCCGATCGTGCATCGCGCCGAGACGATGGACATCTCGGTCAAGACGATCGACCTCGAACGAGACGGCAAAGATGGCCTCATCTGCAAGGACAACATCCGAGCCGACATCAAGGTCACGTTCTTCGTCCGGGTGAACAAGACCAAGGACGACGTGCTGCGTGTCGCTCAGGCGATCGGCTGCGCGCGCGCCTCGAACTCCGCGGTCATCCAGGAGCTGTTCGTCGCGAAGTTCTCCGAAGCCCTCAAGACCGTGGGCAAGATGATGAACTTCGAGAGCCTCTACCAGGAGCGCCAGGGGTTCAAAGACGAGATCATCCGCGTCATCGGCACCGATCTGAACGGCTTCGTCCTCGACGACTGCGCGATCGACTACCTCGAGCAGACGCCCATCGAGACGCTCGACAAGGACAACATCATGGATGCCGAGGGCATCCGGAAGATCACCGAGCTGACGGTGATCCAGAACGTCAAGACCAACGAGCTCCGTCAGAGGGAGCGCATGGAGATGGGCAGCCAGAACCTCGCCGGCGACGAGGCGATGTTCCGCTTCGAGAAGAGCCGCGCCGAGGCGGAGGCCAAGAAGAACGCCGAGATCGCGACCGAGCAGGCCCGCCTCGAGAACGGTGCGCGACGCTCGGCCGAAGCCGAGCACAAGCACACGATGCTCGTTCGTCAGAAGAACGAGGAAGAGGTCGCCGTCGCGGTCGAAGGCAAGGAGCGCGCGACCCTCGTCGCACGTCAGAACAAGGAGCGCGAGGTCGCGGTCGAGAAGGAGCGCACCGAGAAGGCGCGCATGCTCGAGGCGGTCGGGCGCGAGCGCGAGGTCGAGCTGCAGCAGATCGCCAAGCAGAAGGACGTCGAGGTCAAGAAGAAGGAGATCGCCGACGTCATCCGCGGGCGCATCGCCGTCGACAAGACCGTCGCTGAGGAGGAAGAACGCATCAAGGATCTGCGCACCTTCTCTCAGGCGACCCGCGAAAAGACCCAGATCACCATCGCCGCCGAGGCCGCCGCCGCCGATCACCTCGTCAAGCAGGTGAAGGCCGCCGAGGCCAGCGAGGAGGTCGCGAAGTACGACGCTCGCAAGACGATCCTCGAAGCCGACGCCTACCTCGAATCGAGCGACAAGGCGGCCCGCGCGAAGATCCGCATGGCGGAAGGCATCCAGGCCGAAGCGGCAGCCGCCGGTCTCGCCGAGGTCCGCGTGAAGGAGGCCGATGCCGCCGCGATCGAAAAGATCGGAATGGTAGAGGCGCGCGTCCAGCTCGAGAAAATGCAGGCCGCCGCGACCGGCGAGGAGAAGCAGGGCCTCGCACGGGTGAAGGTCGCCGAGGCGGAAGCCGTGGCGATCGAGAAGCGCGGTCTGGCCGACGCCAGCGTGATCCGCGAGCGCATGGCGGCCGAGGCGAGCGGCATCGAGGCGAAGGGCACCGCCGAGGCGCGTGTCCAGGATGTCAACGCCGGAGCCGTCGAGAAGATGGGCGCCGCCGAGGCCAGCGCGACGCGCCAGCGCCTCACGGCGGAGGCCGACGGCATCACCGCCAAGATGGCCGCGATGAAGCAGCTCGATCCGGAGAGCCGCGGCCACGAGGAGTTCCGCATCCGCCTCGAGGCCCAGAAGGAGATCGCGATGGAAGCGCTGCACGTCCGCGAGAAGGTCGCCGCCCAGCAGGCGACGATCCTGTCCTCCGCGCTCGAGCACGCCAAGATCCAGATCGTTGGAGGCGACGGGCAGTTCTTCGACAAGTTCGTCAAGGCGCTGGCGGTGGGTCAGGGCATCGACGCCGTGGTCGATCAGAGCGACCTGCTCAAGAGCGTCGTGGGCGAGTACCTCTCGGGCGCTCGCAACATGCCGCAGGAGCTGCGCGACATCCTCGAGCGGCCGGCCGGCGGTGGCGTCGGCTCCGGAGGCGGAGGAGGCGGAGGAGGAGGCGGCGCGAGCGCGCCCAACCTCAGCATCACCTCGCTGCTCGGCACGATGATGGCGGGCCGCGACGACGCGACCCGCAAGAAGCTGCAGCAGCTCGCCTCCGAGGCTCGCGATCTCGGTATCGACAGTCTGACTTGAGCGCCGTCGGCTCTAGGAGGGCGCTGGGTTTCGCCGATACCGTCGCGATCCCGGCAGCGCGCGTGCTCACGTCCAGGAGGACGCTCCGCGCGACGCGCCACCGGCCTCGCTCGGTCTCGACGAAACCCAGGCGCCCTCCCCACTGGGGAGGAATTTCCCGGCGCCCACTTAGCACGTGCACCTTCATCGCGGCATGTCCGCAACCGGGAATTTGATAGATGGCCGACGAAGCGGTCAAGACGGCCACGCCGCCCGAAGGTGAGAGCGAGAGCGCAAAGGCGTTGGAGGGCGGCAGCTACGACGTCATCCGCCAGCGCCTGCTCGACCATTGCGCGACCCTCGGCAAGAAGTCCGAGACGCTCAATGAGCGGCGGGTCGCCACATTCGGCGGGACGTCGTTGTCGCTGGTCGCGACCGAGCGCATCCGCACCAAAAACAGCTGCGTCCCGCGCGACCTCAAGCAGGTCCGCGGGCAGCTGATACTCGGCTTCAACGTCTTTGTCGGCCTCAAGGTCGACACCGTCATCGACGACGTCTTCGCCCTGAACGAGTTCGTCGACAAGAAGGACGGCACGTTCAGCCTCGAGCAGCAGCCGATAAGCCCCGAGCACTTCCTCGCCGACCCGCAGTTCGTCAAGGAGTTCACCGACCTCTATCGGTACACCAAGGGCACCAAGCTCCTTCAGCTGCGCATCACCGACACGCGCATCCTTGCCATCTTCCAGGCGGGGACCCAGCTCAGCGATCAGAAGATCTTCCGCTGGGGCATCGAAAAGGGCGGCGGCATCAGGTTCATGGATGCCCGAGGCGAGGAGGACAATCGTCCCCCGCGCCAGCACGACTTCGAGTGGACGCCTCTCGGCCGCGAGGACCAGGTCGCCGGCGAGCACCCCCACTATTCGGTGGAGGACGAGGTGTTCGTCGAGACGGTGGGCGGCGACCTCACCGTCAAAATCGAGAACAACACCCGCGAAGGCCGCGGCATCTACCGCGAGCCGGTCGAGGACAAGAACCAGACGCTCGACGACGCCGAGTACCACTACGCCCGGCTCGGCTCGCTCATCCTCCTGCGCATTCGACCTTATCGCGAGGAGAAGTACCGATTCCTCGTATTCAACACCCGGACCAAATCCGTCGTCCGCATCGATGCCATCGGCACGTCCTGCCTGCAGCTGCCGGAGGACCAGGGGATCATCTTCCCCGGCGGGTACTACCTGCGCACCGGCGACTTCAAGGTCTTCGACCCGGAGATCTCCGATGGCGCAGCATTCAAGCGAATCGTCCGCTCGCCCAACGGCGAAGACGTCCTCTACGTCTATTACCGCGACGATGACGGGCAGTATCTGCTGCTGCCGTACAACATCATTCGCAAGGAGGTTCAGAACCCGCTGTCGTGCCACGGGTACAGCCTCTTCGACGACGGCAAGATCGTCCTTTTCAAGACGCTGACCGGCGAGCCCACCACGGTCCACCCGGTGCAGATCTGGCAGTCGCCCTTCATGACGCAGGAGCATGCGGCGGCGGCCCCCACCGATGGCAGCTACCTGTCCAAGGTCGGCAACGCCGACCTCGTGCGGGGCATCAGCGAGGCTTTCACGTTGGTGCGCGTCGCTGGCGTGGAGAACCCGACCCAGCAGACCTACGAAGACGCCGTCCAGAGCGCCAGACGCATGGTCGACGCGTACTACTGGCTCGGCCACGCCGAGGCGGGAGACCTCCTCACCACCATCCAGAAGGTGGTGGAGACGGGGGAGCTTGTCCTCGACGAGTTCGCCAAGGTCGCCGCGGTCAGGCGGCGCGCCGCAGAGGCCCTGTCGGAGGCGGAAGGCGCTCAGGATCGCCTGGTCTCCGGGCTGCGCCCCCAGGACCACAAGTCGGTCGACGAATTCATGCTGACGCTGGCCGCGCTCCGCAAGCAGCGCGGCCACCTGATCACGATGCGCGACATGCGCTACGTGAACTTGCCGCGCATCGACGAGCTCGAAAAGCAAATCATCGAATCGTTCGACGCGGTCAGCAAAGGTGCGGTCGAGTTCCTCCTCCTGCCCGACTCGCTCAAGCCGCTGGTCAGCCGCCTCGCCGACGTGCCCGACCGGGTGAACGCCGTCGCCAAGGCCACCGAGCTCAAATCGATCGCAACCGACGTCGACCAGGTCAACGAAGGCTTGGGCGTCCTGTCCGACGTCATCGGCGGCCTGCAGATCGAAGATCCGACCCAGCGAACCCGCATCCTCGAGGGCATCAGCGAGGCCTACGCCCAGCTCAATCGGGCGCGCGCCGTTTTGGTAGTCCGCAAGAAGGAGCTGTCGTCGGCCGAAGGTCGGCAAGAGTTCCTCGCGCAGTTCAAGCTCTTCGGCCAGTCGGTCGTCAGCTCGATCGCTATCAGCGACTCGCCGGAAAAGTGTGACGACCAGCTCTCCAAGCTGCTTTTGCAGCTGGAGGAGCTGGAGGGGAAGTTCGGCGAATTCGACGAATTCCTCGGCGACCTCACCCAGAAGCGGGAAGAGGTCTCCGAGGCTTTCTCGGCCAAGCGCCAGCAGCTCCTCGACGATCGGCAGCGCCGCGCCCAGAACATCCTCTCCGCCGCCGAGCGCGTGATCCAGGGCATCGTCCGCAAGGCCCTTGCGATCAAGACGGCCGACGACCTCGCCAGCTACTTCGCGTCGGACGCGATGGTGCTGAAGCTGCGCGATCTCGCCAAGCAGCTCCAGGAGATGGGCGAATCGGTCAAGGCCGACGAGCTCGAAGGCAAGCTCAAGGCGGCGCGGCAGGAGTCGCTGCGCGCGCTGCGCGACAAGACCGAGCTCTTCGAGGATGGCGACAACGTCATCAAGCTCGGCAAGCACCGCTTCAACGTCAGCACCCAGGCGGTCGAGCTGACGCTGGTGCCGCGGCGCGACGAGGCGACCAACAAGCCGGTCCTCTTCCTCCACCTCACCGGGACCGACTTCTACGAGCCGCTCTCCGAGCCGCGCCTGGAGGAAGCGTCGGACATCTGGGACCAATCGATCCTCTCGGAGAGCCCCGACGTCTATCGGAGCGAGTTCCTCGCCGCTTCGATCCTGTTCGCTGCGGAGAAGAACGAAGGTGGTCTGTCGATCGAGAACCTCGCGCTCGCCCAGGCCAAGCCGGGTGGTCTGCTCGAGGTCGTCCGGACGTACTCGCAGGAGCGACACGAGGAGGGCTACGAGCGCGGCGTCCACGACCAGGATGCGGCGCACATTCTCGAGAAGCTTGTCGCCATGCAGCGCACAGCGGGTCTGCTGCGCTATGCCGCAGACCCGCGCGCAGTGGCTTGCCTCTACTGGGGCCAGCTGGCCGATGCCGATCGCATCATCCTCCACCGTCGCGCGCGCAGCGCCGGGCGCCTCCGCGAGGTGATGGGCCTGGCTCGCGCCCAGCGCGAGATCGCCGAAGAGCTCGAACCTGCGATCCTGCAGACTGGCAAAGATCTCGGCCTCGCCCGCGCCCCGACGGCATTCTCCGAGGCCGATGCCCGGACCGCCGCCAGCTACGTGGTGACCGAGCTCGCCGTCGAGCGACCGCGCTTCGTCACCAGCGCTTCGGCCCAGACCCTGCGCGATTCATTGATGGGCGATCTCGATCGCCATGGATCCCGCCGCGACTTCGACGAGGACTTGCGCGCGTTGGAGAAGCACCCCAGCGCACGCCTGGCCCTGGTCCTGTCCTGGGTGCGCGGCCTGGTCGAGACCCGCCGTGAGCTTTCCTCCCACGCTTACGCCGCGCTGGAGGCGGCAGCGCTCATCGTCACCGACCGCCGGGTGGAGCGCGAGGTGTCGACCGCCAGCGTCGAGGCGACGGTCACCGGCCTGCTCGGACAGCATCCCCGCGTTCACGGCCAGTCGCTGGCGATCCGGCTCGACGAGATGCTCGGGCGCATCGATCGCTACATCCATTTTCACGTGCCACGTTTTCGGGCATTCCGCAAGCTCCGTCAAGACGTGGTGGAGGCGCAGCGCAAGCGCCTTCGGCTCGACGAGTTCAAGCCGCGCATCATGTCGAGCTTCGTGCGAAACCGGCTAATCGACGAGGTCTACCTGCACCTGGTCGGCGACAACCTCGCCAAGCAGATGGGCGCCGCCGGCGCGACCAAGCGCACCGACTTGATGGGCCTGCTCCTGCTCATCTCGCCACCCGGCTACGGCAAGACGACGCTCATGGAGTACGTGGCCAATCGCCTCGGCCTGGTCTTCATGAAGATCAACGGCCCGGCATTGGGCCACGAGGTCAAATCGCTAGACCCGCAGGAGGCTCCGAACGCGACGGCCCGCCAGGAGGTCGACAAGATCAACTTGGCGCTCGAGATGGGCAACAACGTGATGCTCTACCTCGACGACATCCAGCACACGCATTCGGAGCTGCTCCAGAAGTTCATCAGCCTGTGCGACGCCCAGCGCAAGATCGAGGGCGTCTGGAAGGGCAAGACGCGCACCTACGATCTACGCGGCAAGAAGTTCTGCGTGGTGATGGCGGGTAACCCCTACACCGAGACCGGCGACAAGTTCCGCATCCCCGACATGCTCGCCAACCGCGCCGACACCTACAACCTCGGCGACATCCTCGATGGCAAGGGCGACCTGTTCTCGCTTTCGTACATCGAAAATTCCCTCACCTCGAACCGGGTGCTGGCGCCGCTCTCCGGTCGGGATCCGCAGGATCTGCACAAGCTCATACGCATGGCAAAGGGCGAGCCGATCCCGGCGTCCGAGCTTTCGTACGCGTACTCCGGCGGCGAGGTGGAGGAGATCCGCGCAGTGCTCAGGCACCTCTTCCAGGTGCAAAACACGCTGCTCGCGGTGAACCTGCAGTACATCGCGTCGGCCTCGCAGGACGACAACTACCGCACCGAGCCGCCATTCAAGCTGCAAGGCAGCTACCGCAACATGAACAAGGTCTCGGAGAAGGTGGTGGCCGCCCATACCCCCGAAGAGATCGAAGCGCTGGTCGACGACCATTACAACGGCGAAGCGCAGACCCTCACCACCGGCGCCGAGAACAACCTCCTCAAGCTGTGGGAGATGCGCAAGCGTCTCACCCCCGAGAAGGCCAAGCGCTGGGAGGAAGTGAAGCAGGGTTTCGTCCGCGTGAAGATGATGGGGGGCAAGCAGGACGACCCGGTCGCGCGCCTCACCGGAACGCTTGCCGGCCTGGGCGAGCAGCTCGACGGCATTCGTCGTGGTTTGATGGACGCGGCGAAGGCCTCGGGCGAATCGGGTTCGGTTCGCGGTGCCGCCATCGCCACGGCGCTGGCCAAGCTCGAAGTGGCGATCGCGAGCCGCGAGACGCTGGTGCGCGTCGAACAGGACCCGGCGATCGCCGAGCTTCTGGCGCATCAGCTCGCCACGGTGGAACAGACGCTCGCGCCGGTCGTCCGCGCATTGGCCGACAGCGTGCGCGAGGCAGGCGGCGATCGGAACGCCGCTTCGAAGGAGCAGGCCGAGGCGCTCGCCCGCGCGGTGGCCGACGCCGGCACCCAAGTGCAAGCGCAGATCCAGCGCATCGGCGAGGTGCATCAGCAGCAGCAACAAGCCATCCGCGAGGTGCAGACCGCCGCGTCGACCGCCAAGGAGGTCGTGAACGCTGCGCAACTGTCGATGCGCGAGCAGGGTCAAAATCTGGCGCGCCTGCAGCAGCTGTCCGCGCAGCAGGGCCAGCACACCGCACAGATGCAGCAGGCCGCAGCGCAGGCGACCCAGCAGGCGCAGCTCGCGGCGCAGAAGCTCGCCGCCATTCCGCAGCACGTGCCGCAGCAGGGCCACGCGCAGCAGGGCTTCCCCCAGCAGGGCTTCCCCCAGCAGGGTGGTCCTGGCCACCCTGCGGCGAGCGGCCACCAAGGCGCGGGCGACGACGATCTCGACATCCCTCTGCCGGTACAACGCCCAGGGATGACCGCCCTGGAGAGCGAAGCCGTCGCGCGCGCCCAGCAGGCGATGCAGCGGTCCAAGGGCAAGAGTGGCGCAGCCATCGCCGAGGTCGGCTCCGCGGTGTTCCGCGTCGAGGCGCGACTCGACGAGCTGTCCAAGCTGGTGCGCGAGATCGGATCACGCGCCCAGCAAGGCGGAGGCGGCACCGGCCAAAGCGGTGGTGGTGGCGCAGGTGGCAATCAGCTAGCCCGCTTCGACGCGGTGATCGAGCCGGTCAGCGCCAGCAACTTCTATTGCTGGAAGAAGGGCGGCGACGTCATACGCGAAGGAGGCGTCTTCGTGGCGAGCTACCGGCGCGCCCCGGATCTGGGCACGCGCGTCGCCGTCCGCGTCACCCTCCCTGGCGGCGTCGACTTCGAGGCCGTGGCCATCGTCGAGTGGATGCGCCCGCAGGGCGAGCAAGGACCGCCGTGGCAACAACCCGGATTCGGCGCGCGATTCGAGTCCTTACCGGCCCATGCCCAAGCCCTCGTCGTGCAGTTCGTCAATGCGCGCGAGCCGATGATCTTCTCGAAGTAGCGTCACGGCGCCACCAAGGAGCCACCGCGCATCCCTCACGGAGCCAGCGCGAAAATTTCAGCCGGCAGCGCCCTTGTCGAGAAAGCCAGGGCTGCCCAGAACCTCGCTCCGGGGCAGGAGGTCAGTGAATCGGATGCTCGGGCGCGTTCGGCTTGAACGAGTGCTCGGGGCCGGGGAACGAACGCTCCTTCACCTCGCTCACGTAGGCGCGTGTCGCCTCGACGATGGTCTCGCCGACCTGGGCGAAGCGCTTCGCGAACTTGGGTGACATGTCGCGGAACATGCCGAGCATGTCGTAGCAAACCAGCACCTGGCCATCACAGCCCGAGCCGGCGCCGATGCCGATGGTGGGCACCGAGACCTCGGCAGTCACCAGAGCCGCCAGATCCGGGGGAATGGCCTCGAGCACAATGGCGTAACAGCCCGCCTCTTCGAGGGCGCGCGCGTCGTCGAGCACGCGTGCGGCGGCCTGGTCGCCCTTGCCCTGCACCTTGAAACCGCCCATCGCGTGGACGGACTGCGGCATGAGGCCGATGTGGCCCATCACCGGGATCCCGGCGGCGACGACGCGGCGAACGCTCTCGGCGATCTCGATGCCGCCTTCGGCCTCCACGCTCTCGAAGCCGCCCTCCGCGGTGATTGCGTCGTATCTGCTGGCGCCGCCCGCCTTTGCGTACACCTGGTTTGCGACCTGTGGGGGGTATCCAGTGAAATGGGACCATCCCTTCGATATGCGACGCAACACGTACTCGTTGCCCACCGGCGGATCGCGTCATGTCGCCGCCACCGACATGATCAATCGCTGGCGCAATGTCCGCGGCGCCCAGAACATGATCTCCTGGTCGTCTTTCGTCACCAGCGGCTCTACGGTGTATACGGATAACGGTATCAATGACCTTGCATTCTTGGCGAAGGAAGAACTGGAGGAGTGCTATCTAAACTCCAGCTACCAGGTAGTTTGCGAATCCAACTCCGGGAGAATGGTCAGCCAGACCGATGGTTGCTTTCTCCCGGGCGACCAGGAGTTCGTGGAGACCGACGTCTGGGTGACGGCCGGCTTCGGTGGAAGCGTCGGCCAGCCTGAGCCGAACATCCCCGGCTCGTCGCCGGGCGACGGCTACCAGCGCCATGTTTTGGCCCATGAGATTGGCCACGCCCACGGCCTGGGCCACTTTAGTTAATCGACGCGTGGCCCGATGACGCCGCTGGCCTCCGTGTGCTCTATCCCGACGGGGGGTCGGAGCGGGTCGGAGCGGAACGTGTTCACGACGAGTCAGAGGATCGCCAACGGTCTGGTCACCAACAACAATGGTCAGTTCAAGGAATCAGATTTCAACATATGCCCGGGCGGCACTTTCGCGATCACCTTCACCACTGGGAACAACGGCACCCAGTCGGTGAGCTTCGCTGAACGCTACTACATCACCTCGAGCTCGTCGGCATGGTCCGGCGGCGGGACGACGCTCGCCGTGTACAACGGATTTTTCTACGCCAACGCACTCGTCTCATTCAATCACACATTCATCATGCCGAGCTTCGGCGCAGGAACATACTATGTTTATCACGCTGTGGACTACAATGGTCAGGTGAGCGAAAGCCGAGAAGATGACAATGTAGCTCGTCACCCATACGTACTGAAGGTGGCCGCGTCATGTTTTTGAGAGCCCTACTAGCGGGCGCCGGGCTGCTCTGGGGTAGCGGGTGCGCCACAAGCACGCTCGACTCGAATCAATCGTCGGGGCAGGAAGAACTTTTGCTGCCGTCGGTGGTGAGCATCGTGCTTGCAGACTCGACCGAGCTGACCGACGGAACGATGATTGTACAGGTCTACGAAGGCGGCCAGGCGTCAGCCACCCCGGCGACGTTCTTTCTGACGGGTTCTGATGGGCCGAAAGGCTGGCAGGCGAACGGCGGATTCGAGCTTTCGACTTTGACGTCAGGAAGCGAAGTCGAGCTGGAGGTCGTGGAGACGCCGTTCGAGGCTCTGACTGCAAATGTGGGCACAAGCTTCAAGGCAGAAGACATGCGAGCCTCGGAGAGCGCGACAGCAGGGAAGGTCACCTTGCTTCTGGACACATCCGCGCCCAACGTGCGCGGCTCCGTCAGCGCGACGCCGACCTCCATGTCCGCAACGTTCTCCGGGACGTTTTGGCTTTGGTGCCATTACGCTGGCCCCTCGGGCGAGTCG
>Ga0335394_10008251_pt1 | contig 11759 bp, 8 predicted proteins | sample MAT03_FD_205741 | JGI IMG/M metagenome (GOLD analysis project Ga0335394, IMG submission 205741) | Freshwater microbial communities from Lake Fryxell liftoff mats and glacier meltwater in Antarctica - MAT-03 (spades assembly) (version 2) ... | reverse complement strand
GCCAAGAGCCGATTCGGATTGAAATCGCAGGCCACCGCGGCTCGAACCGCCGAAATGGGCCGCGTTTGCATGGGTCGTTCACCTGGCACCAGCGTCCAGCCTGGGGACAAATTCAAAAAATGGCCTTTTCCCGACGGACACTACGCTAAGAGTTCACCGAGCGGACCGGTTTGATCGAAGTCCTTTAAGCCAATGTCGGGGATACCGAACTTGTCCCGTGGCTTGCCGACCGCGTGAAGCAGCGTGAGATACAGATTCGCGAGCGTCCGGTGGCCCGTTTTCCCGTAGGCCGCGTAATCCATGTACCGGCCGTTCGTCTTCAGCTTCCCGCCGAGGTTGCCCAGCAGCACAACGGGCCACTGCCGCCCGGTCGGATGGTGGCTATCGCCCGAGTCGCTCAGGTACACGATGACCGTGTTGTCGAGCATCGATCCGTCTCCTTCCTTCACCGATTCGAGTTTCTTCGCGAGGTTCGCGATCAGGGTCGTGTGGACACGGCGAATAGCGACAAAGCACTCCTCGTAAGTCTTCCCCTCGTAAGATCCGCCGTGCCCGATGTGGTGAAGGTCCGGGACACCGAGTTCGGGGAACTTACCGAACGACTGTCCGCCGCCGCCGGACGTGATCGTCACAACTCGCGTCAAGCCGGCGACCAATGTCGCGCCGGCGATCTCGAACTGAGCCTCCAGTGTGAGCGAAGCGGTAGCATCCTTCAGAGCTCTCTCGTTTAACGTGGGCGTGTTCTTCCGAATCGCGTCGGCCATCGCGACGAGCTTCGCCTGGCGGGTGTGCAGCGCGTCGAACGCCTCGACATAACCGTCGAGTTTCTGCCGTTCCTCCCCTGCGAGGGCCGCCCGCGAACGCTTGACGTCGTCGGCCATAAAGTCGAGGAGGTTCGTTCGATGGTCGAACGCGGCCCGATCATTCCCCGCCGCGACGCTCCCGAAGAGGGTCTTGAACGCATCGGCTGGCGAGCAGACGATCGGAACAGCACGGCCAGCACCGGACGCCGAGAAGCAGTACGCATTCCCGCGATCGCTGTACCCGACGCCGACATGTGGGAACACGCCCGGCAATCCCGCCGCGACCGCGTGGTCGATCGTTTCCGCGAACACCTTCCCCTTGGGGTAGCACCCGAGCGCCCCGAGTTCGCCGGAGTGATCGCTCAGCGCAATCTTGTTCGACAAACCCTGAACGAGCCCGAGCCGCTTCTGGAACGGCGAGAGTGGATCGAGCGCCTTGTGCAGCGTTCGCCCGTCGAGCGAGTACTCGGTGAACTTTTGGGTCGGGTTGTCGCCGTTTGGCGACTTTCGCTCGACTCCCGACGGAATCAGGTGTGCCGGGCTCATCCCGTTGCTCTGGACGACGAACACTACTCGGAGCGGGTTCGCAGCCTTGGCGTCGCCAGCCGCGTGAGCCGCGAGATGCCCGAAGAGTGGACTCATGACGGTGGCCCCGACTCCGAGGCCGACGCCCTTCAACATCTCCCGGCGGGTCGCATTCGTACTCACTTGGCATCTCCTGAGTTGGCGACGGTTACGCGATACAGGAATGAATTGGACGTTAGGAGTGATTCGACCAAAGTTTTGAAACTGCCACCGCTCTTGACGTAATCGGCGTCCGCATCCTGAAGCGTCTTCTCGTCGGCGAGTGATTCGTTGCGGCCCATGAAGTATCGGAAGGCGTGCCGCACGAACACTTGCCGAGCGCGGTCCGAGTTCGCGATCTTGCGGATCATCTCCCGCGGATCCTCGACCACCCCATCAAGCGAAGAGACGCCGCTATCGGCGATCAGCCCGGTCGTGCCCAGAGCCACTTCCTTTGTCACCGGGCCGAGCGGCTTCCCCTTCTTGTCGATGCTCTTCGCGGTCGCTTCATCGTCGCGGACCGTTTCAGTCGTGCGGAATCGTCCGAAGTGGTCGAACTGCTCGAACGGAAGACCGAGTTCATCCATCTTCTGGTGGCACTTCCAGCACTGGGCCGCCCGGGTGACCGTGAGTCGATCGCGGAACGTGCGGTGCGGCTCGTCCGGAACCTGGGCGACAACACCGATCGGCAGGTCCGGCACGGTGCCGCCGAGCAGCCGCTCCCGCACCCACCGGCCACGGCGAACCGGGTCGGTGTCGAAGTTCGTGCTCCAAGCCACGAGCCAACTCGGCTGCATCAGGACGCCGATTCGCGTGTCCTTCGGGGCATCAAGGGGTTGCATCTCCGACCACTCGGTGAACCCGTACACTGGCTCGACACCGGGCTTGAATACCTCGCCCTTCTCCTTGCGGAACGGGGGCGGCGGGACGGCCTGCATCGCCACATTCTTTCGGTTCGTCTTCTTGTCGTCCCGGACCGTGTAGTTCACGAACGTCTTTGGCGTCGTGAGGAGTTCGCGGAACACGTCCTTGTCCGCGGCGACGATTGCCTGCACGAGTCGGTCCGTGTCGGCGACGAGTTGTCCGGCGGCATGGACGAACTCCTTCGGCTTATCCTTGAAGACTTCTGGTGCCCGGTGGTACTCGAAATACTCTCGGAAGAAGCCGTGGACGCGGTCGGTGTCCGCCTTCGGGTCGGCGAAGGAACTCCGGACGTAAGTGGCAACGGCTTCCCGAACCGCTGCCGGTCCCTTCTGGGATGCCTGGGTGAACGCGGTCACGAGTGCCGGGTTTCTGCGGTTGCCCAGCGTCAGACTTACCGCTTGTTCCAGTTCGACCGGCGCCAACAACCTCCGGTCCACATTCGCCGACGTGCCAGCACCGACCTCGTAGCGATAGTTCGCGTCGGCCCGCAGGAGAATCGCTTGAAGCATGGTCTTCGCGGCCCCGGCCCGATCACCAGTTCCTCTCACCCCCTTCAGATAGAGGTCGATGTACCGGCCAACTTCCACGGTGGTCGCGGTACGTGCCACGGCAAGCCGGAACTGGGTGTGAATCGCGGCTTCCAGTTTGGCCCGCTCGGGTTCCTTCTCGGCTGCAACGAGTTCAACGAACTCGCGGATCGCACCGTTGCGGCCGACCGGTTTTCCGTTCTTCATCTCCGTCCCGGTCTGGGCATCGACGATCAGGGCCGCGTTGCGGAGGAGCAGTTCGGTACTCGCCTCATCGAGGGTGTAAAGGTCGGCGAAGTCGCGGAACCCGCGCTCGCCCATCAGCGAGAAAGGGGACACGATGCCGTCGAGGCGCTCGCGGAACACCCCTCGGACGAACGCTTGATACGCGGCGGGGTTGACCCGCCAGATGCGAGCCGGGGACGATCCGCTCACGGTCGCCGGAGTGCCGAACAGGAGTTCGTGCGGGATGAGGTTCCCTTGGTTCGGGAGGCGGGCCGGTCGCGTCCCGATCGCGGATGTCGCCCACGCCACCACCTGCCGGGCTTTGGTCGAGTCCGGTTTCGGTTCCTTCATCGGCGGCATCAGCCCGTCCCGAATCTGGTCGCGGACGGCCGCCCACCGCTCGGCATGTTTGCTGGCGTCCGCGGTCAGGTCGTCGAGCCGCAGGTCGCCCGATTGTTTCTCGGGGCCGTGGCATTTCACGCAGTGGGCAACAAGGAACGGCTTGACGGTGGTCGCGAACGCATCGGCGTCGGCGGCCAGTGCGTTCTCACCAACAGCAAGGAAGAGCATGCCGAGGATGAGTGCTGACCGAGGCATCGCGTGACCTTCAGATTAGGCAAGCTGTGGTGGAACGAAATTCTGGCATTCGGCTACGCGAGGAGTTCCGAGATCGGCCCGACGCTCTCCTTGAACGACGCCACCGGGCAACCGAGTTGCTGAAGGATCGTCAAGTACAGGTCCGACATCGGCTTCTTATCGGTGTCCCACTTCAGGTGTTGGCCGTGCTTGAAGCCGAGTTTGCGGCCGCCGGCCAGGATCGTTGGGAAGCTCTTGCCCGAGTGGCTCGTGATCTGCGCGCCGCCGAACAACAGGACGGTGTGATCCAGCAGCGTGCCGTCGGCGGCCCGGACGGCCTTCAGCTTGTCCATGAGCCTGGCGAGGCACGCGACCAGCATCTCGTCGCGGGAGCCGAGCACCTTTGCCTCCGGCGAGTCGGGCGCCCCCTGCCCCTTGTGGTGCACGTCGTGGGCCCCGCGAACCGGGGCACCCGACTTCTGCGCCCAGTCCTTGTACTCGTCGTAGTTCGGGCCGCCCTCCCCGCCGAGGCTCTGCGTCACCACCCGGGTCATGTCCGTCTGGAACCCCAGCGCGATCAGGTCCGTCATCAACTCGATATGTTCGCGCATGCCGTTCTTGCCCTGCGGCTGGGTCTTCACCGTCTCCTCGTCGAACTTGGGCCGGCCGCGCTCGAGAATCTCCTTGCTGTCGTCCAGACGCTTCTCGACCTCGCGGATCGACTCCAGGTACTGGTCGAGCCTCCGGCGGTCGTCGGCCCCGAGTTGCCGCTGGAAGTCCTTGACGCTGCCGACCGCCGTGTCCAGGACGCTGTGGTTCAGGGCGATTCGAGCGTGCGCTTCCTTCAGTTGCTCCTTGTCCGCCGGCGGGAACAGCCGCTCGAAGACCGACCGGTAGTTTGCCGTGGCCGGGATATCGACGCCCATCGAGTTGCGGGACAGCGTTGACGTGCCGACGCCGTCCGCGAACGACAGCGCCAGAGACGGCACCCACGTCGGCCCGAGGTGCTTCACGGCCACTTGGTCCATCGACACGGTGTTGGTGACCGTGCCGGGGACGATGTTGATGTTGTGCCCGGTGAGCCAGTTGTACGGGTGAACGTGGCCGCTGATACGTCCGGCGATGTGCGACAGGTTCGTCAGCACGGTGAACTGGTCGCGGTGCTTTTCGAGCGGCTTGTGCCCCACGGCGAGCGTGTAGTCGCGGCCGGTGTCCTTGGGGAACCACGTGTGCCGGTTGATAGCCCCGGGGATGTAGAAGCACGCCAGCCGCCGCGGTTCCTTGGCAGCGGTTGCGGCGGCGGCCGTCGCCCCACCCATGAGGTCCAGGTACGGCAGCGCGAGTGTCGCTCCCAGGCCGCGGAAGAGGGTTCGCCGGGTGATCGAATGCGTCTTCGGGTTCATGGCTTTCCTGCGGGCGGGGGGTTGGGGTTCGGAACGGTTTCGTGCTGTTCGAGGAAGGCGCGCGATCGGACGATTCCCTTGAGCAGGTCGCGCAGCGGGTAGCCCTTCTCGCGGTGTTCCTTCATGATGGCGGCGATTTCGGCCGTGTCGTCGATCCCGGGCTTGCGGCCCGTGGCGTAAACGAAGAGGTTTTTCATCACGCCGCGAACCACGTCCGCCTGGTAGTGCTTCACGATGACCTGCTTGAACTCGGCGAACGTCTTGAACTCCTCGCCGCGCGGCAGCTGGCCCGTGCTATCGACCGGGCGTGTTTTGCCGACGCCGAGCCACGCGATGCGGCCGTCCAGTTCGCCGCGGGCGTAGTGTTCGTGCTCCAGGTCGCGCCACCGGCCGCTGATGTCGAAGTTCTGGAACGCGAACCCGGCCGGGTCGATGGTCTTGTGGCAGACGGCGCAGCGGGCGTCTTCCTGGTGCTGCTTCAGAAGTTCGCGAAACGGCTTGCCCTTGTTCTTGGCATCCGCCGGGTTGAGTTCCGGCACCTCCAGTGGAGGCGGGGGTGGCGGGTGGTCGAGGACGTGTCGAAGCATCCATGCCCCGCGGTAGATCACCCAGTTGTCGCCCATCCAGCAGAGCATGGACTGAATGCCGGCGTGCCCCAGGATGCCGCCGCCCCGCGAGTCGTCCGACCGCAGCATCACCTTCCGCAGCGTACCGTCCGGGATCGCGGGGTAGCCGTAGTGCATCGCCAGTGCGTCGTTCATCATCGTCCAGTCGCTGGCGATCAACTCGGCCGCCGGGCGGTTGTCGGCGATGAGTTTCCCGACGTAGGCGACGGTTTCCTCACGCATCGACGCCTTGAGGTAGCGGGCGAAGCGGAAGTCCTGCTTTTGGATGTGGTCCTGGGCGATGGTGATCGGCTGCTCCATCTCCAGCCACTGAAGCACGAACGGCCGCACGAAGGCGTCGCACCGCGGGTCGGCGAGCAAGCGGTCGGCCTGGGCGTCGAGTACGGCCGGGTCGCGGAGTTTGTCGGCGGCCGCGAGCTTACGCAACTCGGCGTCGGGCGGCTCGCCCCACAGCATGAAACTGAGCCGCGACGCAATCGCGTGTTGGGCCACGACCGCGTCCGGGTGCGCCGGCGAGGCCGTGTACCGGAACGGGGCGCTCATCAGGACGGACTGGAACGCCGCCCGGAGTGCATCGTCGAACGACATTCCGTCGGTGCGGAGCTTCGCGTACAGCTTCAGAAACGGTGCCCGCTCGTCCGCGGTCACGGGTCGCCGCCACGCGCGTTCGACCCACACCGCGAGCAGCCGTCCGGCGGACGCGGCGTCGTCCTTGACTTCGCCGACGTTCGCCTTCCACTCAGCGGGCGGCCACGCGGCCGTAAGGTCGGGCTCGACGGCGATCTGTTGCAGCACCACGAACGGGGCCGGCTGCTTCTCGGGCGGGATCGCCTTGCGGTCGAAGAACGGGCGGAACAGGCCGGTGCCGCCGGGTACGGGATCCTTGGGGTTGCTCTTGTCCTCGTTCTCGAAGCCCTCGACCGCGTAGGGCCTCTCGACCTTGTTGGCGAGCGAGATCGTCACGCCCTTCGCCTGCACCACGAGGTCGCCGATCTGCACCTCGTACACCAACCGCTGCGGCTTCTCGGCCGTGCCGGTGATCTCGCGGAAGTCGAGGTTCGCCCCGCCGATTCGCACCCACAGTCGCGGGTTCGGGAGCATCTCGAACGGCTTCATCGCGTGGACGACCAGCGTGAGCCGCAAAACGCCCTCCTTGCTCATTGGGGCGGGCACGCTGAAGCTGAGTTCGTCACGGTCCCCGACCGCCCGCGGCTCGAGGAGCAGCCCGAGGCCGGGCCGGGTGATGCCCTTCAGTTCCTTGCCCGTCGCCCCGTCCGCCTTCCACGCGTCGAACGCCTTCCGCAGATCCTTCACCTCGCGGAAGTCGAGCGCGAACGTCTTGCTACGCGACTGGTCGAGGAAGCGGAGACCGTCCACGGCGCGGCGCGTGACCTGGAGCCACAGCGCGACCGAGTCGGAAGCCTCTTGTAGGCCGTCGGCCCCGGTGTCGAACCCGGCGACCGTGCCGTCGCCCGGCAGAGCGTTGCCGAAGTTCACCGCCAGGCCGGTGACGTCGCGGAGGGCGGCGGAGAGTTCGCGGCGGTTGAGACGCCGGGCGCCGCCGACGCCGAGCGATCGTTGCTGGTCCGCGATCCAGGTCAGCATCTGCTTCTTGGCCGCGTCGGCCGGCTGCTCGCGTTCCTTCGGCGGCATCTCGCCGGACGCAACCTTTTCGTGGACCATCGTCCACAGGTTCCGGTTGCCGGCCGCGACGCCGTCGAGTTGGTCGAGGCGGACGCCGCCCTCCTTCTTCTGAAGGCCGTGGCACGAGATGCAGTGCTGTTTAAGGAACGGGGCGATGGTCTTGGAGAACGAGTCGTCCGCTGCCGCGACCGAAGCGGGTGCGAGGAACAGGAACCCGAGCGCGACGACGGCCCACCGCAAGTGAACGATCATTTCCCAATCCTCCAAACCATCACCACATTCCCACACGCCGCCGCGACGCGCTTGCCGTCTGAATTAAACGCAACTGATGCGAGTGCCGACCTAACCCGCAAAGTCAGCAACTCGTCGCCGGTGGCCGCGTCCCAGAGCTTCACTGCCTTGTCGTCGCTCCCCGACACGATTCGCTTGCCGTCCCCACTGAACGCGACCGATGTCACGTCCTCGGTGTGGCCCTCGAGAGTCAACATACCCTTGCCAGTCTTTGAGTTCCACAGTCGCACCGTGTCGTCCTGACTGCCCGACGCGATTTGCTTGCCGTCTGGGCTGAACGCCACTGCCGTAATCGCCATCCGGTGCCCGGTGAGCGTCAGCAACTCCTCGCCGCTCGCGGCATCCCACACGGTCAGGACGTTGTCGCCGTCACCGGAAACGATCCGCGTTCCGTCGGGGCTGAACGCGACCGCAGTGACATCGTACTCGTTCCCGGAGTCGAGGGTGAGCAACTCCTTGCCGGTGGTTGCGTCCCAGACCTTCAGAGTGTCATCTCCACTGCCCGACGCGATTCGTTTGCCGTCCGGGCTGAACGCTACGCAGAGGATGTTCTCCTTGTGTCCTTTTAGGGCCAGGAGTTCCTTCCCCGTCTCCGCATCCCAGACGGTCAGCGTTTTGTTCCAGTGCCCGGAGACGATTCGCGTGCCGTCCTGGCTGAATGCGGCGCAGGCGACGCCCTCTCCGCGGGCACGGATTGTCAGCAGTTCCTTTGCGGAAGTCACGTCCCAGACTTTCAGCGTGTCGTCGGCGCTTCCAGACACGATTCGTTTGCCGTCCGGGCTGAAGGCAGCAGAGGATACTGGCTGCTCGTGACCGCTGAGAGTCAGTGGTGCAGCGGTCGAGACCGCGACGACCAAGAGCGAGATTGCCACGATCACGTGAACAACTCCGGGATCGGGGTGCCCTTGGTTGCACGCTCGATGATGCGAGCCGGGACGCCGGCATCGAGGCGCATCCGACCGACGTCGAAAAAGGTGTGGAGGATCGTGGCGTGAAGATCGGCAATGGTGATCGCTTCCGTCGCGGGTTCGCCGCCGCGCCGATCGGATTGTCCGACCACTTGCCCATGTTTTAACCCCCCGCCTGCGAACACCAGTGGGCAGATCTTTGGCCAGTGGTGCCGCCCGAGGTTCTTGTCCAACCCCGGCGTGCGGCCGAACTCGCCGGTGATGACCAACAGGATTTTGTCTTCGAGGCCGCGGGCCTTGATGTCTTCCAGGAACGCGCTCACCGCGTGATCCAGCGGCGGCCCGAACACGCCCATGCCTTCCGGAATGTTCGGGATGCCCTTGCGGGCGTGGAAGTCCCAGTTCGCGTTCACGACCGTGACGAACCCCGCCCCGGCCTCGCACAGCCGGCGGGCGAGGAGCAGTTGCCGGCCGAGCGAGAACCCGACCGACGGACCGGTGCGGATGAACTTCGAGTTGTCGTCGCAGTTCCAGTTCGGGAAGTGCTCGGTGTCGTAGGCCTCGATCGTGGCGGGCGATTCGAGCGACAAATCCAGTGCCTTGCGAACGCTGCCACTGCGGAGCAGTTCCGCCGCCTGTGCGGTGAACGCGTCGAGCCGCCCCATCGAGCCGGCACCGTCCGCACGCCGGTCGAGCGAGTCGAGTTGTTTGAGCAGGTCGAGGCGGCCGTCGAGTTGTGCGGCCGTGAGTCGTGGTGTGAACATCTCCAAAAACGGGTTCAGCTCCTCGGAGTCGTTCTTCTTCCGACCGTTCGGTTTCTTCCCTGGCGGTGCGATCCCTTCCGACGAGGGTGCCAGCATCCCGAACGGCGAGAACGCCGTCCCGAGCATCGCCGGTTGGCACCCTTCGACGACCGACTCGAACGAGCCGTTGAAGCCGGCGCGCCCATTGCCGTTCCGCGTTGTCGGCGGGATGAGTGCGTGTCGCGGGAGACCTGTTTTCGGGTGCATTGCCCCCGCGACCCGGGCGTAGACCGCACCGAGGCCCGGCTCGGTGATCGGCTTACCGTCCTGCACGGTGAGATCGGCCGTCATCAGTTGCTTGTGAGCGCCGTTGTGTTCGGAATGCTTCGTTTGGAACGAGCGCACCACCGTCAGGCGGTCGGCCAGCTTCGCAAGTTTCGGCAAGTACGACGCGAACCGCACGCCGGGGATTGCGGTGGGGATGTGCCCCTTGACGCTCGTCGCGCCTTCGAGGCCGCCGGGCTTCGGGTCGAACGTCTCGTACTGGCTCGGGCCGCCCGTGAGGAACAGGAACACGACCGACTTGTCGCGAACGAGCGGCCCGCCAGTCGAAGGAGCGGAGGCACGGAGGTGTGACGTGAGTCCAAGCCCGCCGAGGCCGAACAACCCCGCGCGGAGGAAGTCGCGACGGTTGGATCCGTCGCAGAGGGGGGAACGGGAGCCGGCGAGAATGTTTAGCATGGGGGGTCCATTCGGCGGGATACCTTCCAGAACCCCACCGGTCGCCGGAACAGACATGGCGGACAACCATTATTGTCCGCTGCCGCCCGAGCCGGAATTCCATCTGTTATAAACACCGAGAAGACTCTGGAGTTCCGATCATGTGGGTTCGATGCTCAACTGCCTTCTTTCTTGCGTTTCTGGGGGCGATTTCCCGTGCCGACGACAAAGCCGACCGTGCTCCCGCCGGAGTATACAAGGCGGAAGCGGTCGCAGCCTCGCCCAAGATGTCGGCGTCCGGGATGGCATGGTGGAACAATCGCCTCATTATCGCTGATCGTGGCGGGAAGCGACTGCTCGCGTTCATAGCACCGGATAAGTTCGAGACGTTCGCCGAGAAACTCACCCCGGTCGGGGTTGCGGTCGATCCAGACGGTAATCTTGTCGTCGTGGACCGCGACGAGGATAGTCGGTTGCTCCGCTTCACCGCCGAGGGCAAACGCACCACGATCGTCTCGGATGAGGTCGGAACTCCGCAGTTCCTCGTCGTTCACAAGTCGGGAACGATCTACTGGTCCGGGTTCCCCGATGGCGGCACCCGCAGCCTTGCCCCCGACGGCAAACCGACCGTTCACACGCCGCGTATCGGCCATACCTACGGCGTCGGGCTGTCGCCGAAACAGGACTGGCTTTACGTCAGCTCGAAACTTCCGAACGCCGACCGCCGCGGCATGTGGCGCTTCCCGCTCGACGAGAAGGGGAAGCCCGGCGATGCCGAGTTCTTCCTGAAGGTGCAGAATCTGGAACCCGATCTGCCGGGTCTGCCAACAGCGAAGGACTCCGCGAAGTCCCTGCTCGGTTGGGTCGGGCGATTGCAGGGTTTGGCGGTCGATTCGCTGGGGAACCTGTACATCGCCGGTGCCGAGAGCCACACCTCGGGAGAAGCCGTGGCGGTCGTTTCGCCCGATGGCAAGAAAGTCGTTGCGATGATCCTTGGCGTGCCGCGAAACATCTCGGGGCTGGCGTTCGGCGGCGAGGATGGTCGGACGTTGTTCATCACCGGGGCGGGCGAGTATCAACTCCACCAGGTTCGGTTGCCCGCGGCCGGTGCCGGGCGATGAGGGCGGCGGTGACGGTCATCGACAGAAAGTCGAGCCGGACGGGCAGGAGCCACTTGCGGTCGCCGAGGGGGACGCGGAGCTTGAGCCCGGCAGTGAACGGGGAGATCAGGACGGCCACTTCGGCGATCCGCTCGACGCGACCCGCACCGGACGGGAGCCGCAGGTCGAGCATGCCGGCTCCTTCCGGGCCGATCGCGTACCCGGCGGCGAGTTAAAGCATGGCGGCGGACAGCGGGGCGCGTTTCAGCACGACCCTGCAGTGGTCATGACGGTGAGCAGCAGCCCGATCACGAGAAACCATGCCGTGTCTGCCATACCCGTCCTTTGATTTTGACAGTTGAACGACCCGCGCCCGCGGCTCGAGCCCGTCCGCGGTCGCTCGGATCGGGGTCAGCGCTGGAACCGGGCCAGGTATGGGGCCGTTCGGCTGTTCCGGGCCCGAGCCACCTCCTTCGACGGACCGGCGGCCGTTAATAGCCCGATAAGGACGTGCCAACTTCACGCGTTGGGTAAGGGCGAGCAAACGCTTGATGCCACCGGCCAACCCTGGTAGCATCCGGATTCGGTCGCAGGGCGTACGCGCCAAAAGCCCCTGAAAACACGGGAGCTTACCGCCCAGTCTTTGCTGGGATTTTTCGGAATCACCCCCTGGCGCCGGGAGTTCGTGGTCGCGACAATATCTCG
>Ga0335394_10008250_pt1 | contig 11760 bp, 10 predicted proteins | sample MAT03_FD_205741 | JGI IMG/M metagenome (GOLD analysis project Ga0335394, IMG submission 205741) | Freshwater microbial communities from Lake Fryxell liftoff mats and glacier meltwater in Antarctica - MAT-03 (spades assembly) (version 2) ... | reverse complement strand
GCGGCTCGATGTGCCGGTGCGCGAGATCATGACCCCGCGCGAGCGGCTGGTCTGGGTGCGCGATGGCGCCTCGCCCGACGAAGGCAAGGCGCTGATGCACCGGCATCGTCTGGAGCGTGTGCTGGTGCTCAGCGAAGCGTTCGAGCTGCGCGGGCTGATGACGGTCAAGGACATCACCAAGCAGACCGACTTTCCGCTGGCCGCGCGCGATGGCGTCGGCAAGCTGCGCGTCGGCGCGGCCGTCGGCGTGGGCGAAGGCACCGAAGAGCGGGTGGAACTGCTGGTGAAGGCCGGCGTCGACGTGCTGGTGGTCGACACCGCGCACGGCCACAGCGCCGGCGTGATCGAACGCGTGCGCTGGGTCAAGCGCCACTACCCGCAGGTGGAAGTGATCGGCGGCAACATCGCCACCGCCGGCGGCGCCCTGGCGCTGGCCGAGGCCGGGGCGGATGCGGTCAAGGTGGGCATCGGCCCGGGCAGCATCTGCACCACGCGCATCGTGGCCGGCGTCGGCGTGCCGCAGATCATGGCGATCGCCAACGTGGCCGAGGCGCTAGCGGGCAGCGGCGTGCCGCTGATCGCCGATGGCGGCATCCGCTACTCGGGCGACATCGCCAAGGCCATCGCCGCCGGCGCCAGCACGGTGATGATGGGCAGCATGTTCGCCGGCACCGAAGAGGCGCCGGGCGAGACCATCCTCTACCAGGGCCGCACTTACAAGAGCTACCGCGGCATGGGCAGCATGGGCGCGATGCACAAGGGCAGCGCCGACCGCTACTTCCAGGAGACGGACGCCGACGCGGCGAACAACCCCAATACCGCCAAGCTGGTGCCCGAAGGCATCGAAGGCCAGGTGCCGTACAAGGGGTCGGTGGTGTCCATCATCTTCCAGATGGCTGGCGGCCTGCGCGCGTCGATGCACTACTGCGGCTGCGCCAGCATCGCCGAGATGCAGGAGAAGGCCCAGTTCGTCGAGATCACCACCGCCGGCATCCGTGAGAGCCACGTGCACGACGTGCAGATCACCAAAGAAGCGCCGAACTACCGCGCCGAGTGAGCACCGCCGAGACCTCCCCGCCTGTCGGCCGCCCGGCGGCGATGCGCTTCATCATGATCGCCGTGCTGATCGACATGGTCAGCATCGGCCTGATCGTGCCCGTGCTGCCGCCGCTGGTGGGCAAGTTCGCCAGCGATCCCAGCCAACACGCCTTCTGGTACGGCGCCGTGGTGCTGGCCTTCGCGGTGGCCAACTTCTTCGGCGCGCCGGTGCTGGGCGCGTTGTCTGACCGCTACGGCCGCCGCCCGGTGCTGCTGATCGGCTTCTGCGGGCTGGCGCTGAACCTCTTCGCCACCGCGCTGGCCACGGCCCTGTGGGTGCTGATCGCCGTGCGGCTGGTGGGCGGCCTGCTGCAGGCCAACGCGGCGGTGGCCAACGCCTACGTGGCCGACATCACGCCGCCCGAGGAGCGCGCGCGCCGCTTCGGTTTGCTGGGCGCAATGTTCGGCATCGGCTTCATCCTCGGCCCGGTGATGGGCGGGCTGCTCGGCGGCATCGACCTGCACCTGCCGTTCCTCGTTGCCGGCGCGCTGGCGCTGCTGAACTTCGCCTACGGCTGGTTCGTGCTGCCGGAGTCGCTGCCGCTGTCGCAGCGGCGCGCGTTCGAGTGGCGGCGTGCCAACCCGGTGGCTTCGCTGCGCCAGCTCACGCAGCTGCGTGGCGTCGGCCCGCTGGTGGCGGTGATCGCCTGCACCGGCATGGCGCAGGCGGTGCTCTACACCACCTGGGTGCTGTACACGACCTTCAAGTTCGGCTGGGGCCCGACCGAGAACGGCTGGTCGCTGTTCGCGGTCGGGCTGATGTCGGCGCTGGTCCAGGGCGTGTTGCTCGGGCGCTTGCTGAAGGTGATGAGCCCGCAGCGCCTGGCGGTGCTGGGCCTGGTGTCGTCCTCGTTTGCCTACCTGGCCTGGGGCCTGGTGTGGGAGGGCTGGATGATGTATGTCGTCATCCTGTTCAACCTGCTGGGCATGACCGTGTCGGCCACCATGCAGAGCCTGTTCTCCAGCGCCGCCGACGCCAGCCAGCAGGGCCAGACGATGGGCGCGATCGGCTCGCTGACCAGCCTGACCGCTGCCGTCGCACCGGCGGTGGGCGCGCCCTTGCTGGGCGCCGTCTCGCACTTCCCGCCGGGCGACTGGCGGATGGGCGCACCGTTCTACTTCTGCGCCGCGCTGCAGGCGCTGGCGTTGTGGTTCGCCGTCTCGCACTTCCGCGGCCAGCGCCGCGCCCGACTTGCCGCCGCCGCGGCCTCGACCCATGCATGACCGCATCCTGATCCTCGACTTCGGATCGCAAGTCACCCAGCTGATCGCGCGCCGCATCCGCGAAGCGCATGTCTACTGCGAGATTCATCCCAACGACGTCAGCGACGAGTTCATCCGCGACTTCGCGCCCAAGGGCATCGTGCTTTCGGGCAGCCACGCCAGCACCTACGAAGAGCACGAGCTGCGCGCGCCGGCCGCCGTCTGGACGCAGGGCGTGCCGGTGCTGGGCATCTGCTACGGCATGTTCACGATGGCCGTCCAGTTGGGTGGCGAGGTCGAGCCCAGCACGCAGCGCGAGTTCGGCTACGCCGAGGTGCGCGCGCGCGGCCATACACGGCTGCTCGAAGGCATCCAGGACTTCGCCACGAGTGAAGACCACGGCATGCTGAAAGTCTGGATGAGCCACGGCGACAAGGTCACCGCGCTGCCGGCCGGGTTCAAGCTGATGGCCAGCACGCCGAGTTGCCCCGTCGCCGGCATGGCCGACGAGGCGCGCGGCTTCTACGGTGTGCAGTTCCACCCCGAAGTGACCCACACCGTGCAGGGCAGGGCGCTGCTGGAGCGCTTCGTGCTCGGCCTGTGCGGCGCACGCCCCGACTGGGTGATGCGCGACCATGTCGCCGAGGCTGTGGCGAAGATCCGCGCGCAGGTGGGTGCCGAGCAGGTGATCCTCGGGTTGTCGGGCGGCGTCGACTCGAGCGTCGCGGCCGCGCTGATCCACCGCGCCATCGGCGAACAACTGACTTGCGTCTTCGTCGACCACGGCCTGTTGCGCCTGAACGAGGCGCAGATGGTGATGGACATGTTTGTCGGCCGGCTGCATGCCAAGGTGGTGCATGTGGACGCCAGCGCGCAGTTCCTGGGCCACCTGAAGGGCGTGAGCGACCCCGAAGCCAAGCGCAAGGTCATCGGCCGCGAGTTCGTCGAGGTCTTTCAGCGCGAAGCCACGAAGCTGGCGAATGCCAGGTGGCTGGCCCAGGGCACGATCTACCCCGACGTCATCGAAAGCGGCGGCGCCAAGACGAAGAAGGCGACCACGATCAAGAGCCACCACAACGTCGGCGGCCTGCCCGAGACGCTGGGGCTGAAGCTGCTGGAACCGCTGCGCGACCTCTTCAAGGACGAGGTGCGAGAACTCGGCGTGGCGCTCGGCCTGCCGCCCGAGATGGTCCACCGCCACCCGTTCCCCGGGCCCGGGCTGGGCGTGCGGATCCTGGGCGAGGTCAAGCCCGAGTACGCCGACCTGCTGCGCCGCGCAGACGCCATCTTCATCGATGAGTTGCGTGCCTTCATCGATGAAGCCAGCGGCAAGAGCTGGTACGACCTGACCAGCCAGGCCTTTGCCGTCTTCCTGCCGGTGAAGAGCGTCGGCGTGATGGGCGACGGACGCACCTACGAACATGTCGTCGCGCTGCGCGCCGTACACACCAGCGACTTCATGACCGCCGACTGGGCCGAGCTGCCCTACGCGCTGCTGAAGAAGGTATCGGGACGCATCATCAACGAGGTTCGTGGCATCAACCGCGTGACCTACGACGTGAGCAGCAAGCCGCCAGCGACGATCGAGTGGGAGTAGCTTTCGAGATTCATCGGGGTCCATCGAGTCCACGCGGAGTTCAAGACCGACCTGGACCTGACGAGGCTACCCTCGGGCAAGTTCGAGACCAACACCTTGGTGTGCCACCTGGCGGCGCTGGCGATGAATATCTTGCGTCTGATGGGCCAGCGCGGCCTGCTGGGGCCGGACGCCCCGGTGCGACACAGTGCCAAGCGCCGGCGCATCAAGACCGTGATGCAGAAGTTGATCTACCGTGCAGGCGGGCTGATCGAGACCGGTCGCAAGCTGATCCTCGGATTGGGGGCCAGCGACAGAGTAGCGGAAGTCTTCGGGCAAATGCATCAGGCGCTTGCCGGCGCAACGTAGCGAGCACACCACCCGAATCGAAGTCACGGATCCAGAACATCGCAATCAGCGAAGGTCGCGGCGTGGTCACGGACTTGTCCAACCGTCGGCGCATAGACATTCGAATCACCAAACGAGCGGACGTTGCCGGTTCTGCCGAGCAATTGCTCAATGAGGGCAGCAATCGCGTCCTGTATTACGCGACCAATGACCGCAGACGGTTGCTCGCAGCCAGCGTGGTCACGGATCCAGGCTGTTGCTTGCCGAGCATGCCGGGCAAGCCGCGCGCGCCGGGCAAAACGGCAAACGGGCGCTATCCACACAACTTAGGAGCGGCGAATGAACACCAGCCTATGGCAGCAGATAGCAAACACTCTTGCCACCGAGTTCTCCGACCTGCCTGATGTGGCGCAGACCACGCGCGTCGTGCTTCGCCTGACGATGGCGGCGCTGCTTGGCGGCCTGCTGGGCTGGCAGAGAGAGTACGTCGGCAAGGCTGCCGGAGTGCGTACGCACATGCTGGTGGCCATGGGCACGGCGCTGTTTGTGCTGGTCTCGCAACAGATCGGCATGGGCAACGAAGACCTCAGCCGTGTGATCCAAGGGGTTACGGCGGGCGTGGGCATTCTTTGCGCGGGCACCATTCTTAAGAATAACCACTCCAGCGATGCCAAAGGCCTGACGACGGCGGCCGGACTGTGGCTGACGGCTGCAGTGGGTGTTGCCGCGGGGCTTGGGCAGGAAATGACGGCGGTGCTGGCCACCGCGCTGGCTCTGATGATTCTGGCCGTGGTGCCGTTTCTGGTGAAGCAGGTCAAAAAACCTCAACTTCTGCTGGCGGATGATCCGCAGCCCGGCAAGGGCGTCATCAAGCGTGAGTGATCGGGCCTTCACTCGTTGCCAGCGTCGAACGGGTTGGGGACAGGCCGCTTCGGCGGCAAGGCTTGAAAGAAACTCGGGCAACGACATGCCGGGCTGGACCTGGACGGGGCTGTCAGCCGTCGCGTGAAACTCTTGGTGCGGTGCCACTCGCCTTCAAGGATGATGGCTCACGAGATGGGCCAGACTTGGCTTGATTCTCAATCAGCTTGAGGGTCGATGTGAACTTGCCAAGGTCTGCGCAAACAGTGCTCAGCCGTCTGCCAGTTGTGCGTAGCGCGTGGCCCTGTTGTCGAGACGATCGGTGATGGTGATGGTGTCGGGGTCGTCATGGGTGTAAATCGCCAGTTCGGTATCCTTGGGCAGGTACTGGTGCAGCAGCCCGTTGGGTTCCCAGAGGTGCCGTGCTGCCCGGGGCTGTGGGGGGCGCAGAAAGACAGCCGTACACGGGTATTGGCGGCCCCTTTTCGCGGCATGCGGTTGCTCTGGCCTTTTCCTGAGGTCGGCAGTCGTCGTGACTCTATCTGGCAAGGTTGGGGCTGCGCGAGAAGTGCCCGAGTTAGCTGCCCGCTTCGGCAGTCATAGCATCGGTTCGCCAGCGCACTCATTCTTGAATCTGGATGTCTTACAGTCCGCGGGTGGAAAAAGGCGACGCTCGCGCTGCAGAGCCGGCGCGGAGGGCGGTCCACTTGTGTTGCGACCCAGGCTAGCAGCGAGAAGATGAAAGTTCCCAAGCTATACACGGTCATGATTGCCGCGTGCGCTGTCGCAGTCACGCTGGTCAGTGTCGTAATAGCCTACAGCTTCATCGGTAGCGTGACCAAGATCGAGCGTCGCGTCGAGCGATTGCATGCGATCGACGAGCCGCAGTTCCGGCATGAACTCGGCGTACTGCTCGGTCCGCAATTCGTCGGCGGCAACCGGCACCGCGTACTGCTCAACGGCGACGAGATTTTTCCTGCCATGCTGGGCGCAATCCGCGCGGCCACCAGGACGATCACGTTCGAGAGCTACATCTACTGGTCGGGCGACATCGGCAGCGAGTTCGCGCAGGCGTTCTCCGAACGTGCGCGCCGCGGCGTCAAGGTGCATGTGTTGCTCGACTGGATCGGCAGCGCGAAGATGGACAAAAGTCTGCTCGACGAGATGACGTCTGCCGGCGTGCAGATCTACAAGTTCCATCCGCCGCACTGGTCGCACCTCGCCCACATGAATAACCGTACCCACCGCAAGCTGCTCGTTGTCGATGGCAAGGTCGGCTTCACCGGCGGCGTGGGCATCGCGCCGCAGTGGACCGGCAATGCGCAGGACCCCGGGCATTGGCGCGATACGCACTTCCAGGTCGAAGGCCCGGTAGTGGCGCAGATGCAGGCCGTGTTTCTCGACAACTGGATCAAGGTCAGCGGCGAGGTGCTGCACGGTCCGGCGTACTTTCCGCCCCTGGCCGAAGTCGGCAGCAGCCCGGCCCAGATGTTCAGCAGCTCGCCCAGCGGCGGCAGCGAGAGCATGCAGCTGATGTACCTGCTGTCGATCACCGCTGCCTCGCGCTCGATCGATCTCTCGGCGGCCTATTTCGTCCCGGACGAACTCACCTCCAATGCGCTCGTGGCGGCGATGAAGCGCGGCGTCAAGCTGCGCATCGTCGTGCCCGGCCCGCACATGGACGTCGATATCGTTCGCAGCGCCTCACGGGCGCAATGGGGTCCGCTGCTGGCTGCGGGCGCGCTGATTGCCGAGTATCAGCCGACGATGTACCACTGCAAGGTGATGATCGTCGACGGTCTGCTGGTGTCGGTAGGCTCGACCAATTTCGACAACCGCTCGTTCCAGCTCAATGACGAAGCCACGCTGAACATCCTGGATGCCGAGTTCGCGGCGCAGCAGACCCGGATCTTCGAAGACGATTTGCGCTTGTCGCGGACGGTCAGCTTGGCCCAGTGGCGCGCTCGGCCGTGGCAGGAACGGCTGGCCGAACGCTTCGCCTCGCTGATTGGCTCGCAACTCTGAAGCGTGTACATGTCTGGCGTTGCAACACGGCCCGACGTCGTGCAGTTGCCCAGGCTGCACTTCGTCGGCGTCATTGCCTCTCACGGTGCGGCAATCGCGCAGTCGACGATGGCCTGTGCTTCCTTCAGGATGCGTTGCAGGTGGTCGCTGCCGCTGAAACTCTCGGCGTAGATCTTGTAGATGTCCTCGGTGCCCGAGGGCCGGGCGGCGAACCAGCCGCTCTTCGTGATGACCTTGATGCCGCCGATGGCTGCGCCGTTGCCGGGCGCGTGGTCGAGCACGGCCGTGATTGCTTCGCCGGCCAGTTCGCAGGCGCTGATAGCCGCCGGCGCCAGCGCCGCGAGCCTGGCTTTCTGCGCCGCCGTCGCCTGTGCCTCGACACGGTCGGCGACCGGCTCGCCGAGAGAGCGCACCAGTTCTGCGTAGAGGCGGGCCGGGTCGCGCCCGCAGCGTGCGGTGATCTCGGCGGCCAGCATCGCAGCCACGAGGCCGTCCTTGTCGGTGGTCCAGGCCGTGCCATCGCGGCGCAGAAAGCTCGCGCCCGCGCTTTCCTCGCCGCCGAAGCCGAGCGAGCCTTCGAGCAGCCCGGCAGAAAACCATTTGAAGCCGACCGGAACTTCGTACAGCCTGCGGCGGAGCCGCGCAGCGACGCGGTCGATCAGGCCCGTGCTGACCACGGTCTTGCCGACCGCCGCGTCCGCAGCCCACGACAGACGATGGTTGAACAGGTAGTCGATCACGTTGCCGAGATCGGCGACATAGGCGCCGAGAAAGTCGTGGCGGTGCGTCGTCTTCGCACGCAGCGCCTGTTGATACGGCATTCGCCTGACACCGGTCAGCGCGGTCTCGAGGCAGCGGTTCGCGTTGCGCTCGATGCCGGCGGTGATGTCGGCGCCCGCCGGGCCGCCGTTGGGCGGGTTGTACTTGAAGCCGCCGTTGTCGGGCGGGTTGTGCGACGGCGTCACCACGATGCCGTCGGCCAGCCCCGAGTTTCGGCCCCGGTTGTGGCCAAGGATCGCGTGCGAGACGGCCGGTGTCGGCGTGTACTCGTCGTTCGTCGACAGCATCACGTCGACGCCGTGGGCGGCCAGCACTTCGAGCGCGCTGGCGCAGGCCGGCTGCGAAAGTGCGTGGGTGTCCAGGCCCATGAACAGCGGGCCGGTGATGTGCTGGCTCTGGCGGTACTCGCAGATCGCCTGCGTGATTGCCAGCACATGCCATTCGTTGAACGACAGATCGAACGACGAACCGCGATGGCCGGAGGTACCGAAGGCCACACGCTGCGCTGGCACCGCAGGGTCGGGCACGCCGGTGTAGTACGCGGTGACGAGGCGGGGCAAGTCCACCAGCAGCGAGCGCGGCACCGGCTTGCCGGCCAGAGGGCTGATCAGGGTGGGCATCGGCGGTGTGTCAGCGGGCCCTGGTGCCGGCCAGGCTGGTGCACTTTTCGTCGATGCGCGCAAGCAAGGCATGCCACGATGCGGCGAAGGCATCCGCACCCTCGCGCTGCAGGCGCGCCGCAAGGGCCTGGTCGTCGACGCCTTCTCGCCTGAACTCTTCCAGCACGGCCTCGGCGTAGCCCCCATCGGCCGGCAGCGGGGCGCCTACCTTGCCGTGGTCGGCGAAGGCATGCAAGGTCTTTTCTGGAATCGTGTCGATGGTGTCGGGCGCGGCCAGCGCCTCGACGTACAGCGTGTCGCGTGCCGACGGGTCCTTGGTGCCCGTGCTCGCCCACAGAAGCCGCTGCGGCTTGGCACCGGCTTCGGCAAGCTTCAGCCAGCGCGGTGTTTCGAGCAGATCGCGATAGGCCTTGTACGTGCGCATCGCGATCGCGATGCCCAGGCGGTTGTGGAACGGCGGCGAGATCTCCTGCTTGACTGCCACGTCCCAGCGACTGACGAACAACGAGGCCACCGAGCGTACGTTCGGGTCCAGGCCGGCCTGGATGCGGCGTTCGATACCGCGCATGTAGGCCTCTGCCGCCGCGAGGTAATGCTCTCGCGAGAAGAGCAGGGTCACATTCACCGGCACGCCGGTGAAGATCGATTGCTCGATGGCTTCAGCGCCAGCCGCGGTGCCCGGGATCTTGATGAACAGGTTCGGCCGGTCCGCCGCTTCATGCAGCCAGGCTGCGGCCTGGATCGTCTTTGCCGCATTGTCGGACAGCAGCGGCGACACCTCGAGCGAGACCCAGCCGTCATGCCCGCCGGTGGCGTCGAAGATCGGACGGAACAGATCGGCCGCCGTGGTCAGATCGTCCAACGCCAGCGAAAAGAACAGTTCCTCAGCGGGTTCTCCGCGCCGCGCCAGGCCGGCAATCGCCTCGTCGTAGAAGCTGCCATGCGCGATCGCGTGTTCGAAGATCGTCGGGTTCGACGTCAACCCGGTCACGGACCAGTCGGCGATGTAGCGCACCAGGGTGCCCCGGATCAGCATTTCGCGGCTGATGTTGTCGACCCAGATGCTCTGGCCCAGGTCATGCAGTCTCTTCGTGATGATGTTCATAGGTTCTCCTGGTCAAGGCATGTGTCCGGCTGCCTGATCAATGGCGAGAGATCGAGATCGGCGAGTTCGCCGATGCACTCGATCGTGATGTCCGCCGCCGGTTGGGCGGCGAGGATCCCCGGGTCCAGTGCGTAATGCCCCTGGCGCGGAAAGATGGTGGTGAGCCGTTCGCGCCAGATCGCCTTCATGGCCGCCAGGATGCGCAGTTTGTCGTCGACCATCACGTAGTGCCGGGCAGGCGAGCGCTGCAGCTTTCGCGGCTGGAGGACGACATCGCCATCGGTCAGGATCACCGTCGTGCCGGAAAGATCTTCTTGCAGGCCAGGTCGCCCGTGAAGCCGAAGACGACCAGGGCGTCCGAATGCGGCCGCTCGGCGGTCGCGCCGGCGCGTGCGACTACGCTCATCGCGTATCCCCCGCCGGTTTTTCGATATGGCCACCGAAGGCATGGCGCATGGCCGAGAGAACCTGGTTGGCGAAGTGAGCCTCGCCGCGCGACGCGAAGCGCTCGTACAGGGCGGCGCTGAGCACCGGCGTCGGCACCGCTTCATCGATGGCCGCCTGAAGGGTCCAGCGGCCTTCGCCTGAATCGGACACGCGGCCGTCGTAGGATTCGAGCTTCGGGTCCGCCAGCAGCGCACCGGCGGTGAGGTCAAGCAACCACGAGCCGATCACGCTGCCGCGGCGCCAGACCTCGGCGACTTCGGGCAGATTCATCTCGTAGCGATAGAACTCCGGGTCGCGCAGCGGCGTCGTCTCGGCATCGATGGCGTGCTTGCGCTGGCCGATATTGGCGTTGCGCAGAATGTTCAGGCCTTCGGCATACGCCGCCATCACGCCGTACTCGATGCCGTTGTGGACCATCTTGACGAAGTGGCCCGCGCCCGTCGGGCCGCAATGCAGAAAGCCCTCTTCTGCCGGTGCGATGGCGCCCTTGCGGCCGGGGGTGCGAGCCGCCGTGTCGACACCCGGCGCCAGCGCCGAGAAGACCGGTGTCAGATGGCGCACGATGCCCTCTTCGCCGCCGATCATCAGGCAATAGCCGCGCTCCTCGCCGCTGACGCCGCCGCTGGTGCCGACGTCGACGTAGTACACGCCGGCCGCGCGCAGGGTGCTGGCGCGGCGCACATCGTCGCGATAGAACGAATTGCCGCCGTCGATGACGATGTCGCCCTCTTGCAGAAGCGGTGTCAGGGCTGCGAGCACCGTGTCGACGATCGCCGCGGGCACCATGAGCCAGATCGCGCGCGGCCGCGTCAGTCGAGCGACGAGCTCCTCGACCGTTGCGGCGCCGACGGCACCGTCGGCGTGCACCGCGGCGACGGCCTCGGGTTGTGTATCGTGCACGACGCAACTCTGGCCCTTCTTCATCAGGCGCCGCGCCATGCCGGCGCCCATGCGGCCGAGGCCGATCATTCCGAGCTGCATGGCGCCTTCCAGGTTGGGTCTGTGGGTTCGATGGACAGGTGTGCGGCCAGCCCGGCGCAAGGCAGCAGCGATCGCGCGCTGTTGACGCGGACCTTGCCCGCGTCTTTTGGCAGGGTCTGTGCGCTGGATAACAGACCGGATAATCGCGCCCGACGAAAGTGGATGTCGTGCGCCTTCGACCGCCAGTTCGAACCGAAGGACGCGTCGTGGCGCTCGGTGCACCGCGAGCCGCCACCGCCGATTCATTGCCCGACCACGTCGATGCCCGACGAGGAGCCCTTCGACCTCACCGCGGGCTATGAAGCCTGGTCGGGCGGTGAGGGCCCGGGGTCGCTGGCCGATTGCGGCTGCTCACATGAAGGTCTGCACATGACAACGAAGGAACCCAGCCTGAGTGTCGAACAGCGCTCCCGCATGGACGCCTACTGGCGCGCCGCGAATTACCTGTCGGTCGGGCAGATCTACCTCTACGACAACCCGCTGATGCGGTCGGCCGCTGGCGTTGGCCGACATCAAGCACATGCTGCTCGGGCACTGGGGCACGACACCGGGGCAGAACTTCATCTACGTGCACCTCAACCGGGTCATCAAGCAGTACGACCTGGACATGATCTATGTCTCCGGCCCCGGGCACGGCGGGCCGGCGGTGGTGGCCAACACCTATCTGGAAGGCACCTACAGCCAGGTCTACCCTGACATCAGCGCCAACGAGGCCG
>Ga0335394_10008249_pt1 | contig 11761 bp, 8 predicted proteins | sample MAT03_FD_205741 | JGI IMG/M metagenome (GOLD analysis project Ga0335394, IMG submission 205741) | Freshwater microbial communities from Lake Fryxell liftoff mats and glacier meltwater in Antarctica - MAT-03 (spades assembly) (version 2) ... | reverse complement strand
GGTATTTTTCCAACGGCACAGCTAGTTGACCAATAACCAGCGGATCATTTACGGGAATATCTGAATAAGGCTCTATCATATAGGCAGTGTGCGATTCAATCACGCCATCAATCATAAACTTGATTGCATCTGCGCGTAGCATCGGGTTATTGAATCCAACGCTGTCTTTAAGTTTAGTAAAAAACGCGATGTCTTCCTCAGTGGTCGTTTCGTTTGCCGAAAACGCAGCGGCATATCGCATCGTTAGTTCTCCGTTGCTCAAAAGTTCTTTGAATAGATTTACCTCTTCTGCGGTTCCATTTGCATTTTGAACACTCGTAATACCCAGCGAAGCCGCGAGTTTCATGCCTGTGCGCAACGCATTTAGTTTTTCCGTTTTTGTCAACTCAGGAATATGTTTTGAAACCAAACCCATCGCGCTTTCGCGGAGTGCACCCGTTGGCTCACCATTTTTATCAAACACAATTTCTCCGAAGCCATTATATTTTGTTGTTCTATCAACGCCCGCAAGTTGCAATGCTTTTTTATTTGCCCAGCCGCTGTGGCCGTCATAGGCCTTTATAAACACCGCCACCTCATTAGAAATATTGCGTAATGTTTCAGAATCTGGTAATCCATTTGGAAAAGATGTGTATTGCCAACCACGACCTGTAATCCATTCTTTTGTGGGATTGATTTTAATAAATTGATTTACCCGATCAGCAACTTCTTCGGGGTTGCTCGTGCCAAGCATATCCACTTCGGCAAGGCCTAACGACCCACTTAGAAAATGTGTGTGAGCATCATTAAATCCGGCCGTTACTAATTTCCTTTTTAAATCAATCACTTCGGTTTTTGAACCAGTTAATTTTTTGATCTCCTCCGATTTTCCAACAGCAATAATTTTATTCGCCTTAATGGCAATTGCTTCTTCAAAGGCATCATCACTTTCGCCTGTCCATACTTTGCCATTAAGAAGTACCAGATCAGGAGCGTGCTGATTTGTGCATGAGGCAAACAGTGTGGTTATGACAATAAGCGCAGCGACTTTATATGAGATTGACATTAGCATTTAAATTTTGATGTAAATTAACTCTATGATGGATTGAGTCCTCACAGAACACATAAAGCTAAGGCTAGACCATCCACTTCCCTTTGAAACCTTCTAAAGCCGCGGACGTAAGTGCATCCGGAATCGCCTTCATTTTTGATGGCAATTCCTTAATATTGTGGTTTAATTTTTATGAATAGTTGATTATGGCATTTGAGACAACAACAGAATTGCAGCAGGCACATCAGCAAAAAATCAAAGAGGTTTATAGCGAGGTAGCTAAAGTGGTGGTAGGGCAGGAATACATGGTGAACCGCTTGCTAGTCGGCCTATTTACCAACGGCCATATTTTGTTGGAAGGAGTGCCCGGTCTGGCCAAAACATTAACCATTAGTACCGTTGCAAAAGTTTTGCATTTAGATTTTGCCCGCATTCAGTTTACACCGGATTTGTTACCTGCCGACTTAGTGGGCACGATGATCTATAATCAGAAGGAAGGAAAATTTGAAGTAAAGAAAGGGCCGATCTTCGCAAACATAATTTTGGCTGATGAAATAAACCGTTCGCCAGCCAAAGTTCAGTCAGCCTTGCTCGAGGCGATGCAGGAAAAGCAAGTGACTATTGGAGAAACAACGTTTGTGTTAGACAAGCCATTCCTTGTAATGGCAACGCAAAACCCGGTTGAGAATGAAGGAACGTATCAGTTGCCCGAAGCACAGATCGATCGCTTTATGATGAAAGTGTTTGTGAACTATCCCACCAAAGAGGACGAACTGGAAATCATGCGCAGGATTTCAAACATGGGCTTTAGCTACGAAGTAAATCCAATTCTTACCAAAGAAGATATTTTTTCTATTCGCGGTGAAGTGAATAAAGTGAAGATTTCAGAATCGTTGGAAAAATATATTATTGAATTGGTGACTGCTACCCGCAAACCCAAAGAATATAAACTCGATCATGAAGCGCAATACATTCAGTTTGGGGCATCGCCACGCGCAAGTATAAACATGAATCTTGCAGCCAAAGCTGTTGCCTTTATGGATGGGCGCGATTATGTGTTGCCTGAAGATATTAAGGAGATAGCGCTTGATGTAATGAACCACCGCATCATTCTTAATTATGAAGCCGAAGCCGACAATGTGAATACAGCGGATATTGTAAAAGCACTGCTTACCAAAGTGCCGATTACCAAGTAATTCGTTTCACATCGATTGATAGTACTTCATCTAATCAACGAGTTTGAATTTTATCGGGCTAAATAACCACCGTCTATCGGGTAATAACTTCCGGTAACGAAGGAAGACTTATCACTACTTAACCAGTAAATTAATTCTGCCACTTCTTCACTCTTGCCAAGACGACCGATAGGATGCAATGCAACTAGCTGTTTTTTCATTTCAGCATCTAATGCATCTAACAGAGGAGTTTCAATAAATCCAGGCCCCACGGCATTTACCCGAATACCCTGTGCGGAATATTCAAGTGCAGCTGCCTGAGTAAGACCAACTGCACCATGTTTAGCTGCTGTATACCCAGCCGAGCCGGCAAAACCAACAGAGCCCAGAATGGATGAAATGTTTACGATGCTGCCGCTACCATTTTTTAACATCGCCTTGATCTGATATTTCATGCCATAGAAAAGACTATTGAGATTTATGCCTATTACTTTTTGCCAGCCTTCAATACTCATGTCAGCAATGGGATTTAATTCACCGCCAATACCCGCATTGTTAACAGCAACATCGAGTTTGCCATAGGTCTTTAATGCGAAATTCACCAACGCCTCCATCTCTTCTGGTTTGGAAACATCAGTCTTGAAGAATATTGCTTTTCCTCCCGCGGCTACAATACTTTCTGTTGTAGCTTTTCCTGCTTCTTCCTGGATGTCTGAGAGGACAACCTGAGCACCTTGTTTGGCAAATAATTCTGCGGTTGCTTTACCAATGCCTGATGCAGCACCGGTAATCATTACGGTTTTATTTTTCATAATTCAAAATTTTGCGATTTAACTGATTTGAATGAGTAATGTATTCTTAAACCCGCAAAGCGATTATGATGGAGATCATTACTAATATTGATTTTTATCATCAATACTTTCACTAAGTTGAACATTGCGCTCTTCTTACTTTCAAGATCACGAGGTACCGATCTAAAAAACCAAGTTTAGATTTATTCATAAGTAGGGTTGGCGATGGTTATGCTTTTACCTGAGAAAAAGCATAGAAAATCTCTTTTCCAATTTCATGCACGCGCTCTGCATACTTCTCAGCTTCTTGTGGTGTTCCATCAAATTCTTTCGGATCATCATAGGTAAGGGGAATTCTTCCGGAAGCCCCAAGCACCAACGGACAATTTTCATCGGCATGTGAGCACGTCATGATGGCTGCAAAATCTTTAGTGTGGTTGAAGGGGTCATCGTATGTTTTGGAAAACGCAATGACAGGTTCTGCACCATCCGCATAACGAACCTCATAAACTGGATTTGCATCTTCTTTCGTTTTGGTGATGATGAAGCCCGCATCTTTCATCGCTTTTACCGCGCGCGGATTGAATGCAGTAGCCTCTGTGCCACCCGAAAAACAATGCACATTTTCAATTCCATAATAAGCAGCCGCGGCTTGTGCCCAAAGTTGAGCGATATGACTTCTACGCGAGTTATGGGTGCAGATGAAATTGAGATCAATTGCAACATTCAATTTCTGCTTTTGTTGAATGAAGTCAGTTAGTTGCTGAAGGACGGTTTTCCGTTCTGTTAAAATTTCCCGAAACGGAGTTTTAAACTCTTGAATTCTTTTTTGGAGGTTAGGGTATAATGTGTGCTTCATGGTAATATCTCTTTTGTAACTTTTGAGGTACGAATTTAGAATTGCCAGCTGCTAATAGCTAACCTTCATTCGTACTTGGTCATTCACTATTCGTACCTCTACATTCGTAAATCGTAATTTGATATTATCCAAATCTTAATTTCTTTACCAATTCGTTACCTCTATGTTATTCTGAATTAGTCACTAACTCCCTCACTTTCATTCGTATTATCATGTAATAGATGATAAATATTTTACTGAAGAGGCCGCTTTTTACCACGCATTTCCCATTCTGTTTAACAATTCGGTAACATACCCATACCAACAGGGTAATATTGTTAGCTGACCTTTGCAGGAAATTATATCAACCACTATGAGTCATTACTTCTTCCCCTCAGTATTTCTTGTTTTAATATCTACTCTTACATATGCCCAAAACGGAAGCATTGAAGGCACAGTAACCGATGTAAAAAGTCAGGAAACAATTGTTGGTGCCAACGCAGTAATACAGGGCACCACCGTGGGCGCAGCTACTGATATTGATGGAAATTTTGTAATCCCAAACGTAAGGCCGGGAGTATACACGATAGTAGTTTCTTTTGTTACCTATAAAACTCACACTATTACTGACGTGGTTGTAGAAAGCGGTAAAAAAACAACCTTAACAGTTCCTTTGGCAGAAGATGTTGCTGAATTGGAGGAAATAATTGTTACCGCTAAAAAGGAAATCGCTACCGATTTAAACCTTTTGCAGTCTATTAAAGAAGCCAAGTTGGTGGTTAGCGGCATCTCATCAGAACAAATTACTAAGTTACCGGATCGTGATGTTGCTCAAATTGCGCAGCGAGTTCCGGGAATAACGATTGTTGACAACCGATTTGTAATTGTGCGTGGGCTTCCGCAGCGCTACAATCAGGTAATGATAAACGGAGCCATTGCTCCTTCCACAGAAATTGATACACGATCTTTTTCATTTGATTTGATACCGGCAAGTAACATTGATCAAATGCTTATTTATAAATCTGGAACAGCAGAGCTTCCGGGTGATTTTGCTGGGGGCGTAATTCAGTTAGTAACTAAACAACCTGCTTATGAACCCTTCATAAGTTTTGGATTAAACTTTGGCTTCAGAACAAACACTACTTTTAAAGATCGCTATACTTCGGAAGGCAGTGGCACCGACTTTTTAGGATTCGATAATGGATTTCGTGATATTCCGAGTGGGTTTCCTTCAACCAATACAATAGTTGATTTGCCTAAAAACTCAGTTGAATTAGAACAGGCGGGTAAATCGTTGACCAACAACTTTGCACCACAAAAACGCCAAACCCCAATAGACAGGGGATTTAATTTCACTACCTCTCAGAATTTTAAAGCAGGCCGACTTAAGTTTAGCAACATTACTTCACTTGCCTACTCCCAAAGCTATCAATACACACAAGCAGATTTTTTAAGGTATAATGAGTTTACGCCAACCTCAGCCACCAAAAGGTTTGAGTATAAAGACAATTTCTATAGTCAGGACACAAGAATTAATATAATGCATAACTGGGTGATTGACTTAAATGATCGCTCTAAGATTGAGTTTAAAAATCTTTTTGTTCAACTAGGTGAGCATGAAACTATCATCCGAACGGGAGATGATAAAATTCAGAACCCAAACTTCGATAGGGTGAATTATGCCTATCATTATTTGGCGCGTTCAATTTATAGCGGTCAGTTAGAAGGTACCCATAAATTAGGCGATGGCACTGCATCACTTAAGTGGGTTGCCGGGTTAAATTATGTCAATCGAAACGAGCCGGACTTTAGAAGATTTAGAACCTTTAGAGATAAAGCAGATGCTGGCACGGAAGAACCGTTTACTACTCAATTGCCGGCCGCAGCCAACGTATTTGAAACAGGGCGGTTTTGGTCGAATTTAAAAGATGTTAGCTATGCCAACGGCTTAAATTTTGAAAAGCGATTCGGTTCAGTAGAAGATAAGAAAGCTCCTACTATTAAGGCGGGCTATTATGCAGAGTACAAAACGCGCGAATTCGATGCCCGATATGTAAATTATCAGTATCCAAACACAGCAGATTTTGATCAGGCAATTGGACAAGAACTTAGCAGACTTCCGCTAAACCAGATTTTTGATCCGTCAAATATCAAACGTAGAGATGGTTTTATCATTGGTGAAGGAACCCAGCCACAAGATTCCTATTCAGGCACTCAACTTTTAACTGCCGGTTACATCAGTGGTTCTAAGTCTTTCAACAAATTAGACGTAACGCTTGGCTTTAGAGCAGAAAATAACATACAGACTCTTAAGTCTACTACAAATTCTGGAGTGGTTGATGTTAACAACCCAATCTTTGCAGCACTTCCCTCATTCAATACTGCCTTCAATATCTCCGATCGATCGCTGATTCGTGCCGCTTATAGCCGCACCGTAAATAGACCAGAATTCAGAGAACTGGCTCCTTTTTTATATTACCAATTCGAATATGAAGCGGCCATTATTGGAAACTCGGCCTTAAAAACTGCCTTTATCGACAACATTGATTTGCGTTGGGAGATGTACCCAAATCCGGGTGAAGCCATAAGTGTGGGCGCGTTCTATAAAAACTTCAAAGACCCAATAGAATTATATTTACAAATAACCTCCGAGAACCCACAATTAGTCTATGGAAATGCAGTAGGAGCAACTTCGGTTGGGGTTGAGTTTGAATTTAGAAAGTCGTTAGCCAGTCTGGGAGTTTCAAAATTTCTAAGAAACACCACGGTTAACATCAATACAGCATTTATAAAGAGCGACATAAACATTGGTACCGGGTCGCCAAATCAAATTCAAAACAGGCCTTTGCAAGGACAGTCGCCATACATCGTAAATATTGGGTTGTACTATAATGACGAAGAAAAGGGACTATCTGTAAATACAGCGTACAATGTGTTTGGGCCACGCATTTTCTCCGTGGGCGATAAATTGTTTCCTACCTGGTGGGAATTACCACGCCAGTCACTTGATTTTCAGATTGCAAAGACCTGGAATAGAAGATTTGAAACAAAGTTGAACATTCAAAATTTGTTGAATGCTACCTACCGAATTTATCAGGACAACGATAACAATAACAAAATTGAAAGTGAGGAAGCAATAATTCAACAGTACAAAGTTGGGACATTATTCTCGCTGGGCCTATCCTGGAAATTTACCAAGGGCTAACTGTTATCCGACATAGGCAGCTAAAGGGTCTTACCGCTTTCCTTTTTCCCGAAGTTTGGCGTAGGCAAGACTCTCAGCGGTCTAACTCCTGAGAATTACTGTGAACTTCAGCTATAAGCATCAATTTCAAAAAGTCTGCACCACTCATGCAGACTTTTTTATTTGTTAACAGAACATGAAGATGTTAACACTGGCTTAATAAATTGTTAACTGCCCTTTAATTAGTTGCCCGACTGACCACCCTAATTTTGCCCTGAATCAAAAAACTTAAAAGCATGAAAAAAACGATGAAATTCTTCGCTTTTTTATTAGCAATAACATCCTTAGTGATGTTTCAAAGCTGTAAGGAAGACGAAACAACTCCGGCAGCGCCAACGATTGCGGCACCAGGCACAGTAGCTTCTGTACAAGTAGGTACAAAAGCGGATGTTACATTTACAATTACGGCCCCTGGTGGCTTTAAGTCGAGCGCGGTAACTGCAACAGGTGGTACTGCAACCATTAAGACTCCTCCTGCTGCGAATGCTACAGAAGGTTCGGTGCTAGTTGAATTTACAGCAGGCGCGTCTGCTGGTGCTGGATCGGTAGCATTATCAGTTACTGATAATAGCAATCAAACCACAACTCAGACTGCAGTATTAAATGTTACTATTAGCGCACCTCCCACTGTTACTTTGAGCGCGGCTGCAGGTTCAGGAAATCCAGGGACTTCGTTAAGCATTACAGCAACAATTGCTGCTCCTAATGGAGGCGCAGTTTTAACAATTACCGGTGCAACATCTACACCAGTAAGCCCGATTACCGTAACTGGCGCGTCACAAGTTGTTTTGTTGGCAGTTCCTGCAAATGCAGTTGCCGGGTCAACTATCTCAGCAGTATTTAGCGTGAAAGATGCGCAAAACTTAGTTTCTACACCTGCTACGTATACAATCACAGTTACCGATCCTACTATCGCATTGCAAGGTACGCTTGCAACACAAACTCTTGATGCTACTAAAAAGTATTTATTGAAAGGGCAGGTATTTGTACCTAACGGAGTTACCCTAACAATCCCTGCCGGAACAGTTGTTACTGGTGAAAAGGCAACCAAAGCAACGTTGATAATTCAGCCAGGTGGTAAATTGGTAGCTAATGGAACTGCTTCAAGTCCAGTAGTATTCACATCAGCCCAGCCAGTAGGTGCGCGCGATCGTGGTGACTGGGGTGGTATAATTTTATTAGGAAATGCTTTTGTAAACCAAACTGCTAAACCTGCTATTGAAGGAATTACACCTTCTCAAACTTTCGGTAGTATAGTGGCCGATGGCGCAACACCTACCACGAACGCAACTGAAAATTCAGGTACGCTTACTTATGTTCGAATTGAATATGCAGGTATTGAATTAACGCCCAACAACGAAACCAACAGCTTAACCATGGGTGGCGTTGGAAACGGAACTACAGTTAGCTATGTGCAAGTATCTTTCGGGGGCGATGATGGCTTTGAGTGGTTTGGCGGAACAGTTAATGGAAAGTATTTAGTTTCTCATTCTTCTTGGGATGATGACTTTGATACTGACTTTGGTTGGGGTGGAAATGTGCAGTATGGCCTAATTGTTCGTAACACATTTTTTGCTGATCAATCAGGATCAAATGCATTTGAAAGTGATAACCAAGGAAATGGAAATGCAATAGCAGGAGTTTGTGATGGAACTACCAATACAGGTTGCACCCGCGGTATTTTCTCAAACATAACTGTGCTTGGCCCGCGTGATATGCAAAGCCGCAGCATTTCAGGTAACTACCAAAATGCGATGCACATTCGTAGAAGATCTTCAATCTCAGTATTTAATTCATTCTTTGGTGGGTTCCGTGTTGGTTTGCGTATTGATGATCAGGGAACGCTTGATAATTTAGTGTCAGGGTCTGCCAAGCATGGCTTCAATTTGTTAACGGTGCCAGGAACAGCAGGAACAGGAACGACAACCACGGCATCGGATGCAATTTTCGCAACGGGTCTTTCAAGTGGCGATGCTTCGGCTATTGCTACCTATTGGTCATCCAATATGAATGCATCGGTAAATAATATATCAGGCACAAACAATGCTACCTTGTTTAACGATATTGGAATAGCTTCCGGATTATTCTGGGGTTCTCAAACTTCATCTACTTATCCTTCCAACCCAAACTTTGCTTTGGTTGCAGGAGTAGCAGGAGCCAATAATTTAAATGCAGGAGCCGATTACATGGATGCGAAGTTTACCGGTAATACTTTCTTTACAACAGCCGGAACATTCCGCGGTGCGTTTGGAACAACAGATTGGACTGATGGCTGGGCAGAGTTTCAACCGATCAACAAAGTATATTAATAGGTAAATTTAATAGGGTTAATTTTTTTAAGACAGAAGACCTGCCGAAAGGTGGGTCTTCTTATTTTTGTACTATGAAGAAGATTTATTTCATCGCAATAGTTTGGCTCGTTTTGCTAAGCTGCACAACCAAAAATGATTATACCGTATCGGCTCATCTTACTCCGCAGCAGCAAGATGAAACGATGTGGAAGTTGATCCGCTATATTGGCCGTTCACCCGAAGGATTACTGTTTGAAGAGCGCTTTTATGCACCATATGATTCATTTTATATAGAGCAGGCCAAGCTGCATAAGTTCGATGCATTTTATAAAAAGGGAGATATAAACTATTTTCTTATCAGCCGCAGGGCACCCAGTTTGGTAGACAAGCGTGTAGCTACTGGTGGACGTTTTAAAGTAACTACCAATGGCAAATTAGATGAGTACGAAGAAGTATTTCGCACCTGGAAAATGGTGCCCGATACCTTAAAGGAGCGCAGTTTGTTTTTGTTTGATAAGTTAGTGAAAGGTGAGGCGCTCGATTCTTATGAAACCCGGAACTCGAGTGGGATAGAATACATTGAGTTCCCGGACGAAAAAACGTATTTTGATAAGGATGCGAAGCAATGGAAAACTAAACTCAATTAATCTTACGCTGCTTTTCTTTATGTAACTCCATCACTTTTTTAATTTGAGTAGTAGAGTTTACTAAAGAGTCTTGCGCTTTTTTATTGTTCTCAAGTTTAATTTTTAACGCTGCATTTTCTAGCGTATTCGTCTCCAGCGATTTATCAAGTTGAATTTTTTCTTGTTCGTTGTTACCCAATTTTATACTTATGTCTTTGTTTTGATTTAGCACGCGCTGCTGCTGTTTGGCGACTGCATCTAAAGCTTGCTGAGTTTCATCAATTTGAGTTTGAACCTGATCGCGGTAGAACTTTACGCCAAACTGATTAAGCATTTTTTGAAGTTCGCGATTGGCATAGGTAATATCTTTGTCTTCCCACTCTGCTGGGTTAATTCCAAACCAGACGGTGGAACTTTTATCGCTCTCATTATTGCCCGCATATAAAATACCCTTTGAGAATTGAGTACCACTAATAGTCGGCTCAGTAACCGTCATAGGCTCACCAAAAAGTTTTAGTTTACCAGTCTCTTTAAGAAATTTGATCCAGGCAGTTTTAATTGTTTCTTTCCTACCTTCAAGGGTCGTAGTGAAGACCTCAATAGTTTCGCCTTTTGCTGTTTCATTTTGTTTGGTTATTGTTACAGTCTGGGCGCAAGCCAAGTTTGCAATAAGAAAGAATAGATTAAAAAATAGAAACTTATTCATAAGGTGTATATTACAATGATTCAAAGCTATTAAAAATGAACAATAAAATATTGATTACCGGTGCCTCAGGGTTAATCGGGAAGAGGTTAACCGAAATGCTTTTGGAAAAAGGCTATCAGGTTGCGCACTTGAGTCGAAGTAAAAAGAGCGCACCAGTACCTTCGTTCGTGTGGGATGTAGACGCTGGAGAAATTGACATCACTGCTTTAGAAGGCATTAGTACAATTATTCATTTAGCAGGTGCAGGGGTTGCCGACAAGCGCTGGTCTCACTCCCGCAAGGAAGAAATTCTCCAAAGTCGGGTAAAATCAACACAGCTACTTTTCAATACTTTATTAAATAATCCTAATCAAGTCAAAAGTTTTATTTCGGCCTCCGCAATTGGCTATTATGGGTTTGGAACAAGTGATGAAGTGTTCCATGAGCAGAGTCAATTCGGCAGCGATTTTTTAGCCAACGTAACACGCGAGTGGGAGGAGGATGTTGACAAAATTTCATCGTTGAGAATGCGGGTTGCAAAACTTCGCATTGGTATTGTGCTGAGTGATAAAGGGGGCGCACTTGTAGAAATGGCTAAACCTATTCGACTGGGTTTTGGATCGCCCCTCGGCAGTGGCAAGCAATATCTTTCGTGGATTCACTTAGATGATTTATGCGCGATGTTTATTAAGGCCGTGGAAACAGACTTGATGCAAGGAGCTTACAATGCCGTGAGTGGCAATTGGGTTACCAATAAAGAAATGACAAAAACGATTGCTAAAATTTTGAACAAGCCTTTGTGGTTGCCAAATGTGCCCGCCTTTGTTTTGAAATTAGTAGTTGGCCAAATGGCAGAGATTGTATTGAATGGCAGCAAAGTGTCAGCCGATAAAATAAAAAGTACAGGATTTAATTTTAAGTATACGGATTTGGACCAGGCACTTGAATCTCTATTGAGATAACTGCAAGCCTTGCGGTTTTATTTGCTTATTGGGCGATAGGCGAATAAAAATTCCAGGCAAAGAACTTATCACATTGATGAGAAAGAAAAGAATCGAAAAGGCGATAGCCATGTCAATAT
>Ga0335394_10008246_pt1 | contig 11761 bp, 7 predicted proteins | sample MAT03_FD_205741 | JGI IMG/M metagenome (GOLD analysis project Ga0335394, IMG submission 205741) | Freshwater microbial communities from Lake Fryxell liftoff mats and glacier meltwater in Antarctica - MAT-03 (spades assembly) (version 2) ... | reverse complement strand
TGCGCCCATCGACGAACGCGAAACACGGCGACTTCCAGCTGAACGGCGTGTTGCCGCTCGCCAAGCAGCTCGGCAAAGCGCCGCGCGAGCTCGCAGGTCCGGTGGCGGCTGCGCTGCTGTCGAGTGATGCGATCGCCATCGCGGAGGTCGCCGGGCCTGGCTTCGTGAACCTGACGCTGCGCCCCGAGTGGCTCGCCGCGCACCTCGATGAAGACGTGCGGGATTCTTCGCGCGATGGCGTTCCCGCGGTGCCGAGCCCGGAGACGATCGTCGTCGACTTCTCCAGCCCGAACATCGCGAAGCAGATGCACGTTGGGCACTTGCGCTCGACCATCATCGGTGCGGCGATCATCGCGCTGCAGCGGTGCGTGGGTCACCGCGTGATCGGTGACAACCATCTCGGCGACTGGGGCACGCAGTTCGGCATGTTGATCGCCGGGATGCGCCACTTCGGCAGCGAGGATGCGCTCGCCGCCGATGCCATCACCGAGCTCGAGCGCGTCTACAAGCTCGCCGCCGATCGCGCCAAAACCGACACCGCGTTTGCCGACGAGGCGCGCGCGGAGCTCGCCAAGCTGCAGAGCGGTGACCCAGGGAATCGCGCGCAGTGGGAGCGCTTCGTCGCGACGACGCGCGTCGCGCTCGATCTCGTGTATGCGCGGCTCGGCGTGACGTTCGAACAGTGGCTCGGCGAGAGCGCGTACGACGCGATGCTGCCGGGCGTCGTCGAGACGCTGATGACGCAGGGCATCGCGCGCGAAGACGACGGCGCGATCTGCGTGTTCTTCGACGATGTGCCGGAGCTCGCGAAGGAGAAGAGCCCGTTCATGGTGCGCAAGCGCGACGGAGCGTTCGGCTACGCGACGTCGGATGTCGCGACGGTGCTGTATCGCCGCGATCATTTTCACGCGGACCGCAGCCTCTACGTCGTCGACGTGCGGCAGAGTCTGCACTTCAAGCAGCTGTTCGCCGTCGCGCGAAAGCTCGGCATCGCGATGCGCCTCGAGCACGTCGGCTTCGGCACCGTGCTCGGTGAAGACGGAAAGCCGCTCAAGACCCGCGATGGCAAGGTGATCACGCTGGCGTCGCTGCTCGACGAGGCGGAGGCGCGCGCGGCGATTCGCATTCGCGAGGAGGGCCTCGAGGTGCCCGAAGAAGAGCTCGAGCAAGTCGCGCGTGCGGTCGGTATCGGCGCGGTGAAATACGCCGATCTTCGGCAAAATCGGCTGAGCGACTATCAGTTCGACTTCGACAAGATGATCTCGTTCAAGGGCAACTCCGGGCCCTACCTGCAATACGCATATGCGCGCATCGGCAGCATTTTCCGCAAAGGCGCGCTCGATCCGGCGACGGAGAGCGGCGCGCTGCTGCTCGTTGCGCCCGAGGAGCTGGCGCTCGCGAAAGAGCTCGCGCGCTTCGGCGATGTCGTGCACGCGGCAGCCGAGAGCAGCGAGCCGCATCGCGTCTGCGATCACCTCTACGCCGTCGCGCGCGTGTACAGCAGCTTCTACGAGGCGTGCCCGGTGCTGAAGTCAGAGGGCGCGACACGCGCCTCGCGCATCGCGCTGTGCTGGATGACGCAGCGACAGCTCGGCCGCGGACTCGCGCTGCTCGGCCTGTCGACGATCGACCGGATGTAGGCGTCGAAGGCAGCGCGCCGGATCGCGCTCACATGCCGCGCAGCGTCGTCTCGCTCTCGATGCGATCTCCGGCGAGCGCGGCGGCGACGGCGGCCGCGGCGACCGGCGGGATCGGCAGCACGAGCTCGACGTTCTGCTCTTCCGCGGCGGTGCGCGTGAGCGGCTCCCAGCCAGCGACGAATTCGGTCGTCACCAGGCGACGGAAGCGGCGCTCCATGCAGCTCTGCGTGTCGAAGTCGACGAGCGTGCCGAAGATCGACAGCGTGTCGTTGCCATTGTCGACGAGCTCGATGAAGCGCGCCTGAGACGGCCAGTCGGCGATCGCCGGCGTCATGATCTCCCAGTAGCCAGGGTGCGCCGCATCGACTCCCGCGACGGCGCGAACGCGCGTGTCGTGCTCGTGCCCGACGAGCCAGAGGACGACGTTCTCGTAAGAGGCGACGAGCGCTTCGATAACCGCGGGCGGGACCGCGCTCGCGATCACCGGGCCGGCCTCCGCCTCGCGATCGTCCATCGAGGTCGTCGAGTGATGCGACGCGATCATCACCAGGACGCCATCGGCGTGCGCGCGCTCGAGCTCAGGGCGCAGGAAGCCGTCGATGGTGGCCGGCAGCACGAGGCCGTGTGAGCCGCCGGTCGCGTCGCTGGTGTCGAGCGCGATGACACGCAGCAGCCCGGGGATCGCGTCGTAGGCGTAGTTCGCGCCGAGGTCGAAGTCGGGTTCCGTCGTGTAGCCGTGGCCCGGCGGGCCAGGCCCTGTGCCCGTGTCCGCGCGCAGCGCCGCGACGATCTCGTTGCGATCGATCAGCGCGCGATCAGGATCCGGGACGACGGCGCCGCGCGCGGCGGGTGCGTACCAGCGGTCGTAGTGGCGCGTACCGCTGCTCGAGCGCGCGCCGGTCGCTGCGGTGCGCGAGGCCTCGTCGATCAACGTGATGCCGACGACCTCGACGTCGTGGTTGCCGGGCACGTAGAGCCACGGCGCGGGGAACGCGACCGGGTCGAACGGGTCTTTCGGATCGTTGTCGGCGCCGGGCACTGGATCGTCGTCGTCGCCGGAGTCGGTGTGCAGGCCGGGCGCGCCGTTCATCAAGTCGATGACCCAGCGCAGCTCGTTGTTCTGCGCGCTGTCGGCGCAGTCGCCGGTGATGATCGCGAAGTCGTACGGGCGCTCACTGCGCTCGACGCGCGCGAAGGTGCGGCTCATGGCCGACACGGCGCGCGGGAGATACGCCTCTTGAGCGCGCAGCCCACCCGAAACACCCCAGCTGTCAAAGCTCGACAGGCGCACCGGGGACTCGTCGTCGACGAGCTGGAAATCGGAGAGATGCGCCATCCACACGATCGAGCGCCGACCCGTCGCGGGCGCGGCCGCCCCACCGAGCTCGGTGCGCAAGACGCGCTCTTGCGCAGGGCCGACCACGAGCGTGTCAAAGCCCATCGTGCGGTAGAGCGCCTCGCCGTCTTCGGTCGCGGGATTGAGATCGCCGGCCATCGTGAGCCGCGGAGCCATCGGCACGAGCGTGGCCATCAGCGTGCTGGCGACCGAGGGGAAATCGCTGGCGCCGACGGGCTCGGTGTCTTCGCAGCGGGGCAGGCGCAGACCGTCGTGCGTGTCGGCGTCGACGCCGCCATCCACGGGCAGGCCCGCGTCGGGCTCGACCGCTGTGTCGTCGTCACCGCATCCAGCGAGCAGCGGAAGCGCGACGAGAGCGAGGATCATCGGCCGTGTGAGAGAGCGTGCAAAGCCCATCGACCGAGGGTGTCACGACGGTGTCGCGCGCGTGACGACAATCGAACGCACCTCACGGCCTGCGCGGATGCTATCCTGCGCCGCGCGGTCGGTTCACCGTCGCGGAAGGACGCTCATGCCCCGGAAAGTCGCTCCGAAAACCGCGTCGAAAACGCCTGGCAAGAAGCCTGGCGTCGTGTCCGGCGGAGCGCGTGCGACCCACAGTTCCACAGCCCGCCGCGCGAATCCTGCGCCGAGGGCCACGACTCCGATCAAGATGACGCCGAAGCCCGCAGTGAAGTCGGAGGCCAAGCCAGTGCCAAATGCGGACGTGAAGCCGGGACCAAAAGTGGAGGCCAGACCGGCGCCAAACGCGGAGGCCAAGCCGGGCATCCCGAAGCCCGCTTCGGTCGCGCCCACGGAGACGCCGCTCGCGGTCGCCGATCCTGACTCCGGCGCGAGCGACGGTGCGCAGAGCGACGGTGCGCAGAGCGACGGTGCGGAGAGCGACGCGCTCATCACGCTGAGCGGCGCGGAGCCGAAGGCGCTGTCGGGCGCCGGCGCGGTGGCCGCTGGGATCGTCGCGGAGCTGCAGACGACGCAGATCATCACGCTCGGTGCGCAGCTCGTCGACGACCGCCCGGCGACGGCCACGCAGGCCGCGCGCGTGCTCGAGGAGGTGCTCGCGATCAAGCCAGAGATGCTCGTCACGATCATCGATCGCTTCGTGACCGGCGTGCTCGGTGAGAACGCGCGCGTCGTGCAGACTTGCGCCGCTGCGCTGCCGCACATGGCGCGGCTCGCACCAGCGCGTGTCGCGCGGCATCTGCAGCTGCTCACGGACTCGTTCTCGGCGGCGTCGCCGCTCGGCAAAGATGGGCTCGTGCGCACGTTTGCTGCGCTCTGCTCGGCTTCCGTCGCGTACCAGAAGCGACTCGAACCGGTGCTCGATCTGGCGCTCGGCCAAGCGGATCCGAAGACGCTCGTCCGCTGGACGGAGATCGTGCTCCCCGCGCTCAAGGGTGAGCCACATGCGCGCGCGCGCTCGGTGGTGGAGGCGCGCGTCGCGGATCTGCCTCGGCCGATCGCGCAGAAGCTCGCGGACTTCCTCGGTATCAAGCTGCGCCGCATCTCGCCGTAAAGGATAAGCTGCGCCGCATCTCGCCGTAGCGACTCGACCCGAACTCGCCAGCGACGTCAGGACCGGGTACACACGGGGCCATGCGCTTCGATCCGCCGGCCTCTCTGCTCCTGTCCACGCCTTCACTCGCTGCTCGCTCGCGGCTCTGGCGCGGGGGCGCGGTGCTGTGCGCTTCGCTGTTCGTCGGCGCGTGTGGCGGGGCTGGCGGTGCGACGGAGAGCGCGCGGCCGACGGGCGCTCCAGAAGGCTGGGCCGAGACGTTGTTCGTCTCGGAGGGCAACGGCCCGTCGCTGTTCAACGGGCCAGAAGCGGGCGCGGCAGCGATCGGCTACGTCGCAGCGAACGTGCAGGTGCGCATCGTCGGCGCACCGCAGGGGGATCGGATCCCGGTGCGCGTCGATGGTCCGTTCAAGGTGCGCGCGTGGTTGCCGCTGGCGCGGCTCTCGGGCCGTGTTCAGCGGCGCGGCAAGCTGCGCGGCGCGCCGATCTCGCTTGGGGTGAACGACGTCGTCGGTGTGCGCGGCTCGGCCGAAGGTGGACGGATGATCGTCGAGGCGCGGCCGCGCTTCGGACGGACGCCCGAGCCCGCCATCGGCCCGTTCGAAGGCACGTTCCCGGCGCGCGGAATCGGCGCGGCGATGGTCGCAGCGCCACCGGCTTCTGCGAGCCCAGTGGAGCGCGCGCGGCTACCCGCGGGCCGCGCGGTCGAGCTCTTCGATCGGCCAGGCGGGCGTGTCGTCACGACGATTCCGGCGGCGACGCGTGGCCTCACCGTCGAGGTCGCGCGCCGACGCGGTGACTGGACCGCCGTGCGCGCCGGCATCGGTCCATTCCTGATCGGCTGGGTGCGCGGCGCGCTCGAGGCGCCAGACGCCGAAGATCTCGCCGTGAGCGTCGACTTACTCGTCGGGAGCGCGGCGCCGCACGCGGGTCCGCCGCGCCTGCTGCAGAACGACGCAACGATGCCGCTGTGGCGCGTTCGAACGCGCGCGCGCATCCGCTTCGATGGCGTCACCGTGGGGCGCCTCGGCGATCGTGGCTGGGCGCGCGAGATGCGGCGCACGCCCGACGGCGAGGTCGATGTGTTCGTCGCGGTGGACGACGACGTGGCGGTGCGCGGGATGGTGAACGCGCGCGAGCTCGAGCCGGTCGAGCCCGGCGCGATCCCGCAGGCGCCGGAGACGGGCGCGACCGCGCAGCCACCGGCCAACGCACCGCTCAGCGGCGCGACGTCGACGCCCTAGCCCGCACGCGCATGACGGGTGCGCCGGCGATCAGCGGAACGTCTCCGCGATTGCAGCCGGGGCCGCTGCGGCGCGTTCTCAGACGTCGACGAGCGAGCGCTCGTAGTCCTCGGGCGCTTCGTAGCCGAGCAGCGTCAGCGTCGTCGCGGCGACGTTCGCCAGGCCGGGCGCCGTGGCGCCGCTCGTCAGCGTGAGCGCTGGCGCGCTCGGCGCATAGACGTGAAACGGAACGGCGTTCAGCGTGTGCGAGGTCTTCGCCTTCGCGTTGCCGCTCGCGTCGGTGAGAAACGCCTTGGTCTTCTTGTCGAGCTCGAACATCTCGTCGGCGTTGCCGTGATCGGCCGTCACGACGAGCGCGCCGCGCAGCTTCTCGATCACTGGCAGCAAGCGCGCGAGCTGCAGATCGACCGACTCGACGGCGAGCACCGCCGCGTCGAGCGCGCCGGTGTGCCCGACCATGTCGCCGTTGGCGAAGTTGATGCGCCCCGCGCGAAACTCACCGTGCACGAGCGCGGCGATGGTCGCGTCGCAGATCTCCGCGGCGCTCATCCACGGTCGCTCCTCGAACGGCAGCGTGCCGCTCGGGATCTCGAGGTAAGTCTCGCGCGTCTCGTCGAATTTGCCCGAGCGATTGCCGTTCCAGAAGTACGTCACATGCCCGTATTTCTGCGTCTCGCTGCAGGCGAACTGCGTGACGCCCGCGCGCGCGAGGTATTCGCCGCTGGTGCGCTCGATGGTCGGCGGCGCGACGAGAAAGTGCTTCGGCAGCAGCAGGTCGCCGTCGTATTGCATCATGCCGGCGTACGCGACATCGGGGCGCGCGCCGCGATCGAACGCGGGCAGATGATCGTCCTCGAACGCGCGGGTGATCTCGATCGCGCGATCGCCGCGGTAGTTGAAGAACACGACGGCCGAACCGTCGCGCACCGGTCCGATCGGCGCGCCGTTCTCGACGATGACGAACGGCGGCAGGTTCTGATCGCCGATGCCCGGGCTCTCCGCCCGCAGCGTCGCGACCGCCTCACGCGCGCTGCGAAAGCCGCGCCCGCGACCGTGTACGTGGAGGTTCCAGCCGCGCTCCACCATGCGCCAATCCGCGCCGTAGCGATCCATCGTGATCGCCATCCGCCCGCCGCCGCTCGCGATGCGGTAGTCGCGATCGCCGCGCGCGTTGATCGCCGCGAGCACCAGCTCGAGCGCGTCGATGAAGCGCGGCTCACTGGTCGCCGAAACGTCGCGCCCGTCGAGCAAGACGTGCACGCGGACGCTGCGCACGCCTTCGTCGTTCGCGCGCCGCAGCATCGCGTGCAGGTGATCTTCGTGGCTGTGCACGTTGCCGTCGGACAAGAGGCCGATGAAGTGCAGCGAAGCGCCGCTCGCGCGCACGCGACCGGTCACGCGCTGCCACTCCGCGCCCATCCACAACGCGCCCGATGCGATCGCCTCGCTGACGAGCTTCGCGCCCTGATCGAAAATGCGCCCAGCGCCGAGCGCGTTGTGCCCGACCTCGCTGTTGCCCATGTCGTCGTCGCTCGGCAGCCCGACGGCGCGGCCATGCGCGCGCAGGCTCGTCGTCAGCGTGTGCTTTGCAAGCCAGCGCAGCGTCGGCGTGCGCGCCAGCCAGACCGCGTCGCCCGCATCGTGCTGACCGATGCCGACACCATCCATCACGACGACGAGCACCGGCCCGGACACGCCTGGAAAGCGTGCGTGCTTGCGCAGCGTGAGAGCAGTCATCGGGGCGTTCTAAGCCGTTCAGCGGAGGCCGTCGAGATCGAGCTCGGGGATCCGATTGAGGATCGTGTCGTTCTGCCGGCCACGACCGCCACGCGGATCCGCGTCCCGACGCATCGCGTCGCACACATCGTGCGCGCTGCGTGACGAAGCTCACTCACGAGATCTGCGCAGCGAGGTTCCGGTGTTCGCATGGCTTGTGACTGGCGCGTCACGCGGTAGAGACTGAATCGATGCAGCGCGAGACCTCCGCCGACGACACCGCCATTCGCTTCCGAGGACGCGTCCTCTATTTGACCGAGGACGCGGAGCTCCTGAAGCAACAGCTCGCGGGAGAGGACCTGCCGTTCGACCCGGAGCGCAAGCTCATCGACAACATCTCGACCGACGAGATCACGCCGGGCTGGGTCTGCTTCTACTACGACGAGACGCTCGGTCGGTTCTCGCTGGTCGGGCTGCGCGGTGGACTGTTCGCCAAGGACACGCTGAAGAACGGCGGCTTCGACGTCATCGTCAGCGGCCTGTCGAAGGGCTGCGGCTCGTCGCGCGAGACCGCGCCGTACAGCGAGCTCGTCGCTGGCGCGAAGCTGGTGATCGCGCGCAGCATCGAGAAGATCTACAAACAGAACTCGCAAAACATCGGCCTGCTCACGAGCACCGATTTCGGCCTCATCCCGCGCATCTTGGCTGGCGAGGCGATCGCGATGAGCGAGTTCACCGCGGGCCTCGACACGATCAGCGCGGACATCGTCCGGGCCGGTGGCCTGTTCGAGTACAACAAGCTGCGGCTGCGCGGCGCGGTGACACCGCCGCCGATCGAGACCGGGCCGCGCGCGATGACGATGGTCGAAAAGATCATCGCCGCGCACGCGATCGTCGACGCGCAGACCGGCAAGGTCGGCGTGCCGTTCGTGAAGCCCGGCGACGCCCTGTTCGTGCGTACCGATGTGCGCTTCTCGCACGAGTACGTGACGCCGATGGCGGACTCGCTGTTTCGTGCGGGCTTTGGTGAAGACGCGACGGTGCAAGAGCCCGAGTCGGTGTTCACGTTCCGCGATCACCTGACTTACCTCGCCGACGTGATGCCGGAAGAGAAGCGCAAGATGGGCTTGCTCGACAACGCGAACGGGCTCGCGACGACGCAGAAGGCGTTCGCCGAGCGGCACCAGCTCAAGCTCTACGGCGAGAACGAGCGCGGCGGCTCGGAGGCGATCTGCCACAACGCCGTGATCGAAGATCTCGCGCTGCCTGGACAGGTGGTCGCCGGCACGGACTCACACACCTGCATGGCCGGCGCGCTCGGCTGCTTTGCGTTCGGCGTCGGCAGCACCGACATGGCGAACGCGTGGTTCACCCGCGACGTGCGCGTGCGCGTGCCGGAGACCGTGCGCTTCGTGCTCGGTGGTCGCATGCGGCACGGCGTCGCGGCAAAGGACGTGATGTTGTACCTGCTCGCGCAGCCGTTCTTTCGCACCAGCAACGGCATCGGTCGCGTGCTCGAATTCGCCGGCGACGGCATGCGCGCGATGCCGCTCGACGAGCGCTCGACGCTGACCAACATGGCCGTCGAGGCGGGCGGCTTCACCGGCATCCTCGAAGCGGATGATCTCGTGCTCGATTACCTCATGTCGATGCGCAAGGGACTCGACCGCGCGGCGCTCGCCAAAACGCTCGTGAAGAGCGACGCCGAGGCGGAGTACCTCGAGACCTTCCACGTCGACCTGAGCGCGGTGACGCCGATGGTCGCGACGCCGGGCGATCCGCGCAACGGCGTGCCGCTCGCGCAGATCCCTTCGGACGTGAAGATCGACATCGCGTACGGCGGCTCGTGTACCGGCGGCAAGAAGACCGACATGGACATGTACGCGGAGGTCATCGGCGCGGCGACCGCGAAGGGTCTTCGCGTCGCCGCCGGCGTCACTGCGTTCATCCAGTTCGGCTCGCAGGAGATCCGGCGCTACGCCGAGAAGAAGGGCTACGTCGAGCTCTTCACGAGCGCTGGCGTCGAGCTGATCAATCCGTCGTGCGGCGCGTGCATCAACGCAGGCCCCGGCGCTTCGACGACCAAGGAGCAAATCACGGTGAGCGCGATCAACCGCAATTTCCCCGGCCGCAGCGGTCCGGGAAAGGTGTACCTCGCGTCTCCGTTCACCATCGCCGCGAGCGCGATCGCCGGGCGAATCGTCGGGCCCGAGGCGCTGCTCGGCTGAGGCCATCGCTCGCGCGCCGCGCATTGACAGCAGGGGCTCCGCGGCATCATTTTGCGGCCGTGAATTTCAGCCGCTGCTTCTCCTTCCTCTGCGTCACTCTCGCCGCGTGCGGCGCGCCGCGCCGGCCCACTGCGCGCGAGTGCAGCACCAACGCCGACTGCGAAGCGATGCTCGGCGCCGGCGCGACTTGCTCAGTTGCCGGCCAGTGTCTTGCCGCTGACGCGGGCGCGCTCGACCTCGGTGGCGCGGATCTGGGCGTGGTCGATCTCGGAAACGTCGACGCGGGCAGCCTCGACGACGCAGGCACCGACGATGCGGGCGCCGACTTCGATCTCGGCCAGCCGGATCTCGGCGTCGACATGGGACGCCCCGATCTCGGCGTCGACATGGGACGCCCCGATCTCGGCGTCGACATGGGGCGCCGCGACCTCGGCGTCGACTTCGGCACGCCCCTCGGTGCGCGGCTCGTGCTCTCCGAGATCACTTCCGGCGGACCTGGCGGCGCGGGCGACGAGTTCATCGAGATCTACAACGCCGGCGGCGTTGCGTACGACGCGAGCGGTCTGCGCATCGAGTACCGCTCGGCCACGGGCGCTGCCTACACGCTCGTCGAAGCGCTCGCGCCGGGTACCATCATCGGCGCGCGCCGCTTTTATCTCGTCGGCGGGAGCACGTATTCGGGCGCAGCGATGCCGGACGTTCCGCTCGCGTTCACCAGCGTGCTCGCCGGCACCGGCGGCCACGTGCGGCTCATCACGACCGACGGCGCAGAGCTCGATCGCTGCGGCTACGGCACGGCGATCGAGCCCGAGGGGACGCCCGCGCCAGCGGGGCTCACTGGAACGCAGTCGCGCGAGCGCAAGGCGTTCGCGACGAGCACCCCGACGTCGATGGCCACAGGCGGCACCGACGCGTTCAGCGGCAACGGCCGCGACTCCGGAGACAACGGCGCAGACTTCATCGTGCGCGAGATCGCCGAGCCGCAGAACAGCAGCAGCGTCGAGCCCTGACGCCGCTCGCCGCCGCGTTTTCTCTCGCGCGCGCGGCGCGCTCCTTCGGCCCGATTCTCGCTCAGGCGCAGGTCACCGTGATCGCGTGCATGTGTGCGCTACTGGTCGTCGACGTGACGACCACCATGCCGTCGCTCTGCAGTGACGCGAAGTCGGTAGCGGAGAGCGTCACCGAGTGCGTGTGTCCGCTCGAGCCCATGATGCCGTACGTCTGCGCGGTGCCCGCGGCGATGTCCGCCGCCGGCACCGCGAGGACGTGGCCGTGATTCGCGTCGATGCGGCTCGTCACCGCAGCGCACGAGCCACCTCCACCGAGGTCGACGGGAGGCGTGCCGGTGTCGCGACCGGCGTCGGTCCCGGGCGTCGGTGTGTCGTCACCACCGCAGGCCGGCAGCAGCGCAAGGGCGCCCAGCGCGAACAGAACCTCTCTGCGTGTCGTCATGAAGCCTCCTGGCGAGACGATACAATTTTCGTCGACCGATAGCGCTTTGACGCGCATTGCAACATCCGCCGGCGAACGCAGCTTTTTTGCGATTCCCGCGAGGGCCTGGCGACAATACGCACATGTACGACACGCCCCATCTGCACATCGACACCAGCACCCGCGTTCCAAGCTTCTTCGAGACGGATCGTCGTCGCGGGGCGGTCAACGCGCAGCAAGCCAGCATCAAGCTGGAGCGCTGCGCCGGCGAGCGGCGAACGATGGCTTCGGTCCTGCGCGGCTGACCGCCCGGCGCGCCGAACAGAGGCGATTCGGCGCAACGACGTTGCATTCGCGGCGCGCGTCTGGTGTCCTCCGAGGATGCCCGTGAAAAAGACCCTGCGTGCGACGGTGGAGCGGTTGGAGAAGAGCGCTGCGGTGCTCGACATCGACGGCAAAGAGGTCACGTTCCCGCGCGCGTCGCTGCCGACGCCGCTCGCCGAGGGCGACACGTTGGTGTTCACCGTCGTCATCGATGCCACAGGTGCCGCGCGCGACGAGGTCACCGCGAGCCTCGACAGCGCGACCGGCAAGCGCGGCGCAGGCCGCAAGCGCGGCAATCCGCGCAC
>Ga0335394_10008234_pt1 | contig 11770 bp, 11 predicted proteins | sample MAT03_FD_205741 | JGI IMG/M metagenome (GOLD analysis project Ga0335394, IMG submission 205741) | Freshwater microbial communities from Lake Fryxell liftoff mats and glacier meltwater in Antarctica - MAT-03 (spades assembly) (version 2) ... | reverse complement strand
TTGTTGGGCGAGTTCCGTGAAGCCGCGAAGTGTGGTGCTATTATTGGCTCCGCCACCGGCATTGAACGTCTGGCCTTCCACGGCATCCATGTGCTCCAACTGATGGGTCACGAGATCGCAGAGGTCGTCGATGTGGAGCACATCGCGCACCTGTGATCCATTACCACCGAAACCGATGTACTGCAACGGCAGGTTCCAGTGGTGCCGTGCCAGCCAGAGGAGAACGAAGCCTTGATCGGTCTTTCCCATCTGCCAGGGACCGGCGATGACACCGCAGCGATCGATCACCGCGCGAAAGCCGTGCATGTCGGCGTATTCGGTGATCAACAACTCGCTGGCGAGCTTGGTCGCACCATACAAGGAGCGTACGCCCGCCAAGGGGAAATCCTCTGCGATGCCAGCTTGCGAAGCACCACTGAGGGACGTGTCCGGGTCGATCCGGAATTCGTCATCGTGGAGTTCACAGATCCCGTTGATGGTGCTGATCGGATAAACCCGGCTGGTACTCAAGAATACGAGGTCCGCTTTGTCACGCGCTACGAGGTCCAAGCAATTGATCGTCCCGACCAAGTTGGTATCCACCACATACTTGGATCCCGCGCCATATCCCGCAAGCACAGAAGGTTCTGCGGAGCATTCCACCAAGGCGTCGATGTGGGGCAGGCTGAGCAGGTCACCAGCGTGACGCACATCCCCGTGAACGAATTGCACCCCGGCTTCTTTCAGCCTGTTCAGGTTGAGTTCGCTCCCTCTGCGTTTGAGATTGTCCAGCGCCATGACGGTGGATCCAGAATGGCGCTTCTTCCAATGGATGGCGAAGCTGGATCCGACGAAGCCGGCACCACCGGTCACAAGTAACGTGGATCCCATTTGTTCGAGGTCGTTTTCAAGGCGGTCAAATGTAACCGAACTGGTCGACGTGCCATGAGTTCCTTCGGGCATCACTTTTGGGTCAAGACAGTTGTTCTTATGGTCATCTTACCGCCATCTGCCACTTCCGACATAACGCAGCGAAAGTGGAATGGATGTGCGGCCGATGGGAAAAGTTTCAGGAGGGTCGATCCACCCAAAGCAAGAAATTGCCACCTTGCAAAATGGAGAAGCTGCTGCTTTGTACAGGAAATCAGGGAAAGGTTCTTGAATTGAAGGCCTTACTCCCTGAAGAATTCAACCTGCTCAACCTTAGCGATGTAGGGCTTCCTTCAGATCTGCCCGAAACCGGTGCCACATTGGAAGCCAACGCGTTGCAAAAGGCATGGTATGCACACGAACGAACAGGGCTGGTTTGTGTTGCCGATGACACCGGTCTGGAAGTGGATGCCTTGGCCGGCGCACCCGGTGTGTATAGCGCCCGTTACGCTGGCGAAGCCAAAGACCCCAAGGCGAACATGGCCAAATTGCTGGAAGAATTGGCGGGAAAGCAGGACCGTAGAGCCCGCTTTCGAACGGTCTTGGCCTTGGTCACTGCGGAAGGCGAGCATACTTTCGAAGGCAGCGTGGAAGGAGAGATCACCGAGGTGGCAACAGGCTCTGGTGGCTTCGGTTACGACCCGGTGTTCCGTCCCTTGGGCAGCGAGCTCACCTTCGCACAAATGGACAGGTCGGCGAAGAACGGGATCAGCCATCGCGGCATTGCGGTGCGGCAGTTGGTGGTTCACTTGCGCACGTTGCCCCGCTGAAGGCATTCTGCGGCGATCGCATTCACCACCTCCCGAACATCAAGGCCCGCAGCCCGGATCATTTTCGGGAAAATGCTGGCGCTGCTGAAACCCGGGGTGGTGTTCACCTCAATGGTGATCACCTCATTCCCGGTCCAGAAGTGGTCCACACGCACCATGCCGTTGCAGTCCAGGGCGCGGTATATCGCGGCGGATCGGTCTTGGACCAATTGGGTTACTTCACTCGGTATGTCGGCGGGTATGATCTCTTCGGTATCTGCCGCGTGGTACTTCGCCTCGTAGTCGAAGAATTCGCGACTGGTCCGGATCTCACACACCGGAAGTGCGCGAACCTCGCCGTTCAATCGCGCTACACCGCAGGTAAGTTCGCGTCCTTTCACCAAGGCTTCGCACATCACCGCTGGTCCTTCAGCAAAAGCCTTATCCAGCGCCGGACCGAGTTCATCTCTCGTTTTCACCTTGCTTATGCCCAAACTGCTGCCACTATTGTCCGGTTTCACGAAACAGGGCAGGCCCACCTCGTTCAGCACGCGTTCCTTCGCATCGCCATGGCGATCATGCAACAGCACCGACGCGGCCACGGGGAAACCCCATTGCCGAAGCAAACCGGTGGTGCTGAACTTGCTCATGGTAAGGGCCATGCAGAGCACACCGCCGGTCTGGTAGGGCACGTTCATCATGTCCAGATACCCTTGCAGCTTGCCGTCCTCGCCGGGTGTTCCATGGATCGCGATGATCGCTGCGTTGAAGACCTCCATGCCGTGCCCTCGATCTGCGGCGAACCGACCCCGGTCCAGTTCGAGCGGGGAACCATCGGCACGTTCGCAGTGCCAGTTCTTCTGGGAAACGGTCACGTAGGCAACCTCGTACAGCTTGTGATCAAGTGCTTCCATCACGGTGGCCGCACTCTGCAAGCTTATCACCGATTCGCCGGTGTAACCACCACGAAGAATGGCGATGAAAGGTCGTTTGTTCGTGGGCATGGGCAGGTGTACAAAGGTGAATGCGATCGGACCCTACATATGTTGGTGTCGTAAGGTGAAGTGTACACGGTCCATTGTGGACTTTCCAATGCCGGTCGGGCATGGTCTCCTTCCGGCACCCCGCCTATCTTAGCCGCCCGTTGAGCGCCCCGTGCCGTTCAGCTTGCGAATTGGACCCCATGTTCCGGAACCGTTTTGTGCAATTCCTATTGCCTCTTGTCGTGGTCGGCATATTGCTGTTCGGTGGCTGGTTATGGTTGCGGCATTTCACACGGCACGGAAAGGCGATGCGGGTGCCCGATCTGAAGGGTATGACATTCGAAGAGGCCCAATTGGCACTTGCCGGACGCCAACTTCGTGCCTTTGTGATCGACTCCGTTTACACCGATGAGCATCCGAAGGGCAGTGTAGTGCTACAGGACCCTGTAGCGGGGTTGGATGTGAAATCGGGTCGGAAAGTGTATTTGGTACTGAACGCGAGCCAGCCAAAAATGATCGATATGCCCCGTTTGGTGGACCTTTCCAAGCGGCAGGCCATTTCCGTTCTCGAGATCATCGGGCTCAAGGTGAAGGAGTTGCAGTACAGGCCGGACCCTTGTACGGATTGTGTGGTGGCCCAGTTGTACAAAGGGGAACCCATTGTCGAGGAAGCACGCATCCGTGCAGGCGAGTCCATAACGCTGGTGCTGGGCAGTGGAGATCATGGCCTACGCGTACCTGTACCGGACTTGGTCGGTCTAACGAATGCCGAAGTGAAAATGGTCCTGAACATGGCCTCGTTGAACTTGGGCGTGGTGGTTACCTGCGATGGATGCAATACAGCAGCGGATTCCACGTTGGCGAGGGTATGGCGACAAGTACCTGGAGCACGTGCGAGCGAACGGATCTCTCTGGGCACCGCCATTGATATTTGGTTGAATGCGGACACCACAGGTCTTCGGCCAGCGGACGGCTGGAACGACCCACGCCAGTATGAACAAACCGACACCATTGATGTTGTTGAATAGGTCACTCTGCTTTGCTTTGCTATTGCTTGTTGGTCAACCTTTATGGGCACAGGGCGAAGGATTGCGTGCATTGGGAACGAGACCTGTGCCCGGAGCTGCGCATGCCAAGGACAATGTGGACCGTGTATTCCGGTATGTCAATGAAATGCAGGAACTACCCATCGTCGATGATTTTTCCATTGACCGTACAAGGAAGTTGAACACATCGGCGAGCGATGCCGGGGTCACCCTCACGGAGACCATCTACCGACTGGAGGTCGGGGGAATTTCCACGCCCGAAATGAAGTTCAACACCGATACTTCATTCAAGTTCATCATTGATGCATCCGATCCACCGATAACGACCCGTGAAGCCCTTCCGAGCGAAATAGCCACGGTCCGGGATCTTTCCGTTGATCCGCCTACCAGTTTTACTGTGGAAGTGTGGCCGGCTTATGACCTGGTGGACTCCATCGCTTTTCCGCCTTTTGATACGCTCTTTTCCGTGCAACCCACCTACATTCAAGATTCGCTCTTGGTATACAACGTGCCAGCGGATCCCCGCACCTACAGAATGGGCAACGAGAGCGTGCCGCTGATACTCTGGCAGGATGATGACGTGTACGTGAACGGAACCTATCCCATCGACCCACCGACCATTGGGGTTGCCACCTTCGATGGGCTGGCCCGCACCGGGTATCCGTACGATTTCCAAGTGTATACGTCCTATGGTCGTGCCGACCACTTGACCTCTGTTAAGATCCAACTGGGGACTTATGAGCCGGTCGACTCCATCTACCTCAGTTTCTTCTACCAAGCACAAGGACTTAGCGGCGATGCCGAGGCCCAAGCACAGGATAGTCTCCTTCTCGAATTTTATGCGCCGATAGAGCAGACATGGTACAGGGTTTGGGGCATTCCGTACGCGGCACCGGGACCTTTCCAACAAGTGCTGGTACCCGTGAAGGAACTGCGATACCTGCATACAGGCTTCCAATTCCGATTCGTGAACAAAGCCACCTTGAGCGGCTCGTTCGATCATTGGCATGTGGACTACGTTCGGTTGGCTGCACAGCGCTCTTTCGATGATGTGCGTATCGTGGACATGGGCTATGTCTACCCAGAATCCAGTATCCTGCAGACCTATACATCCATCCCGTTCAACCGGTTCAATGATGCGCCGAGCAGCAACATGGCCCAGAACGTTCAAGAGACGATCAAGAATCTCGATAACGAGGATCGTTTCATCCGGTATGGAATGTTGGTCCGTTCCGATGATGCGGGCACCGTATTCGATGAAGAGAACGGTATCAACACGAGCGGGAATGCGAACAGCAGCTTTACCACCCAGAATCCCATAAACAGTGGTAGCACGCCTTTCGTATTCGACAATTCGGGTTCGGTTGATGCTGCTTTTTGGGAGGTGGCCTTCCACAGCCAGACACAGCCGGACCTGATCCAATACAACGATACGATTTCGTTCATACAGGAACTGAGCAACTTCTATGCGTACGACGACGGTAGTGCTGAAGCGGCCTATTTCCTGCAGACCGCGGGTGCCAAACTGGCGTATCGGTATGATCTACTGGGTGCGGATTCCCTGCGTGCGATCAGGATCTACTTCAACCCCCTGGCCAATGCTCCGCCGGATGCTTCGCCAATTCAAGGATCCTTTCTATGTACGGTATGGAAGAGCTTGGAACCCGAAGTGATCCAGCACCAGAATTTCTCGTTCTCTGCACCCCGGTACCGGTTCGATGGCATCAATAAGTTCGTGGAATACGAACTGGATAGTGCGATCCGTGTAGAAGGCACGATCTACATCGGTTGGGTCCAGACCAATGAGACCCGCATGAACATCGGGTTCGATAGGAACCGGGATAACCGTACCAAGATCTATTTCAAGACCGGTGCCTCTTGGGCCAACACCAGTTTTACGGGTTCGTTGATGATGCGACCAGTAATGATAGGAGCTGTGGATCCATGGGCCTCCATAGCAGAAGAGCGAGTTGCTGCGGGGAATATGGTCCTTTATCCGAACCCCACCAACGATGGTTTCCGGATCCGGTTGGATGCGGAAGTGCCGCATCGTTCCAAGGTGGAGTGTACGGATGCCACGGGCCGAGTGGTGTTGACAAGATCCATTTCCGAAGGCACGGTGATCAGTACCGATGGATTGGCCAACGGACTATACATGGTCCGGGTTGTCGGGCCTGATAGCGCCACCCTCGCACAGGGCAGACTTATGGTGCAACATTGATGAGCGACGAACAGGACCAGGTTACCGTGAGTGAAGAGCAGGAGCTCTACGAACACCATCGTATTGTTTGTGACCCCAATCAGGGTTTGGTCCGGTTGGACAAGTTCCTGTTCGATCGCTTGGCGAACACTTCGCGCAACCGTATCCAAGTAGCGGCCAAAGCCGGCAACGTACTGGTGAACGACAAGACCGCAAAGCCTAGTCAGAAGGTCAAGCCCGGTGATGTGATCAGCGTGGTATTGCCATACCCGCAACGCGATACTGAGATCCAACCGGAGGATATTCCATTGAGCGTGCTCTACGAGGATGACCACATCCTTGTGATCGACAAGCAAGCCGGATTGGTCGTGCATCCGGGCCACGGCAATTGGTATGGCACCTTGGTCAATGCGTTGTTGTTCCACTTCGGAAAACTGCCGAGCACACCGGGTGCATTGATCCCACGGCCGGGATTGGTACATCGCTTGGACAAGGACACCAGCGGCGTAATGGTGATCGGTAAAACAGAAGAGGCATTGACGCATTTGGCCCGTCAGTTCTTCGAGCGCACGAGCGACCGACGATATACCGCTTTTGTATGGGGTGACTTCGATGAGGATGAGGGCGATATCGAAGGCCATATCGGGCGATCATTGAAGGACCGTACCGTGCAGTTCGTATTTGTGGATGGTGACCAGGGCAAGCATGCCTTGACACGCTACAAGGTGCTCGAACGGTTCCGCTACATCACCATGTTGGAATGCAAATTGGAGACAGGGCGCACGCACCAGATCCGCGTACACATGCAATGGAAAGGGCACCCGTTGTTCAACGATGCAGCGTATGGCGGGAACCGGGTTTTGAAGGGAACCACGTTCACCAAGTATAAGCAGTTCGTGGAGAATTGCTTCAAAATTCTACCGCGCCAAGCACTGCACGCCCGCACGTTGGATATTACCCACCCGATCACCGGGGAGCGCATGCATTTCGAAAGTCTATTACCACCCGATATGCAGGAAGTGCTGGAGAAATGGCGCCACTACACCACCTTCAAACCATTGGGCAACGACAATGACGACGAGGAACCACTGGACAAAGAAGCGGTGAATAATATGAAGTAGTTGAAGAGAGAGTCGATAGTCTTGAGTCAAAAGAGTCGTTAGTCCGACTCACGACTCACGACTGATCTTACTAACGACTCAAGACTTACGTCTCTCGTATCACCTTCCCTCCACTTGTCATCTCAATGTGCTCCAATGCTTGCACCCGGCGGGGCCATTCGTGCGGGTCCAGGTTTGCCATCAACGTTTCCAATACTTCGGGCATCACTTCATCCTGCGGTCGGTCGGTCGCAAGTACGAGCATAACGGCTTGGCCCAACTCGGGATCGGGGAACGCTTTGAAATAATGGGGGTAGGGGAGCAACCCTGCGGTCTTGGCCTCCAGTTGCTCGGGGAAGATCTTCTTTCCGCCGCTCAGGATCACATTATCGTACCGACCCAACCACGTGAAGTGGGTATCATCGTGCAGATCAATGAGGTCGTTCGTAATGTGTTGTTTCACCGATAGGTGCGGCGTGTAGACCACCAAACAACCGCGTGGGTCCCGTCCGAAATGTACTTTTCCAAGGGCGGTATAGCGTTCGTTACGGTCCGGGCCATTCAGTTTTCGTAGTGCAACGTGCGTAACGGTCTCCGTGCTTCCGTAGCTCTGGAATACGGTGGTTGAAAGGCCTTGAAGATCCTCCGTAAGGGCTTCGCTCACGGGTCCGCCGCCCAGCAGGATCGTTTCGAATTGTTCTTCTACGCGGGCTTTATTCTCCTGTATCGCACGGTAGAGTTGCAATGGGACCATGGGTGCGAATTTGAATCGATCGGGCACCTTCAAGTTGTCGAGTACACTGCCGCGCGGATCGATCACATGGAGGTCCAAGCCCAATGCCATGGCGCGTATGAACATCATTTTCCCTGCGATGAAATTACAGGGAAGGCAAAGCAATACGCGGTCACCCTCGTTCAGGTCGAACGTTTCGGCCGTGAGCCTTGCGCTGTTCACGAGGTCATGCCTCGGGATGGTCAGTTTCTTCGGTGGGCCGGTGGTGCCGCTGGTGAATGCGGCCATGCTTCCCTTTCCGTACACAATGTTCATCAAAGTGCTGTGGATCGCCTCCTTCCATTCTTCGCCTTCTTTCCGTTTCTCCTTGAGCTTGCTGAAGTGATCGAACGCATCGTACTTCCAAAGATCCACGCCATCAAGCGTGAGCCGTTCGAATGCTTTCTCGATACTACGCGAATAACGCTTGGCCATGCAGCGCAAAGGTCAGCAACACCGATGATTATTGGTCCAGTAATTTTCCGAGATGCAGTTCATGCACATCCCACGGAACTTCCGGTCGGTAACGCAGCGAACCCTTTTCGGCCAATAAGGGTGAAGGAAAATTGTTGGCATAGATCGATCCCGTGCCCAGCCCTTGCGCCTGTTGCAATGGAAGGGTGGCGGTGAATTGAGCGATCGCGTTCAAGCCGATGCTGCTTTCCAATGCGGATGTGATCCACCATCCGATGTTGCGCTCTTCGGCCAACTGGATCCATTCACGCGTAGCTGCCCATCCGCCCACCAGACTTGGCTTGATCACGATGTGTTGCGGACGAAGATGGTCCAAGAGGTCGGTTTTCGTGCGTCGAGTGTTCAACCCGATCAGGTCTTCATCCAATGCAATGGGCACCGGAGAGTTACGGCAGACCTCCATCATCACCTCATACAAACCGGGTGCTACGGGCTGTTCAATGCTATGGACACCGATCCGTGCCAATCGCTCCAGTACGGGCATCACTTCCTTGGCTGAATAGGCACCGTTCGCATCCACACGCAAGGTGATCCGGTCCGGACCGAATTCTTCACGCAGTTCCTCGAGCAGGGAAAGTTCTTCGTCGGTCCCCAATGCACCGATCTTCATCTTCACGGTGGTGAATCCACGCTCCACTTGCTCGCGTAAGCGGGTACGCATGGTATCACGATCACCCATCCACACCAGGCCATTGATCGGTATGTCTTGCTTCCCAAGGGTGAAGGGTGTTGGGAAAAGTAATTTGGAACCATGTACTTCAAGATCGCGCAGGCACTGTTCCACAGCGAACCGCACACTGGGAACCTCGACGAGATCATCTTCCAGACGGGCTTTCCAATTCGTGGTATCCGCACACAGTTCAACCAGTTTCGTTTTCACTTCCGCTGGGAATTCCTTGCTATGTCCGGGGAACAGTGCGGCCTCGCCAATGCCCCGTATTTCGGGCCGTTCGCTGTTCCAAGCGATCAAATACCAAACGACACGCGCACCAATGGGACCCTTGGATGTGCCCAATTCGAACTTCGGTTGCAGGGTGTGTTCGATCCAGCGGGCACGCAACATCAGGCAAGGATAAGGCCCAACGAGTAAAGCAAAGCCGTCGAGAAAGTGCCAAGCGCCACTCGTTTCAATTCGGGGTCCAAGGGGATCTTACCGTCCTCACTTTGGATACGATAGGCGTGAATGGCAATGGGGATGAAGCCGACCAAGGCCAGCCACCTCCACGGATTTTCAAATGCATCGGTGCCAAAACTGAAAAGGAGAAAGAACGGAATCCAAATGAGGAGTGCGTGATAGTGCAAGGCATTCTTCAGCCCCAAGCGAACCACCAGTGTGCGTTTACCACTGGCCCGATCGTTGTCTATGTCGCGCATGTTGTTCACGTTCAATACCGCAACGGAAAGGAGCCCGAAAATGAGGATCGGGCGCACGGTAATGAAATGGAACGAATGGGTGAAGAGGTAGAAGGTGCCCAACACACCCACCACGCCGAAGAACAGGAACACGCTCAGATCGCCCAGACCTGCGTAACCGTAAGGGTTCTTCCCGAACGTGTACTTCACCGCTGCAACGATCGCGGCAAGTCCGATCAAAAGAAAGACCACGGTCTCCAATGTGGTCCCAAAAGCGAAGATGATCAAAGCCAGTCCGCTTGCAAATGCCAAGACACCACAGATCACCATGGCGCGCTTCATAGCAGCAGGTGAAATGGCACCACTTTGCACGGCACGTTGCGGGCCTACGCGATCGGCATTGTCCGTGCCGTGTTGATGATCGCCGAGGTCGTTCGCCAAGTTGCTCAGGACTTGTAGCAGGGTAGCGGTACACAGCGCAAGCAGGAAAATGGACCAACTAAATGCACCTTGGTTGTACGCCACCGCACTGCCCACGAGAATACTGCTCAGGGCCAAAGGCAAGGTGCGCAGGCGGAAGGCGTGGAGCCAGTGTTTCATGCGATCAGCTCCAAATGATCGAAGTAGACCGTGACCAACTTGTGCTCGAAGGAGGCCGCCTCAATGGCAGGCCACTGTTTGTAAAGCCATATTATGAGATCCTTTCGACGCAAATTCCCGACACGGATATGCACAACACGCGGTGGTGGTGCGGTCAAACTGATCCTGTCCGAAAAGTCCGCGTCTTTTGTCACGATCGCTAGATCGTTGACTTTTGCGAACGACCAGATCTCTGTATCACTCGATTGCAGACCAAGTTGGGTGGAATGGTGGATCGTAAGATTCGTGGGCAAGGCGGTAGGCAGCGGTAAATTCTCGTCGATCAACAGACCTTTCATGCAAGAGGTACGCTCCTGAAACGATTACCCAAAAGGAAGGCTGCAAATTCCATGCTGGCAAGCACGTGTTCGCGGCGTAATGAAGGATACGCCTCCAGCACATCCTTCATCTCATCTCCGGCTGCTAAAAGCTCAAGAACGGACTGAACGGTGATCCTCGTACCCTTGAGCACCGGTTTCCCGTTGCACACATCCGGTTTGATCTCTATCAGGTCGTTGTTCATGTCCGAAAGTTAAGGCGAATTACGACGTACTTCAACGAGGACCAACTTGACTTGCACCCTCACGGAAATTTCGGGAACTTCTGGAAATCCGGTTCACGTTTCTCCAAGAAGGCATTCCTTCCTTCCTGTGCCTCGTCCATCAGGTAGTACATCAACGTGGCATCACCGGCAAATTCCATTAAACCCCGTTCGCCATCGAGTTCGGCGTTCAGGCCACGCTTGATCATGCGCAGTGCAAGCGGACTTCGCTTTAACATGAGCCGGCACCATTCCACGGTCGTATCTTCCAACTCGGCGAGTGGCACCACCTTGTTCACCATGCCCATGTCCTCGGCTTCTTTCGCACTGTACTGCTGGCAGAGGAACCAGATCTCACGGGCCTTCTTTTGGCCCACGTGGCGTGCTAGGTAATTGCTGCCGAAACCGGCATCGAAGCTGCCCACCTTGGGTCCGGTCTGTCCGAAGCGCGCATGGTCCGCAGCGATCGTCAGGTCGCATACCACATGCAACACATGGCCACCGCCGATGGCGTAGCCGTTCACCATGGCCACGACGGGCTTGGGCAATTCGCGTATTTTCTTGTGCAGGTCCAGCACGTTCAGCCGGGGGATCCCATCCGTTCCGATGTATCCACCGCGTCCTTTCACGTTCTGGTCGCCGCCGCTACAGAATGCCTTATCCCCTTCACCGGTGAAGACCACCACGCCGATCGCCGGATCCTCACGTGCGAGGTCCATGGCATCGATCATTTGGGTGTTCGTTTCCGGACGGAAGGCATTGTACACCGCCGGCCTGTTGATCGTGATCTTCCCGATCCCCTCGAAGAATTCGTAGCGGATATCGGTATATTCCTTAATGGTTTTCCAATCGCGTTTTCCCATTTCCTGTTGCTTCGTTCAAAAATCACTGTCCCGCAATGTGCATCACCTCGGGCGGAAGATCTTCCGCCCCTACGGTGTGCGTCGTCTCACTTCTTCACTTCTTCACTTCTTCACTTCTTCACTTTCTCACTTTCTCACTTT
>Ga0335394_10008233_pt1 | contig 11771 bp, 8 predicted proteins | sample MAT03_FD_205741 | JGI IMG/M metagenome (GOLD analysis project Ga0335394, IMG submission 205741) | Freshwater microbial communities from Lake Fryxell liftoff mats and glacier meltwater in Antarctica - MAT-03 (spades assembly) (version 2) ... | reverse complement strand
CGAGCCATGGCCGTCTCCAAAGTTCCATCGAACCGATAACGGCGAGGATTCAGGATCAGACGAGAGTCCGGCATAGACCGAAACGGTGAGCGGCGCCGTGCCCGTGACCGGGTTGGCCTGAATCTGCGCGACCGGCGGCTGATTGAAGTATGAGGCGGTGTAGGTGTAGCTCGCGGGCGCAGGCCCCATGGTGACATTGAGCGTGTTGGAGGTGTTGGCAGCCCCGCTCCAATCCTTGAACGTGCGGAAGCTTTGGATGGCCGGCGCGATCACCAACTGTTGAGAATTCACCACGCTCTTGGCCGTGAAAGGCGTGGTCTGGGCAATGCCTTCGTAGATGACCTGAAGGCCACTCGGCTGTGTCTCGAACAGCACAAACACGTTGTTGGGACGAATGTTGCGGCAGGTCTTGGTTTTGGTCCCTTTGCTATCGACCGCTGTCAGACAAATCTGGAAGAAGGTGTTATCGCCGTGATCGGGGATGGTAAAGGACGCGGTGCTGCCGGTGGCGCTGAACAAATCGGGATGCACGTGCTCGTTGTGGTGCAACGACACGGCCCATGACAGGCTGCTGCTTGGCAATGTGCCATCCTCAACATCCTGTGCCGAACCCTGCAGGTTGATGACCTGACCCACGTTGTAGGTATCGGTGGCAGCGGGCGAAATGATGGTGGGCACAGGCGCGGTGTTGCCGGCCTCGATCTGGACATTCGCCGTTGCGGATTCACCCAGGCTATCGGTCACGGTGAGGACGGCTTTGTAGATGCCCACAACCGTATACGTATACGTTGGGTTTGCCAGTTGTGAGGTCGCGCCATTGCCAAAGCTCCAGGTCGTGGTGATCGGGCCGTTGGGGTCGAACGAGCCGTCGCTGGAGAAGTTCACCACCAGCGGCAACGCCCCATTGGTGGGATTGGCGCTAATTTTGGCCGTGGGCGGCGTGTTGCCGGCCGCAATGGCGCGAATGCGCCGAATGCCACCGGAGCCGGTGAAATACATGAACGAGTAATACAGATTGCCATCCGGACCGCTCATCATCCGCAAGGGTCCACCTTCAATATCCCCAAACTTGGCAACACTGATCTGGCTGGCTGCGGCCGACTGTATGCCCATGGCCGCTTGCTCGCGCTGCACACGCTGGTCCATGACCACGGTTTCGGTGATGAGCGCGTAGCTCATGGTGCGATTGTTGTAATCACCAAAAAAGAGCGCTCCACGATACGGCGCGGGGAAGCTGGTGCCAGTGTAGAACGCACCCACCACAATGGCCGCGCCCAGCGTCTGATTACCAGAAATGACGTGGCGATAGCTATATAGAGCCGGCTCGACCACGCCCAGTCCCTGGCTGTAGAGCGAGGCACAAAAGGCCTGGGTGGGCGCGTAATCCTCGTAGCCGGGTTGGATGGCGCTCCCACTGTCGTTGCCCTCATAGCACGGCCAGCCAAAGTTTTTGCCGCGTCCCGAGTTCAACTCTTCCCATGTGCCCCAGCCCACATCGCCGATGTAGATCTGGTTGGTGGTGGGATGCAACGCAAAACGATACGGGTTGCGCAAGCCATAGCTCCACACTTTGGATCGGTTGCGGGCGGGATTCATGGAGTCAAAAAAGGGATTGGTCGGCAATCCTTCACCCGTCATAGGGTCAATGCGCAAAATTTTGCCGAGCGGGCTGTCCATATTTTGTGAGCGAAGCGCGCGCACATCCATGGTGGTATCGTTCGAGCCGTCGCCCAGACTGACATACAGCGCGCCATCGTTACCAAACTCCAGATGGCCGACGCTGTGCGAACGGCCGTCTGAGGGCACACAATCCTCGATGGGCACGCCGGCGTTGTCGCACGAAGGCTCCTCGCCAAAACCGGTCTCATCGCCAATATTTTCGCGCGTGCTGTTCTTGCCCAGCAAAACCACAGCGCTGCCGGGGATACTGATGCTGGTGTTGGTCGGATAGACCGTCACCCGAATCAATCGACTTACGCGCTCGGCAGGCGCATCCTGCACCACGCCGGGCGGGTCATAGGTGTAGAGCAGATAGGCATACGGCGAGATGGGAAAGCTGGGGTGCAGGGTAAAGCCCAGCAGTCCACGGTCGTTGGCCAGATTGACGGTGCTGGTGATATTGATGAATTCCGTGCCAGCCAGCAAACCATCCGGCCGGATCACACGGACGACGCCGTGCTTTTGGGCGACGAAAATGCGGCCATCCGCAGTCATATCAAAACCCACAGGTGAGGCCAGATTGGGACCCACCTGCTCCTCAATAAACCCTGGCGGCAGGGTCGACGCGCTGATCGCCTGATCACCCTGGGGGCCATCGGGGCCGGCAGCCGCCAGCCAAGGCAGACACACGAACAAGGCCACGGCAATGCCGGTGGGCAACAACAGCAGGAACAGACGATGACGAAGTGACTTAAGAGGCATCAGGTGTAAATTGCATGCTACGCGCCTGTTGAAGACGCGTACGCGCGATCTGATCGCGGTCGAGAGCGGCGCCAGGAGTCTGGCGAAATCGTTCGCGAAGAATGGTTTTTAAAACGCGCGTTCCATCACGGATGGCGCTTAGGTTGCTGGTGCCATAAATACGCTCGTATTCATAGCTGGGAACTTCGGTGATGTGCAGGCCGGCTCGCAGTGCGCGCACATTCATGAGCGTTTCAATTTCGAAGCCGGTGGCATCCAGGGCCAGCTTGGGCAGGATGTGGCTCCAAAAGGCGTTGTAGCCGTAGCACAAATCGGAATAACGGCCGCCAAACAAGGTTCGCACACACATGGTGAAGCACCAGTTGCCAAATTTGCGGTGCCACTGCATGTCCAGGGTGCCGCCGCCATGGATGAAACGGGATCCCTTGGCGAAGTCGGCACCAGACAGCAATGCGCCGACAAAATGGGGAATTTCTTCCGGGTCGTTTGAGCCATCGGCGTCGATCATGACAATGATGTCGCCGGTGGCCGCATTGAAACCGGTGCGCAATGCCGCGCCTTTGCCTTTGCCAAATTGTTGCGGAACGACCCGGATGTTGGGCCAGAGCGATTTTGCCACCTCAACCGTGTCATCCCTGGAGTTGCCGTCGATCAAAATGACTTCGTGCACCCACTTTGGAATTCGGGGGAGCACATGGGGCAGGTTCTTTGCCTCGTTTAGTGCAGGAACTATGACGCTGACGGTGTGTTCGCGACGATCATTGCCTTGTAAAAATAAGTGGTCTTTCATGAGCCTTACCTCCTCTCCTCTACTTCGTAAATTGAGCAACTGGGCTACTGCGAATATTGATGGCCTAAATGCAAGCCTGCACAATTTTCACTTAAGTGTTCGTTTTGAGACTGGGGTTGCCGTGCCTGTAGGAGCATTCTGAAATTTCAAACACACAGGCTGATCGATCAGAGGAGCAAGCCATTGATCGTGATGATGTGCTGTGCAGTTAACACTGCCGAAAGTCGACAACACAGCATCGAGGCAGTGTCTTCAAATGTCCAACTCAACACAACCTTCAACCCATTCAAGCTTTGAAATTACAATTAGCCCCAATCCGCGAAGACAATCCTCTCGATTCAGTGTTTGACACACTTGACACTATGATAAAAAATCAACTTAAGTGAAGACTGGACGATACGTTGAAATTTCTAAGAAAACTGTAGTCCTTTTCTGATTGTGTTGTAAGAAATTGTGCGCTACAAAATAAGCCTAATGATTTGACCATAAGTCATTCTAAAGCCTTACTAACGCAATCTCAGGAATATTTTTTGCAATAATAGCAGGCTTCTAAGCATCCTCGTATGCCGCCCTAAATCAAAAGGTTTATATTAAGTCGGTCCTAAAGCCTATTCCCGCAATCCGTTTGGATGATTTTTTGAATAATGGCGAAACTTAGGTTAATAGTTGTGCACATATCCCTAGCCAATCGGCCAGGGCACAACGAAAAAAACAAAAAGGGCAAGGGTTTCAATGAAACCCTTGCCCTTTTGTAATGAACTCACTAGACCAACGAAACTACTTTGCGCTTACAGCTATTGCGGACGGAACTGGCGCAACCTGCTTGTGGCGCGAGGGCAAGGCCAATACAAAAACTGCGGCCAGAATGGGAAACAACGCAAGCATTTGGAGGGCAGGTTGTAGCCCCAAATGTTCCGGCTCGGCCAGCCAACCGGTGATGCTTTGGCCGATACCGCCCATGGCAAAAGCAAAGCCCAGCGCGATGCCCGAACCCACACCGGCATTCTTGGGGAACAACTCCTGCGACATCACGATCAGGGGAGGCCAGGACGCACCCGCCACAAAGCCAGCCAGAGGCGCGATCAGCAAGGGCAGCAGGCCGTGGGTGGTAAACAGCAGATAGGTGCACGGCGCATAGATCAAATAGGTTGAAATCAACACGCGCTTACTGCCCAATCGATCGGCCAGCACCCCACCCACCAAACCGCCACACGCCAGTGCCAACAGGTTGATGCTCAGAACCTTGGCCGCATCGGGCACGCTCAGCCCGACGATCTGGCTGAAGTAGACCGGCACAAAGGACGTGATGCCGGATTGGGTCCAGGCCCGAAAGAACATCACAATCAGCAGTGCAATGACAGCGAAGCGGCTAAACGCCAGGTTTCGCTCCAACTTCTTGTTGCGAGTCGGTGCGGCGGGCGTTGCCGGCGCTGGAACTGCCATGTGGGTGGTGTTGCGGCCGGCAAAATAGACCAGCGGCACCAGCGCCAGCCCAATGAAACTGATCGCGATGCTACCGTGCACACCCACGGCTTCCAGCACAAGGCCGGCCAGAATGGGGCCGATGGCATAGCCAGTATTGCCGCCGAGCATGAACACGGCCATGGCGCTGGTCTTGCGCGCGCCGCCACTCTTGCTGGCGCCGCTGGCTCCATGTGGGTGAAACGCGGCCGAGCCCAATCCAGCGCAGCCAGCCAGCACCAGCAACACGCCATAGTTGGGGGCAAAGCCGGTAGAGCCCTGAAAGATGGCCAGCCAGGCCAGACCTACTGCCGATTGCCACTTACTCCAGGCACTGCCAGTCGCAGCGGCGCGATCACTGAGATAACCAAACAGCGGTTGGGTAAATGATGAACACAGCGTATAGACGCCGATCACGAGGGCCGACTGGGCAATGCTGAGCTGCAAATGGCGCGCCAGATAGACCATGATGACGGGGAGAGCGCCGGCGCACAGATCGACGCTAAAGTGCGCCAGACTGAAGCCCCACAGCGTGCGATTCTTCAAAAAGGTAGGCATATAAATGGATACGACCATGCGACGGCGGCAACCGGCGACACTGCGAGCCAGAACCAATAAATACGAATAAAAGCGCAGGAAGCTATGTGTAGAGACCGTTGTTGGTAATCCAGCCAACTATACAATGTCCAGCAAAAAAGCACAGGCAAGCGATCAAGGTGAAATTTGGCATCGCCACGGCCGTGGGTTAGTGGCTCAAGACAGGGTTTCACGCAATGGTTCTGGCTTTTTGGCGAAGGTCAGTTCGCAACTACAATAGAGATCAAGAGAGGTCAAGGAGCACATTTCATGAGAGCCAAACGTCGTATCGCTCGTTCATATTATTCAGTTGCAGCTGCATTGGTGTCTGTGTTGGCTGCGACGATGGCGGGTTCATCGAGCCTGGTTATGGCCGGCACGGCACCGCCCACTCGCTCGCCCGGTGCAGCTATTTCCCCCGACCCTTCGTCGGTCGAGGCAGTTGATATCGCTGGGTCTGTTGGATTGGTGTCACAAACCATTGAGTTTGTGATTGAGCCACCGTCGGCCATTCTGACCGATGCGGAAGTGCCTGTGGGCGAGATTGTGCAGGATGATGAAACCGTTCGCGCTCGAGTGAACAGCAGCTTCGTGCTTCGCAATGGTGGTCGCAACGACGTGTCATTCAATCTTGGGTTTCCACTCAATGATCTGAGCGGCATCAAGGACGCCAACGGCAATCTGCCGGTGGTTGAGGGTTTTGAGGTTGATGTCGGCGGGGTGCCGACCGGCTATGCGCTGACGGCGCGCACCAATCCCTATGGTGAAGGTGAGCCGGCGATCCAATGGGCAACCTTTCCCGTAACGTTGCCGGGGCGGACTGAGCTCGCAGTGGGCGCTGGATTTACGACCACCGCGGCCGGGCAGTGGCCCATCGCCCAGTTCAACTATTCCCTGGAAACCGCCACCGCCTGGCAGGGTCGGATTGGTGATAGCGAGATCTCGGTGCGCCTGCCCTACACCGCCAGCACCGAAAACGTGTTTTTGGGTGAAAGCACGCCCGGTGGTGTATTCGATGGCGTGGACGTGCGTTGGAGCCGGCGAAATCTGGAAGCCAGCGCTCAGAATAATTTTGAGGTGTCGATCCTGGCCCCCAAGGTGTGGCAACAAATCTTGCTGGCGCGTGAAGCGGTTGCGCTGACACCCGATAGCACAGATGCCTGGGTGGCGCTGGGCCGCGCCTATCGCGCGGCCATCGCGCTGGACAACGGCGTGCCGCAGGGTGGCACGCGCCAATTTGTGACACTGGCCGAGCAGTCCTACGAGAAAGCGATTGAGTTGAATCCGAATGTGGCCGAGGTGCACCAGGAATATGCCCAACTGGTATATGACCTGCGAATTGCCGAGGATTTGAACACGGCGCAGGCATTGCCACAGTTGGAGAAAATTGTGGACCATGTCCAGACCGCGTTGCAACTCGATCCCTCAAATCCCGCCACGGCCGATCTGCTATTAAACGTGAAGCAATTGGTGCAGGATCTGGCGGCCCGTCAGCCGTCGGCTCAGGCCACTGCGCTGGTGGAACAGGTGACGGCGATTGAAGCGATGGTTGTGGCGAGCGCGCCTGCGAGCGCGCCTGTGAGTGCTGATGCGTCTGCGACACCCGAGGCGCCAGCAACCCCCGAGCTCGTGCCCGCAGACAGCACTGCAGTGGTGACAGACACATCCGTGTTGACAGATACGCAGACCGGCGCAGTGCCAACGATGAGTGCCGAGGACGAAGTGGCTGTCGCAGCCGCCCAGTCCACCATGGCCGCCTCAGCAGTGTTGACCACCACGCCGTCTGCGCCGGAAGTAACGGCGATTGCAGAGGCCGTGGCCACCCTCGGCGCACGTGAAACGGTTGTGGCACTGGCAGCCGTGGCACCGGCTGAACAAACCGTGATTGCCGAGACAGCCATTACTGAGCCGGTGGTGGTGACAGGGGAGGCAACGGCGGATGCAGTGGTGGCCATTGGCACCGCCGTGTCGACGACGGTGGCTGTTGAAGGAACACCGGGTGCCGCGCCACAGACGTTGGTGGCTCGGTTCGGGCTCATGTCCATTATTGGCATTGCCTGTGGTGTGATCGTGCTGCTGGGGATTCTGGCGGCCATTTTGGTGGCTGTGTTCGGTCGCCGCCGTAAGGCCAATTTGACGCCGCAAAATAAGGACAGTGGCACAGGTGCGCCGCCTCCACCCGCTTCCAAGCCGTAAAAGTTACAGACATTGAAGTCCTTAAAAGCAGGTGCCTATGCGAATTGCATAGGCACCTGCTTTTTTGATGCCGCTCCAGATTGGACTCGAAAACCATGGCACCAGCCTAATTTGTAGCAAATTGCGTTTAGCGAAGGGTTATGAGGCTGAAGCGTGTTTGAGTGCTGCGCGGCGGCGCAAGGCGAGGATTGCGTCACGGCCGTTGACCACGACGGTGGCAAGGATGATGAAGCCGAAGATGCCGTAGGCCAGCCAATTCGATTGCAACGTGCTCAGTTCCACGCCGAAGCCGCGAAAGAGCAGCTGAATATACGAGATGTTGCCATCGTTGTAGCCGAGGGCCTGGCGCACCTGCCAGTGCCAGTCGGTGCAAAAGCAATAGCCCCACCCATACCCTAGCAATCCTCCGATCACAAACCACGAGAAGGCTGTAATCACGACCAACCCAACGTGCCATTTGCGGGCCGGCTTCCAGATCCATCCGAACATATTAAACAGGATGATGAAGGTGTGGAAGCTATAGAAGCCGACATCGAGCGCTTGCAAAACAGGTGTGGGCAACGTGGAGAAAATTGACATTAAAAGGGTTTATACCGGCTCTAGCTAAGTGGATTCTGAACGGTCAATTGCCACACACCCAGCGGGCCATTTCCTCGGCCGTAAACGATTGTTTGTGCTCGAGCCATCATTCCACCACACCCCGATAGGCCGCGGCGGTAAAGCGGGCCCGGATCGGCACAGGCGCTGAGCCAATGGAATAATCGGCCGTCCGCAGATTCAAAAACTGTTCGATGATGTGCTCCATGTAGGTGCGCAATTTGTGAATGTGTGGGGCTGACTTCGGCCACGGCATTCTTTACTGCCTCGGTGCGCCGCTGGCCCGCCTGGAAGGTCAGATCGCGATTGGCACTCTATTGCGCCGAATGCCCCATATTCAGCTCGACACCGCGCCAGACACTCTGACATGGCGGCCCAACATGTTTATTCGCGGGCTCTCTTCGTTGCCGGTGACGTTCTAATCCAAAGACCCTTCGCGTGGCGCATTTACGCACAAATTAGCCTACGTTCAATGTGCGCCACCCGAAGGGTCTGAGTCTGGGCTACCAAAACGGCGTCACGGCACCGCGTTGCCAGTACTGCGGCCGCGTGGTGTCATGCATGTTGCTCGGGTGCCTATTGCCGTGGGTGACATTGGGCTGCAACGGCCCGGCATGCCGGTCGCCCAGACTATGCCGCACCACGGTTTCCTTGCCGCGCCACAACTGCGAGGTTGGCACCCCAAACCGGTCGGCCCGAAACAGGCTGATGTCCCAGCGCGTATCGCCGCGCTCACCCAGATCGGCCATGATCTCACCGATGACGGAGGCGAATTTGTAGCCGTGGCCGCTGCACGGCGAGGCATAGAACACCTGCGGCAAATTCGGGTGCTGGTCGATGATGAAGTGGCCGTCGGGCGTGTTGGTGAACATGCACGCAGCCAAGGTCAACGTAGGGCCGGTGGCATCGGGGAAGTAGCGCGAGGCAAATTCGCGCAGCATGATTTCGTCGCGCGGCTGCGGCTCATTCTCGTCGATGAGTAAACGATCTGGGTTGCCGGTTTCCTCGAAGTGGTGGTACTTGCCAAACTTGAAACCTGGCACGCCATGCACGGGGAAGCCGTAGAAGCGACCTTCGGGCACGAGCACGTTGAACACCGGGAAGTTCGCCGGCTGGAAATACTCGGGGCGCTGGGGAGCCAGCCAGGCCAGCACTTGCCGTTCTGGCACGGCCAACCCACGCAAATGCGGCATGAGATCGGCATCCCACGCGCCGGCGGTGATGATGAGCGTGTCGGCCTCATACTCGTCGCGGTCGGTGCGCACGCGAACGCCGCCGGTGGCCGTGGGCTCATAGCTCAACACCTTCTCGCGCCCGTGCAACTCGGCCCCCTGCTCCATCGCCGCAAACGCATAGGAGGTGATGCACCGCTCTGGGGTTAAGAAGCCGCCTTGAGGCTGATACAAAAACATCAAGTCCTGCGGGAAGCGATAACCCGGAAAACGCTGCGTCATCTCGGCGCCAGTCAACACCTCGTGCGGCAGGTCATATTGCACCGCGCTTTTGAGCGCGCCCTTGAACACCCAGCTATCGGCCGGACCCGAGTCCACCGAGCCGGTGTAATGCAACAGCTTCTCGCCGCTCTTAGTCTCGATGTCGTGCCACAGCTCATAGGCGCGCTTGAGCAGCATGACATAGGAGGGATGCTCGTAATACGCCAGACGGATGATGCGGGTGTGGCCGTGCGAGCTGCCGCGATTGTGGGGAATGTCGAACTGTTCCAGCCCCAGCACACGTTGGCCACGTTTGGCCAGATAGTAGCAGGTAGCCGAACCCATTCCGCCAACGCCGACGACAATGGTGTTGAAATGCTTGGAGTGGTTGCGGGGATAGGTGAGCATGGTGGGGTTAAGACTGGGAGGAGGTGTCAAGAGTGTCTAGGGTGTCGGAAGTGTCGGAGGTGTCAAGCGGGTCTGAGGTGTCGTAGGTTGCTTGGCTCTCGGAAACTTGTTTGGTGGTGTTTAGCGATCGTTTGAGGCCATTGATAATGGCTTTGACTCGGCTGGCCTTCTGATAATTTTGATCGAATATGTCTTGCGTAATGTAACCGTCGTCCAGAGCAGTGTAGAGCAGCGACTGAACTTCCACGGCCGACTTTCGCGCGATCACGGGAAATCTTGCAAACTCCAGACGTGATTCACAATCGAATCCCTCGGCGATGTTAGTCATTACCGAAGTCGACGAACGCCGCAATTGATCAGAAATGCCAAAGTCGCGCGTAATATGGCCCTGCCGAAGCAATCCATGCACCATCTGCGCCAGCTTGCGTGCCTCTTGCCACGCAACCAAATCTTCAAATCGAGTAATCACTGCCATTCGACACCTCTGACTCTCTTGACACCCTAGACACCTCCGACACGCTTGACACCTCCGAACTCCCCTGCACTTCCCTCACCCTACTTCGCCTTCCCTCTTAGCCGCGCACCGGCCGGATCGAAGAACGGCGTCGGCACCACTTTGGCCGGCCGTGATTCACCTTCCACATTGACCATGAGTTGGGCACCGCCAAAAGTGTGGCTGGTCTGGATGTAGGCTAGGGCTAGCATTTTGCCGACACTGTGGCCTTTGACGCTACTGGTGATGGTGCCAACCTGGGTACCGGCGCTTTTGGGCTCGATGGGTTCGCCGGCGCGTTCGCCTGTTTTGCGGACGCGGCGCTGCGGTGCCAAATCACTCACGGCCATTACAGGTGCGCCGGCTCGGGCAGGAATCTCGCTCTCGATAATCAGGCCCACCCAACGCTCGTTGATCCCCTGCTCTTGCATGCGCAACAAGCCGTCGCGGCCCACAAAATCATACTTGTCGAAGCGTATCCAGCGGTCGAGGCCGAGGTGAAAGGGTGTGCGCGATTCGTCGATGGGAATATCGGGGCCGGCCAGGGGCAAGGCCTTCTCAATGCGCAAACTTTGCATGGTGGCCACACCATAGGGCCGCAAGCCAAAATCTTTGCCTATGCGAATTAAATAATCCCAGAGCGGCGCGGCCTCCTCAGACGGCACGTACAACTCATAGCCCAGCTCGCCGGTGTAGCCGCTGCGCGATACGATCAATTCGGTTTCGTTGATCACGCTACTCGCGAAATTAAAGAAGCGCAGGCTATCGAAGTCGACACCCTGGGAGATGCTGCGCAGGAGATCGCGGCTGCGCGGCCCCTGCACGCTGATGAGCGCAATCGCGCCGGTGAGGTCGGTGGCGTAGGCGCTGCCGCCGACGGCGTGCTCGGCGATCCAACGCGCGCTCTTCTTGCGCGGCGCGCTGCTGGTCACCACCATGAAGTGCTCGTCGTGAAATTTATAGACCGTGACATCATCGACGATGCCGCCGTCGGGGTTGCACATCGTGCTGTAGCGCACCTGCCCCGGCACCATATCGCGCACCTCGTTCACCAGCAGCCGGTTGATCAGCCGCTCGGCCCCTGGCCCTTTGATGTCGACCTCGCCCATGCTCGACAAATCTTGCATGCCGACGTTGTTGCGAGTATTGAGATGCTCATCGGTCGGGTTGGTGTAGTTGAGCGGAAATAGAAAATCGCCGCCGCCTTTGACCATCTCGCTGGCGGAGTGGACGTGGATGTCGTGCAGGGGAAGTCTTCGTTCGGGCATGGTATTGGTTGCTGATGGTTGGTTGCTGATGGTTGGTTGCTGGTGGTTGGTTGCTGGTGGTTGGTTGCTGGTGGTTGGTTGCTGGTGGTTGGTTGCTGGTGGTTGGTTGCTGGTGGTTGGTTGCTGGT
>Ga0335394_10008221_pt1 | contig 11776 bp, 13 predicted proteins | sample MAT03_FD_205741 | JGI IMG/M metagenome (GOLD analysis project Ga0335394, IMG submission 205741) | Freshwater microbial communities from Lake Fryxell liftoff mats and glacier meltwater in Antarctica - MAT-03 (spades assembly) (version 2) ... | reverse complement strand
ACGCATTTATAACCCAACGCCTATACCAACCCTGCAAATCGCGGCAGTGACAGAGATAAGCAGCGAAACACCTCGTCCAACCGAGAGTAGCACACCTACCCAAACCTTAGAACCGACAATAACAGATACAGTGGCAGGACTTTCGCTTACCTCACCCCCCGGCACCCTCTCCAAGTATTGGAGAAGGGGAGAAAAACGCATCTTGAAGTCCCCTCTCCATGCAATGGGGAGGGGATTTAGGGGTGGGGTAAATGCGTGAGCGAAAGTCCTAAGTGGTAAACGCGACGGAAACGGCTTATTTCGTTATAAGCGGTGCTAATGCATTTATACGTAAAGAACCAAGCTATAATAGCGATGTACTTGCTAATATTAGTAATATAACACTTCATGTTCGCGGCGTAACCCATGACGGCTCATACTATTTCAGGACTTTCGCTTACCTCACCCCCCGGCCCCCTCTCCAATACTTGGAGAGGGGGAGAAAAACGCATCTTGAAGTCCCCTCTCCATGCAATGGGGAGGGGATTTAGGGGTGGGGTAAATGCGTGAGCGAAAGTCCTATATTTAATCGAATATGACGGTCAGCTAGTTTGGGTGAGCCGTATTTTCGGAAACATTAGAGGTGATGTTAGCAGCATCCCCATTTATCCGGTTGCCTTTATTGTAGGGCGAGCTTTAGGGCGCATCCGACAAGAGCCAAGTTACCAAAGCAAAACTCTCGTTACCGTCTCTAATATCAATTTGGAGATTATTGGAAAAAATGTGATAGGTGATTACTACTTGGTAGACTACAACGGTTTACAAGGTTGGATAAGTCGTGCTGTAGGCTATGTGGTTGGAGACCTAGAGAGTGTACCCATAATCAATGAATGACTTAAATGAGTATCATCGCCGATCCATCCGATTGCGCGGTTATGATTACGCGCAGGAAGGCGCGTATTTTGTGACGATCTGTACCCATTTGCGCGAGGAAATATTTGGTGAGGTGGTAAATGGGGCGGTGCGGTTGAATGAATTTGGCGAAATTGTGCATGAAGAATGGTTGCGTACAGCGATTGTGCGTCCGTATGTTGAATTGGATGCGTTTGTTGTGATGCCGAATCATTTCCATGCGATTTTATTGATTGTTGGTAAGCCTGCCATCAAAAATAATGAAAACGCGCCTGTTAATGTAGGGGCGACCCGCCGGGTCGCCCCTACGGAAACCACCCGTCCGAATGGACCGAAATCGGGTTCATTGGGCGCAATTCTCGGGCAATTCAAATCAATGGCAACAAAACACATCAATCGATTGCGCGACACGCCCGGCGCGACTCTGTGGCAACGGAATTATTACGAACATATTCTTCGCCACGAACCCGAATTGAACGCTTATCGCAACTATATTCAAGCGAACCCAACCCAATGGGAATTTGATCGGGACAATTTGCCGTTGGATGAACGGTTTGTCTGAATCATGCCCTAAAACCTGTTCTAGTTGACAGGATGCGAAATTGTGTTCTATAATCAGAACATAATTTCAAGCCGAGGGGTCGGTCACGTAGTTTATGGCAAAAGTAAAATACACCACACACCTCCAAAAATTCTTCCCCACTCTAAAACAAGGACTAGCCATTGAAGGCCGGACGATTGCTGAAGTCGTCGCGGCGCTGGACTCACGTTACCCCGGACTTGGCGGCTACATCGTGGATGAACGCGGGGCGCTGCGGAAGCACGTCAATATTTTCATTGGTGACAGCATGATTGCTGACCGTGAGCGATTGCAAGACGTTGTTTCTGACGATCAACAAATTTTTATTATGCAGGCACTTTCAGGGGGCTGATTTATGACCGAAATGATGATATTAGGCACACGCAAAGGGCTGCTGCTTTTTGAAGAAAATCGGGGCGAATGGCGTTTTTGCCGCGAGGTATTCAAAGCGACTCCGGTCTCTTATGCCATGCACAATCCGCGCACAGGCATGATGTGGGCGGCGCTCGATCATGGGCATTGGGGGACAAAGCTGCACCGCTCGCGAGATATGGGCGCGACTTGGGACGAAATCCCTACCCCGACCTATCCCGAAAACGCTGAAGTGAATATTCGTTTTGCGGCTGAGAATATGCCCAGTACCAAACCCGCGACACTCAGTTATATCTGGCTGATCGCACCCGGCGGAAACGATCAACCGGAACGCATGTATATCGGCACGGAGCCGGGCGGCCTCTTCCAGAGCGATGACGGCGGCGAGACCTTTAATTTGGTCGAAGGCTTGTGGGATCGACCAGAACGGCAAGAGTGGTGGTTCGGCGGTGGGCGTGATTTTCCGGGTTTGTGTTCGATCTGCGTTGACCCACGCGACAGCAAGCATGTTTTAGTGGGAATCAGTGTGGGCGGTGTGTATGAGACGCACGACGACGGCAAGACTTGGGAAGCGCGGAATAAGGGGCTTAGTGCTGATTTCCTGCCTGAGCCACAGGCTGAATTTGGGCATGATCCGCATTTTATCCTGACCAGCCCATCGAACCCGGATGTCGTCTGGCAGCAGAATCACTGTGGCATTTTCCGCAGCACGGATGGCGCGAAAAATTGGCAGGATATCTCACAAAAGGGGACTCCCGCTTATTTTGGGTTTGCGTTGGCGTTGGATGAAAAAGATGCGGATACGGCTTGGGTCGTCCCGGCGATTGATGCGGAATATCGGACGGCGGTGGATACGGCTGTGTGCGTTTGCCGGACGGAAGACGGCGGCAAATCATGGACGCAGTTACGCGAGGGGCTGCCGCAGGATCATGCTTATGATGTAGTGTTCCGCCATGCGCTGGATTTAAAGGGCGATCGGTTGGCCTTCGGCACGACGACGGGCAATGTGTATATCTCGGATGATCGCGGCGATACATGGCGCGACTTGGGTCATAATTTCCCGCCTATATATTCGGTGCGTTTCGCTTCGACCTGATAAATTCCCTTATGATGTGAAATGCTTTGAGTAAAGCCTAGCAGAAATTAACCACCAAGACACCAAGAACACCAAGGATTTGAACTTAAGTCTCTGTGTCTGTGGTTCAATTCGTATAAGGATAAACTCTAAAATAATTGTAAAAGACCTCTGCTGCACTTAAGAAAGGCGGCAGAGATTTTTCATTTAGGCGTGATTTCGCGTAGAATAGAGGGCAATCAAAGGGGGTGTACGATGCTGTTAGGCGATATGGATTATCAGGAATTGAATGCACGGGTGGAAATTACACTGAAAAAACGCAAGATGTTGGTGCGTTATGTTCTCTTCGGCACAAGCATATTTATGTTTATTATGTTCAGTGTGCTGGCGTGGGTGATGGTTTCTGGGAGTACGGCTGCGGCTGAACTTTCCAACACGGGAACAGATGATCCTATTTTAGGCGCGATGATTCTATTCATAGTCGGCTGGCTGACGACCTTATTTTTTGATGGTTTGGGGCTGGTGATTGACACGGGCATGGGTGATAAGCAGATGCGAAGCCAGATTCTGACCGAGCAGTTGGGGCAAAATCTGATGGAGATGGTGCAAGCATCCGCCGAGAAGCCCAAACGCGATGCAGATGGGCTGGACGCAGATGCTCAAGCGATGGAAATTTCAGATGACGGCGAACTCATACCTGTAGAGAAACGCCAACAATCCTAAATCATGGCGCTTGACCGACACTTGTGGGCGGATTTTCGTCCGCGAACCATGAGGTGTTGGCTTGGGCGTTTAGTTCGATGACCTGACGGTCAGGAAATCGCGCAAGGATTTGGTCGCGCACACCCGTTCCCGGTGCGTAATCCCATGCGACGACAATATCATCGTTCAAATAGGGGCCGGTGAGCGCCATCAAGCTCCCATAGGAGCGCCAGCGCACATCATTATCAACGCCAGTGACGATCACTAATACTGGACGATCACCATCACGCCGTTCTTCGACTCCTTGCGCGAGGTCAGGCGTGATAAAGTTGAAGCGATAAAGGGCATCAATGCGCGGTGTGCTGTAGGTATAGAGGCTGTAGACGAGAATGCCTGCGAATATACCGTAAGTGATGGGTCGGTTGATGTGCCGCGCCAACCACGCAATTGGCAGCGCACCGATCAACGCTAAGGCAGTGAGTCCTTCAAAATAATAGCGGGTGGTGTAGCGCTGTGAACCAATCCAATAGGCGAGATGGATAAAGATGAGTGCGCTGCCCGCGACAAAAAATAGCCATGTCCAGAGCGATTCGGTAAATCCGCGTTTGTCCTTAATTTTTCCAAAGCGCTCAATCGCAAAACCAATGCTAGGAATGAGCAGCCATACCGCGCCGAAGATCACCCACGCCCATAAGTAATTCATCGCTTGTTTCAATTGCTGCGGCGTGTTGGCGATATTTTCGACGATCATACCTTTGAGGAAGGGCGCATCCGTTACTAATGGGTAGACCAGCCAAAACAACCCAATCGCCAGCCACGCCCACAACCAGCGCTTGCGGAAGCCGAAAAATAACCCGATTGGTAGAATGAAGAAACTAAGCCCCCGTAAAGGCCAATAGTCGCTGTCGTTTTGGAGATGATTCTGGACTTCCGGCGTAACCGTCCCGATGTTCCAGCCGAATAAATCCGCCGCCATCAGCGAAAGGTCGAAGCGGGAATGGCGTACCCCTTTGACGATGGTGTGACCTTCGCCGCCGTTTTCTGGCAGGCTGCTTCGTCCGCAGCACGTTCCAAATCCGACTTGATCGTAAGGCCAGACGAGCGTATAGAGGTTAAAGGCTGGGTCTTTGACGGCGGCTTGGTTAAACGCCGGAATGGAAGCGCTGATGAGGAGCGCGATGGCGGTAAGCGCGAGTAGTGGACGTAAAGTAGGCCAAAAAGAAGCATTGAACCACAGAGACACAGAGGGCGCGGAGAAATTTGGTTCATTTTCTCCGTTGCGTAACTTTGCGTTCTTTGCGCCTTTGCGTCTAGGCATTTCAAAAAATGCCAGTAAAACCCGCAAGCCACTCCATATAACAAAAGGCAGCGCGATTCCGACCGCTGTTAGGGGGCGATTGATAATAAGAAGGCCAAGCGCGATTCCGGCGATGATGCCCCAAAGCAGTGCTTTTTTGTGTTGTTCGATGCGCCACATCGCGTATGTAAACAGTGTTGCTGTAAATAAGGCGGAGGTATGCCCCATCAATGTCCCATTGAGGAGTAGCGCCATCGGTGAAAAAGTAGTTAAGGCAGCGGCAATGAGGCCGACATCGGGATTAAAGACTTCGCGTCCCAATCTGTACACGAGAGCAACGGTCAAGGCAGCACAGAAGGCGTTGATGACCCATAACTGTCCCATGAGCTGACCTCCCGCCAAGATGAGAGGCCATCCGGGAGAATATTTGCCGAAGCGATGGCCTGTGTTGCCATAATCGACCACAAATGGCTGCCAGAAGGCGCGCTGCGGCTGCGGCGTATCAATCACGACATCGCCCCGCGCAAAGATACGCGCTTGATAAAGATAGGCCATTTCGTCTTCGAGATGGGGGAGATGGTCAAACACGCGATCACTCACCAGTGCAGCCATGAAGAAGCTGAACAGGGCGAGCGCGAGCGCGGCAAAATTATAGAGTGCGAGATTTTTTACTTTATCATTCATCAGGCGGAAACAAGCCTTCTGTTGTTGGTAAGGGCAATTTTATGAAATGACTTAAACGCGAAAACATTTTACGCCGTTTGTGAAAGGACGACCAGTGGCTTTCGGTCTTGGCATAACGGTGTGCGCTCCTTTATAATATCCTCCAGTTTCGTTAAAGATAGATCAACCAGACTCCCGTTCTTTTCCGGGGGGTGGATCAAAATACCACAAGCAGAAGGAATACAAAAAATGAAGGTCATCCTCCTGGATTATGTTTACAAGCAGGGAGTAGCGGGTGAAGTTATTGATGTCGCGGATGGTTACGCCCGCAATTTCTTGATTCCCCGTAAGTTGGCAGCAAAAGCAACCGTAGGTGAACTAAAACGCGCTGGCAAATTGCGCGATCAAGCTGTCGCTAAACGTGCTGCGCTGGAAAATCGTTTGAGTGAAGTGGCAAGCATTATCGACGGGGTTGAACTCGTCTTTGGTCGTCGTGCCGCTACCACCGGTAAGTTGTTCGGTTCGGTGACAACGCAGGAAATTGCCGAATCGCTGCTGAACAAAACAGGCGTGGACATCAACCGTCGTCGTATCAGCCAGCAAGGGCTGCGCGAAATTGGTGTGCATGATGTGCCTGTGCGTATGGGAACGGAAACGTCCCCAACACTGAAGATCGTCATTGTGCGCGAGGACGAATTGCAAGGTTATATCGCAAGCAAAGCTGCGGCGGAAGCCCGTGCAAAGGCTGCTGCTGAGGCTGGCCCCGAAGCCCAACCAGAAGCTGAAGAGGAAGTTCCGGCAGAAGTTGCTCAAGATTTGCCGACAGAAGTGCTGCCGATGGACGCGGTGCGGGCGGCGGTGGACGACTTGCGCCAGGCGGAAGTATCTGAGCAAGAGAACAGCGATAGTTAATCGCTCAATTCGGCATAATTTAATGACGCAGCCCCGCCGGGAAAACCGTCCGGGGCTGTGTTTTTTGTGAGGTTGGTCACGGTTCGATGGATTTATTTTCGCTCGGCCTGTATTTGCGTGATACACGCGAAGCCAAAGAGATTGCGCTTGAAAAAGCTGAGATTGATCTTCGGATTCGGCGGCGTATCTTGGAGTCTTTTGAGCAGGGCGAGTTTAATATCACGGATGCCTCTTCGGTACAGATACGCGGCTTTTTGCGGAATTATGCGCGTTATCTCGGCTTAGATGATGACCGCATCGTCTTGCTTTATGAGGCCGCGCTCCAGAATGCCAATCGTCGCGGACGAGGGCGATCACGCCCTGCAAAACCACCGAGTGAAAAGCGTAAGCCAGAAAAGCCGATTACAGAATCACGCCGTGTAGTCACGCAAGAGCAGCCTGCGACTGAACGCAGATGGGGTGGTAAGCGCCGCACCCGCCAAGAACGGCGTGAACTCCGCGAGAAACGCGCTTCGCAAGAACTAAATCCGCAGGAACTAAGCGCACCAGCATCGACCAATCCGATGATGACACCGACGGAATTTCCAGTATTTACGGATCGTCCTGCTTCGCGTCCGCGCCGTGAGATTACGGATACCGATCCTGCGCTGCCGCGTGTGACGTATGGCGAAAAGAGCGATAACCGCCGCTCGCTCAACTTTTTGAATACGCTGGCGATTTTAGTCATCGCGTTGGCGGCGATAGGTGTGATTATCTTCGTCGGGGTGCAGTTGATTCAGCCGCCGCAGGATAACCAACCGGAAGGCATTCTGGGGCAGTTACCCGATCAACCGACCTTCAGCCTTGTGCCGACTTTGGGTTTCGCGCCAACACCCGGCCCTACGCTACCAGTCGATACGCTTGGAATCGCCCAACAATATGATGGGGAAGGGGTCGCAGTCACGATTCGGGCGCAGCAGCGCACATGGCTGCGCGTGACGACGGATGGTAATGAACAGATTAATCGGCTGGTGCTGCCAGAAGAAATTTTGGACTATCGTTCTCCGAGCATCATCACTGTGACCGCCAGCAATGCCGAAGCGCTGGTGATGATTTACAATGGGCAGCCGCAGGGGATATTTGGTGGGCGCGGGCAGGCCGTCGATCTGACGTTTACGCCAACCGAAACCAGCATTACGACGGGGCCGGGGTTCGAACCGACGCTGGAAATCTCATCGACTCCGCCGCCGACACAAGATCAAGGGCTTCCGGCGACACTGCTCGCACAGCAGACACCAACGGCGACACCGGGGCCGAGTCCGACAGCCAGCAACACCCCTACAATTACGAATACAGCGCTGCCGACTGCTACGCCGAGCGCATCACCGACGATCACCTTTACGCCGCTGCCGACGAATACGGCTGGTCCCACGCCGACAGCCAGCGACACGCCGCAGCCCTCCAATACACCACCGCCGACTGCGCCCGTGCCGCCGCGTATCCCGGCGCTCTCGCCCACGCCGTCGAAAGAAGGATTATAGAAGGATTGATAAGGAAAATGACCTCACGCAAAGAAAACTACTATCTACTCAGCTTAGGCTGTTCAAAAAACACTGTCGATTCGGAGAGCATCGCGCAGGTGCTACATCAAAATGGGATGCGCGGCGTAGGTGATCCGACGAAAGCCGATATTTTGATTGTGAATACCTGCGGCTTTATCGATGCAGCGAAGCAAGAAAGCATTGACGCGCTTAAGGAATTGGTCGATCTACGGCGCGGGAATCAAATGGTGATCGCCGCTGGTTGCCTATCGCAACGCTACGGCGAACAGCTTGTGCAGCATGTGCCGGGGCTGGATGGCGTAATCGGAACCCGCCGCTGGATGGACATCTTCGACCTGATTACGCGCTTGCGTGACCGCAAACATCCTGAACCGCTGTATCATCTGCCGACGGATGCGAAAGTCGTTGGGCTGGACGAACGCGGGGTGTTACGTGCCAGTGTGCAAGGGGCAAGCGCTTATCTCAAAATCGCCGATGGCTGCCGCCGCCCGTGTGCATTTTGTGCCATTCCCAAGATTAAAGGCACAGCCGTGAGCCGTCCGGTTGCGTCGATTGTGGCGGAGGCGGTGCGCTTGCAGGAAATGGGTGTAAAGGAAGTGATGCTGATCGCGCAGGACAGCACCGATTACGGTTATGATCTAGGACTCAAAGATGGGCTGGCGCATCTTTTAAACGAAATTGTTGCCGCCGCGCCTGATATTCCTTGGATTCGGATTATGTATGCGTATCCTGGTTATGTGACGCAAGGACTGATGGAAACAATGGCGAAGCACGACCAGATTTTGCCGTATCTGGATATTCCTTTGCAGCATGGACACCGCGAAACGCTCAAGCGGATGAAACGTCCGGCGAAGATCGAATGGGTGTATGAGACGCTGGATAAACTGCGTTCGACAATTCCACATCTCGCGGTACGGACGACATTTATCGTGGGCTATCCGGGCGAGACGGATGAAGAATTCGATGGGCTGATGCAGTTTGTGAGCGATCTCGAATTTGACCGCGTGGGGGCGTTTAAATATTCGTATGAAATCGGTACGCCGAGCGCGACTTTAGCCGATCATGTGCCGGATGATGTGAAGCAAGAACGCTATGAAGCGCTGATGGAATTGCAGCAGGGCATCAGCCTCAAGAAAAATCAGGCACTCGTGGGTAAAACGCTCGATATTCTGGTTGAGGGACATGGTGTGGGCGAGGATGAAGACGGCAACGACACGGGTACATCGGTCACGTTAGGCCGCAGCTACCGCGATGCGCCGGAGATTGACGGGTACGTTTTGGTCGAGGGTGAACTGCCTGTGGGCGAAATCGTCCCGGTGCGGATTACGGGCGCGACTACGTATGACCTGATTGCAACGCCGGAAATAAACGGGCCGCAGGTTATCACGCCAGGCAAAATCTACGGCGAGGGAATGATTGACCTGAGTTCAATCAATTAAGTTAAGATGCGATAGAACACGACGGTATCCTCTAATAAGCCTTTTTCGTTACGGGCATATTGGGGGATAATCCCGGCTTTAACGTAGCCGAAGCGCTCATACAGACCTTCGGCAACATCGCCCCGAATTGTATCCAGCACGAGTAAAGTTCGGTCTGCTTCACGAGCCGCTGTATCCACCGCGTTCAATAACTTCTTAGCGATTCCGCGATTGCGCCAGCGGGTGTGAACGAGCAGCTTTTGTACTTCGGCGCGATGGCGGGCATTTTCTTTTTCCGCGAGTCCCAATTGAACATTGCCGGCAAGTTGATCGTCTTCATAAGCATTGAGCAGGATTCGGCTGCCTGTGCTAAGGTCATCCACGATGCCCAGCCAATAAGCGTTGGCGGTTTCATCGGTCAGGGGCGGGATGAAACCGATGGATGCGCCAGTGTCAACCGAGTCACGCAGCAGTTCGATAAATTCAGGCAGACGTGCGGCAAGGGATTCAGCGGAGCAGCGTTCAATGTTGGTCATAAGATAAATTTTTCCCTATGATTTTATCGCTTCGACGTAAAGCATCGGAATCGTCATTCTGAGTTCGCCTTGCTCTGCTGCGATGGCATTCAGCCGTTCTTCCAGCCGCGTAAAGAGGGTCAGTTCGTCTTCAGGTGTGATGATCGTCCGCCAGCCATCCAGAAAGCCGAGGCGAGTGAGCCAATGATTGAAAAATGCCTGTGCGTCCAGATAACGCAGTGTGAACTGCTCCTCAATCGTGCACGTGATCTGGAAGCCGCTGCTTTGCAAAAGTCCAGTTACCGAAAAAGTCGTCCCGCGATGTTCTTCATGGGTGTCGAGCTTATCCAGATAATCGAAGTTGCCAAATTCTATCAGGAGTTCACGATAAAGCTCATAAAACTGGCGCATGTGACCTTTGAGATTTGTCGTCAAAACGAGCCGCGCTTGTGGCTTCATCACGCGATAACATTCGCTCAAAACGGCAAGCGGATCGGCAAAGTTATTGATCCCCAAATTGGATACAATCAGGTCAAAGTGTGAGTTGAGAAAAGGAAGTTGTAAGCCGTCGCCTTGAATCAACGCGACGTTATGAATGCTATAGCCTTCGCGTTTGTGTGCGGCGTGGATGAGTGCGTCGCCCCAAGGATCAATGCCAAAGACGCGGCACGACTCGCCGTGAACATTTGCCAGCTCGAACAAAGGGAAGCCCGTCGCGCAGCCTAAATCCAGAATATCAATGCCCCGGCTCAGGCGTAGATGCTGAAAAAGGAGCATACCAAAACGCGACGACCAAAACGGCAGATCATCAAAGACCGAGGCAAGCGTCGAAAGATCAGCTTGATATTTTAGATATTCGGTCATCGTGGCTTCCTCAATATTGCGGTAATATCGCGCTATTTTCGCGTTTAATTTGTTGATTGATCTTCGCGGTTACGGTTATTTCGCGCAATCCATGATACCAGAATACCATGCATTACGCACGCCGCTGATGAGAAGCAATATCACGACGAGCGCAAGCAAATCTAGGGTTCGCCATTCGCTGACGAAAAGACTTGCCCCGGCAGCGAAAATGCTCATGAAGCTTATCATAGGAAAAAAGCCATGCCAAAAATAATGGCCTGTATCGAGACTTTGGCGTTCAGGATGCTGCCTAATCAGCCAAAGCAAACGCAAGGTATAAGCACTACCCAGCATACCGATAAGCGATAAAAAGCCGCCTAATGAAGTGGTGGTATGTGAGGGGATAATCATCAACGCGGTGAGGGTAAGTACGATGGTAAAATGCACGACGATGGGCGTGACGAAAAGTTGGATATTAAGGCTGGCGTTGTCGTTAATCATGCCGCTGCCGAGTGAGATTGCCACGAACATCAGCCCAATCAGCGTTGCGCTGGCAGAACCGGTCATGAAGTAGAAATTTTGCCAGTCTTTTAAAGTTTGGGTGAATATTTCCGACACAATACCTGCCTTATATCCTTTCAAGACAACTTAATTTGACCATTGGCGCTGATCTAGCGGAGTCGTCAGCGGCAACAGCCATTCTGAACGTCTCCATCGACGGGGTTCTGCCGCAAGATTGACAGTTGGATCGACCAGTTGACTGTATTCACGCCCGTTCAACGATATGCGAACATCAGCGTAAACTTCTATATCGCCCCAAAGTGTAGCCAGATAATGGGCGAATTGCAGAATCGCATCCGGGTTTTCTGGTAAAAAGCCCACCTGTCGCTCGGTAAGATAATCTTCTGGGAGTTCTTCCCAAGAGTGGCCTGTCGATGACTGCACAATGATATAGGTGATTATGCCC
>Ga0335394_10008220_pt1 | contig 11777 bp, 14 predicted proteins | sample MAT03_FD_205741 | JGI IMG/M metagenome (GOLD analysis project Ga0335394, IMG submission 205741) | Freshwater microbial communities from Lake Fryxell liftoff mats and glacier meltwater in Antarctica - MAT-03 (spades assembly) (version 2) ... | reverse complement strand
CCTACCCATCACCCAACCCGGGCGCCGGCGCAAGTGGACAACGTCTCTATTGTCGCTGTTCCAGCCCGACCTGCGCGGCACTTCCTATAATCAGGTTTCCCTTATCGTTTCGAGGACAGGCAGCTTCGATGGCCGAGATACTGGTCCTCTACTACAGCCGCACCGGTGCAGTGCGTGACATGGCCCGACTGCTCGCGCGCGGTGTAGAGCAGGTGCCCGGCATGACTGCGCGCGTGCGCACCGTGCCGCCGGTGGCCACCGTGGTCGAAACCACGGCGCCGCCAGTACCGGATTCCGGCGCCCCCTATGTCGAACTGGCCGATCTGGAGCAGTGCGCGGCCCTGGCACTGGGCTCGCCGACCCGATTCGGCAACATGGCCGCGCCACTGAAGCACTTCCTGGACAGCACCGGTGCGCTCTGGGCACGTGGCGCGCTGGCAGGCAAGCCCGCTGCAGTGTTCACCTCGACCGCCACCCAGCATGGCGGCCAGGAGAGCACGCTGCTGTCGATGATGCTGCCGCTGTTCCATCACGGCATGCTTCTGGTCGGCCTGCCTTACACCGAGCCGGAGCTGTCCGCCACCCGCACCGGCGGCACACCCTACGGCGCCAGCCATGTCGCCGGGAACGCAGCCGATCAACCGGTGAGCGCCGACGAGAAGGCCTTGTGCATCGCGCTGGGGCGACGGCTGGCCCAGGTGGCGTCCAGGCTCGTCGAATGAGCGCCCCCAAGCAGGTACCCGCGGCTTCGGCACACCGGGTCGCGCTCTGGCACTGGCTGTCCATCGCCAGTCTGATCGGCCTGATCGCAGTCGGGATAGCCTGGGAACTGTGGATCGCCCCGGCCCGGCCAGGGGGCTCGCTACTGGTGTTGAAGGTGCTGCCGTTGCTGCTGCCCCTGTTCGGCATCCTGCGCGGGCGGCGCTACACCTACCAGTGGGCCCCAATGCTCGCGCTGGCCTACTTCGTCGAGGGCGTGATGCGCGGCTATGCCGATAGCGGCAATGGGGCGATCGCTGCATGGAGCCAGGCCGCGCTCGCGGTGGTGTTCATCGCTGCGGCGTCCTACTACGCGCGGGATTCCCGGCGGCTTCAGTTGGCAGCGCCCCGGGGCTGACCAGCCGCCCGCCAGAACGCTGCCGCCACGCCCCTGCAGAAGGTCGCTGCCAGGGGCTGCTGCGGCGCGGCCCTGAGCAGTGTGCTCACCTCAGAGCTGCGGATTGGTCCGATCGATGCTCGCCTGCAACCGGTTCAGTGCGTTCAGGTAGGCCTTCACCGAAGCCACCACGATATCGGTGTCCGCGCCCACGCCGTTCACGATGCGCCCGGCCAGTTGCAGTCGCACCGTCACCTCGCCCTGAGACTCGGTGCCGCTGTTGATGCTGTTGACTGAATAGAGCTGCAGATCCGCGCCGCTCGTCACCAGCGACTCTACCGCCTTGAACGAGGCATCGACCGGGCCGCTGCCGGTCGCATCAGCCGTTCGCTCCACGCCACCGATGGCCAGCGTCACTCGTGCACGCGGCAGCTCGCCGGTTTCGGAATGCGCGCTCATCGAAGCGAGCTTGTAGTGTTCGTCCTGCGGGGTCACGGTTTCGTCCGACATCAGCGCCTGCAAGTCCTCGTCGGATATCTCGTGCTTGCGATCGGCCAGTTCCTTGAACCGGGCGAACGCGGCATTGAGAATCTCCTCGGACTCGACCACCACGCCAAGTTCCTGCAACCGGGTGCGAAATGCGTTTCGGCCCGACAACTTGCCGAGCACGATCCGGTTCGCGTGCCAGCCGACATCCTGCGCACGCATGATCTCGTAGGTTTCGCGGTTCTTCAGCACGCCGTCCTGGTGGATGCCCGACTCGTGGGCGAACGCGTTGGCCCCCACCACCGCCTTGTTGGGCTGCACTGGGAAGCCGGTGATGCCCGCGACCAGTCGGCTCGCCGGCACGATCTGGGTCGCATCGATGTTGGTGTCGCACGGGAAGAAGTCCTGGCGGGTGCGCACCGCCATCACGATCTCTTCCAGTGCCGCGTTGCCAGCGCGCTCGCCCAGCCCGTTGATCGTGCACTCGACCTGGCGCGCCCCGTTCATCACGCCAGCGAGCGAGTTGGCCACGGCTAACCCGAGATCGTTGTGGCAGTGAGTCGACCAGACGACCTTGTCCGCTCCGGGCACCCGCTCGCGCAGGGTACGGACCAAAGCGCCGTACTGCTCGGGCATCGTGTAGCCCACAGTATCCGGAATGTTGAGCGTGGTGGCGCCCGCCTTGATCACCGCCTCCAGCACCCGGCAGAGGAAGTCGATATCCGAGCGCCCCGCATCCTCAGGCGAGAACTCGACGTCATCGGTGAACCCGCGCGCGAACTTCACCGAATTCACCGCCGTCTCGAGTACTTGCGATGGCTCCATCCGCAGCTTCTTCTCCATGTGGATGCGCGAAGTGGCGAGAAAGGTGTGGATGCGCTTCCTCGGGGCCGGCGCGATCGCTTCAGCACAGCGACGGATGTCGTTCTGGTTGGCGCGTGACAGGCCGCACACCGTGACTTCCCGGATGATCGAGGCGACAGAATGCACCGCCTCGAAGTCGCCATTGCTGGCCGCGGGAAAGCCGGCCTCCATCACGTCCACCCGCATCCGCTCGAGCTGGCGGGCGATGCGCAGCTTTTCTTCACGGGTCATGGTGGCACCCGGGCTCTGCTCGCCATCGCGCATCGTGGTGTCGAAAATGATCAAGCGATCACTGCTCATGATGTCTCCTTGCCGCAGACTCTGCGGTGAGTGCCTTCTGGTGCGACTCCGGCAGAACCGGAAAATCGGGTCCTGGCCGGGCCGGCGCTGGGTAACGCAATGGGTCGTGGAGGGCTAGCGCGCTGAGCGCAGCAGCCGGCTGGCCAGCAGGGTGCTGGTCAGGTAGGTGAACAGGACGACGCGTTGGGTTACCGAGGACATGCGCAAAGTGTAGAGGCTGGACGCGGACGGCGCAAGCGCCAGTTCTTTCCAGTCGGCCATGATCAATCAGAAGCGCCTGGCCGGTCAGCCGGTGGCGGTTCCGGCGCGGCCGACGGGGCCGCCTGGGGGACGACAGTCGGACGCGAAAAGCGCGATCCGATCAGGGCCATGACGTAACCGGAAAACGCATACAGGACGGAGACTGCCAGCAGCAATTCGGCCAGGGTATCGGCGACCAGTCCGAGCAGGCCGACACCGATCGCGGTGCCAACCACCACCCGGAACGAAACGACCTTGCGCAGATTGATGTCCTTGCCACTGTAGAACCGGAAGTTGCTGACCATCGAGAACCCGGCGAACACGGTGACGATCCAGGCGAGCCATTTCACATCCCCGCCGTTGACTTGATACAGACTGAACGCCCAGACCATACTCGCCACCAGCGCCGCGGCCGCCGGGCTGGGCAGACCGGTGAAGTAACGTTTGTCGGCGACATCGAGCTGGGTGTTGAACCGGGCCAGACGCAACGCCGCGCACGCGCAATAGATGAAGGCGGCAATCCAGCCGAGCCGGCCAAGCAGCCAGTGCGACTGGCCGCCGACCTGGCCGAGGTGGGAGAAGTCCTTCAGAGCCCAGACGTAGACGACCAGCGCGGGGGCGACGCCGAACGACACCATGTCGGACAGGGAATCGTACTCGGCGCCGAACGCGCTCTGGGTGCGCGTCCAGCGGGCGACCCGCCCGTCCAGGCCATCCAGGATGCCGGCCACGAAGATCGCTGCGGCCGCCATCTCGAACCGTCCATTGATCGCCTGAACGATCGCGAAGAACCCCGCAAACAATGCCGCCGTGGTGAACGCGTTCGGAAGCCAGTAGATGCCGCGCCTGCGCGCCTCGATCTTCGCGATCTTGTGCGGGTCGCGGCGGATGGTCATCGCCTGGGCGCCGCCTGCATCTCGGCGAGCACGGTATGGCCGGCATACACCACATCGCCGAGCGAGGCACGCGGTACCGCATCCGGTGGCAGGTAGACATCCACCCGGGAGCCAAAACGGATAAAGCCGAAGCGCTGGCCGCGCTGCAGCCGGTCGCCCGGCTTCGTGTAGCAGAGAATGCGGCGCGCGATCAGTCCGGCGATCTGCACGCAAGTCACACGTGCGCCATCGGCGGTCTCGATCACCATCGCATTGCGCTCGTTCTCCAGCGACGCCTTGTCTATCGCGGCGTTGAAGAACCGGCCGGGAAAGTAACGCACCTCGCGCACTTCGCCATCGACCGGACTGCGGTTCGAATGCACATTGAACACGTTCATGAAAACCGACACCTTGAGCGCGTCACGCTCCAGGTAGGGGTCGCGCGCACGCTCGACCGCGACGATGCGGCCGTCGGCTGGCGAGATCACCGCGTCCGGCCCGGCATCGAAGCTGCGCGCCGGGTCACGGAAGAACTGGATCACGAACACCGCGACGACCCAGAACGGCAACGACCACCAGAAACCGGCAAATAGCGTCACCGCGAGCGCAGCGCCGACCGACAGCGAAATGAACAGCCAGCCTTCGCGCGCGAGGATCGGGTGGGGGTAGCTCACCTTGCCCGGTGGGAGCACAGCCATCAGTTTTTCGACCGGTCGACCAGCTTGTTCTGCCGGATCCACGGCATCATCTCGCGCAGCTTGCCGCCGACCTTCTCGATCGAATGCTCCTGCCCGATACGGCGCATCGCCTTGAGCGTCGGTGCATCGGCACGGTTCTCGAGGATGAACTCCTTGGCAAACTGGCCGGTCTGAATCTCGTTCAGAATTTTCTTCATCTCGAGCTTGGTCTGCTCGGTGATGATACGCGGGCCGCGGGTGAAGTCGCCGTACTCGGCAGTGTTCGAGATCGAGTAGCGCATGTTGGCGATACCGCCCTCGTACATCAGATCGACGATCAGCTTGAGTTCATGCAGGCACTCGAAGTACGCCATCTCCGGCGCATAGCCCGCCTCGACCAGCGTCTCGTAGCCGGCCTGGACCAGCGCCGTGCAGCCGCCGCACAGCACCGCCTGCTCACCGAAAAGGTCGGTTTCGGTCTCTTCCTTGAACGTGGTCTCGATCACGCCGGCGCGGGCCGCACCGATTGCCGCCGCGTAGGACAGCGCGACATCGCGCGCCTTGCCGCTGGAATCCTGCGAAATGGCGATCAGCGCCGGTACGCCGCCACCCTGGGTGTAGGTCGAACGTACCAGGTGACCCGGGCCCTTCGGCGCGATCATCAGCACGTCGATCTCGGCTTTCGGCACGATCTGCTGGAAGTGCACGTTGAAGCCGTGCGCGAAGGCGAGCGCTGCGCCTTTCTTGATGTTCGGCTCGATCGACTCGCGGTAAACCTGGGCATGGTGCTCGTCGGGCAGGAGCAGCATGACCATGTCGGCACCCTTCACCGCATCGTCGACTTCCTTCACCGTGAGCCCGGCATTCTTCGCCTTGTCCCATGACGAGCCGCCCTTGCGCAGCCCGACCGTGACATTGACGCCGGAGTCCTTCAGGTTGTTCGCATGGGCGTGGCCCTGCGAGCCGTAACCGATGATGGTGACCTTGCGACCCTTGATCAGGGACAGGTCGGCGTCCTTGTCGTAATAGATATTCATGCCTGCTCTCCGCAATGCGTTGTGATTGAATGCTCCGGAACCATGCAGGCCCGGGTGTGACGATCATCCGCGCGCAGCGCGCCCGGTTGGAAAACGCGCCCAGCAGGCGCTTGCTGCCCCGACAAACAGACCGACAATCAGACCTTCAGCACTCGCTCCCCGCGCCCGATGCCAGAGGCCCCGGTACGCACTGTCTCCAGGATCAACCCGGGCTCGACCGCCTGCAGGAAGGCGTCCAGCTTGGACCCCTCGCCGGTCAGTTCGATCGTGTAGGACTTGTCGGTGACATCGATGATGCGCCCGCGAAAGATCTCGGCCATGCGCTTCATCTCGTCGCGGTCCTTGCCGGCTGCACGCACCTTCACCAGCATCAGTTCGCGCTCGATATGCGCGCCGTCCGACAGGTCGACCACTTTCACCACCTCGATCAGCTTGTTCAACTGCTTGGTGATCTGCTCGACCACTTCCTCCGAGCCGCTGGTGACGATGGTCATGCGCGAAAGCGTCGGGTCTTCGGTCGGCGCGACGGTCAGCGACTCGATGTTGTAGCCACGCGCCGAAAACAACCCGGACACCCTGGACAGCGCACCGGGCTCGTTTTCGAGCAGGATGGAGATGATGTGGCGCATCTGGCTATCGGGAGTCATCGGGACGGCATCGAAAATTCGTTGGGAAGTCATCGATCAGGGTTCACCGCACCGGACGTCGGTGCAGTCGGACGGTCGGCCCGGAGATTGAAGCAGGCAGGCGCAGCGGCCTTACCGAAGGCCATTCGCCTGGCGGGTCTGCGACGCGGCAGGCCGCGACTCGGCCCGCCGCGGCTCAGACCAAAATCATCTCCGACAACCCCTTGCCGCCGGGGACCATCGGGAACACGTTCTCGGTCTGATCGGTGATGAAGTCCATGAACACCAGCCGGTCCTTCATCGCGAATGCATCGCGCATCGCCGCCTCGACGTCCGAGGGCTGATCGATTCGCATGCCTACATGGCCATACGACTCTGCAAGCTTTACGAAGTCGGGCAACGCGTCCATGTAGGACTCGGCATGGCGGTTGCCATGGAAAAACTCCTGCCACTGCCTGACCATGCCCATGTAACGGTTGTTGAGCATCACCACCTTGATCGGCAGCCGGTACTGGGTGCAGGTCGACAATTCCTGGATACACATCTGGATGCTGGCCTCACCGGTGACGCAGGCCACCTGGGCATCGCGGTGAGCGAGTTGCACGCCCATCGCCGAGGGCAGACCGAAGCCCATGGTGCCGAGGCCTCCGGAGTTGATCCAGCGCCTCGGCTTGTCGAACTTGTAGAACTGCGCCGCCCACATCTGGTGCTGACCGACGTCCGAGGTGACAAAGGCGTCGCCGCCAGTCACTTTGTACAGCGCCTCGATCACCGATTGCGGCTTGATGATCGGGCTTGCGCGGTCGTACTTGAGGCAGTCCCGGCCACGCCACTCGTTGATCTGCGCCCACCAGGCGGCGAGAGCAGTGGCATCCGGCCGCTCCTGCGAAGTGTCGAGCTGGGCGAGCATGTCGGCCAGCACCTCTTTCACATTGCCGACGATCGGCACGTCCACCTTCACCCGCTTGGAAATCGATGACGGGTCGATGTCGATATGAATGATCTGGCGCTGTTCCTCGTGGAAGTGCTTCGGGTTGCCGATCACCCGGTCATCGAAGCGCGCGCCGACCGCAAGCAGCACGTCGCAGTGCTGCATCGCCATGTTAGCTTCGTAGGTGCCGTGCATGCCGAGCATGCCGACGAACTGCGGGTCGGTCGCCGGATAGCCGCCCAACCCCATCAGGGTATTGGTGCACGGAAAACCAAGCGCACGCACCAGCTTCGCCAGATCGTCCGCCGCTTCGCCCAGGATCACGCCACCGCCGCTGTAGATCATCGGGCGTTTGGCGTCCATCAGAAGCTGCATCGCTTTCCTGATCTGCCCGGAGTGACCACGGGTGACCGGGCTGTAGGAGCGCATCGGGACGTTCTGCGGGTAGTTGAACACCGCCTTGTGGGTGGTGATGTCCTTCGGGATGTCGACCAGCACCGGACCCGGCCGGCCAGTGGTCGCGATCTGGAATGCCTTGCGGATGGTCGGCGCGATCTCGCGCACGTCTTTCACCAGGAAGTTGTGCTTGACGCAGGGACGGGTAATACCGACGGCGTCGACTTCCTGGAAGGCATCCTGCCCGATCGCATGGGTCGGCACCTGCCCGCTGATGATCACCATCGGGATCGAATCCATGTATGCGGTGGCAATGCCGGTGACCGCGTTGGTCACGCCGGGGCCTGAAGTGACCAGGCTCACCCCGCATCTGGTCGTCGAGCGCGCATAGCCGTCGGCCGCGTGAACAGCGGCCTGCTCGTGGCGCACAAGGATATGCTTCACCTTGTCCTGTTTGGACAGCTCGTCATAGATGTAAAGCACGGCCCCGCCGGGGTAGCCGAACACGAATTCGACCTGTTCTTCCTGCAGGCACCGGATGACGATTTCCGCCCCGGTGAGTTCCATCACGTTTGCTGCGATCATCCTGTCCATGGACTGCTCCTTGGTCGGCCGGCCATCGCACCGATCGACACATGCGGGTATCCACGCATGCCGACAATTGGCGATGGCAAACCACTTTTCGTGTTTCCAGAAGAACCGGTGAGGCTACCGGCAAGGCTGGGTGGGGTCAAGCAACGAGCGCTCAACCAGGTGGCTACTGCAACCCGGCAGGGCGGCCGCTGGCTGCTTTGCTACCATTGCCCGCCTCGAACTGTTGGCTACCCGCCCGGTCTGACCGGTTCGACTCCCACTACCCAGCGCGGCTGAGGCACATCCTGGCTTCCGAAAGCGAGCTGTCCAAGTTCCTGATCGAGGTCGAGCGCCGCGCTTTCAAGCAGGCGGTCTACGCGGTGCGGGAGACCGAATCCGCGCTGGACATCGTCCAGGATTCGATGATGAAGCTCGCCGACAAGTACGCTCATCATCCGCTGGAGGAGTTGCCGATGCTGTTCCAGCGGATCCTGCAAAACTCGATCCGCGACTGGTACCGGCGAACCAAGGTACGCAACACCTGGACTACGTTGTTCTCGTCGTTGGCCTCGAAGAACGACGATGAGAGCTTTGACGCTCTGGAGACCCTCCAGGCGACGGCCGATCCAAACGGTCTGGGCATCGATCCCGCAGACCGGTTACAACGGATTCAAACCCTTGAAACCATTGAAGAAGCACTATCCAGGTTGCCTCCACGTCAACGCGAAGCCTTCCTGCTTCGTTATTGGGAGGGATTGGACGTGGCCGAGACAGCCGAGTCGATGGGATGCTCCGAAGGGAGCGTGAAAACTCATTGTTCGCGTGCCACGCATGCTCTGGCCGGGTGGTTGAAAGCAAAAGGAATTTCCCTGTGAATGACGCGCAATTCGGCAACCAGGTTACGACCCTGCTCAACGAGGGGTTAGTGCGCCTCGATGATCAGGTCGCGACCCGTCTGGAGGTCGCGCGCAAGGCAGCGCTCATGCATGCATCGACCCTGCCACGGACCGCGCCGGTCCTGGCGCGCGCCGGCGTGGCCGCGGGCGGTGTCGGCGGTACCGGTGGCTGGAGAAACTGGCTCTCCGGCCCCAGGCTCTGGCTGGCCGCAAGTGCCTTGCTGATCGGGTTGACCGCTATCACCTGGTCCGACCGCATATCGGATCGGGACGCCAGCGAGGGTGCCGACCTGGACCTGGCCATCCTGGCCGATGACCTGCCGGTGACCGCCTACATAGACAACGGGTTCGATGCATGGCTCAAGCGCCCAGTCGATCCCCAGCAGTAGGCGCTGGCGTGCTCAGTGGCGTGCTCAGTGGCGTGCCCGGCAGCGTGCCCGGTTGCTTGTTCGGTGGGGTACTCAGTGGCGTACTCAGCGGGGTACCGGTTTACCGGCGCCCGGGCGCCGCGATCGCAACCCTGATCGTCGCCTGTGTGTTGTTCGCCTCGACTGGCAGCAGTTTGGCCGCCAGCCCGGTAACCGGCGCAAAGCAGCCGACCTGGGCCCAGCTTCCGGCCACCCAGAAGCAGTTCCTGGCGCCGCTTGCGGACAACTGGGATGCCCTGCCAGGCGACACCCGGCGCAAACTGGTCGGCATCGCCCAGCGCCAGTCGACCATGTCGGCTGAACAGAAAGATCGGGTGCAGTCGCGCCTGGCCGAATGGACCCAGCTGTCCAAAGAGGAGCGCGATCTGGCGCGCAGAAACTACCAGCAACTGAGCCGCCTGCCGACCGGGCAGCGCCAGGATGTGGCCAAGCGCTGGCAGGAAGCGCAGCAGGCGAACGCGCCGGGCTCCGGACCGGCCCCGGCAGCGCCGGAGCCAGCCCAAGTGCGGCAATAGGCAGCAGCCGAACCGTGCAATCGACACCGGCTTCCGCCGGGCTGATCCGCCGGCTGGCGAGCCTTATCTATGAGGCGCTGATCGTCACCGCGCTCGCACTGATCGCTGGCCTCGCGTTCTTGGTGCCGCTTGGCCTTGCGACAGGCGACGATGCCACCACCGGCCTCTGGCTCTGGCTGTTTCGTGCCTGGCTGTTCGCCGTATTCGGTATGTACTTTGGCTGGTTCTGGATTCACGGCGGGCAGACCCTGCCGATGCGTGCGTGGCGGCTGCGCCTGGTAACGCTGGACAACCAGCCAGTGGATCGCAGCGGCGCCCTGCGCCGCTACCTGCTCGCCTGGCCAAGCGTGCTGGCAGCCGGCCTCGGTCTGCTGTGGGCACTGGTCGACCGCGACCGTCAGTTCCTGCATGACCGGTTGGCCGGTACACGACTGATCCGGGTCGACGCCAGGCCATAAGCCGACAACCGCTGCGATCGACCGCTGCCGACGACCGCCAAGACCCGCCGACCCCGCTTAGCGGCGCTCGAACCAGGCGATCAACCCGACCGCGATCGCCAGAAACGCGGTGGGGGCGACCAGCGCGCTGACCAGAGGTGGCCATTCATACAGCCAGCCGGCATGCGAAGACAGCGTGTTCAGGAAGAAGAACGCCAGGCCGAGCATGATCCCGGCGAACAGCCTCGGGCCGGCGCTTGACCGCTTTGCCTGCTGGGCGATTGGCAGCGCGAGTATCAGCATTACCAGCATGGCCACCGGGTAGACGATCTTGCGCCAGAACGCGATCTCGTAGCGGCTGGCCGCCTGCCTGTTCTCGCGCAAGTGCCGCACATACTGCCAGAGGCTCGACGCCGACATCTCGTCCGGCTTGACCAGCAACACGGTCAGCAATTCCGGGGTGAGCACGGTTCTCCAGCGTACGGCGGCGGTTCGGGTGACCTCGGTCCGCTCCGGCGTGAACCGGGTCTCGACCCGATCGCTCAGCTGCCAGAGGTGGTCTCCTAAATAGGCCGCCTCGCGCGCAAGCCACAGCCGCTGCAACACCCAGGCCGAGTCGAATTCATAGACCTTGATGCCGATCAGCTTGCCCTCCGGTGTCACCTGAGAAACGTTGATGAAGCTGTTGTCGTCCTTGACCCAGAGGCCGGAGCGGAACTCCTGAGCCACCACCGCCGACTTCGCCTGCAGGCGCATCGCCTGCGCTGCGCGCTCGGTGACTGGCGCGACCAGTTCGCCGACCACCACCCCGAGGACCGCCAGCGTCAGCCCGGCACGCGCCAGAATCGCAGCCAGCCGCCAGGCGGATACGCCCGAGGCGCGCATCACCGCGTACTCCGACTGCTGCGCCAGTTGGGTCAGTGCGAAGGTGCTGCCGATCAGCGCCGCCACCGGCAGCACCTGGTAAAAATACCCGGGCACATTGAGCGCCACGAACACGAAGATGTCGCGCAGGCGGTACGCGCCCTGGCCGATCTGGTCGAGTTCACCGATCAGGTCGAACAGCGCGAGCAGGGCGAGCAGTCCGGCGACCACGAAGGCGGTCGCGGTCAACACCTCGCGCCGAATGTAGCGGCTGACGACTGTCATCGGTCGTCAGTGCTCATCGAGTGCGACCGAACGCAGGCCAGGGCAAGCGCGGCCAGCCAAGCGCGAACGCCCTGCGCGAGAACAATGCGGCTGTGAGCAGCAACATCAGCGCATGCACGATCCAGAAACCGATGGTCGGTGCCAGCTTTCCCTGCGCAATCCAGGCCTGGGAGATCGACAGGGCGTTGCTGTAGGTCATGTACAGCAGGATGGCAAACACGTAGTTGAGCGAGCGACCCATTCGTGGATTC
>Ga0335394_10008216_pt1 | contig 11786 bp, 10 predicted proteins | sample MAT03_FD_205741 | JGI IMG/M metagenome (GOLD analysis project Ga0335394, IMG submission 205741) | Freshwater microbial communities from Lake Fryxell liftoff mats and glacier meltwater in Antarctica - MAT-03 (spades assembly) (version 2) ... | reverse complement strand
CAAGAGCTTGGCCCATGCGCGAAAGGGAAGCCAGTTCGGCATCACTTGGGGTTCGCGCTAAACCAGTAGGGTGTCCGCTTCGAAGTTGGTGGCACGAAACTTGCCGTGTTCGCGAATGCGTAAATCGACAGGTTCGGTTAGACGATAGAAGCGAAGGCAGTCTTCGTCAAGTTTAATTTCATTCAATAAGTCGCGCTCAAGTGTTTCGAATTGCGCTGCGTCAAGTCGGCACTCGAATACCGATTTTTGTACCCGCAAGCCCACACGTTCGCAACGTTTGGCAACGCGACGGAGGCGACGTTTGCCCGCCGGTAACTCCGTCGATACGTCATAGCACACGATTATTAGCATAGTTGTATTGCCTTCGAAACGGTTCTTTGGCGTGGTTAGCGGTGTAAATAGGGGACGTAGCTGTCTAATTCGCCGCGCAAATATCGAGCGAGCAAGCGTGCTTGGATTTGAGGAAGCAAGCCAAGCGGTACGTCTGCGTCTAAAATCGGGTGCATGACCAGATCGCGCTTGCGTTCTTGCCATGTGCTGAGCACGAGTTTGCGGGCGTCGTTTTCCAGCTCTACTGCGCCGCCGCTGCTGTGGCGAAAATCCTTTGCACGCAGTTGGCCCCGATTGATCAGCGTCAATGCGATGCGATCGGCCATGATTGCGCGAAATTCTTCGACCAAATCAAGCGCCAGCGCCGGTCGACCAGGGCGCATGACGTGTAGAAAGCCAACTTGCGGGTCTAAGCCCACGCTTTCCAGTGCGCCACGACAGTCATGCGTCAACATCGCGTATAAAAAAGAAAGTACTGCATTTATGGCATCGCGCGGCGGCCTGCGGGTGCGGGCCTCAAATGGAAACGCGGCGCGAAAATCAGGCCGCAGCATGGCGGGCAGCGCGCGAAAGTACACGCGCGCCGCATCGCCTTCGACGCCACGGGCGCTGGCTAGGTCTGCAGCGATCCGCAAGGTGCGCAAACTTGCGTTGAGGTGCTGTGCGGCCTGCACCAGAACGTTGCGGTCTAAGTCGCTGTGTGCGTCGCGCGCTGCGCGCAACAGCACGCTGCGGCTATTGCGTATTTTTCCAGCAAGTAGGGCTTGCGCGATCAAAAGGCAACGGTTGGCGTCCGCTGCGACGTGGTGTTGATCTCGGCGCAAGTACACATTGCCCGTCAGCGGCCCTTCGACGCGCGCAATAAAGCGTCCAGAACGTGAAAAATACGCAACGCTGATGCCAAGCTCCATCGCGCGGGCCAGCAGCGCAGGCGAAATAAGGCTATCGCCGAACGCCGCAATGCTTTGAAGGTGGTGTAGCGGCACGCGCAGCTTGGTTTCCCGTTCTACTTCTACGCGGACGGTATCGTTGTCTAAGTGCAGCCAGCTGCCTTCGCTCAGCACGTAAAGGCTGTTTTGCAGTGTGTAGCTTTGGCTCATGCCAAATTCTCGTCAAACAAGGTCAGTGCCGCGCGCTGGCAGCGGCCACGCAAGTCGGTGAGTTCAGGTTGACAGCGTTCGATGAGCGAGCACTGGCGACAGCGCTCGTCGTTTACCGGCGGCGGCAGCCGTTCGCTCGCTAGCATTGCACGCACTGCGACGATGGCAGCGCAAGTTTGCGCACGCAGCGCGGCATCTATAAGCACTTCGCGGCGGCGTTTGCTGGTGGCGTGGAAGATCGCACCGACTAATACCGGCCTCTGCAACATTTCTTCTAAGCAAAGCGCCTGTGCGGCCAGCTGGAGCTCGTCATGCACGCGTTTGCGCCGTGGCCCGTGTTTGTATTCCACCGGATAGGGCGTGCCATCGTTTAGAAATTCTACGACGTCCGCCTTGCCGATCAGGCCCCAGTGTTCGCTCCATAGCGGCATGGCGCGCTCGACTCGACGGTCTTTCAGCACTTCAATTTCGGGCGTGTCGACGCGCGCGTGTACGGCTCGGCCGCGCAAGGTGTGTAGGTTTTCATTGAACTGCTGCTCAATGTGGATCAGCGCGCACTGCCTTGGACAATAGCTCCAGTGCTGCAGGGCGGAGATCGCAACGGGCTCCAGCGCGTCCATCCAACGCTTAGCCGACCAGCTTGTGCAACGTTACGCCGGCTGGCAGCTGCGCTTGATCAAGCTGGACTTGATAGTCGGCAAAATCGCGTGGCGATACGCTGGCGTCTTTGAGCTTGGCGCTGACGTGGTCAAACAGCTGATGTGCGGGCGCGTTGCCGAGTGCGCTGTCGTGCTCAAACACATATAAACCGCGCGTACTCATCAGACCGCGCGCGGCTGAGCGGTCATGCTCAAACATCTGCGCCAGTGCCTGCCAAAGCAACGCTAAGTCGGCCTCAGAAAACCCAGTCTGCGCCGCCAAATGTGCCGATACAAAACCGTGCGCGCGGTATAAACCATAGGGAACGGTAAATTTCCGCCCCATCGTGCGGTTGTCGCCCTGCTGTGCTTCGGCTTCTTTGACGGTGGCGACCGCCATGCGCGTGATTGCGTGTTCAGAGGCTACAATCGGATCAAGTGATCGGGCGAAGGTTATTTGCACCGGGCCACGCACCTGTCCACAGTTGATACCAGTGGACATTACAGCGCCAAAAGTGCGCACGTCGTAGAAGTTTTGGCACATCCATTTGCGCGCGCTGTCGACCTCGTCACCGGAGCCTTTGCGCTTTTCTTTTTTTGGCTTTTTGCTTTTGACTTCCTCACTGGGCTCGCCACCCAGTTCAACTTCGGCAGGCTCAGCATCCAGCTTTAGCGCGGTATAGGCGCGTTGATTTTGCGTGTTAAGCACCGCTTTTTCGCGCACGTAAATCTCAAAGCGTGGCGTGCCGTCGGTGGGCTCGATCTGGCTTTGATCGTTTTCCAGCGCCACATAGTTGCGCAATTTGCGTTTCAAACAGACGTCGGTGACCAAACCGTGGCCGGATTCGGCGTCCATTCGCGGCAAGTTTCCGGCGTCCGGGTCGCCATTAGGGTTGCCATCTTTGACGTCAAAAAGTAAAACGAAATCATAGCGGTGCTTGATGCTCATGGGGTTTGCTCCGTGTTGTGGTGGTTAGGTTCTGACGCTTCGCTGCTTAAAAACGGGTTTGCGGCTTCGCTAGAATTGGTTTTGGCGGTAAAAAAACTTTGCTGCTGGTGGTAATAACCAATGGCAAACAGGCCTTGGTCTTGCAGTGCGAACTGGCGTGGGAAGACGTTGAGGTGTCCAATAATCTCGGTCAGCATGCGTTCGGCCCAGACCTTCATGCCGGCGCTGTCAAACTTGGCAATATGATGATTCTTCAGCTTGAGTAAAATTGGAAACACGCTGGCGGGCGTGCTGGATGCCGCGCCGTAGTAGCGTTCGCGAATGGTGCTGTTGATGCCCGGCTGGGCGATACCTTGAATACGCTCAAGGGCTGCAAATAAACGACCAGCCTGATAGGCGGCGTTCGGGTGTTCGGGGTTCAAGCTCACGGACAACTCCTGGTTGACTGGATTGGGGTTTATTCGAAACTGTCGATTGAGGCAGGCTTTGATCAGCGCAGCGCGGGCATAAGGAATGCTGCGTTCGGCGCGCACGCGCCGAATTGCCGCGCCAAGTAACGTGGCTGGATAGGGCAAGCCGAGTAAAATGCAGCGCAGTGTGTCGCCTGCCAAGTTCGGCGGCACGTTCGCAGATTTGCCTTGCAGTGCGACGCTGGACAGCAGCCGCCAAAGTGGCAGGTGCTGCATTTCGAAATCAGGCTTGGCAACACGCAAGTCTTCAAAGTGCTGCACGATCCGCAGTGCCACGTTGCAAACGACGTCTTTCAACCAAAAGCGCACGCTAATGCGCGCGGCATTGGGCGCTAGGCCTAAGATAAAAAACTCGTGCTGAGCGTCGGCATTTAGATAGATCCCGCGCTCGACCGAACGGTACAGATCAGCCACGTCGCGCACACTTCTATCTGGGTCATCTGCCGGTGGGTCGTTAAAAAAGCTGGGCAGTTGCTCAACCAAATCGGACTTTTCGCTGCTCCAAAACACCACCGAAGCATCACCGACCTGGACGCGGTTTTTAGAGTCTGCGCGCAATAGATGGTTCAGTGCGGTGGTGTAGTTGAAAGTTGCCACTTTACCGATGGGCGCATTCGCGCCCTGCGCTTTCGCGTAGGAATTAAAGGCCGGCAGATTGAAAGACACCAAATTCGCGCCGGAGGATTGCGCGCCCCAAACGCCTTTGATGACCGGCTGGACGCGCGCCAAAGCATCCTGTCCGGAACGCACGAGGCAAATTCCCGCTTCGCCCGGTTCATCCAATGCATCGCTGGTCAAGGTCGCTAATACTGCGGGGCGCACGCAGATGAGCGTCTCAAAACGATCGGTGTTGAGTCGAAAGCTCAGGTTTGGATTTTCCGTACTGATCGTGGCCCAACTGGCATCGCTGGCGAGCGCCGACAAATCCAGCTTGGCTAAGAAATTTTGCGCCGCCACGACGCCAATGTCGTGCGTCGAAAGCGCACTCACACGCGCCAAAAACGCCGCGTTTTGCGTCAAAACCCGTTCAGCTTTGCTGTCTGGTCGGCATACGCCCAAAACATACTCCGCCGTGTCCCAAAGCAAATTAGCCGCAACACCGGAGGAACGCTTTTCACCCTGCGGAACCAAAAATGCGTGGCCGCGCAGCTTATTCTTGACACGCGTGCGGGTGTCTTCAATGCTGAGTAGTTCGCCGTCAGCGTTTATCACCAGCACAAAGCCGATTTCTTTCCACTCTAGCCCGGCGGGTGCCAAGCCTGATTGCGCATCGGCGCGTTCGTAATATCGAGATAGCGCGGTCAGAATCACCGAAACACCTCCGCGCTGTTGTAATGCGCAACGTCAATCACGCCATCGCGCATGATCGGGCGATACCACATGGCGTGCGGCGCACTATCGGTCGTCGTGCCAAAATCCATGTCAAACAACATAAACCCTAAGTCACGCTCACCGCGCAAGGACGGATCCACACTGGCTTGGGCGCTGCCCGGTTCCACCCAACGCACGTCACAGGAAAATTCACGGGTTCCCAAGTAGGGCTGATTGAAACACTGCCCCTTGCGTGCGCGGCGTTCAAACATAGCGGCATATTTAGCGTCGGACTCCGGCTGCGCATGGGCCGCGGTTTCCGCAGCGTCACGGGGCGGCTGCGGCGTATTTCTGGATGCGCTTGCGGTGGCGACGCGCTCGAAAGTGGCGTGCAAACGATAGCGTACATCCCGCAAAATCAGGCCCGCGCGCTGCTGGCGCTGCTCATCGACATACAGCGCCAAATCGCCTTTGCCCGCCAACATCGCTGACTTCACTGAGGCTGTCGAGACAATCGCGCCCACTTCGTTGCGGCGGATCGAGAACCAGCGAATCGGCGCCAGCACTTCAATACGGGTGATGTGCCAGCGAATCGCGGGTTTCCACAAAATCGCTTCAAAAATGGCGCGCGCAGCCGATGGCGTAATCACGTCATAGCTGACCCGCTCGACTTTCATCTCCGGGCGCGTGAAACAGGCTAATGGCCCGCTCACTTCAATACAAAAACCTTTTGCCATGCTCGTTCCTGTCTTATCCGTACAATGTGGAAAACGCAAATTCTGTTTCTGACACCCTGTAAAACGATATTCCATCGAATTTCGTATCAATTGAAATGTAACTAAATGATATAGCCGCCGATTTCGCCAGAATCCTCCGGCAACAGCAGCCCTTTGATGGCGTCGTAACGACTGGGTAGCGCGACAAAGAGTCCGCATCGCTCTTCGATGTCGCCCTGCGCCAGCATGCGCTCAAACTGCGCTTTTCGCAGCGTCACCGTAAAACGCTGCAGCTTGCGGCGCGCCCAGCCCGTATTTTGATCTTTCGCGAGTACTGCAAGCCATTGATATATTGGGCTTTCTAATACTTTTTCCGGCAAGTAGGGCACCACTACACTTTCACCTTCGTCGTCAATCAGGCGAAATTTGGCGGCGGCGCTGCGAAACGCTACAGCCATCTCTTCGTCTGGACTCAGCAACGCACCGATGCGGTGTTTGTCTAAATCTGCGCGATCGTAAAAGGCGTTGAAATAGCGGTTGAATGTTTCAGGTGCCAGCGGATCCAGCAGCGGCCCCGCTTGCAGCACGTGCAGCGTCGCGTTGATACCCTGCCCCAAGCTGCCTGGCAATTTTCCGCCTGGATTAAACACGTGCACCACTCCCGCCTTTGCTTTACCTTCGCGATTGCAGCGCCCGGCCGCTTGCGCGATGGAATCAAGCCCTGCGAGCGCTCTAAACACCACCGGAAAATCCAAATCAACACCTGCCTCAACCAATTGCGTGCTGATAACGATCAGTTGCGCATTCGCTTTCAGCCGTGCGCGAATATCTTTGATCACCGTGCTGCGATGCTCAGCGCACATCAGCGCAGAAAGGTGGATGCAATATGCGCAAGCCGTTCGAGCGCAGACCTTGGCATGCAGCTCCAAGGCGTGCGCACGGGTATTCACAATGGCAAGTGCGCAATGTTGTTCCGCCAATTGGATCGCTGTTTCATCCCAGCTTTGCACCCTGTCAAGCGCGTCCAAACCGCGTACTTCGACACGCTGAAGCGCTTCGAACAGCGCAGTGACCTGAGCCGGTGTGCCGACAATTTCTGTAGCACCGTCTATCCCGTGCATGGTTGTTCTGCCGGTCAAGTATTCATGACGCGTGCCAAGTGCCGGCTGGGTAGCGGTACACAACACAACGGTGACGCCATAGTGTGCGACCAACTCTTTCAGCACGCGAATCACGGGTGCCAAAAATTCGCTGGGCAGTAGCTGCGCTTCGTCCAAAACAATCACGCTATCCACAAGATTGTGCAGTTTGCGGCATCGGCTGGTGCGCGCCGAGTGGAGGGACTCGAACAGCTGGACGTTGGTGGTAACGATCAGCGGCGCGTCCCAGTTCTCGCTGGCGAGTCGACTTGCGTGGTTTTCACTTTGTACGGCGACGTCTAAATTGCTGTGATGTTCCAACACGGCGTCGGTGCCCAGACTGAGGAATATTTCGCGAAACACCTGCGCGGTCTGCTCAATAATGCTGGTGTAGGGGATCGCATAAATAATGCGGCGTTTGCCGTGTTTAAGTGCATGATCGAGCGCAAAAGCGAGGGAAGTTAAGGTTTTGCCACCGCCGGTTGGCACTGTAAGCGTATAAAAACCCGGCGCATTGCCTGCTGCGCTGCGGGCCGCGCTCAGAACCTCGGCGCGCACGCGATTGACCGCTGTTGGCAACGCTTTTACGCACATCTCCGACAGGTGCGAAGCCAAATTCCTTTGCATCGCCTCTAGGGCGGGATACGCACCGCGTGCAGCCGCTTTGTCTGGACTAAAGAATGTTTCCGTGTCCAGAAAGTCGGCGTCAACCAAGCAGGAGAACAGCATGCGGACCCAGAGCGCAAACCCATGGCGATCACGCCCAGGCACCGGCACGAGCAACGCTGTTGGGTCAGGGGCAGCCAAAATATCTGCTGGTATCGGCGCAGCGCGGGCTTGTTCATACTCGTTTTTGGCATCGCCCGATTGTAGTCTGGCACTCAGACAGGCAGCGGCGCCAATTTCGTCAGGCCGCCAATCCGGCAAGCCAGCATGATGCCCGGCAATCAGGTACGCAAGTACGCGGCCTGATCGACTACCAAGCTTTTCTTGTGCATACACTGCACCAGCGGTCGAATGGGTAACGCGTTTGCCGTTAGTCTCGATGTGCGCCTGCGCTGCATTGATTCCAAGACGCTCCTCCTGAAACGCGTTGCGGTATTTCCCAAGGTCATGCCAACGGCCTGCAAGCTCGGCCCATTCAGGCCCGAAGCCGACTGCAAATTTTGCAGCGCCCAATGCAACTTTGCGTAAATGCGCCTCCAGCGGATGCAGTTTTTCCTCGGGCGCTATCGCAGCCGGATTAACATGGGCAAAGTATTGGCGGGCGGGGCGCTCTGCGGGCGTGCCCACGGCGTCTTCTTTCATGTTCTCTCCAAGAAACCTGTGCTCTGAACCAATAGTGGCACGCGCGTTGCGTGTGCCCGCTCCGCAGGAAACATTTACATCGCGTTGACGTAAGCAAGGTCTATAATTTCAGTAATTTCTGAAACTTCAGGTGCGTCATGAAACTCTCTCCACTGGTCTTGCGCTTTGTCCTTCACTTCGGTGAGATGGGAAGCCGTTGGGGCATCAACCGCACTGTGGGCCAGATCTATGCGCTCATTTTTTCCTCACCCCAATCGCTAAACGCCGATGAAATTGCTGAATCGCTGGATGTGTCGCGCTCCAACGTCAGCATGGGTTTGAAAGAGCTGCAAAGCTGGAGCCTAGTGCGGCTAGAACACCGTGTGGGTGACCGCCGCGATTACTTTCGTGCACCAGAAGACGTCTGGCAAATTTTTCAAACGCTGGCGCAAGAGCGCAAAAAGCGCGAAATAGACCCGACGCTTTCAATGTTGCGCGAAGCGGTGATGGATCCGGTTACCGCTGATTCAGATCGCTATGCGCAAAAACGCATGCAGGATATGCACGATTTGATCGAACTTGCGACCGGCTGGTTTTCGGAGGTGCAGCGGATGGATCAGGCGACCTTAAAAACGCTCATGAAAATGGGCACGCGCGTCCAAAAAGTATTGGAATTTAAGTTAGTCGGCAGCAACGCCAACAAGAAATAATTTCGTTTGAGCGTGTTGCCAATGCGAACCGAGTTTCTTTTGATTCTTTTGCCCTGGCACACAAGTTTTTTACACCTATTCCCCACTATTAAAGGATCTAACCATGGACGCCTTGGTGCTTGCGCGCGCCCAATTTGCTGCAAACATTAGTTTTCACATTTTGTTTCCGACCATCAGTATCGCGCTTGCGTGGCTGTTGGTGTTTTTTAAATTTCGCGAAACACAATCAAAACAATCCGCCGCGTGGCAGGCGCTGTATGGCTTTTGGGTCAAGGTGTTTGCGCTTTGCTTTGCACTGGGTGTAACCAGCGGCATTACGATGAGCTTTCAATTCGGCACGAACTGGCCGGGCTATATGAATAGCGTCGGCAACGTCGCTGGGCCGTTATTAGCCTACGAAGTAATGACCGCATTTTTCTTAGAAGCAAGCTTTCTAGGCATCATGCTTTTTGGCCGTTCGCGGGTCAGCAACCGCGTGCATACAGGTGCGACGCTGCTGGTTGCAATCGGCACCACGCTATCGGCATTTTGGATTCTGGCGCTCAATTCATGGATGCACACGCCTGCCGGGCATGTGGTTAAGATCGTCGAAGGCATGCCATCGGTGGATGTTGTCAGTTGGTGGGCGGTGGTATTTAACCCATCGTTTCCGTATCGCTTGAGCCATATGCTGTGCGCATCAATTTTAACCGTCGCGTTTTTAGTCATTGGCCTGAGTGCTTACAGACTGCTCAAAAAAGATACAAAGCCGGAAGCGAAGTTGGGGCTGGTGGTCGGTTTGCTGATCGCAGCCGTTGCAGCGCCCCTGCAGATTTTTCTAGGCGATCTGCATGGTCTGAATACGTTGAAGCATCAGCCCGCGAAAATTGCTGCCATTGAAGCGGTATGGGAAACCCAAACGGGTGCACCGTTAGCCCTTTTTGGCATCCCCGATGAGCGAACCCGTAGCACACATTTTGCGGTTGAGATTCCAAAGCTGGCGTCCTTGGTATTGACGCATGACTTGAACGGCGAAATCAAAGGCCTAAACGACTTCCCGCAACATCCGCCGGTCAAGCCCTTGTTTTTCGGCTTTAGAATTATGGTCGGAATTGGTATTTTGATGTTGGCATGCGCGTGGTTTGGCACTTATCTGGTCTTAAAAAAGCGTGCGCTGCCGGTTTGGTTTTTGCGCGTACTCGTCGCCATGACGTTTGCGGGCTGGATTGCGGTTCTTGCGGGCTGGTACGTGACTGAAATTGGCCGCCAGCCTTGGCTAGTCCATGGCATTTTAACCACCGCGCAGGCCGCGAGTCGTACCGTGACGAGTGGGCAGATCGGCATCACGCTGACGCTGTATTTGACCTTGTATCTGGCATTGATTGCCGCATTTGTGCGCACACTGTTCTATCTTGCCAAAAAAGCGGTCGCAGGGGATTTACAGGCCGTAGAAACGGAAGTGAGCCCTGAAACCGCCGAGGATGCAAAATGAACGCTTATTTGCCGGAATTGTTTTTGGCCATTATGGGCTTTGCCATGCTGGCCTATGTGGTGCTTGATGGCTTTGATTTAGGCGTCGGCATCCTGTTGCGGGGCGCAGACGAATTCGAAAAAGACACCATGATCGCGTCCATTGGGCCGTTTTGGGACGCCAATGAAACTTGGTTGGTGCTGGGCATTGGTATTTTATTGACCGTGTTCCCGCGCGCGCACGGTGAGATATTGGGGGCACTGTATATGCCGGTGGCACTGATGTTGATTGGCTTGACCTTGCGTGGTGTAGCGTTCGATTTTCGCGCCAAAGTGAAAGCGGAGCGCAAAGCCTTGTGGGATAAGCTTTTTTATCTCGGGTCCTTGCTCGCTTCACTCGCGCAGGGTTTTATGCTGGGCATGCACATAGTGGGCTATCACTACACGTTGGCGAACGTGGCTTTCGCAGGCTTTATCGCATGTGCATTGGCTTCGGGCTATGTGCTTTTGGGCGCATGTTGGTTAATTATGAAAACCCATGGCGAGTTGCAACACAAAGCACGCGCTTGGGCCGCACATGCCTTGGGCCTGACAGGGCTGGGTGTGGCTGCGGTTAGTGTGGTGACGCCGATGGTCAGTACGCGCATTTTTGAGCGTTGGTTTGGCTTGCGTGAAATGTTTTTACTGGCGCCGATTCCAGTGTTGACTCTGCTGCTATTTGGCCTATGTGCTTGGCGTCTGGAGCGATTAAAAATTGTCAAATTGGCGGATCAGCCCACGCAAAACGCCAAATTGAGTCCAGCATGGCACCGGGCTTGGCAGCCATTTGCGTGCGCGGTTGGCATTTTTTGCCTGGCCTTCCTGGGTTTAGCCTACAGCTTGTTTCCTTATTTGGTGGTCGACCAAATAACGATTTGGCAGGCTGCTACATCGACCGACGCGATGCGCCTGATTGCGCTGGGCGCCCTGATCAGCATGCCGGCAACGCTGGCTTACACGGTGTTTAGCTATCGCGTTTTTTGGGGCAAAGCGCAGCCATTGAGTTACAGCTAGGCGGTATTTGATCGCGTGATGCGATCAAATCGTGGCCATCATCGAGCTATAACTGCCCTTCCACTTCACGTAGCGCTTTCATGAAGTCTAAATTCAGCACAAAGCCCAAATGCACATCAATGTTGCCCTCGGCGTACAGATTTTCGCCATTTCGAAAGGCATCCGCTTGGGTAAAGCGGGTTACGATGCCGTAGGGAATGTTGATTAGCCAAAGCTCCTGAACCCCTGCAGCGCCGTACGCTTTGCGCTTTTCAATGGTGTCGAAAGCCGCTGTTGAAGGGGATAGCACTTCAATTACGAAATTTGGCGCACCGCGTATACCTTTGGCATCAATCTTGTCTTCATCGCACACCACGAGCAAATCTGGCTCAAACACCGTCCGAATGAATTCGTCCGATTCCTTATGCACTGGTAAGCGCACGCCTACCGGCCCTGTGAAACCACGGCAAGGCTTGCCTTCGAGCGCGTTTCTAATTTGACCGGCAAGCTCAAACACCACTTGCTGATGGCTAATGAGTGGCGGCGCCATCGCGCGTGCCTTGCCATCAATTAATTCATAGCGCGGCTTGGCGGGCCAGCTGAGGTAATCTTTGTAGGTGAATTCACCAATGGGGCGTTTTGCGGGTTGGGCGTT
>Ga0335394_10008207_pt1 | contig 11788 bp, 13 predicted proteins | sample MAT03_FD_205741 | JGI IMG/M metagenome (GOLD analysis project Ga0335394, IMG submission 205741) | Freshwater microbial communities from Lake Fryxell liftoff mats and glacier meltwater in Antarctica - MAT-03 (spades assembly) (version 2) ... | reverse complement strand
TGAAGGAGCAGGTCCGGGTCGATTTTCCGGGCTTCGGCGGCCTGCCGCGGCGCGGCCGTGAGCACGGCCGCCCCGCCGGGCGAAATCGGTTGAACCGAAGCGGGCGGTGTCTGCGGGGGCTGCGCGAGGAGCGTGAAGCCACCGGCGAGTAGAACCAGGGCGGGGAAGGCGGCAAGCGGATGGAATCGGGGCATTGGCGGTTTCCTTTTTTTCTACCGTCGGGGTGACTCGGCCGGTTGCGCGGGTGTGACGGACTGGGCCACAGCCGCCGAGAGGCGGTCGATGTTGCTGTTCATGACCGTGAGATAGGTCGCGGGACTGGCTGAATCGCCTGACGGCGCTGACTCGCACGGATCGAACTCGACAACACGCACCTTTAGCGTCGAGAGTCGCTGAGCGATGGCGGGCACCGGCGCTGATTCAAAGAGCATGATGACCGCAACATCATCATCGCTTCGGACCAAGCCCGCCAGCCGGGTTTCAATGGTCTTCCATTGCAAGTCTGTCGGTTCGATCTCTGGATCGACGTCGATGACCTCAACGCTCAGACCGTATCGACGAGCCAGATACGCATAGGCCGGGTGGTTGGCCAGCAGGCGGCACGCCTTCAACTGCGGGACCAGTCTCGCGAACCGTTCGCTCAGTGCCTGAAGGTCCGATGCTAACTCGGCAAGGTTCTTCTGAAAGCCCTTCGCCCGGTCAGGCCACCGGTGTGAAAACGCGGTCTCAATCTGCTGTGCTTGGCGGGTCGCCAGCAGCGGATCCATCCAGGTGTGACCGTCGACACCGGTGTGAGAGTGCGCCCCGCCCGCCCCGTGGGAATGGGTCGTTGTCTTAAAGTTGATGAACTCGCTGGCAAACGGGCTGGCGGTGTCTATGACCTTGGCGAGCGGAAGCGCGGCGGTGTCAACCCAATGCTCGTAAGCGGCGCCATTAATGACGATGAGATCGGCCTTCTGATACTCGGCGATCTGCGCTGCGGTCGGTTGCCAGAAGACCGGGTCTTCACCAACAGGGACCGGACAACGAACATCTACCGCACCTCCTCCGATCCGCTGGGCCATGTAGGTCGTGGGGTAAAAGGTGGTGTAAACAGACGGGCGTGCGTCTTTGGCATTCTCCGCCTCCGACTGCCCGCGCGGTCCGCCTTGCCGATCGCATCCGGCAGGTCCATTCGTCGCGATGGCCGCCAGGAGGATGAGCGAGATGGTGGACGAAATATGCGTCATGGGCGCACAGTGTCGCTACTCCAGAGGGAAATGTCTTGTCTCTCAGTGTCGCAAAGCGCTGGTTTTACATCAACTTCACAGGATCCGGAAGCGTGGTCCAAATTGCGGCGGCAAGTCCAACCGCGGCAAGAGCTCCAGCCCCGATGATGCAGCCGCAGTCCCACCCGAACAACATCACAATCGTTCGTGAAGAGGCACCAAGGCGCCGGAGCGTGTCAACCTCTCGTTGCCGGACCTTGACCGAGAGGGCCGTCACGAGAGAAAGCAGCGTGATCGTCATTGCAGCCATGATGATCGCGAGCACATTGAGCAGCGAGCGAACCCGGACGACATACCCCAGCAACTCATCGATCACCTCACTCGGGGCGACGGCCTGCAGTTCCCTTCCGGCATTGAGTCGGGCGCTCAGAATGGTGGCTTCCTTCGGGGTCTCTGGCACAAAGAGAATGCAACTCAGGGGAAGTTGCTGCGAGGAGGCGTGCAGGTGCAATGTCGACGCCGACTTCGCGGTGACCTCGTTGTTCTCCACGAACGATTCACTGACCACCACGCTCGAATCGGACCTGTCGAGGATGAGGGCGGGCGGAATGGTCTGCGCGGCGTCGGCGTGGCTGTGGCTTAGTCCTTCAAGAACCCACGCCGTCTTGATGTCGGTCAGCACAGCGAGATCATCGGGGCTTGAATGGGGCGCGAGAACCCCGGTGATGTGCATCTTGAAAGCCGCGGGTCGCGCCAGATTGTAAAGTTCAAGTTGGTCTGAGTAGAGCGTGTCGCCCGCGCCGAGTCCAAGAAGCCGAGCGGCGCTGGCCCCGAGCACGCATTGTCCGACCAGAGCGGGCATCGCCCCCGCGCTGCACCGAAGGCCACGGAACGCGGCGTAATCAGCCGAGGCGGCCACGATTGGCAGCCCTCGGGCGGTGAACCTGGTGTTGACGGGAATCATGGTTCCCGCAGCGGCATCGCGAAGTGATTCGTAGTCCGCCATCGAGAGCGTGCGGAGCGAAGAGCGTCGAAAGTACAATGCGGCGAGCACGAGGTCGAACCGACTGCCCGCGGCCCCGATGGCGACCGGGGTACTGCGCGCCCGCGCGGTCAACGCTTGCTCAAAGTGGCGAGAGACAAGTTGGGTGATGATCGGCACCAGGAACGTGATGGTCACACAGGCGATGAGCAGCAGCGTGCGTGCGGGGTGATGTCGCGCGTGACGAACTGCCAGCATGAGCGAGCCCGAGGTCATGTCTGGCCTTCCGAGGGCCAAACAGGGCGATGATCGCGAACCGATGCGCCATCCGAGTCTCGGACAACCTCGATGACGCGGTCAAATCGCCCAAGCAGGCCGTGATTGTGGGTGATCATCACCACCGCAGCGCCGACCCGGCGGCATTCGTCAAGCAGCAACTCCGTCACCGCGATGGTTGATTGTGGATCGAGATTACCGGTGGGCTCATCACAGAGAACCAGCCTTGGGGCAGGCAGGAGCGCCCGGCAGACCGCGACGCGTTGCCTCTCGCCCTGCGAGAGTTGTGCCGGCCGGCGGTTGAGCGTGTGCGTGATACCAGCAGCCGCCGCAAGCGAGGCAACGCGGTCGGCCACCTTCACACCGGCGAGTGAAGCGCCGAGCGTGCTTGCGAGTTCAATGTTCTCGTAGGATGTGAGATACTCAAGAAGTTCGAGTTCTTGGAAAACGAGCCCTATTTCACAAAGTCGCATCCGACGGCGGTGCCGCTCGCCCATCGCGCTCAGTTCTTTACCCAGCACCCGCACGCTGCCACCGTGTGCGACCAGGCAGCCCGCCATGAGATTGATCAGCGTGGATTTGCCAGCCCCGCTGGGACCGATACACGCAACGCGCTGCCCGGGAGCGACAGACAAGTTGTCGACCGAAAGTGAAAACGGCTGAAGCCCATCCTCGGCCGCACCATACATGAAGCGCACGCTGCGCATTTCGATCATCTCGGCGGATGCCATCGAGTCCCTTCTCCGCCGGCCGGTGCGGGGATCGCCTGCGAGCCCGTCATTGACGCGGCGCTCTGGGCCTGCTCGGGGCTCTGCATCCGCTGCTGGGACACCGGCACCACGCCCACGATTCGCCAGCCGGCGGGACGTGCGGCAATCAGGTAACGGGCGGCATGCTCGCTCGTCCGCTCATGCGAATGGCCCCAGTGATAGACGACGCCTTGAACCCGCCAGTTCGCTTCGACTTCAAACTGCGAACTACCGCTCCCCGCCTCAACTCCGTGCGACAGTATGGTTGTGCTGATCGGCGTGAGATTCTTCACCCGGCTCAGCGCACCGCCTTCCTCCTGCATCACGAGGGCCCGATACACATCGTTATAGACAGTATCAAGCATCGGCCCGTCAACGCTGGTCGCGAGGGCGTCGTAAATGTCTGATTCGCGGGAATAGTCAAACGCCCGGTAGATGTTCGTATGCAGCGGGCCGAACACCGCGGCAGCATCGATATCGCTCAGATCGCCCGCTGGGCCTTGGCGAGCAGACGGCCATTCGTACGCCCAGGCAGCCGCCGCGAGCACGACGCTGAAAAGGCAGAGGCGGACGCTTGCCGCGAACGGTTTTTTGCTGCCGCCAGCCGGACGAAGCCCTGCGCGCAGGCCCGCTCCCACCGCGAGGGCCGTGAACGCAATGGCTATGACTGGAACACGATGCGAAGCGGAGACCTTCACAATCGGCGGGACGATGGCCATCCGCTGGCGCATCGATGCCGGCGCGTGCCAGACGTACTCCGGTTCGGATTGGGTGAACGTGATAATGTCGAGTTGCCCGTATCCAGTCAGCACGGCTTCGATGTCGGCGGTTGGTGGGACATCGCGTTCGTTGGCCAGAAAATCGCGCGGGTAGGTTCCCCAAATCATGGAAACCTGTTTGGGAGGTGCGGCGCACAGATATTCGGCAACGATGTGCACGCGGGGAATGAGAAGCGCCGGGTTCTGGATGAATCCGGGGCGAGTCTCCGGCTCCGGACGGACGACCTCGATCGTCCGAATGACCGGCCGGACCTCAATGCCATCGATGCGAACTACGTTTGGCCGTTGAGAAACCAGCGACTGCGCGCCAGCTCGCGTCACCCCGTAATACTCAGCAACGGCCCTGAAAATCGGTTCTTCTTCCGCCGTCATCACATCGTCACGCCGCTCGCGCGGCACCGTCACCAAACCGTCCACAAACAGCGCGTTCATCAGGACATCAAACTTCACACCGCTTGACGAAATATCGACCCGCACATCGGCGTGGGCACCGGGTTTGGGATGGGCATCCACGCCCCGCACAGCGGCGCCGACGCTCAGCAGCACGACGGTCAACATGATGGTCGCGGTGCGCTTCAGGCCCGACGGTAGGAACAGACCGACTCATCTCAGAGATGGTTTACAGAACCTTTGCGCGACGGGGAGCAGTTGCCGTGCCGAGCGGAGCTGTCTCGCAGGCGCGTTCGGCCATCATGGTGCCGATCGGGTGCGGGTCCGCCGCGAATTAATGCTGGCTTGACACCGTTCGTCCATGGTGGCAGGTAGACTCTTCATCAACGGATGTGTGCCGACGCCTCAGGCTTCAGCAGCCTTCCGCGTCTTGAGTTGCCATTGTCTTCAATCCCTCTTGCCCGGAGCCTTTCGTGCACGCTACCACCGCGACCATCGTCGAAATGTTCAAGGCCCGCGGAGATTCGCAGTACGGTCGTGAGGCCGTGTCGCAACTGGAACACGCCCTGCAAACCGCGGCACAGGCCGAGCACGATGGTGCGGATGCCGATCTGATCGCAGCCTCGTTGCTTCACGATATTGGCCACTTGGTTCACGATCTTCCCGACGATGCTCCAAACCACGGGATCGATGATCGCCACGAGGTGCTCGGGCATGATTGGCTCTCGCGAAACTTCGGCCCATCGGTGGTCGAACCGGTCCGTCTTCATGTAGATGCCAAGCGGTATCTGTGCTCGACTGATCCTGAGTACTTGGGCCAACTGAGCGAGCCGTCGGTGATCAGCCTGCGGCTGCAGGGTGGGCCGATGAGTCCGGAGGAAGTGGCAGCGTTTCGCTTGAACCCGTTCCACGATCGGGCCGTGCGGCTTCGCCGCTGGGACGACGCCGCCAAAATCCCCTCGCTGCCAACTCCTTCGGTTGAACACTTCGCGCAGTATCTCGACAGCGCAAGAACATCCGCGCCTGCCTTGGCGCAATGAGATGCCCTTAGAGCCCTTAAGAGGGCACGCTTCTTGCAGGAAATGTGAGGACCAACTGAATTGCCGCGGTCCGCTCCGGCGAGCATGCCTTCTCTCGGACACGCATGATCCTGTTGCGGTGAACAGACTGCTTGAGGCCGGCTACGACACGAGGGGTCAACTTGTGCATGGTGCCGCACGGATGCGTGAGATAAAGCCCAACAAACCTGGTGGGTATTCAGGGGAGGACTTTCTGGCGAAGTGTCATGATCCCACGCGCCGGATCTTGGGTCGGTTTGCCGATGCCGCGCTGGATGCCAAGGGATTCGAATCGTTCATCAACGAACTTGACCAGCAGATTCTCCGATGAGCGGAAAGACGGCCGGCGCGGCCAGGTTGAGAGAATCCCGTTCCCACCGCCACGAAGATGGAACGCTTTCGTCCCGACTTGAAGTGAGAGCGCATCGTCGGGGAGCGTCGCGGCTGTCCAGCGGCGCCCACATTCCTGCGAGAGGTAGGGCTCCTCGCGACTATGGCCGTCCCGTCGCTCAACGTTTGCGCCACCGGCCCATCCAGCCGATCAACAAACAAACTCTTATGCCCCGCATGCAGCGCCGGGAACGCCTGCAGCGTCTCGGCGCTCGTCACGGCCCCGTAGTTGTCATACGTCCACTGACCCGCCACGCAGCCGTTCGGAACTGGGTCATTGGTCGTCGCCGGTGGCACCTCCACCACCGCCACTACGCCTGTCGTACTTGTTGCGGCTCGTCCGGCTTCCGAAGGGGCCGAGGTAGAACTTCCGCCCGTTCAGACAGACTCGGGCCTGACGCCAGACGCGCGGTGACGGTGGTACTTCGGAATGAACGAAGGGGAGGAACGCTTTGGCACGATGCGACTCCAAACTTCGATCCGGGATATGTACCCTCGAATCGCGGTTTTGGGCCGCATTTCCCCGACGGGGGGAAAGTACGCTAACTCCAGCGCTCAGCCTGACTTACGAACAATCGGAGTGGCGGGATTTGAACCCACGACCTGTCGCCGCGGCGACCGCGCTACCCGCTCGCCAACACACCAAGTCCCAGTGGCAACGGCCTCACAAAATCGGGGTGGCGGGATTTGAACCCACGACCTTTTGACCCCCAGTCAAACGCGCTACCAAGCTGCGCTACACCCCGAAAAAATATTCAGTTATCTCAACACCAACCGCCACTGTCAACGGCCCAGCCGCCGCCGGTGAGGGTAGCGGCACTTCGCGCCCCAGGCAACGCCTTTACCCATCAGATTGTGCCGCTCCGCGCCCTCCGCCCTCTGCCAACATATACCCATTTACCCCCCACTCACCAATCCGATCATCGCCAGCTCGTCCTCCACCGCCACCACCGCCTCCGCACCAGCAAACGCCCCGTTGATCGCCAGCCGCGCGTGCCCCAGCAGCGGCCTTAGAGCCGCATGCTGCTCCCCCACCGCCGCCAGCACCGCCGCCGCCGTCGCTTCACCGTGCACCTGCACGTCCACGCTTGCCGCGCCCCCCATGGCATCTTGATACGGCCCAAAGAGCAGCACCGTCAGCCGCGTTGATGATGGTGCGCCGCCAGCCATAAGTCACTCACCTATTTAACCGCACTTGCCGCGGCCCCTCACAGCGCCGCTCGCTCCGTCAATCCTCGCCAAACCCCGATTCCACCAACGCCCGCAACTTCTTCATGGCCGCCTCGGCGTCATCGCCCTCAACGATGATCTCAAGCTCCGTTCCCTGCGTCGCCGCCAGCAGCATCATCATCATGATCGACTTGCCGTCAACTTCCTGATCGCCCCGCTTCACGCTCACGGCGCTGGTGTGGGCCATCGCCTCGTCAACAAAGCACATCGCCGGCCGCGCATGCAGCCCGAGACGGTTGACGATTTTGACGATCGACGTGATGCGAGGCATGGCAGCATTGACACGAAGCGTGAACTTTCGACCAAGGATGAAAGAACCGGGCCAGCACGCCCGGCAAACGCGTAACCGGAATCGAGCGAACCATCTAAGAACGGGCAAACCCGCAGCATGATCCAGCGCAACTTGCCGCCAGTCAGCCTGCTCGCTCAACCCGCCAGATGCTGCGCATCGGCCTCTTCAAGGAGCGCGACCACCTCATCGGGCGAGCCCGCCTGCCGCAAAAATCTGCGAAACGTGTCCTTCGAGAGGTTCTTGAAGATGACCTCCATCGCCTGCAAATGCGCCTCGGGCTTGCTCTCGGGGCTCACCAGCAAAAACACGCTGTAGACCGGCTGCTTGTCGAGCGAGGCGAAGTCCACGCCTTGCTGTGAAAGCCCGATCGCCGACGTCATGCTCTCAATCGCGGCGTGCTTCACGTGCGGCACCGCCACCCCCTTGCCAAAGCCCGTGCTGCCGCGCTTCTCGCGCTCCAGCACCTTGGCGATCAACTCGCTCTTGTGCTTGGCCACCGTCGGCGAGGTCGCCGCCAGCGCCTCGATCAGTTCCGTAATCACGCCGTCGCGTTCGCGGCTCTGCAGAGCCGTCACAATAGCGCCGCTGGCGATGATCTCAGTCAGTTTCACAGGCTTACTCCGACAGGGTGAACAACCTCACCCCAAGGAACGAAACCAAACATACACAGACAAACTCAAACTCGATCCCCCCCCGACCGACCGACCGACCGACCGAGACCGTCCGAGACCGTCCGATTCCGATCAAGCCCCGCGCTTGCCCATCTTGAGTTTCTCTTTGAAGTCCGTCAACTGCCGACCAACCTTCGCCACCGCCTCGTCGATCGCGGCGTACAGATCCTCATGGTGCGCATGCCCCACGAAGTCTTCGTGCTTCTCCACATCCGCCACCACCTCGCAGTGAAAGCCCTTCTTGTGCGGGTCGGCCTCGACTCTCACAATGATCTGCTGAATCAGATCGAGGTACTTGGTCAGCTTACCGGCCTTCTGTTCGGCAAAGGTCTTGATCGCCTCCGACACGTCAAGATGCTTCCCGATGACGTCAATGCGCATGAATCGAATCCTTGATGAACAAACCAACCTTGCCCGCAAAGCGAGCTCTCCGGCAGGGTAGGTGATGGGAAAGCGAAGGTGAACCCGCCACCGTCACCAACCACCCCAAGCCCGCTCGCAGGGTGGAAAAACCGCCCGCGCAGCCCACAAATTCCCTTGCGGGAGTCCACGATTCGGAGGAAATTAGGAGACTGGCCACGGTGCTCAAACTCGCGGCCCGGCCGCCCGCACCGCCTCGGGCATGTCGAATTTTTTGTCGTTGTCACGGAACTTCTTCGCCAGTTCCGTGGCCTTCGTGTCGTACGCCGCCCCGTTCTTCCAGGTGTTCCGCGGCTGCAGCACCTCGCTCGGCACGTCTTCCACCTTGTCTGGCAGCGCCAGCCCAAAGATCGGGTCGGGCGTGAACTTCGCGTTCTTGAGCGTCCCGTTGAGAATCGCCGTCACAAACGCCCGCGTATACGCCAGCTTGAATCGAGAGCCCGTGCCATACGGCCCGCCCGTCCACCCCGTGTTCAGCAGCCACACATCCGCGTTGTGCTTGGCCACCTTCCCCGCCAGCATTTCCGCATACACCTTGGGCGGCCGCGGCAGAAAAGGGCTCCCAAAGCACGCTGAAAAATTCGGCGTCGGCTCCGTCACGCCCAGCTCCGTGCCCGCCAACTTGCTGGTGTAGCCGTTAATGAAGTAGTACATCGCCTGCTCGCGGCTGAGCTTGGCCACCGGCGGCATCACGCCAAACGCATCGGCCGTCAGGAAGACCACGTTCTTGGGGTGCCCCGACATCGACGGAATCAGCGCTCCATCGATGTAGTCAATCGGGTACGTTGCCCGCGTGTTCTCGGTGTACTTCTGGCTGTCGTAATCCGCCACCCGCGTCTCCGGGTTGATGTCGAGATTCTCCAGCACGCTGCCAAACTTGATCGCGTTCCAGATCTGCGGCTCGCCCTCTTTGGTCAGCTTGATGCACTTGGCATAGCACCCACCCTCAAAGTTAAACGCCCCCCGGTCCGACCATCCATGCTCATCGTCCCCCACCAGCGCCCGGTTCGGGTCGGCCGAGAGCGTCGTCTTGCCCGTCCCCGAAAGCCCAAAGAACAGCGCCACATTCGACGGATCTTTCTTGTCCACATTGCACGAGCAGTGCATCGGAAACACGCCCAGTTCAGGCATGTCATAGTTCATGGCATAAAACAGCGACTTCTTCATCTCGCCCGCGTATTCAGTCCCGATGATCACCACCAGTTTGCGCTCCAGTGATTGCGCGATCAGCACCGGGCTCTTCACGCCCAGCACCGCCTGCTCCTCGGTCGTCAACCGCCGCTTCCCGGCGTTCAGAATCGTCCAGTCATGTTTCCACACCGCGTTCGGCCCCGCCGCCTTGCTGTCGGTGGGAATGAACAGCGTCCTGATGAACAGGTTGTGCCACGCCTGCTCGGTGATGACCTGCGCGCCCAGCCGATACTGCGGATCTGCCCCAACGAACCCCTCGAAGCAGAACAAGTCCTTCCGCGAGTTGAGGTGATCAATCGCGATCTTGAGCACGAGGTCGAAGTTCGCCGGTGTGATCGGCGTGTTGAACCCGCCCCAGCCGATCTTGTCATGCACCTTGGCCGTATCCTCAAGATGCTTGTCCTTCGGGCTCCGACCCGTCCGATCGCCAGTCAACGCCACCAGCCCGCCGTTGGACGCCAGGCAGCCCTCCCCACGCCGGATCGCTTCTTCAACAAGCCGGGCAACCGAGACGTTGCGATGCACGCGTGACGGTGAGAGATCTAGGCCGGCAAGGGGCGAGGCGTTCTGGCTCATTACTTTCTCCGCAATCATGGACTATGTGGACCAAACCCGGCCGTGGCTTTCCACAACCTCAAACAGGCCCCCAAAGTCTTGGGGAATCCCCGCAAGCCGTTCATCCGGGCAAACAATCGGGCCTCCACCTTAGCCGGGTCCGCGACGCTTGTGGACAAGTTGGTGCTTCGGCCTGCATTCCATGCAACCGCATACATCGTCTCTCCCCGATTGTCCGTGATCACCCCGCCTCCGTCGGTACCTCGGCACCCCAGCCATTCGCGGCATCAGCCCGGCCCCGTCCGCTCCCGCTGGCGCCCGCTCTGTCCGGCACCCGCGCCTGCCAGCGCCTCGGGCCCGTCCAGGCCTCCACCTCACTGCGACCCTGCCTCGTTCCCCGCCTGCTTCTCAGCGCTTGCCCCCCCATCCGGCCCCGCACCCTGCGTTCCATTCTGCTGACCCGCCCGTTGCGCAGTCCCCTGACCCGACTTCTGCCCCAGCGACACCCGAAACCGCGCTTCCAGCTTCGTCTCCGCCACCCGCGCCGGGTCCAGCTTCTCGGGCAAAATCACCGAGAACATCGATCCGCGACCAATCTCGCTATCGACCGATAACTCCCCCTGCAGCAGTGCCGTCAACTCCTTGCAGATCGCCAGCCCCAGCCCCGTCCCCGCATGCTTGCGCGACAGCCCACGCGAGATCTGCGTGAACTTCTCAAAGATCACCTCGCGATGCTCGGGCGCAATGCCCGGACCCGTGTCCAGCACGCATATCCGCACCTTCGACTGCGCCGCCGCCCCACCCGCCACCCGCGCCATCAATCCCTCGATCCGCAGCGTCACCAGCGGCACCGGTGGCAGCGCCACACTCGGCATCACCGTTCCCGGCGCTTCGCTCGCCGCCCGCGCCTCCATCTGCATAATCATCTCGGCCCGCTGCTCCGCCACATCCCCCGTGAACTTCACCGCGTTCGAGAGCAGGTTGTACACAATCTGCTGCAGCTTGTTCGCATCGGTTTCAATCGCCGGCACATCCGGCCCGATCTCAATCCGCAGTTCCACGCCCCGCTTGTCCGCCATCGGCCGCATGAGCGCCAGCAACGCCTCCCCAAACTCCTTCAGCTCCACCCGATCAATCGAAATGTCCACCTTCCCCGCCTCCACCTTCGCTATCTCAAGCAGCCCGTTGATCAGGTCCAGCAGCGTCCGCCCGCTCGACTGAATGTTCTCAACATACCGCTTTCGCTTCAGCAGCCGCGACGAATCATCCCCCGCCGAAACCTCCCGATCCGCCGCCTCAATCAACAGATCCGCAAACCCCAGGATCGAGTTCAGCGGCGTCCGCAGCTCATGGCTCACATTCGCCAGAAACTCACCCTTCACCTTGTTGGCCGCTTCCAGCGACGAGTTCTGCGACTGCAGGTCAATCACCCGATTATCCAGCGCCGCATTAATCGCCCTCAGCTTCGAGTCATTCTGATTCAGCCCCGAGAGCATCCCGTTGAACGCATCCGCCAACTCCTCAAACTCATCGCCCGTCTGAATATCCGAGCGAATATCAAGGTTCCCCCGTCGCACCTCCTCCGCCGTATCGCGCA
>Ga0335394_10008196_pt1 | contig 11794 bp, 11 predicted proteins | sample MAT03_FD_205741 | JGI IMG/M metagenome (GOLD analysis project Ga0335394, IMG submission 205741) | Freshwater microbial communities from Lake Fryxell liftoff mats and glacier meltwater in Antarctica - MAT-03 (spades assembly) (version 2) ... | reverse complement strand
GCAGGTTCAACGAATCTAATTAAATCATCGCAAGCAGCGCGTATGTTGCCGTTGTGGGGAAATTGGCAAGGCAGCGAGCATCCGCAGATTATCCTGCCAAGTTTATGGAATCGCGAACTTGTTGGATTTGACCTGTACGATTCTAATATTGCGCCTAACGTTTTAATCAGCGGTGTGTCCGGCGCTGGAAAAAGTTACCTACTTTGCTTTCTTTTAATAACGCTAGCACGTGGGCATTTCGCAACTTTGTCAACCGGCGAGAAAGTGGAACGCTCACCGATTATATTCGTATTCGATAAAGGTATGACCGGTCAGCCGTGCGGATTTGAAAAATTAGCGCGCTTATTTAACGGTCGCATCTACGAAGCCACTCCTTCAAAAGCCCCAGCGATGAACTTCTTAGCGCGTTTGGGCGAGATTTCAGCAGATAATCGCAGCGAAGATTTTAAGGATCTCCTCGACCTGTGCGCTGACGTAATTATTGATATGGCGACCGATTCGCATCGCGCTCCGGACAGGCTTGAGCGCGCTTCGATCATTGAGTCGCTAGGTGAAGCGCACTCAATACATAGAAACGGGCAGATGCGGCGCGAGTTGCTTTTGAGTGACGTTGCCGCGGTGATGCGCGCTCCTAAGCGGGTTGATGAAGATCAAGAGAGCGCACAACGTCGCCAGCGACTTGCGGTTTTAATCAGCGATTATTACGGCTCAGGAACTTACGCTCAGTTTTTTGATAGACCGGGTGCACTGCGCTTAAAAGAGCGGCTAGTGGTATTTGATTTAAAGTCACTTAGCCGTAACCCTGACTTGCAACGTGTGTTTTTAAAAGTTGCCATGGTCTGGGCTGACGCGGTTATGAATAATCCGGCTGAGCTCGACACGAGAAAAATATTAGTGTTTGACGAAGCGCATGATCTAATCGGTAAAACGCAGGCTAATACTATTGAGACCGCTTTTAGGTTGTACCGTAAACGTAAAGGTATCGTGATTGCGGCTTCGCAGTCCGGCGAAGACTTCTACGCGGGTAGCGGCGGCCAGGCGATCGTGCAGAACTCAGCTCACAAAATATTTTTAAAACAAGACCCAGCAAAAATAAACGTAACCGCAGAGGCGTTTAATTTAACCCGCCAGCAACAAGATGTTATTCTACGATTACGCACGACTAAAGGGGTTGAATCACAGTTCTATATTTCAAGTGATATCGGCGAAGGCGCCTTTGTTCTGCCTCTTGAACCGGCTTTTTACTGGATCAGCACTAATAATGGTGACGATAATCAGCTATTTCAGGAGATGTTAGCCCGTAATGGCGGTGATTTTGTTAAAGCTCTTCAAGAGGTTATAAAAATCGCTCCGGGAGGCGCCACTATGCTGCAAGAGTTACATAACTACATTCGATCCAAGCGCGACGAGAAACAGGGCGACACGACAGCGGATATTCTGGCACGAGCCGTAGTGGATGCAGTGGGAACTGGATCGTAGTTGGGAAGAACGTTGAGACGAACATCGAGACGAACGAGGATTATATTATTTTTGCAGTTTTTAAGGAGAGAGTGATGAAGCAGTTAGGATTAATCTTGATAGTAGCGGCGACACTGGGCGGATGTGCACCCCGCACGACGACTAGCCAAGTAGAGATGGAGCCAATCTTGATCGGCCGCAGCCCTGCCCCAGGCAGCGTTGAAACGATTTGGGAAGAGCCAATGGTAGATGTTGTCGAAGTGCCGCCGGGTTTAGATCCACAGGGCATTTATTACAGACCGGCACACCAAGCCGTTGTTGAAATTCGACAAGGCCGGTGGCGTTACGATCAGAGCAAGTAGTAAAGCTGTTGGTAATAGGATTAAGGTTTACGGATAAAGTATTTTATGGCGCTGATTAGCCCGAAGAATTTTATGACTCCTTTTACTAACAAAGTTCACTTAGCAACGATCGCGTTCGTAGTAATACTTTTCGCAGCGTTTCGTGCCATGGGTGGAGCCTTCTCGCTTCAGCACGGGGGGCAGGTGGGCCGAAGTGTAAGCCCAAAATCGGTCAGTATTGTCGAGGAGCCCATGGCGAACAGGGCTGAAAATGACGCGGTGGATGGTGCGGGAATCGACGATTTACTTCCGGAATCAACGTCAAGATCCGGCATGCGACCAAATGATAGGGATGAAATTGATGTGACGGTGCGGGCTGTTCCGCAAAAAGAATCAGCTCCAAAACAAGCGCCCGCTAACGACTTAGATGAAATTATCCGACGCCTTAATGCGCGTTAAAATAATGGCAGAAAGATTAGCTAGATTAGCTAGATTAACCCGAAAAGTGTGATGGATACAGATAACTCAAAGCTACAGGATGACAAGCCACCGCTGACCGGTGAAGATGTTGTTGCTGAACCGATTGTTGCTGAACCGATTGTTACCGAAGCGATTGTTACCTTTCCACCCAGTCCAGTTCTTATCATTCGCAAAACGTGGCGATCCGAGTTTCAGGGATTACTAGCTTTTGCGATTCTGATCGCAGGTGGTGTAGCTCTCTCTTTGTACGCACCAGGCTCAATCGTAACAGGCCCTCTTGTATCTTTTGGTGAATCAACAATTTTTCTCTCGCTTCCTCTTTTTTGGCTTTTGCCTGCTTGCTGGCTAAGCGTTTTAGCTTTCCGGGTTTATAATGTGCGCTACTCAGCAAACGAACGTGGGCTTGAAGCGGTGCAAGGGATTTTATCACTGAACCAAACGATTATCCGCCTGCGCTACGAAGACGTGCGCTCGCTTGAAATCGACCAAACCATCCTTGAACGCATTTTAAATACCGGCGAGCTGGAAGTCGGCACCGCTGCAACCGCTGGTGTTGAGCTTATTTTTGATGGAGTTGCTGATCCGTTTGCGCTCAAGGCGTATATCCAAAGGCGCCAGGAGGCCAGGGAAGATGGTGAGTCGCGTCTACCAGGCCGCGATAATGTTCAACAGAATACACAAAAACTTGCCGCTGGGGAGGTTTCCGAGGCTGAAAACGAGCCGCGTGCTGAATTTGCCGAGGCGAAAGATAATATAGAAAACGTGAGTCATTCCGAGCGCTCATAACCATAACTAATGGTGCTTGGCGGAGTTTTTATGGCACGAACTAAATACACCAGAAATTTACTGCTCTTATTATTTTTAGGCACTCAAGTAGCGCCATCGACTACATTTGCTTTAACGCCCGAGAGTGGTGTGTCTGCGGAAGACAAAACTTTAATGGAGCGCGAAGAGGCGCTGCTAAAACAGTTGGCAGGTAATGATCTCACTGTGTCAGGCGCTAACGTGCCAGAAAGTGCGGTAAACGAGAATATTGAACCGCGAGCGCAAGTCATCGCGGCACCGATTATTACAGCACCAATAATCACCGCTCCTAGAAATCCCGTTCGGCCATCAGGGGCGGTTGCAGCGGTAGCACTAGTCGCACCTCGCGTGCAGCCGTTAATCTCCGAGCAAGTAATCGACGAACAAGCGCGCGCGGCTCTGGCAGCTATAGCAAATGTAAAAGAGCGCTCTGCCGCTTCGAAGTCTCAAGATTCTAATTCGAAACAAGATCTGGAAATCAGCAGCTCTTCGAATCGCGCAGCAACTTTAGTGGAAGACGTAGCGTTAGATGAAACTGCACTTTCGCAAGTTACGCATCTTTCTAAAGAGCTTGGCTCAAAAGATATCGAAGTAAGTAATTTACGCCAGGAGCTCACTCAAACTCAGCGCAAGACTATTTCTGCAGAGGGTCGTGCTGCTACCCTTGCAAAGCAGGTTGAAACATTACGCGCTAAGTTAATGGTTACTGAAACCGAGGTTGAGCGCCTGTCGCGAGTGATTGAATCTCGCAATAAACAAGTGATTACCCAAGCAAATGCACGTTCTACTTTTAACAATGGATCCAATCTAAGTGTGAACAAAGTCGGTGCCCGCACGGGTGTAGCGTCCCCTTCTTCGCCTAATTCAGGCACAAATTCAGTTCTGCGTGAGCGCGTGATTGTGCGTGAAGGAAAAGTTATCGAAGATCTTCCGGTTGTAATAGTCACCGCGGACAAGGCCATTCTACGCATGGGACCTAGCTTAGATGAGGGACGTATAATGGAAGTGACCAAAGGTATTCGGCTGGTAGTAGAAACAAAGCAAGGCGCTTGGTACCGGGTATTTTCGCCAAACGGAGTGCGCGCTTGGATTAGTGCCGGATTGGTGCAGCTACAAAAAGGAAGTGGAAATACAGTAGGGAATACTTAGTCATGATTATTACTGGGTTAAAGCTCGGCTATTACAAGGCGCTTAATTTCAGGGTTTCGTTAGCATCGGCTATGTTAATCTTAGCGCTTTGCGGACTAGGTTTATTTTCGACCCCGGTGCGGGCCGCTGAAGAAAACAAGCTACTGCTTAAAACCAATTCAAGGGCTGCCAGAAGTTTCGTCTATCCGCTCTCAGGCCCCCGTATCTCAAGTGATTTCGGTAAGCGAAAACATCCGTTGTTGGGGTCTGTACGACATCACGATGGCATCGATCTCGCCGCGCCTAGGGGGGCACCGGTGCGCGCAATAGCGAATGGATTGGTCGTCTTTGCTGACCCCCGCGGTGGGTACGGTAATCTCATAGTGGTGGTGCATTCAGATGGACTTTCAAGCCACTACGGTCACCTACATTCAATGTCTGTCAGGCCGGGGAGCACTATAAAAGCTGGCCAAGTAATTGGTCGCGTGGGCTCAACCGGCATCTCAACTGGCCCCCACCTGCATTTTGAAATCCGCACAAACGGCGTAGCCGGTGACCCCGAGAAATTTATCCCAGGATTGGCAGCCGCTGGGCAGGGTTGATTGCTTAGTTGATCCTAAGGCTGATATTTTAGCCGATCCCGCTATTTTTCATGTCACATTAATTAATTTTTTAGCATAACATCTTATGAAACTGGTGCGCCGTTTCTTAATTGATACAGCGCAAGAAATTATTAGGTAGCTAAACAGGAGTTTTTATATGTCATTTTTAAAGAGTTCTTTATCGTTATATAAAGCAGCAGGTCAACGCGTAGGTGCAGTATTTGCTGCGCCAACCAAAACCCAGATGCAGTTCTTAATGTTAGGCGCTGGTGCTTTGTTGTTAACAGCAGGCCTATCCGGTGTTGCTCATGCAGCAAGCTCAGGTAGCGACGGCGTTGAAATTGATTATAACGACGACAAAATTGCATCCGCAGTTAAGGCGATGTTTACCTTCTTGGAAGGAAGCTTCGGTGCCTTGATCATGGTGGTAGCAGGTTTGGGCGCAATTATGAGCGCAGCCTTCGGTCAATACAAAGCAGCTCTAGGTTGCTTGGTAGTTGCGGTCGGCGCGTTTATCTTACGTTCGTTCGTATTTACATTCTTCAATACCGATTCAATCGATTCGGCGCAGTAATGCAGAAAGAAAGTAGAGACTAATAAGTATTAGTCAAAAAAAAGCAGGGGCGCAGCGATGCGCCCCTGCTTTTTTGCTGTTTTATTCCTCCAGTAAAGGCTAGGCTCACAGGCAGTATGGCTGATAAATCCAACAAGCGAATTAAACACGAAATTATCCAAGCGCTAAGTCATCCCGAGGCCGACGAGGGATTGTATTTTAGAAACCTGTATAACCTGCACGAAGCCGACGAACGCCCGGCCGTTGAGGACGCAACCCCGGAAGAAATTTTGCATGCGCTGGAGCAATTAATAACTGACGGCCACGTTACCCAAGACACAAGCGGCGAAGAGCCAGTGTTTTTGATCGCTAAGTAGTAAGTATAAAGCGTTCGCTGTGAAAGTAACCCTGAAATTTGGGAATACGAAGGTGGAAATTGGATGGTTAAATAAGTTTCTATGCGCCTAAAGGCGCATAATTTGAATAGCTTGGGGCTATGCTGCGCTCCCGCCTTCGCCTTGCGGCTACGGCGAGGCAAGCCGCCCCAGGATATTCAGATTTCGCCCCGTTGGGCTCTTCGAACAAACGCCATTAGCGTTGATTTTCCCCTGCGAATCCCATAGTAACCCGCGGTAAAAATGCATTGTCAGAAGCGCGCTAAATAAAAAGTTGGCGGAGCTGTTCTCTTTGTGATTTATATTTTCTATTCCGAACCCTTTTCCAAGGGATTCTGCTGCGCAGAAACCGGCTACTTAGACAACGCAGCCTGCGTGCGGGCGTAATCCGATAATCTTTCTAATAGTCCGTTGCGCAATTTTTGATCGCTTTCTTGTTGGGCTGATTGCTCCAATATCTCGCGTTGCGCGGGGTCGTCTGAGGTTAAATGACTGTAGGCGATGGCGCGGACTAGCGGCTCTTTAAACTGCGTTAGACGGCGCAGCTCGGCGTTTGAAAATACAATATTAGAATTACTTAAGGCGCGCGCAGCTTCTAAATTAAACGGATCGTTTGCAGCAGCTTTATTGCGCACCAGCAAGATACTTTTAAGCGCCTGTACATTTGGACCGGAGGTAAACCAACGCGAGAGCAAGGTGTAGCGCTCTTCTGGTGGCAGCCCAAGCGCTGAAACAAGGGTGGCTATCTGTGAGCGCGAAAGACCTAAATCAGCGGCCGCAAGCAAAGTAACGGTTTCGCTCTCCTGTTTCACAAAACGCTCAGTTAGTGCAACCGCTGCGGCACGCTTCACTCCAGGCTCTGGAAATGCTAACAAGTCGGCCCATTGATCAACTTGCAGCGATGCAGGCGGAGTGCCCGCAAGGATATTCAAAATTGTTTGCGGTGCCGCTTTGCCCCAACCGGCAGAAAAATCTGAACCTAAGAAACGTAAGAGTTCTGTTAGCACTCCTGAACTAGACGCGATGAAATTCAGGGTATTGCGCGCTAGTTTTGGTTGCAGCTCAAATAACGGTACTAACGCCCGCAAACGCGCGCCTGCTCCGCGTCCCTCAAGCACCCGAGCAATATCATTATCTGTCGCACTAGAGCCGATAATACGCGCCAGCGCACGCGCGCTTGGATCGCTTACCTGTTGCACCCCTGCTTCCGTCAGGGCCTTAAACGCTGCTCCCACTTCGCCGGGCAGGGATGAAAATCCAGCTAGTGAGATATTATCCGCAAAAGTTGCGGGTCGCTCTTCACTGATATCCGCAATCACCGCGAGCAAAATGCCGGGATGCACGTTAGAAAAACTAGGAGAATTATTAAGTCCTTCCGGATACAGCTTTGCTAAGCTTAAACGCAGGATTGTCTCCCGATCGTTATCGGAAAGTTGTTGCTCCCAACGCGCATCAAAGGCGATTGTGATCAGCCGCTTATTAACTAACTTGTCGGAGATTTTCCCCTCAGTCACCGCTTGTACGATCAGCGCTTGCGCGCTGCGCTGCCCGGCTATTGCAGCAACTGCAACTTGTGCCATTAGTGAAGGTTGTCCACTAAAAAGCGCCTGAGTAGCTTCGGTCATCGGAATTATCTCGCGCTCTTGGCGGTACCAAACGGAAACTCCCGCTACGATTGAAATCGCTACTAAAGCTGCGGCAACCCGTTTTACAAGTCTAAGTTTTAGTGTTTGCAGAACCTTAGGCTGCGTTACCGGTTGGAAAGGTGCGTATACTTGTCCCCGTCCTTCAGGCTGACTATTTTGTGCCGGATTGTTTAGTGTTGCGGTGCCCTGTCCTGAATATCCCCGCCCTGAATATCCCTGCCCTGAATTTTGCAGGCTTGAATTTTTCTGTACTGTCAGACTTGCAAGCCTTCCAGTCGTTACAGCGGATTGCACTCGAGCCTGAAGCCCACTCGGGGCTAGCTCCACAAGTAAACGCAGATCCGCTGCACGGGGGTCTCCTGCATGCTGACCGCCGGAAGCCAGCGCAGTATTTACAAAAAAACTAAAACCAGGATCGAGAATTTTTGTATTATTAGCGCCCTCACGTCGCAAATTATCTTTTACTAAATGTCCATGCCCTACTCCGCCGCCGTGCAGTAAAACTAAGTCAGCTACTAGCTTATAAAATTCATCGTCGCTTAACGTGATCTCTGCGCTCTGATCATACCAGCGCCTACTCATCCATAAAATCTTTGCGGGCGCGTTCTCTCCCCACGCAAAACCCTCTGGGCTTGAGCTCGAGGCGGCGAATGCGCGCAGTGTTTCGCGCAAGGTTACCTGCGCGTCGCTTATGTTCTCGTCATTTGACACTATCGCCACACCGCGCACTATTATTGTGCCGGAGGGAGTTTGAATTAACGGCCGTAAATCCCACTCCCCGCCAGAGCCGCGCACAGCACCTAGTAAAATACCAGCGATCTGCGAGCTATCCTTTAGCCGTTTTAATGCCGCTAGTTCAAACTCGCTCAATCTCTCAAGCGGTAATACTACGCCAATGACATTGGCCGGTGGATTACCCGCTGAATTCGTCACTTAGTTTCCCGCGCCGCAATCATTGATTCAAGCTCACCTTGCACGCGCCCTAGGATCTCATCATAACTAAATTTACCTAGCACCGTCTCTTTACGTTTTAAATTCACATGTGTTGGAGCGCACCACAGTCCTAAGTCTGCGTCGTCAGTCTCTCCCGGTCCGTTCACGCGACATCCCATAACAGCGATAGTTATATCGTGCTGCGCTGCAAATGGGGTAGCCATAGTGCGAACTGCTTGCGCTAGCTCTACAAATTTTTCGTTCTCAACGCGGGAACAAGACGGACAGGAAATAATATTTAGGCCTGAATGCTCAAAACGTGGCACTGAACGGAAGCGACCGGCGTAAACATCTTCGATGATCGATTTCGAGAGCAGTACCTCCTCCGCTTTTTCATCAAACGGCACTGTTAAAGACGCACGCAGTGTATCGCCGATACCCAAAGCCAATAAATGCTCAAACGCCACCCGTGTTTTAATTCCGCCAAGTGGCAACAGCCCAGCCTCTGTTACTCCGAGGTGTAGCGGCACTTGCGGATGCATTTGTGAGAACTGTTTATTAATATCAACTACATCGTTTGGGTTACTACTTTTTAAGGAGACTACGTAGTTAGTAAATCCAAGCTCTTCTAAATATCCGACGTGTTCATTGGCTGACGCGAGAGCAGGAGCGAAGCGACCATTTTCGCCAGAGTCTTTATTACCGGTTTCTTTTTGCTTAGGATCAAGCGAGCCGAAGTTTACTCCTACCCGCAGCGCTAGATTAAACCGTTTAGCTACATCAACTAAAAACTTAACCTTAGCACTTACCGGCAAGTCTTTTTCATGATGGTGCAGATGGCCGGGATTATACCGAATCTTGTCAACGTAAGGGGCTACCTTTTCAGCTAGCCTGTAGCTCTCCTGCAAATCTACCACCAAACGTGCTTGCGGAACTGCCGCCCGCACCAAGATTAGCGCCTCCACATCGTCGCGGCTGTCGATAGCAATGCGCACTATATCGGCGCCTGCCGCATGCAATAGCTTAACCTGACGTACTGTAGCCTCGACATCTTGGGTTCGGGTGGCAGCCATCGACTGCACCGAAATGGGGTGTGCGCTGCCAATTTTTAGGTCCCTTACCGTCACGGTTCGTGTCGGCTTACGGCGGATAACTACAGGTAAACTCATACAATCACACAACCACATCTTTATTACGGATTATTTTGCAACTCTTGCGTAAGAGCTTCCGTAAATCTACAACTTGGTTAGAGTTTAATGTGCGTATGAAATTGTTGCAAATCCGTTGTTTAGCGTTGACTCTGGCTGTATCTCTGTTGTCATTTGGGACCCCACTGGTTGCTTTGCCAAAGGAGATGGGCATCGTTGGGGTCGCTGAGGCCCATGCCGATCAGGGGAGTTTTGAGCCAGTCTGGCGCTTGCTGACCCGCGAACAGAAACAGCAATTTGTGGCGGGTTATTTAAACGGCATGCGCGATGCCGCAAAAATGACTGATTTGCTGCAAGGGCTAGTGAAACAAAATCCTGAGTCGGTCACTGGCAGCTTGGACCGTTTAGCGCAAATATACTCAGATGTCGGGCGCGCTAGTCCAGATGTGATGGCGGAAGGCATCGACCGTTTTTATTCAGATCCGGTTAACTATGGTGCGCAATTATCAGCCGCGATAACTTCCGCACAATCGGAGCGAGCCGAGGCGATAACCAAGGGCAAATAGACTACTAGCGTTGAAATATTGAGAGTATTTTTATGATTGATCCTGAAGAGATATCCCAACTTTTTGATAAAGTTACTGAGACCTTTGATGAGCCGATCCCCATCGGTGGCCGCTGTGAAAGCACAGTTTATTACCGCACCGAGGGTTTGAGTGAAGAAGACCTTAATCAATGCGCTGAATATGTAGCTGAGCGCGTCTATAACGTTTCATCTCCTAGTCGGCCCGAACTTTTTCTAAAATTACCGGGTGGCTATAGCTACTTTGCTGAACGGTTAAGCGCTGTTTATTCCGAGCATTTTAACCGCGGAGTAGAAGTGCCTTTAGAGCAGTATTTGGAAGCTAGAATGTCAAACGGCTTCGGTGAAAAATATAAAGGCCGTAACGCAATTCTTGTAACCGACGTAATCACAACTGCGCGCTCAAGCCTTGAGGCACACACGCGCGCAACTTTGCGCGGCATAAAAGTTTTGGCATGGGCTACGCTAATTGATAGAACTTTTGGTCCCGGTCCAGTGCCCGTCGTGTCAGCCTTAACCGGTGCGCCGGTGCGAGTGCTGACTCAGATTGGCTAAATAGTTATTAGATAGGTTGGCTGGTCCTGCCAGCCTTCAGGAAAATTGCCGCGAGCAGCTATCTTTCCAAGAGAGTATTTATGGTTCTGGAGGCGGGCTACTTTTTAACTGCTTGGTAAGAGGAATACATCCAATAAATTAGAGCTGTTTAAAGTAGGCCTCCTCCAGGACTTTTTACCAGAACTTTTTGACTGTTGGATTAACGAGAAGATTATGTCATTTGCCTAGCTGTACATCGAGCACCGTGCGACTCGTTCAGTGCGACTCGTCCCGTGCGACTCGTCCACCCCAACTTTTTTAATGAGAAATCTCAACAGCTTAGCGTTCGAAGCAGTTTTTTAGGTAACCTCCCCTCGTCTACCGTTCCCACAACTGTGGACCGAAAAAGTTGGGGTGCACGAGTCGCCGCAGGGAAAATCACGCCGTAGAATGACCGCTTACCCCCTAAATGCTTAGCAAAAAGAGCGGGGCTGACAAGAAATACATACACAGAGCCAATATGGATTATATCAGTCTTGTTTCTACCGTTTTAACTGTACTCAGCTAAATTATGGTGACCAGTTACGCGCATTTAAAGATTCAGGTCCCTATCATTTTCAAGTGCATGCTTAGCGCACAGGAAGATAAAATAATTACGCTTGATGGAACCCTCTAAAATAGCTCGCGGAACAGTTTCATAAGCTTTCAAAACATTGGACGCTTCAAACTTAGTCCTCCCGGATTTCAGCACGCTCAATAACTCCCCTTCAGCAGTTCCGGGAAGCATGCTCGGAAAGCAGCCGAGTAGGTAATCATCACCCCACATCTGAAAGATCATCGACATTATTAGGTGCCCTGGCTGCGCACAGCTAGCTAGCTCAACATCGTGCACCCTAAATAGTTCCTCGGTCAGAATATCGAGAACGGTTAAGAAACCAATTGTTTCTATCTCTTTTATTAATAACCAACGGTATGGTTTGCGATTCGCCGATTGTAGAAAATCACGAATATTCGGATCGAGATGCTTAGCGCCCGAGTTAAGAATTGTTTGCGCAGCGGTTAGAAACTCTTCTTTCTCGGGAGGTGCAAGCGGAAACTGTAGAGCTGCAAAGACATGAAACGGATAAGTAAATGGATTAGACGGACTGCTATGAGCGCCATCTGGCAATGCAAAATGAGAGATCTTGTT
>Ga0335394_10008192_pt1 | contig 11795 bp, 9 predicted proteins | sample MAT03_FD_205741 | JGI IMG/M metagenome (GOLD analysis project Ga0335394, IMG submission 205741) | Freshwater microbial communities from Lake Fryxell liftoff mats and glacier meltwater in Antarctica - MAT-03 (spades assembly) (version 2) ... | reverse complement strand
GACCTCCTCGTGGTGCCGATCGTCCTTTGCTTTGCCGGGTTCATCATGGGTGTTTCCCTGGCTCTGGCCGCGTTGAACGTGTACTTCCGCGATATCGGGTTGTTGTGGAACGCCCTGCTGCCCGCGTACTTCTACATCACCCCGATCGCCTATCCTTCGGACCTGATCCCCGAACGAATGCGGTGGATCACAGAAGTGAATCCGCTTTACCACTTCATCAATGCGTTCCGGACCGTCCTTTACGACGGGCTGGTACCAACGGCCGAAACGTGGTACGTGATCCTCGGTATGGCCTTCCTTTCCGTGGTGATCGGCGGCTACTTGTTCAAGGTTCTTCGTCCTGGTTTTATTGCGAACTATTGACCATGACGGGGACCATGATCGAACTGCGGAACGTGCATGTGGACTATATGGTCCAGCGGCACGGCATGCGATCGATCAAGTCGTACCTCACGTCCTTTGGTTCAAAGCGTTTGCTGGAACGGAAGCATATCCTGCACAGCATCGATCTGCAGATCAATAGGGGCGAATGTTTCGGTATCATCGGGCGCAACGGCTCGGGCAAGAGCACCTTGCTCAGGTTGTTGGCAGGCATTGTGGAACCCACAAAGGGTTATGTCCGGATCAACGGGCATGTGGCGCCCATGTTGGCCTTGGGCGTGGGCCTGGAACCGGAAATGAGCGGCTGGGAGAATGTGCGCTTGTGTCGGATGTTGATGGGTCATCAGAGTTTTGATGGGGAAGGGGTACGGTCATACATCCGAAGTTTTTCCGGATTGTCCGAGGACGACCTGGAAATGCAAGTGAAGCGTTATTCCACGGGCATGACGGCGCGCCTGGGATTTGCCATTGCAACAGCCACCGACCCGGACATACTCCTGATCGATGAGGTGTTGGCGGTTGGCGACGTGGCGTTCCAGCAACAATGTTACCGACGCATCGAGGAGTTGAAGTCACGGGGCTGTACGATCGTTTTCGTCTCGCACATGTTGGGTGAGATACAGCGGATCTGCGATAGGGCTGCTTGCGTGGAGGATGGAACGGTTGTAATTGTCGGGAGTACACACGAGGTGGGGCAACATTATCATCAACTACTCGGGATCCCATTATGACCAAAGAGGGCCAACTTCTTGGTGATCAAGTCGACGTGGTCATTCCCTGTTACAATGACGGGAAATTCATTCTGGAAGCTATCGAAAGTTTGGGCAACGAGCGCTCCAACGGCACTGGGGTGATCATCGTGAATGACGGATCGACCGACCTGAACACATTGGGCGTGTTTGATCTGCTGAAAGCGAAGGGATTTCGGATGATCGATACGCCTAATCAGGGTCTTGCTGCTGCCCGGAACGTGGGTTGGAGAGCTTCCAAAGCGGCCTATGTTCTGTTCTTGGATGCCGATAACACCATAGACCAGACCTATCCGGAAAGAGCGCGTGAGTTGCTGAAAGCCGACCCCGATCTGTCGGTTGTGTTCAGTGATCGCGAGGAGTTTGGTCTACGAACCGGGGTCGTTCAGCAAAGCCTACCGAGCATTTCCGAGGAATTATTGGGGAACCGGATCGATGCGTGCGCTGTGGTGAGAAGGAGCGTCCTTGAGAAGTTCGGTGGCTACGACGAAGCCATGCGCGATGGGTACGAGGACTGGGAGTTCTGGTTGCGTTTGATGGGTGCCGGTGAACAATTCCATCGGATCCCGGAGGCGCTTTTCCAGTATCGAGTGCGTGAGGGATCACTCCTTGGCAGGACGTTGGATCCATCGACAAGGGAGCGCATTCTCCAGTACATTGTTGAGAAGCATCTTGACCTCTTCCGGGCCAATGTCCAGACATTGATCCCGGAGCTGCACCGTATACAAGCCACTGATCATGCGGCACGGTTGCTACTGGAGAAGCGGGCGGAAGAGTTCAAGTCCAAGTTGGCCGAATTGACGGAGGGGCAACAAAAGCTCACTGCAGAGTTCGATACACTTCGATCGGACCATCGGAAGGAAGTCCAACTTTTACTTACCGATAGAACCACATTGGAGGGAAAGGTTGAGAAGACGGAGCAGGAGCTTTTGGCCGATCAACGGGTTCGAAAGGAATTGGAAGTGCACATCCTTTCGCTCGAAGAGGGCCTTTCCCAACTTGGGCTTGAAAAGGAAACGGTCGCTACGGAGGCACATCGTCTCGTGGGGGAGGTGGACAAAGTGATGCATGCGCTCAACGTACATCGTGAGCATGCAAGAGGATTGCAGGGTTTGATCGCGCAGTACGAAGAACGGATCAAGGCGATCGAGAGCAGCAAACTTTGGCGCTTGAAGAAAGGCTACAACAAGATGCGGGCGTTGCTGCGGACTTCGAGCGGTACTTCGCATTCGGGCTTCCGTTGGCTGAAGCGGTTCACATTCCTCGTTTCCCGGAAGGGTCGAACAATTGTGCGAAGGTTCCTGGCCAAATTGTTCCGTGCCATGTACCTGTTCACCGAGGACCAACCCGTGCGGATCCTGATCGGGAATGAGCAGATGCGATCCGCAATGGTGGGTTCGGGTAGTCCTTACGAGCAATGGATGGCCAAGCATTTCGCCAGAGCCAGCGACCTTATTGACCAACGTGAGCAGGTGGGCATGTTCGCTATTCGTCCCTTGATCAGTATTGTCATGCCGGTCTACGATCCTCCGACCGAGCTGTTGGATGCGGCGATCCGCTCCATCGTGGACCAGTCTTACGGAAATTGGGAGTTATGCATAGCCGATGATCTTTCACCGAACAAAGCGGTGCGGCAATGTCTCGAAGGATGGATGGCTGAGGATAAGCGGATCAAGGTGGTTTTCCGTAGCGAGAACGGGCACATCAGCAAGGCGAGCAACAGCGGCCTGGAATTGGTGGAAGGGGAGTTCATCGCCTTCATGGACCACGATGACCTCTTGGCTCCTGATGCGTTGTACCATGTCGTAAAGCGGATCAACTTGAAACCCGACACCGACATCCTGTACACCGATGAGGACAAAGTGGATGAGCTTGGGAAGCATGGCGATGCGCACTTCAAACCACAATGGTGTCCGGACCATTTGCTTTCGCGGAATTACTTCGGTCATTTGGTGGTGATCCGGAGATCTTTGGTCACATCGATCGGGGGATTCAGGGAGGGCTTCGAGGGCAGTCAGGATTATGACCTGATCCTGCGCGCAACTGAAAGAACAGATCGGATCGAACACATTCCACGCGTACTTTATCACTGGCGGATCCATGCAGCGAGCTCCGCGAAAAGTGAAGATGTGAAACCGTATGCGTACCAAGCTGGTCGCCGTTCCTTGACCGAAGCATTGCAACGACGCGGTGAACCTGCCGAAATTTCTTTCCTGCATGGCTACCGTGGATACGGGATCCGGTTTGAACGGGAACTGCGTGGTCGGGTAAGCGTGATCATTCCTACAAAGGACAAGACCGAGGTGCTCGCAACGTGTGTGCATTCGCTCTTCAACTTGACCGACCATCCCGATTTCGAGGTGATCGTCGTGAGCAACAACAGCAAGGAGCCGGCATTCTTTGCTTTCATGAAGGAAATGGAACGCCTTCAACCGAAGCGTTTCAGGTGGTTCGTGCATGACGTCCCGTTCAATTTCGCAGCGCTCATGAATTTCGGGATCTCAAAGGCCACCGGTGATCAGATCCTCTTCCTCAACAACGACACCGAGGTGATCCATGGCGATTGGATGCGGATCATGCACAGCTGGTCGCAGCGCCCGTCGATCGGTGCGGTAGGTGTGAAGCTGCTCTACCATAACGACACGATCCAACATGCCGGCGTGATCATCGGATTGGGTGGTGTGGCCGGGCACACGTGGGTAGGCTATCACAAGGATGGCCCGGGGTACTTCAACTACATCAATACCGTGAACAACAACAGCGCGGTCACTGCGGCTTGTATGATGGTCGAACGATCGAAGCTGGAGAAGATCAAAGGTTGGGAAGAACTGTTCACCGTGGAATACAATGATGTCGATCTCTGTTTGCGCCTACGGGAAGCCGGATTCAACAATGTGTATGTTCCGGAAGTGTCGCTCTATCATTTCGAATCCCTCACGCGCGGTCATCCGCACATGACGAAGGAGAGCTATGAACGACACCTTCGCGAAGTGGCACTTTTCAAGGAGCGTTGGGCAGCATACATCAAGGACGATCCGTGTTACAATCCCAATCTTTCACGGGGGGTACACGACTTTCAGATCACGCACTAGAGCGTGTCCTTCAATGCGGATAGAGGCGGGAGTTCCAGATCGTCCTCCAAGAGGTCCGAGAGGAAGAGCTCCATCACCTCATGGATGATCACATCCGGTTGCTCTTCAGCTACAACATACGGCAGGAAGATCGGCGTCCATACATACGTGCTACGACTGAAGTGTTCGCTGAGCGAAGGGATCATGTACACAGCGAACGAATCACGGAACATGAGCATGCGGGGTCGTTTGCTTCCCTTGATCTCCTTGGAAAATGGCAGGTATTTGAAGAAGCCACTGGAAGCATAGGACCCCGCAGGTGCGTCAGTGGCCAGCATCGGGTCATTCGAGATCATCAATGGCGTGCTACGGGTGAAGACATCGTTCAACCCGATCTGGCGAGCGAGGTCACCTTCATCGTTCTCATCCACATGGATCGTATAGCTGCTGAATGCTTTGGGAGCTGTTATATTGGTATCCGCGTGATGCAATACGTCCAATAACGCTTTATAGCCATACCATGCGCCGACCGGGTTCCAGTGCGTGTCCGGTCGGTAGTACACCTCGTGTATGCTTCTGGCCTCCTTCAGCGTGGCACGAATGTCCACCACATCCAATTCTGAGTTTGCCTTCAGCCTGTCGATCAACTTGTCCAAGCAACTTGGTGCCCCGGTCCGGCGGATCCGTCCAGGTAGTTTATCCCCATAGATCGCCGATTTCTCGGGTGGGATCATCAGCACGTAATGGATCCCTTGTGCGGCCAGCCACTGCCGGCGTTTTTCCAAGCGGACCGCGACACGCTCAATATCCACATCCCGGATGTCGCAGATGTCCTGGTATTTCTCTATGGCTCCGGGGCGTATGTAGAACATCCAGCCATCCTTGCCGAACATCGTCCGTTCCGGAAGGGGAGAGGTGCGTAGGAATTTTGCATAGAAATATGCGTTCCAACGGAACAGCTGCTTGCGCAATCCGAAATTTTCTTTGAAATAGGTGGTGTACTCGACAGGAAACTCCAAAGCACGTTGCATTTGGAACACAGGCTTGATCGCGAGAGTTCGTCTTTCCGTGTTCTCCAAGCTGGGTTCCGTATCGGTGAGCACGACGGTGATCGGGGTGATGATGACCACGAGGAAGATCATGACGGTGAACAGGTCGCTGGTACGTGCTTCGGATCGTTGTGTCCAGCGTGCGATCGATGGACCGGTCCCAAATAGGAAGAAGAGCACAGCGATACACGCCATTGCGCTGGGCCAGGCACCGTTACCGCTCTTTTTGAAGAGTGAGGTGAAGGCCGCGGAAAGATCCTCATCAATATGGAAATTGGGGTCATTCCCATTGATCGTCACCCGTAAGCGACCATTGATGAGGTCCATGGCCGTCACATGTTCATTGGGCACCAGGCGGTCCTTCAGCTCTGCGGCGGGCCATGTCCGGGTTGCATTGCCCGAAACCAGCTGCAGGCTGTCCAGCCAGATCGTGTCCTGGGCCATTCCTGGGTCTAACCGCAGGTAGTGGATATCGGTCTTCGGGTCAAAGCGGAAACGGAGCAACTGTGGGCCAGCATTGCCTTCGAGGTGAAGTGGTATGTAATCGTTCTTGTTGTATTGGCCAAGGGATGGTGTATAATAGACCTGAGCTTCGTCCGTGTGCTTGAATGTGCCCATGATGTAGATCGCTTGCTGGCGCTCCTTGATCTGAACGACATCAACCAACGATCGTACGATAAAGAAGAGCACCAATGCGCACAAAGCGATGAGTACGATGGTGGACCAATGCCAGGTACTGGTCCATATGGGTCGGCCTAATTTGCTTGGAGCCACACGCAACAACAGTGCGCAAAGCAGTCCAATTGCCAGCCCGATGACCGCAGCCTTGACGAACGGAGCCAAGACCGGTCGCACGTTGGAAAGCGTTGCGTCCGTCGGTCCGATCAAGCTCGATGCAGTGGCCAAGAAAGGGTCCGTCCCAGTACAGTTGATGACCAGGCTCCGGTCGACCGGCTCCACGAATACACTATCCATGTCGTGCGTTGCGGTGAACAAACGCTCGAGATCGGCTGCGTTCCAGTAAAGAGAACGGAAAGGGCCATCGATCCTAGCACTGTGCAGACGGAGTGTAACGGCATGGTCGCCGGGATCGATTCGGAGTCCATAGAGACTGTCGAGGGTTGGTAGAACGAACGCCACTTCCTGCATCCCGATCTGAGGCTGGATCGCGCTGCGTACAGATAACTCGCTTCGGAAACCTCCTCCGTTGCTGTCGTAGAAAAGTTCGAGATCATCACTCACGTCGGAACGCACTTGGAGCGTGATCACGATGTTCTCTCGTGCTTCACGCGGTGCCTTAGTTCGTTCCCAAGTCCAGCCGAAAGCCGCGACGCCGATAAGAAAGGGGATTATCCGCTTGAGCGATCCCATGCCGATCAGAATCGGAAATAGATGAATGGTGAGTATGTGCTGGAGGCCATGTGCATGGCGCAGAGCACCAAGATGGCGGTGTGCACGACGACATCGCTCACCGCGTAGGATCCGGCTGCGAATTTCCGCATTCCGACACTCCATGATGCGGCTCGCGAACGCAAGACCTTCAAGATACTGCGTAACAACGGCGTGCTTGCAACTGCCCCGATCAACATGGCAAGTACCACTTCGGTTGTGAAGTAGAGAGATGCATAGTGAAGGTCATTGGCGAGCGGTATCATTCCGAACATGCTTCGGATGTAGCTCAACGCGGTCGGTAGGTCCTCGGTATGGAAAAAGGCCCATGACACGTTAAGCACAGCTAACATGTAGACGACACCGATCAATTTTGGAACCCGATCCAGAGATCGTTGAAATCCCAATCGTTCGATGACCAGGAATACACCGTGGAATAGTCCCCAGATCACGAAGTTCCAACTGGCTCCATGCCAAAGACCAGTGACGAAGAAGATCGTCAACAGATTCCGGTAGGTGCTCATCGTCGTTCCGCGACTCCCGCCAAGCGGAATATAGACATAGTCCCGGAACCAGGTAGTAAGAGAGATGTGCCACCGTTGCCAGAACTCGCGAATGCTGCTCGCGATGAATGGGAAATTGAAATTCTCCAGAAAGCGGAATCCGAACATGCGGCCCAAGCCGATGGCCATATCGCTGTATCCACTGAAATCAAAATAGATCTGGATACTATACGCCAATGTGCCGAGCCAAGCAACGCTTGCCGGGAGAGCTGCATCCGGGATGGCGAAAATGGCATCGGCGGCGTGGGCCGCGTGGTCCGCGATCAATAATTTCTTGCCTAGGCCGATAATGAATCGACGCGCTCCGATGGCAATGTCGCTCAATCCGATGCTACGATCGTCGATCTGGGCCATTACATCCTGATATCGCACAATTGGGCCTGCGATCAATTGGGGGAAGAGCGAGATGTATAGGGCGATATGTCCTTGTTTTCGTTGAGCGGGAATTTCGTTGCGATACACATCGATCACATAACTCAGGCCCTGGAAGGTGAAGAATGAGATCCCGATGGGAAGTTGCACATGATCCAAAGGTGGTAGCGTAGATCCAAAATGGTGCAGTAGGATGGCCAGGTTCTCACTGATGAAGTTTGCGTACTTGAACCACGCGAGCATGCCCAAGTTCAGAACCACGGCAATGGTGATAGCGAATTTGCGTGTCGAGATCGATCGGGCCGCACCGATCCAAAGCCCAGTGACGTAGTTAAGCAGGATGCTGGCCAACATCACGATGACATAAAGTGTCTCACCCCACGCGTAGAAGAGCAGGCTTGCTAATAGGAGGATCGTATTCTGATGCTTGCGTTCCCCGGCCGTTAGCACCAACAACAGCACGATCGGCAGGAAAAGAAAGAGGAATACCGGGGAGCTGAATACCATCGAAGGGCCTGGGAAGAAGCCGACTAATGTAGGGCGATGGCCAACTACAAGGTCAGGGAACAGATATCCGACCCAATGTTAGATCCATGTTAACTGTACGTGAAACCATTCTTACATTTGCATCGTTACGGTACGCGCAACACGATGAAACACATCCTCCTCATATTGCTTGTAGCTCTTACCACAGGGCTTAGCGCTCAGGAGCTTTTGGGCCGGGAGTATTGGCCTGATGGCACGCTGCGGGCCACGCGCTATGCGGAAGGAGGGCGTGTACACTTCATCACGTACCACGAGAACGGCAAAGTGAATGCGGTCGGCTGTTTTCTTAACGGACGACGCGATGGGGTCTGGAAGGAGTACTCCCAGAACGGCGTGTTGGTCGCTCAGGCAGGTTTCCGCAACGGAGAACGGCAAGGCATCTGGGAATTCCGCAGTGAAGCGGACGTGCCCAAAGGTCGATTGACCTATATCGGCGGAGTACTGGCCCAGGGCGAAGAGTACGATGCCGTAGGAATGATCACAGCGCAACGCGCCTATTGATCACTTTCTCCTACCTGCGAAGCAATTCCTTCAAGCCATCCGTTTTTGCCATTTTCACGGCGAGCACCAGCAAGGCAAAGCCCTGTCCCAATGCACCCAGCATCAATTGAATGTTCGCTGAGGGCCAATGGAGCAATTTGAAGAGACCTCCAAATGTGAGCATTGAGGTACCTGCCAGCAATATGGAAAGGGCGATCCGGGTTTTCATTTGATCTGGGTTTGTAGTTCAATGCAACCCGGATCATTTCGGAACGCTTTTGTCGTGGATCAACGATCCAAGAACTGGGGCTATCACCTATTAACACTGCACCTGCGGCGCAAGTTCCTGAAGAGGTAACCACGGATATGCACGGATCTTCGCGTATGGGATCCACATTCCAGCAATTGGCGACTTCGTCCCAACTCTTGTATTCATCCGTGAAGATCCGTGCGGATCCGTGGCATAAAGACACGATGAGCGACCGAAGGGCGCGAAGTAGAGATGGCCCAAGTACTCGCTCAGGGCTTTGACTAGTGCGGCAAAAGCGTTCTATTTGATCCCACAGTGATCTTTCAAGAGGCGATGGCCCTTATCCAAGAACCCCTCCAAACCGGCCGCAGCCTGATAAAAGGAATAGGTAGCGCAGAAGCTTAGGAACTTTGAACCCCTCGGTCATCAATCGTCCTGGAACAATTCCTCTGCGTGGGTGAAGGCTTTGAACTCGATGGCGTTTCCTTCCGGATCCTCGATGAACATGCTCATCTGTTCCCCGATCTTTCCCTTCATCACCACGCGGGGTTCCATGAAGAATGTGATGCCCACTTTTTGGAACTTGTCGCGCAACTTCTTCCAATCGGCCATGCCCAGCACAATGCCCCAGTGGTTGGCGGGCACGCTACTTTTGGGATTGTAGATCCGGGCGGTCTTGATCAGTTTGGGCACTTCCTGGATGGTCAGTTGGTGACCGAAGAAGTCGTAATCCACCCAGGTCTCGGCACTGCGTCCTTCGGGACAGCCAAGGAATTTTCCATAGAAGGCCCGAATGCGTTTGAGATCGGTGGTGGCGAACGCGAGGTGGAATCGACTGTTCATGGGTTTTCCGAATTGGTGGGACCGGAATGATACGGAACAGCACCAAGTTAGTTCGTTTCCGCTCATGGAACTTGGTCCGAACCTGTTGGTTGCGAATATTGGAAGGAAAAGGGCCGCCTCGATCGAGACAGCCCTTCATACCATTCGTGGTACAGCTCAAAAAGTCGAACTGCGATCACTTTTCATCATCGTCGTCCTCATTGTCATCCGATGGCGCATCGTCATCAGGGTCTGCATCATCATCATCGGAAGTGTCGTCTTCCATGTCGGGAGTATCCGCACCTTCGATCTCGGGATCGTCATCGCTACCACCACTCTCTTCCTGGTCCAAGTATTGATCGATCTCTTCCCGACTTTCGGAATTGATCTTGATCAGGTACAAAGCATCCGGTGTTTTCAGTTCGATCACACGCAGTGTATCTCCCGTTGCCGTTGGAATGGACTTGATGTGGGAACTGTCGATCCCATCGGGATATTGTTCCTGTAGGGTTTCCTTGAGGGCATCGGTCAAGGTGTTGAAAGAGCGGATGAGACGTTGCATGGTGTAAAGGTGTTCACATGTCAAGGACGTAGGCAAAGATGAGGGGTGCCACGATCGTGGCATCGCTTTCGATGATGAATTTCGGGGTATCAATGTCCAATTTGCCCCAAGTTATCTTTTCATTCGGAACCGCACCGCTATAACTACCATAGCTGGTGGTGCTGTCACTGATCTGGCAGAAGTAGCTCCAGAACGGTGTTTCGCGTTGCAGGTCCTGTTGCAACATAGGTACTACACAAATGGGGAAGTCGCCGGCAATGCCACCGCCGATCTGGAAAAAGCCGATCCCGTCCTCGCCGCAGTTGTTGGTATACCAATCAGCCAGGAACATCATGTACTCGATACCGCTCTTCATCATGCCGGGTTTGCAATCACCAACGATGCAATGTCCAGCGAAGATATTCCCCAACGTGCTGTCTTCCCAACCGGGGCAGATGATCGGGATGTTCCGTTCCGCAGCGGCAACCATCCAGCTGTTCTTGGGGTCGATCTGGTAGTACTGCTTCAGCACGCCTGAGTTGATCATTTCGTAGAAATACTGGTGCGGGAAACGGCGATTTCCGCTCTTGTCATCAGATGTCCAGAGGTCTACGACATGCTTCTCCAGCCTTCGGAACGCCTCGTGCTCCGGTATGCAGGTGTCGGTCACGCGGTTCATGCCACGGTCCAGCAGAGCACGCTCCTGTTCCGGTGTAAGGTCGCGGTAGTTGGGCACACGCTCGTAATGGTCGTGCGCCACCAAGTTCATCACGTCCTCTTCCAGATTGGCACCGGTGCAACTAATGATGTCCACTTTTCCTTGCCGGATCATTTCCGCAAAGGTCTTGCCCAACTCCGCCGTGCTCATGGCACCGGCCAAGGTGACCATCATCTTGCGGCCCTTGGACAAATGTTCCTTGTAGCCTTTAGCGGCATCAACGAGCGCTGCTGCATTGAAGTGCAAATAGTTGTTCTCAATGAAGTCCGAAATAGGGCGCTTGCTGTTCATGCGTTGAAGTTACGGGGCGAATATAGAAGAGTGGTGGGAAATGCAAGAGGCAGGTACAAGAGGTAAGTAGTCGTTAGTCGCAAGTCGTTAGTCGGTGAGTCGTGAATCCTTAGTCGTGCGTGAGGGTGACGACTAACGACTAATGACTGATCACTATCGACTATTCGTTCATCCAGGCAAATACCCCAACAACTGCAACATGCGTTCGGCACTTTGTCGTTCTGCGAAAACGCGGTCGGTCAGGTTACCATCTGCATCGCGATCGATCAGTACGTGTTTAGGTTTTGGGATCAGGCAATGTTGGATCCCCCCGAAGCCGCCAAGCGTATCCTGGTATGCCCCAGTGTTGAAATAGCCGATGTACTGCTTGCGGTCCTCTTGGTACTTGGGCATGTAGATCGCGTTGATGTGCTGCTCGCTGTTGTAATAGTCGTCGCTATCGCAGGTCATGCCACCGAGGAAAACGCGTTCGTATTCATCGTTCCAATTGTTCACGGGAAGCATGATGAATCGTTTGCTGATGGCCCATGTATCCGGCAAGGTGGTCATGAAACTGCCATCGATCATGTTCCA
>Ga0335394_10008187_pt1 | contig 11798 bp, 13 predicted proteins | sample MAT03_FD_205741 | JGI IMG/M metagenome (GOLD analysis project Ga0335394, IMG submission 205741) | Freshwater microbial communities from Lake Fryxell liftoff mats and glacier meltwater in Antarctica - MAT-03 (spades assembly) (version 2) ... | reverse complement strand
TCAATCAGGCCCGCAGGCTTACGCCAAGCGGCTTGCGTAAGCCGCAACGCGTAAGCGTGCGGGCTGAATTGCTGAGCGTCGTTGCTCCACGACCGAATGCCGAGCGCCACCGTGTCTAGCAAGCCACGTTTAACCATCAGCAGGACGCAACAACCAATCAGGCCCGCAGGCTTACGCCAAGCGGCTTACGTAAGCCGCAACGCGTAAGCGTGCGGGCCGAATTGCTGAGCGTCGTTGCTGCACGACCGAATGCGGAACGCCGTTTCGGTTTCTCCGAGCGGAGTGCGTCAAACGTTGCCACCGCCTGGATAGACCAGACTTGCATCGCCGGAGGCGACCGCCATCCCGCTCGCTAGAAGTGGCGTTTTCCGACTAAGACCTCAGTCGTCGTTGACATGAACTTGAACTTGCTCGCCTTCGACGCGGACTTCGAAAGCGTCGACTTTGATTCGTGGGTTATCTTCCCAGGTGCCGTCTTTGATACAAAATCGCCAAGCGTGCCAGGGACACGTAACTGTCGTACCGTCGAGGTGGCCTTCGGCTAACGAGGCCCCCATGTGCGGGCAAAGATCGTCGATCGCAAAGAATTTTCCGTCGCGTTTGAAGACCGCGACCATCCGACCATTGACAGCAAAGGCGCGACCCTGGCCTTCTTCAAAATCGCTGATATTTCCGACAGTTTCAAAATCGCTCATGGTTACTTCTCTTGCGTCGACACGCGGTCCTGGAGGAAACTTTAGCATTCAGCCAGCGCATTACAAAGTCGGGCGAGACAGCCTAACTTATTTAAAAAACTGAAAACTGAAAACTCCCGATCCCCACGATTCACCGTTTGCAAACATGATTAATCACGAACGTCGCCGCACTTTAGAATCCAAGATCTGGCCTTATGTTCAGACACCGGGGCAATATGTCGGTGGCGAACGCAACATCACGGTCAAAGACCACCGTTCGGTTCGCGGCAAGCTGTGCATTGGTTTTCCGGACGCCTATACAATCGGCATGAGCCACCACGGCTTGCAGGTGCTCTATTCGCTCATGAACCGGCGTCAGGACTGGGTTGCGGAACGAGTTTTTACACCGTGGCCTGATATGGAAGCGTTGCTGCGAAAGCATGGCGTGCCGCTGTACAGTTTGGAGACCTTCACAGCGCTGGCGGATTTCGATGTCGTCGGACTGTCGCTACAATACGAAATCAGCTCGCCCAATGTCCTCACCATGATCGACCTGGGCGGCATTCCGCTCGAAGCAAAGGATCGCACGATCGCAGCACCGCTCGTGGTCGCCGGTGGTCCCTGTTGCCAAAACCCCGAACCGATGGCGGACTACTTTGACGTCCTGATCATGGGCGACGGTGAGCCTGCGCTGCCTGAGATTTGTGATGCATGGCTGGCCGAGAAAGATCGCATTCTGGCTCGCGATGGCCAGTTCCATCTTGGCGAGTCAGGAGTCCGGCAGCGCGAGGAAGCCCTAGCGAACATCGCGGGAAAATTACCGTATGCCTATGTGCCGCGATTCTACGAACCCGAGTACCGCGATGGACGGATCACATCGCTTTGCCGCACACGCACTGACGTACCGGAAACGATTGCCCCAAGCGTGATAAGCGACTTGGATGGCACACCATTGCCAACGAAGCCAATCGTGCCGTACATCGAGTGTGTTCACGATCGAATTGCGATTGAGATCATGCGCGGCTGCCCGCATTTGTGTCGGTTCTGTCAAAGCACTGTGATCAAGCGACCGTTGCGGATTCGTGAAGTGGACACAATCGTGAATGCTGCGATTGAGAGCTATCGCAATACCGGGTTCAACGAGATCAGCATTCTTTCGTTATCCAGCAGCGACTATCCGCATTTCGAACCGCTGGTGCGAAAGCTGCATTCTATTTTTCGCCCGTTGGGCGTGAACGTGACGGTGCCCAGCTTACGCGTCAACGAGCAGTTGCGAACGTTACCGGAATTGATTGGCAACGATCGCCGCAGCTCGATGACACTTGCACCCGAGGTCGCGCGAGATGACATGCGCGAGCAGATCCGCAAGAAGATCAAGAACAGCGACTTGATCGAGGGCTGTCGGGCTGCGTTTCAAAACGGGTTTGAGAGCGTGAAGTTGTATTTCATGTGCGGGCTGCCCGGTGAACGGCCCGTCGATCTGGAAGGGATCGTTGAGTTGTCCGAACGGATCGCGGAAGTGGGGCGAGAAGTTCGCGGGCGATACGCCAAGGTTACTGCCAGCGTTTCCAACTTCGTTCCCAAGGCCCACACTCCATACCAATGGAACGGGATGCAGCGCCGCGAGTACTTTCAATGGGCGCACCAGTATCTCTGGAGCAAACGCAAGATTCGCAGCATCAATATCAAGTGCCACGACATTGAAACCAGCTTGCTGGAAGGGGTATTGAGCCGCGGTGACCGACGTACCGGGAAAGCGATTCGGCTGGCATGGGAACGCGGTGCGCGGATGGATGGTTGGGCAGAACATCTTGATCCACAGCGCTGGTGGCAGGCGATTGCGGATGCGGGGATCGACGTCGAGAAACAGGTTCACCAACCGTATGATTTGATGGACAAGCTACCTTGGGACCACGTGAACGTGAAATTCGGTCGTGGATATCTGGAGAAAGAGCAGGGCAGGGCGGCGGTGCAACTCGCCGCAATGGCCTCCGCGTCATAAGTGTAGAACAATTGTCCCAATTGTTTTCCGAGCAACTGGGACAATTGCTCGTTCCAAAATTATTAGCCGTTTTGGCGGCTAGTTCTACTGTTCCAAATCCGATTCGAGACCCCAACCAGCTCGTCTGGTTGGTGAAAAAGATTGACAAGCTAAGCGGCGTCATGCTCCCAGCGGGCTCAATGTCCGAGAGCAACCCGACCCGTAACCGAGCGGATGCTTCATGCCCCTTGCTAACGCAGCGGGTTACCAAATCAACAGCCTGCTAGCCACGGTTCCCAGTGCAAAAACCGTGGCTAGCGTCAAAACGGCTAATCCAAAGTGGCGCTGTCCAGCTAGATTTGAGCGAACCGTCGGCTTAAAGTAGGAATCTGTTCGTTCACGCATTTTTTAGTGGCCTATCCTAGAAGGCGGCGTTTTTCCCCTCGCCGTTGGCATTTTCCTCAAGAAACGACTCATTTTCATGGAACCGTCCCCCGGAAAAATTCAAGCCGCGGCAGACATGCCAGTGCGGCGACCGCCTGTACCGCAACGTGTGGTTACGTCTCCAACGCCTCACCCGGACGACAAGAACGACGAAACTTTAGCCGTTCCGCGAAAGCCCAAATGGAAGCTTATTAAAGGCAATGGAAAGTTGATTGCCGCGTGTGCTCTATGCGCTTTCGTCGGCAGTCTGCTCGGTTCAGTGTTCACCTCAGGGATGATTCAATCTCGCGTTGACAAATCCCAGAATCGACAATTGTTGTCGCAGACGCTGAGCAACTTAATCGCGATCGGTGCCGATGTTCGTGGTGATCTAACGCTTGGTGAAAGCGCGGACTCGTATCGGTTTTCACGGGTCGACTTTTCGGATGTTCCGTACCCGGCAGAGCTACGTAAAGCGATTCGGATGTCAGCCTCGTTGCCTGGGGTCACGGAGCTAAATTTTCGGAATGTGTCGAAGTCGAAAGTGAGTGGAAGTCCTGCCGATGCGTCGGTACTCGCGGCGGTTGCGGAGCATTTTCCTGTGCTTGACATGCTGGATGTCAGTTGCACAAACGTCAGCGAGTTTTTGGCGCTGGAGGGAAAGACGGTAAGGCACTTAAAGATTGTCAATACGCCGATGATTCTTGAAAGTTTTACGAGCCTGAAGTTCGTCGAAGGGGTGGCTGAATTGTCTGTTGGCTGGCCGGACCGGGAAATTCCCAAGGACAGCATCTTGCGCACCGAGGGATTTCGAAAAGCCTTGGTCGATGCCCTGTCTCAAATGGTTAGACTCAAGAAGGTAAACCTGTACGACGTGACGTTGGACAAGGACGATCGTGAAAAACTTGCGAAGCTTGAAATCAAACAAGGTCGCTTAGGCGATTAATAAGCTAAGATTTATCCCATTAAGGATTAGCGTTGGCTTGTCAGTGTAGAACAATTGTCCCAATTGTTTTCCGAGCAATTGGGACAATAGCTCTACACTCAACCGTGAGGTTCAATGTGAATATGAACGTCGCGCAGTCGTGGAATTTCAGTCATGAGCCGGTCTTTGACGTTATGCCCAATGCGATGGCCCTCGCTTACGGTTAGATGCCCGTCGACCTGAACATGAATTTCTGCGAAGAACTCAAGACCACTTTTGCGAACGCGAAGTTTTTCAACCTCCGCAACCGCGTCGACGCTGCTTGCGACTTGCCGAATTCGTTCGATCGTTTCTTTGTCAGCTTGCTGGTCCATCAGTTCGGCGGCGATCGATATGAACATCTTCAGACCAACATAGATCAGGTAAGCACAGACAAGAATGGCAGCGAGTGGATCGACATAAACCGCAGCTGCCCCCAACATTGGACTGCAAAGCAACGCCAGCGATACAACCGCAGAACCGATAGCGTCACTACGGTGGTCGAGCGCAGTTGCGTTCAGCGATGCTGACTTCAGTTCGATTGCAACCCGGCGGGTGTATCGAAACACAATCTCCTTAATCAAGGCGCAGATACCGGCAACGATCGCTGCTGACATCGCGATCGGTTTCAGAGCATGACCCAGCCGATCGAACGTCTCCAGTGCCAAGACGCCAGCCGAGAACGCCACAATCAGCGCCACGCTAAGGCCCGCGATCGATTCCGCTTTCGTGTGACCATAGGGATGGTCCTCGTCTTCATCTCGCTGAGCGACGTGCAAAGCGCCACGCACCGCCAAGGCACTGGCCACATCGCCGATCGAATTGACGGCATCGGCAATCAACGCGGCCGAACCGGTAGCAATCCCTCCTACCAACTTAATGACTACAAGCAGCAGATTGACTCCCAACCCCCAAACCGCCACCCGCCCCGCATCGTCGTAGACTCGCTGTCGACTGGCGAGAACCGATTGATCGCGAGCAGGTGGGTTAAGCACAGTGAAAATCGCTTGAGATAACATGGCGGGTAAAGTCAGGCATGATCACTAACTTGATCGCTGTTCGCGTTCAAAAAACGCCGCCGCCGCCGCTAATAGCGGGTCGATCGTCTCGACTTGGATGCTGTGCGGAGGAGACCATTTGAACCACTCGTAACCCTCATGTTCTGTGCAACGGACAGACCGCGCGGTCGTTATCCAACCAAGAAAATAGGTGACCTTTTTTGTAAGGCTTACCACCTGCGGAGATGCATAGGTGACGGGGTACTGGAGCGAAAACGAGAACCCCGCAATCAGGCGAATGTCGCCCGCTGCAATTCCTGTCTCCTCATGTGTTTCACGAAGCGCGGTTTCGACCAGCGACTCTCCCGCTTCGCAATGTCCCTTGGGCAGATCCCAACGATCGCGATGCCGCATCAGCAAAAATTGATCCGGCCGAGACTTGTCGTTGTCGTCGTAAGTCACCAGCAACAGACCCGCAGCCTCGACAATCGAATGGGGCGATAAAGGTTCTCGCATGCTCTTTATTTGGGTTCAATGACAATTGATGTGCGGCAGGTAGAAAGGACGTTCGACTGAAACGGTCGCAAATCCGACTCGCTTTGGCCAAAGGCCATGTTCCATCGACAAAACTGATCATAGCCGAGGTCTATAAGCGTGCGCAGTGCATACAAACCCCGCAGGCTTGCCCTGCGGATATTTTGGTTTTTTGCTACCCTGAATATCATCAACTAGTGCCGCGAGAACGAATTAATGCTGCTTGAAAACTTGGTAACCCGACGCGTAAGCAAGGAAAATGCGTCAAAGTCCTCGCTTACGCGTCGGGTTACCAAGCAAGGTCATTTACTTCTCGCAGCAGCGAGCGTCACCATTCATCGTGCTACGCGGCAACGCCGAACAGAGCGCCAATACCAGCGGTAGCAGCCATGGCGATCGCACCCCAGAATGTGACACGAGCAACGGCCCTGGCGATCGGAGCACCACCTGCGCCAGCAGAAATGCCTCCGAGAATAGCAAGGAATCCCAGCGATAAAATCGAAACGATGATTGAAATCTCTTTCTCAGGTACTAGAAACGCCGTTGTTAAAGGCAAAGATGCACCGATGGCGAATGTGGCTGCCGACGTAAGTGCCGCTTGAATAGGCCGAGCTGCGGTTGTATCAGAAATCCCTAGTTCATCTCGCGAGTGAGCTCCTAATGCGTCGTGTGCCGTGAGCTGTTTTGCCACCTGCAACGCCAGAGCATCATCCAAGCCGCGTTTGACATAGACTGTCGTCAACTCGGCAAGTTCCAGGTCTGGGGTCGTCGCTAACTCAGCACGTTCTCGCGTCAAGTCAGCGTTTTCGGTGTCCGACTGCGAACTGACGGAGACATACTCACCGGCAGCCATCGACATCGCACCAGCAACGAGACCTGCAACTCCGGCAAGCAAAATACTTTCACGCGTCGTTTCTGCCGCAGCGACACCAACCAGCAAGCTTGCTGTCGAGACGATTCCGTCATTGGCACCAAGTACCGCAGCACGGAGCCAGCCGATCCGGTCCGTTCGATGTCGCTCGATGTTTTGCACAGTTTTTTCTTTATGGGAAGTATGCGATTGTGTTGGAAGAGTCCTTGACTAGGCATCAAATAAAACAGAAGCGGCAATAGACAGCTTCGTTGATCATGCGAGCAGGGATCGGTTCAATCATACGAGGCAGCCTTCATGGAGAGAATGGTTCCACGACGGTCCGCCGTCGTGGAAACGAGACAAGAGTGTCAGGATTCTTAGATTTAACATTTTGTGGCAACGACTCCTGGAACCTTTGTTTGTACGACGTGATCGTCGATCGCAACCAACGGTTCACCGGCAAGCCCGCGATCCTCGAACGCACCGGCGAGTCACCGATCCCGATCAGGCCGCGCGAGGAGAAGATGCGATGAGTCCTGCTAACTCACGTGACTCCGAAAGAACGCGGCGACCGATTCCTTCGAGACTTGACTGGTCGCAACGCCCAAGACGAGGTCGACCAACTCTTCGTCCTCGACCACTAACTCCACGTCGTTGATCTCAAGAAAGATCAATGCTGCTTCGAGCCCCACTCTCTTGTTCCCATCAAGAAAGGCATGGTTTGAAACGAGATGGAACAAGTACGCCGCAGCCATCGAACATAAATCGGTATGCAGATAGTTACCACCGAACGTTGCTTGGGGCTGTGCAATCGCTGACTCAAGAAGGTTTCTATCTCGCAAACCAGTGTCACCACCGTAGGTCGCAATTTGGAATGCGTGCGTTTCGAGCAAGTCGTCTAACTCGAGGAAGTGAATCATTGTTTACTCGGCAAGTTTCTTGAAAGCTTTTGAATGCTTCGCGTTCACCTTAGTACGAGCCGCTCGAACCTTTGCCTGTGGATCCGATTCTTTTACCGGCGCGATGCGGATCGATGTACCGTCGGTCGTTAGCTCGATCTGCGACTCGGGATCGATATTCAGCAGGTCGAGAATAGGTCGATCAATGACAACGGCCCAACTGTTCCCGTGCTTTACAAAATTCTTGATCATTTTAATGCCCTGATGGAGGTTTACCAATGTATCACCATTGTGATAACGGCTATGGGCCGTGTCAACACAAGCCGTCGTTTCATTTTTAAGACGGCGTTTCAGAATTTTTCGCACGACCACGCACCCTCTACCGCTCCCAATGCTTCACTGGCAAACCCGCGATCCTCGTAGGGACCGGCGAGTCACCCATCTCGATGTAGCCGCGCGAGGTGAATATGCGAGAGGGGAAGATGGGGTGACAGTGTGTTTAGGAAATTGTTTGCAGCCAAAAATATCAGCGATACCTAAAAAAGGGACTTCGCCTGGGTTTTCTCGGCGCTGTGCTGCCCCGATGGTCGAGGCGGCGATGTTCCCAATGATTGTCGGTCAGAAAAGCCTGTCGGTCTCGCTGCTGGCCAGCGTGACGACCACGGCCAAGATGCTGGACTTTTGTGATCGCCATTAAATCGTGCAGGTGTTTGACATGAAAGACATCAACGACGCGTTCAAACAAGTCGAGCAAGCACCGCCGCTGCGAGTCGTTTTGAAACAATGGTTCGCAGTCAGTCGGCGAACCGGAAATTACAGAAACGGAAATTCCAAGTCACCCCGACGGACGCGAGCGATCTCAAGCGTCGTCTCGCGTTGCCGGAAAAAGACGATGGAGCCGCCTACGTAGGTGGACCGGATTCCAACGCCCAAGTCGCCGCGGTCGTCTCCAACTTCCGGGTTCTTTACCAGCATCCGGCAATGCTGGCGAAGTTTCGCCACCCATGCTCTGGCGGCTTGAGGCTTGTCCTTGGCGATGAACCGAGCGATCTCTTTCAGGTCATCCTTAGCCACATCGGAGTACCGCAACCTGGGCATCGGTTATTCGCCCCGCTGCGTGGCTTCAACCTCGTTGATCGCCGCATCAATTTCTGCGAACACCGAATCCTCGCCCGACGACTCACCGCGATCAACCTGTTCAATACCCAATTGAATCTCGGTTCGCAATTGTTCACGGCCCATCAACAAACGGATGCCATCAACGACTGCCGCTTCTTCAGAGATTCATAATACAACTTCGCCGCATCCACACTGCTGACCGCGAACATGGCATTGAAGCCCGTCCCACTCGCCCGCAGGCGGTGAGTCTTCTGTCGGTAGTGGGTCAGGATATACTGCGAGATTTCCCGGATACGCTCGGGGTGCAGCAGAGCTTGGCGGTTTTCTGCCGCCGTCAGTTTCATCTCGTCTTGTTCGGTTTCAATCGCCTTAAAATGAGGACGGACATCGTTGTAGTCCACCTTGAATTTGAGCACCTTTTCATCGCGAATCGCGTCGGTGATCACGTAGGAATGCAACTCACGGCCAAACACGCTGGCGGTTGTTTCAGCACCTATAGCGTTTTGAGGGAAGATCGGCGTGCCGGTAAAGCCGAACTGATAAAACCGTTTGAACTTCCTCTTGAGATTCTTTTGCGCTTCACCAAATTGGCTGCGATGGCACTCGTCAAAAATAAAGACGACTTGCTTGCCGTAGATCGGCAATTCGCCTTCGCTTTTCATCAGGTTGTTAAGCTTTTGGATCGTGGTGACGATGATCTTATTGTCATCCTTGTCCAGATTGCGTTTCAGGCCAGCGGTGCTGTCGGAGCCGTTGACACTGTCGGGTGAAAAACGCTGGTACTCTTTCATCGTCTGGTAGTCCAGGTCTTTCCTGTCCACCACAAAAAACACTTTGTCGATAAAGTCCAGTTCGGTCGCCCGGCGGGCTGCCTTGAAACTGGTCAATGTCTTGCCCGACCCGGTGGTGTGCCAGACAAACCCGCCGCTTTCTGGTTTGCTCCAGGTTTTGGCGGTATGAGAGCCAATGATCTTCCACAGGATCCGCTCGGTCGCGGCAATTTGATAGGGCCGCATCACCAGCAGCGTATTGCTGACATCGAAGACCGAGTACTTCAGCAACACTTCCAGCAATGTATTCTTCTGAAAGAAGGTAGCGGTAAAATCCTTTAAGTCCTTGATCAGGCCATTATCCGCCTTGGCCCAGTTCATGGTGAAGTCAAAACTGTTCTTGTCGCGCTGTGTGGTGTTGGCGAAATAGCGGGTATCGGTGCCGTTGGAGATTACAAACAGTTGCAGAAATTTGAACAGTGAGTACTCGCTGTTAAAGCTCTCCTTGCTGTAGCGATGCACTTGATTAAATGCCTCGCAAATCGCAACGCCGCGCCTTTTCAGTTCCACCTGCACCAGCGGCAGTCCGTTGACCAGAATGGTGACATCGTAGCGGTTGGCATGGCTGCCGGTTTGTTCGAATTGCCCGACCACCTGCAGCTTGTTGCGAGCCAGATTCTTTTTATCCAGCAGGTAGATGTTCTGGATGCGGCCATCGTCGAACACAAAATCGTGGATATAGTCATCGTGAATCTTGCGGGTTTTATCGACAATGCTATCGCTCGGTTTATCTAAAAAGGTTTCCACAAACCGCAGCCATTCGCCAACAGAGAACTGCACGTTGTTCAGGGTTTGCAGTTGGGAGCGGACATTGGCCAACAGCGATGCCTGAGAGTTCAAATCGGGCCGGTATTCGTAGCCCTGGTTTTGCAAGTCGGCGATGAACTCTCGCTCCAAATCGCTTTCGCTCTGGTAGCTTTCGGCAACCATCCATTCCCGGTTGTATTTTTCCAGAATGATGAAGTGATTCGATTCGGCGATGGGTTTGTATTCAATCATGCGTCACTCTCGCGTCTTAGCTTTCAGTTTCTGTTTTTCGGGCCAACGGCCTAGTAATTTGCCTAGCCCAGGCCAACGGCCTGGGAACCCAGTAACCCCAAAATCTTGGTAGGGCCAACGGCCCGGTCGTTTGTACGGGCCAGTCCGCTAGTCCCAAACATACCGTTCGTCGATTTCTATTTCGTGGCGTTTACAAATAGCTCGAAACTCATCCTGGAACGACAACTTCTCATGACGTCTGGACTGATCCCGAATATAAGCATCGACATCATCACGATTGGAATGGCTGACCGAAAAAACGCCATATCCAGATTGCCAGGAAAACAACGAAGTACAACCGTTTGCCGTCTTCGCCCATTTGGACGTTTCGGTTTTGATGTTCTCAACCAGTTTCGCGATAGTAATAGTTCTTGACAGCCCGACTAGAAGATGAACATGGTCGAAATACCCACCTACGGAAGCACTAATGCATTTCGATTCTTGGACATGATGCGCCAACATGCGAAACATTTCGATACGGAAATTTTCGTCTTGAAGAAACGGACGGCGCTCTTTGGTTGAGAATACGACGTGAAGCCAAACCTGGGCAAGTGATTGAGGCATGGGGAAAACTCCGAAATAGATCCCAGGCCGTTGGCCTGGTGACTTGACATACGGAACCTAAGGGCCAACGGCCCGGCCAATTGTAATCCATGAATGGTAGGCGGTTGCAAACTGCCGGGCCGTTGACCCTACAAATTCATGGTTCCGACGTTACCCAGGCCGTTGGCCTGGGCTAGGCAAATGACCAGGGCTTTGCCCCTAAATCAACGACCGGGGCTTTGCCACTAAAACAAAATGTATGCCTTCAAACAAAAAGCGTGTTTTTAAAGGGCAACGCCTTCGGAATGTTTTTCGGGCCAACGGCCCAGTAATTTGCCTAGCCCAGGCCAACGGCCTGGGTGACCTGATATACGGAACTTAAGGGCCAACGGCCCGGCCAATTGCAACACCCCGTCGACATGTTGACACAAATGGCCGGGCCGTTGGCCATTGGGCTCGTTGGGTCGCATTGTACCGAGGCCGTTTGCCTGGGCTACGCAAATGACCGGGGCTTTGCCCCTAAATCAACGACGGGGGCTTTGCCCCGCAAACAAAATGTGTGCGGTTCGTGGTCACCATTTAATCAGTTACCTCTTCGGGCTTCGGGAAGCTCAGCAGCAGATCGCGATAGTAGTTGTATTGTTTTTTGCGGGCGGTCAGCTCGGTAAAGCTGTCCAGAATGCGGACGATTTCGGCCTGGATTGCTAGTGATTCTTTGGTGTTGCCTGGGCAAGGGATGGGGATTTGGATTTCTTTGAGCATCGGTTTGGTGAGTTGTGGTATGCCAGCTGGTGGCACTTTATATCCGTTCTCAACAGTTTTCATAAATTATTACGCATACTTCAGATTCAATTCAATCTTCGGCGTTAGCACTATCAATCGCACTATTGGGAAAAACGGTTTATCTCTATAGCTCGTCCAGCTGATTGTGCCTCTTGCAGA